>Ga0105239_10000262_pt1 | contig 78203 bp, 72 predicted proteins | sample KBSC44metaG_FD_92761 | JGI IMG/M metagenome (GOLD analysis project Ga0105239, IMG submission 92761) | Corn rhizosphere microbial communities from Kellogg Biological Station, Michigan, USA - KBS C4-4 metaG | ecosystem: Host-associated > Plants > Roots > Rhizosphere > Soil | place: Michigan, USA...
CTTGACGTACGTAGACATGTCATCTTCCATTCGATCCTTTGCCAGCCAGCATCTGACGTTCTGTTCCAATCTAGCTTGATCACAATTTTCCTGTACATGGTGGCAGAACTCTCGGCACTGCAACAGATAATCAATTCGCTGACCGGACTCAACGGGCTGCCGCCGGTGATCGTCCAGTGCACCGTGACGACGATTTACACATCCATGGGCGGGTTCAAAGTCAGCTTCATCACGGACAACATCCAAGGCGCTATGGTAGTCGGCCTGATAATCATCGGCTGCATCACTGTGGGCGTCGAAACTGAGGTCCAGCGTGACTTGATCGACAAGAGCGGCTATCTCAACGCCAGTCTGCTCGGCTGGCAGCTCATGTATATCCTGCCGGTAGCCATCTTGACCAACGACTTCTTCCTCTCGGGCTTTTGGATGCGCACCTTCGCCGCGAAGACAGATAAGGACCTGTACATCGGCGTCGGGCTCGCCACCGGTGCAGTTGCCGTCATCTTGACGCTGGTCGGTGCCTCGGGCCTCCTCGCAGGCTGGTCCGGCGCACTAGGAGACCCACCGGAGCAGTCCTCCATCGCGCTGTTCCTGCTCCTGGAGCAGCTCCCATCATGGGTCGTGGGCATTGTCCTGGTGATGGTAGTGTGCCTCTCGACAGCAGCATTCGACTCGTTCCAATCCGCAATGGTCTCAACCGGCTCGAACGACATCTTCCGCAACCGCCTCAACTTCTGGTACATCCGAGCAGCCGTCGTGCTGCTGATCTTCCCCGTTGTCGTCGTGGCGCTCAAGAGCCCCAGCATCCTGCAGATTTACCTGATCAGCGACCTGATCTCAGCCTCCTCGATCCCTGTCCTGGTGATCGGGCTGCACGACCGCGCGTACGCCTGGCGTGGCTTCGAGGTCGTCGTTGGCGGCCTGGGCGGCCTCTTCACCGTCTTCCTCTTCGGCCTCGTCTACTATGATGGCGACGCTTCGTCAGCCGGCTCGCTCCTGCTACTCGAGCAGGGTCTCTACGGCAACGACTGGAGCGCCTTTGGTGCTTTTGTCGCCGCCCCAGTTGGCGGCTTGCTGTGGGCCGCGGCCGCCTTTGGCTGCAGATTGGGTGTCCAGTGGTTCCTGGCCCGTTCCAGGAGCGAGCCCTTCACCGCGCTCGAGAAGCCAGCTGCTCCGACTGCCAGCTTCTATACGGGCCGTCCGTCGGAAGAGGCTGTCAGGGACGTATACACCGACCAAGAAGGCGTGGAGAGAAGCGAGGTCCAGATCAAGGGCAAGTTCTTCTAGGTGCGAGGGGGGGTGGGGAAGGGTGCTTGCATGGAAGGGTTGAGAATGGTGGTTGGTTGGCAGGGTTAGGGGATGAGAGAATGTGCAAGCTGGAAGGAGTTAATGGAATATCAATTGGCAGTCAGGAGGGGCGAGGGGGATGGGCGACGGGGCAAGCAGAGAGATAAAGAGAGGGGAGAATAGAATGCAAGCGAACGAACGGACGGATACACCTACTTCCTTCCCTGGCAAAGTCCATATAATCGGCACGACCTGGGGATCTAAGTACTATGAGCATGCACTACTTAGCGGCAACGGCGGCGGCGGCGGAGGAGGTCCCAGGTTCCATGCATCACCATCAATCACCATCAACCAACAAAGGACACAGTCTTCACACGGGGAGTTCATGCTCAGGGGTCTGATGACATTGCTACCTCCATGCCTACTACACTGTGTCTGTCGAGGTGCAGTGGTGGGGGGTATTGACTAGTTATTGCGGAGTTCCAACTATCTATCACACCACAGTAACTACAATGTAGTCATAATCGTCGACCAGGATTGAAGTAGGGGAAAAGCGAACACTCGTTGTTGTCGTGGTAGCTTTCGATGATTTCCCAGGTACGTATTGGTGGTACCTGCCGCGCGCTCTTCGCGATTCCTGGCCTCCTGGTTCGACTCAAGCTCTGTGTCTCACTGTCCAGTGTCGAATGGCCTGCTGAGTATTGGGGGAGATGGGCATAGCACCCGGCGAGATACAGACTATTACCATAGCGCCTTGTGCTTACTTTTCTACCGAAGGACGATGTTTGTGCACGCGAATAAATTTGGGAAGTCTCAAACAAGACATCATTATTTCATATTCATTTTTAACATACACGGGTTACGTGGAAGGCGCTGGTGTGCGCCGGCTCAATCGAACTTCATCAAAAAGATCAAAATCAGGAAATGTCTCCCTCAAAAGGTCACATCAGCGACCACAGCACCTGTCCTGTCCATATCGTATAGACGTCTACCCACACAAACTAAACTACTCTTCCTCAACCCCACCTGGAGCCTGTCTCTTCCTCCCATTGGCGCCTCTCCAACCACCACCAAGGCCATAGCAACAGACACCGTTAGTCTCACACCAGTCTCGGACATCGAGTGCAGTAACCTGGCGGTCTTCGTTGATGGCGCGGAACCCTTCTGTGTTGAGCCACGCCGTCAGATCCTCCAGCACGATCGGATCGTACATGAGGATCTTCTCGCGCCAGGTTGGTGCTATGGCGATCTTTGTGGGTGCTTTGGTACGCTTACAAGAGGCTGATGTGGAGGTGTGGTTTGATGGATCAGACTTGTTGTGGCTTGCTGAGGAAGGAGGAGCAGGATTTCTGAACATGATTGCTCTACGGATTTGGGAATGGAGGTCTGGGAGGGGAGGAGTCTGCAAGGGTGACCGGATTCGTGGTTGAGTTTCAGAGAGGGTACATGTAGGATTTTCCGGTTTGATGACCTCGTTTGCTTCATGAGGTTCAGAGGTTAGTGACCGGCGAACATCTTGTGGGATTGTAGCCGGAGGTATAGCCAGCTTCTTAAAAGGCGTCTTTGGCTTGACTGCTTTGGTTTCTTTCACGATGGCCTCCGTGACGGGCGATTCATGCTGCTCCTTACTCTCAATATCATCAACATCATGGATAATTTCGTCAGATAGTGTAGAAGCCTTGGCTTTTCGCTTAGGGGGAGCAGGTTTCTTGGGCGCCTTCTCCTTTGGTGTCTTGACTTTAGGCTCGGCTTTCTTCCTCCTCTTTGGTTCCTTCGGGGTCGTGGATGGATCGGCTTCAGATTTTCGCTTTGCCCTTGGTTTCTTGACTTTAGGCACAGGGCGAGCGGAGACATCGTGGACCTTACTAAGGAAGTCTGCATGAGTCATGGCATCAACTGTTCCTTCTTCAGTTGCTTCTTGGTTTGACTCGTTCCCAGGCGCCTCGGATCCATATTTATCTTCCCAACATCTTTCGAGCAATTCAATCATTTTCTCACGTTTCTTAACTGCTTTGAAGCCATAGGCAGATATCTGCCGTTGGAGGTCGTGATCAGACAAGCCTGCGAAAGAAGGCTTCTTCGGAGTAGGCTTCGAATTTTTCTGTGGCGCCTTTGCTGCAGTCGATTCCTGAATCGCCCCGGATACAAGAGCAGGAGATTTACGTGGTGCATCCAAAGAAGCTGATGTGTGATATGCCCTTGCTTGTAGCTGGGTTGGCGAATTGGGTCGATTAAAAGAAGGTGTTGTGATATCGTCAATATCAACAAGAATGCCCCCCTTGTGAGCCAAGGGGGTTTTGTGGGGATGATTCTGTATCGTTGAAAGGGATGTGTGGTCCTTCTGAGCGACAGATGCTGGTTGCAGAAGAACATCTTTTCCAGCAAATGCGAACCGAACTGCTGGAGAATCGCTGAGATCTATGGTGTCAATTTGCAGAAGAGCGTTATCCGCATCTCTGCCGGCTGCGGCCCATAGATTCCGTCGTTTGACATAACGGCTAGTACCCGTACATATTTGCTGCGAACTTGCCTCAACCAAAGTCAGCTGGGTCCTCTGAGGTGAGATGCTGTCTGACGAGAGGAACAATTCTGACTGTTTTGTGGCCTCGATAGTATCACGGATAAGAGAAGGAGATTCCTCGCGAGCAAGCTGGCTTGCAGATCCAAATATCAAACTCTGGTCATTTAATGATTTCATCGCGGATGTAGGAGACACGAGACGACTTTTTGGCGGTGCTTTTCTGGAGGCACGGCTTTTCTTGGTACCTGTTTTTGTCCTCGGTTTCTTCTTGGTATCGCCCTGTTCGAGAGCAGATGCTTCGGCAGCACGAACTTGCGTCGTAGCTAAAAATGCTGACGTCGGCGCAGGGTGTCCTTGATTGAGGTGTTCCTCGCCGTAATTTGTAGTTGCTAAACCCGTAATGGTGAGAGCCTTCTTCACATGTGACTTGGTCTTCTTTATTGACAATGCATTCCCTTGTTTTGATGTATTTCCACTTTTGGTGACTGGTAGATATATTTTGTCTTGCAAAGCTGAGGTGTGCAATATGTCAAGGCGACGTCGCTTAAGCGGTACCCCGTCGATCGCTTGTCTTTCGAAGATGGACTCGTTCACGGACCCTTCAAATGTGAACCTTTGCACCAGGCCCTTCGCAAATTCGGAATTCTCCATCTCAGGTGGCGCATCGACGGGTTTGATAGGAGTCCAGTCAAATCTCCTGGGTACTGCCTTTTCCATACGACCAAATTCCGAATTCGGCTCGGGCCCTAGACTGCCCTCGAGGATTGAACCGGGTTGAGCTGCAGCCATGGCTTGCAAAGTAGAATGATTGTTTTCTTGTGACAAGGATACTGCTCGAGTCGCTTCATCGTGTGTAGAACGTAGACAGCCGGAGGTTTCGAAAGGTTGATGCAATGATGGCAAATCATATCCTTCAGGGCTGCATTCCTTGTTATTGCTTTGCGATTGATCTTCTTGGGACTGATATCGAGTTTGTTTGAGTTTGTTCCGACCCTGCGAGCCCAATGGTATGTTTTCTGCGCCAGATTTAGGCTTCAAAGTTGAACGGGCACTGGTGAAGGCACCCGAGAATCTATCTCTTGTTTTATCCGCCGGCTTGAATCGCGAGGGCCTCGCACAAGGATTGCGTAGAATTGCACCAGGCGAAGGCAATGAGGGCGAGCTGTCAGCGGCGGTTGGTGAACGTGCAAATAATCTTGGTGGCGAGGAGGAGAGGAAGACGATGGTCGCCATGGTGGGAATGCCAGTGGCTGCCCATCGGCGAGAGCTAAAAAGCGCCAACTTGAGTTAATAATGAACCCTTTAAACCATTTAGTAGTGACATAGCGTAGTTAAAGCACTTGTGAATTGTGAAATCTTTCCACAACGGTTGCTATTCAATTTGGTCTCCCATTGTTTCTCGAGTCCGAGTCATTGAGTCCAGATCAAAGATGTAAACAAAAGCCCTCTGAGTCAGTTCTTGGCACTGCTGGTGGGGACGTGGGTGGGGCGCATGACTCAAGCCTTGACACGAAGTCACGTGACCAATATCCTAAGGTCGACTCGGACGTCGGATATGGCTAATACTACTAGAAATACTGTGCAAGAACAAAATCCTAGGTAGGACTAGGATACCTCAATTGAAACCCGAGAAGACTCCAAGACAGGTTCACATAGGACTTAGAACAGAATCTTGACCCCAAATGTTCCATAAACACCTCGCACAAGCCATAACCTTGCGCCGAAACAATGTTGCCGCCCTGGTGAACCAATTCGTTGTTTCCCTGCCGAATCTTTCTTCATGTGCCCCCCTTGCTATGGTTCGCTAAGTATGCTTTCATCGGAGAAGCTGCTGCCGAGGTACTGTAGGTCCTCCCCGGGATCAGGTAGGATCTGCGCAGGGGGAGGAGAATCAGGCGGACCTCTTGAAGCTGATGATCGATCTGAGTGGTTGGTGGTAGTACTTGAGTCTGACTCTCGTGCAGTGGAAGTATTGCTCTCCTGCTCGTGGGGAGGCGGGGGTGGTGGCGGTGGTTGTGGAGTTCTGCTATCGCCCGCAATGGTTGGAATGGCTGGATCGGTTCCGCCAGAGCGGCGCAACACTATCGAGGTTAGCTGGTTCATCATGTCAGAGGAAGCAAAGGCAACTCACATTGGACGATGCTAATGCATACCCGACCGCAGGCCTCGAGGCATTCGAAGAAGCCACGCACGAACCAGCGAGCTGCAATGAGGACGCGATTGAATAAGGCTGCGAACAGAGTCACGAGACCAAAGCCTCGTTGCATAGTAGTCCCTGAGGTCCGATATGAATGCCTGAAAAATGGAGTCAATTTCCTATGGAATCAATAGGATCGCTCTCTCCGACGGTTAACGACATTTCAGCTAGGCAGTGGCGAGTTCAGATATTAAGTATTCCTCATCCTCGACCTTACTCGCCAAATCACCAGTAAATAAATCGCGCACATTGTATCAGCGAACACAGTTTGCTTTAGAGGATTGCAAGGAAGAGCAGAACATAAATTCCAGGTGATGGGGTGATTTGGGCAGCTTAGGCTTCATCTGAGAGTTGATAAAGGCCGTGGGGGAGCGCACGCAGAGACAGCTTGACAACATAGCCCAAACTCGTGCTTGGGCATATCGCAATAAAGCTGTATGCCAGGCAGACGCTGCCCTAGTGTCTTCCAAGTCTATTGAAATGTTCTGGAAACCAGGCGTGGATTTGGGAAGCGGATGTGATTTGGGAAGGCGCGAATCACGGATCGGAAAATAAATGATGCGGAGGCTGATGGAAGGTCGACCGCCAGCCGTAATCAGTCATTCATTGCTCAGGCCCAGGGGTTAAGGCTTGTGGAGGGCTAAGGGGGCCTGACTCCGAAATGGGCAGAGAAATCCCATTCAGGTCATCGGTGCCACGATGTGTCGCTATCGGCGCAGTCGAGAGCCAGGAGCCAGCGACTCCAAAGTCGAGAAAGGATTGTGGACAGCCACAAGGCCATAAATCCAATTGGATGAGCAGGAGAAACAAGTCAAGGGGATTTAAAAGCCACCCAACCTTGCCGAGTGCAAAGCTGGGAAGTTTAACACCAACTTGGACGCTGGTCAGCCGCAAAGCCCCACGGCCTCCCCTAAGATTGGGGCCAATTAACACGGGCCACGGGACTCCGCGACCCCCCGTCACTCGTGAGAGGAGGCCGTCTGAACCTAGTTACCAACAGTCACGCACAGCTTCAAGTAGTAGTTAGCGCCAGGCTTCGGCTGAGCATCGACGATGGACATCTAAATGACCTACGTCGTGCAACATGAGAGATCTTCTCCCTTCCAACAATCGCATTGATAAGATCATTAACTGTTGTTATCTCACTTAAACCCTGATCTCCATCAACGTCAAAGATTCAATACCGGAAATCTCCAAATCAGGCTGAGAAGCCTTGGATTTGCTGCCCCTTCGGATTCCATGAATCTTTCGCCACCGTCGCGCTCGCCCTTGCCGAATGCCAGTATGGCATCTGAGGACGAGTCGCAAGGTAATGATCATCATCACGATGAAACGGAATGGGAAGCGCACAAGGAGAACTTTCGAAGATGCTACATGGACAACAACATGACTCGCAAGGACGCAGCACTATTCATGAAGAACGTCTTCGGCTTCGACGCAACTCCACGGCAATGGGAACGCAGAATTAAACAATGGGGTTTTCAGAAATACTCCACTCGCGAGGAGAGAATGCAACAGATAGCCCAGGCCGGCAAAACAGTCTTCGACGTCAGCAAACCTGGACGCCGGCCTCGCGCCCATAGCAGCAACAGCCTTCATCCTCGTGAGGATCGAAATCTTCGCCGATTCGCCCGTCGAGAAGTGAGTCGCTCGAGATCAAGAACAAGGTCTAACTCCTTCACCAATTCTTCGCGTCCTGATTTGGGAGACGAATTGCAAGCGGCTAGACAGTCCACTTTTGATGATCAGACTTTCAATCCCAATTTTGCAAGTCCCCCATTGGTGGAAGCTCAAAATAGTGCTGGATATAATCCGACTATTATTCCAACTGGACTACATGCCAAGCACATGATGCAAGTTAACTATCCTCAGGGACAAAAATCAACTGGCTTCGACGGGACTGCTGGCCATGACGGCCTATTTACGGTCGACAGCCGAAAATGGACGGGTTCACAGGCTCCGTCATCAACGAACCAATGGGACTCTTCGAAATCCCACACTCACATGCAGCAGTTTCCAACCAATATGTTATCGCAGACCCCTTTGGACCCTAACGTGTCAAATCCAAATGGATCTTACCTGACTGAAAACGAACCTTCGCTCGGTTTTCAAATGGGGGACACGGCAATGCTTTCGAGTACGCAATATGACTTTGGTACCTCGAGGGATTCTATTGGAATCAATCCGAGTGTGCTTAGTACCAATCCATTGTCTGACCAGCGAATTTACGACCAGAACTTGCAGAATACACAAGCTTCAACGGTTGTTGATGACACGGACTTTAACTCGGTCAACTTTCAGTTTGCCGTTGTGGATGTTGACTCTACAGCATCACAGCTGAATCTTGGTGAGGACAGTTTCAACCCGATTCCGCCGGGGCAGGGAGGGTTCCCCGATCCAAATGGACCAGCATTCGGTATCAATTTCACTGGACCATTGCAGAATGATGTCGTCCCATTGGTAGAAGAGCTCATCAGAAGCATGCATGATGTCGCTCTGTTAGAAGCTGGTGCTGGACTTGAACCTAAATTGAGCGCAGAGGGTGAGTGGACTTTTTGATCAATTGCGACATAATACTGATGAGACCTTGGCAGCCCAATTTTTCACAGATCGATTGGCAATCGTACTGGACAACTTCACGAAGTCACAGCAGCGAGCCGTTCAAGACATGCGGCGGACCTGTAGTAACCTGCGAGAAAGGAACAAAATCCTCGAGGCGATGCTTACTGGTGAGTTTACTACAATGATGCCGCTAGATTGGTATTGACTGCGTGTAGCTGCTCAGATGCAACCTAGCATTCCATCAGAGGTGCGACCTCATCACTCATCACTTCCACTCCAATCTTCGAACTTTGGAAATCTATATCACCAGTCCCTAGGAACTGGCGAAGACAACATCTTTACGGATTCTCACCCTCTTATCTAAAGTGTCACGTGCTCATACACGGTTCACGGCTAATCAGCGGCACGGCCCTATCACCCGCACACAAACGGGGTCACTTTAAGAGTCACCTCAATCCCAGCGCAACCCAAATTTGTGGGAGTGGACAGCTTAGGCTTCCATTTCCCGTTGCCGACACTAACAACACCTATCATGTCCTTCGTCAGACGAGCGTCGAAAAATTCCTTCGAAGATGTTGGTGATCCTTTACGACCCTGACTGTCTCCTGCACCAAACGGTTGAACTGCTTGGTTCGAAACTAATCCCCGCTCTGGAATCCCCTGCCCGGCTGGAAGCGATACTAAAATCCTTGCACCTTTCAAGCTATGATCTTCGTTTGGTTCAATTGAGCGTAATTGAGGATAAGACCTGGACGAATCGGCTGATCGAAATTACGTCCACTACCCATGACTCCGTATATTTGCAGCATTTGCGGACAGTGTATGATGAATGGTTGTCAGCTGGCCTGATCGAGGCCGATGGGCATGTTCTCCCGGAGTGTTTCCCATTTCCAAACTCGACTAGAGGTCCACCAAGGGTGCCAAAAGATCCATTTGCACGAGCAGGCTACTATGCTTTCGACATGAGTTCCGGGATCATGTCGGAAAGCTATCAAGCAATCGTCGCGTCAGCTAATCTTGCCTGGGAAGGGGCTGACATGTTGACTGGATTTTCAGCCGGTCAAACTTCCGAGCCCGACACTGTCTTTGCACTTTGCCGGCCACCAGGACATCATTGCGATGGCCAACGGGCCGGAGGCTATTGCTATATCAACAATGCAGCACTTTCAGTCAGTACGTGGCGATCCAAATATCCCGATTCAAGGATCGGCATTCTGGATATTGACTTCCATCATGGGAATGGGACTCAGGAAATCTTCTATGCCGACCCCAAGGTCTTCTATGTGAGCATTCACGGAGAAGATGAATATCCTTATTACACGGGCGCGGAGGATGAGGTTGGTGTTGGTCATGGTGAGGGTTTCAATGTCAACCTCCCCTTGAAGGTTGGCGGTTCCATCGAGGAGTATCTTGAAAAACTAGAATACGGTCTCAAACGATTGGTTGAGTATAACCCACAGTTTCTGGTGGTGAGCCTGGGCTTCGATACATACCACGGAGACCCGTTGGGCTCATTCCAGATCCACACGGAGGATTACGCAACGATTGCAATGAGAACAAGGGAGTCACTGCGAGACATCCCAGCTTTGATTTTGCTGGAGGGAGGCTATGTGATCGAGCAATTAGGGAAGAATGTGTTATCGTTTTTGGATGGGTGGAAGTCTGCTTCGGGTGCTTGATCTGGCGTACCTGGCTTCTTCTTTCTGGGAGGCTTAAGCAATTGTCGGGAATACCGTCAGAGTGTAGGTATAGCCTCGTGAGCCAGAAACATATGTCTCGAAGTACAATGGATCATATCATCATTCAATTCTTTCCATCGTTTCCCATCTGTTCGGCGCCACAGGCAAGGTTTTCATGAAAATGAACCTGCTGTAGACTGCCATTAAGTGGCGAGGTACTTCAACCTCGATTGACATTTTTAGAATATGGTGATAATGTGCTAGAGTCTAGACGTTCCATCACCAAGATGGTGGTAGGCTCGGGGTGCTTTCCTGGCTCTCAATCTCCTTTTCCAGGCTGTCATAAGCCTGCTTGAGGATTCCCATGATTTTCTTCAACTCTTCCTCGGTGACATTATATGGAGGTGACACGATCGCATGATCGCCGTTTGTGCCGTCCACCGTTCCCGCTCCAGGATAAACCGCAACACCTAATTCAAAAGCCGTGGTTTGAAACCTAGGCCCGAAACGAACAGCGGGTGAGAATGATTTCCTCGCAGCTTTGTCCTGCACGAATTCTAGACTCCAAAATAGCCCCTTGCCTCGGATGTCTCCCACGTATTTCGCTGTTGCAAAGGTCTCGACGAGAAGACGGTGCAAGATCACACCCATTCTGGCGCAATTCTCAACGAGACCCTCTCGGCTCAATATCCTTTGCACAGCGAGGGTAGATGCACATGCGACAGGGTGCGCCTGGTAGGTGTGGCCGTGGTTGAAACTGCTCGTGCCCTTCTTCAAGACGTCGATGACCTTCTTGTGCACCAGCACTCCCGCGATAGGCGAGTAGCCACCTCCTAGCCCCTTACCGATGGTCATGATGTCGGGAACAATTTCTTCCTGCTCAAAGGCAAAGAAGGTTCCTGTTCGGCCCATGCCACTCATGATTTCGTCCAGAATCAAGAGGATGTCATACTTATCGCACACTTTCCTGACACCCTTGAAGTACCCTCTCGGTGCAGGAGTGCATGCACTCGTGGCGCCAACGACCGGCTCAGCCACAAAGGCAACAACATTCTCTGGCCCGAGTTTCTGAAAATGCTGGTCGAGCTCCTCGACCAGCCTCTCGGCAAACTGATCCTCCGTCTCGCCATCCTGCCACCTGGAGTACTGATACTGGTACGCGGGACTCACCCAGCTACAATTTTCCGACTGAAAGCAGGTATACTGCACCTTCCTCGGCAAATTGCTACTAATATTCATGGCACCGATCGTCGTGCCATGATAGCTCTGCTTACGGGCGACAAACCTCGTCCTGTTCAGCTGGCCCTGCTCGAAGAAATACTGTCTCGCGAGCTTCAGCGCGGCATCCATGGCCTCGCTGCCGCTACAAACGAAATACGCTCGGTCGAGCCCGAACTTCCGCCCGCCGTAAGGCCCGTCTATCAGGTGGCTGGCCAGTTTCTCTGCAGCATCCGTCGTGTACGTCAGGGAATGTAGGTAGCTCACACCAGTACTCATCTGGCGCTGCACCGCGGCCATGACTTCCTCGTTGCCATGTCCGATACACGCTACCGCGGCACCGCCGCAAGCATCCATCACGACTCGTCCGTTGGATAGGTTGAGATAGATGCCTTTAGCTGAGTCAACCATGTATGGTCGTTGGTGTAGTGACCGGTGGAATAGTGCTGCTGGTGTTGAGTCTTCCAGTGGTGCAGGGACTACCGTGACAATGTTGTTCGCTCCGCCGCTGGATGGCTGTTCTTTCTGGGAGTCGTTGAGAATCATAATTGGCTTCGAATCTGTAATTATACCTGGATAATCAGCAACCAAGAGGAATAAGCTGGTGAAATTAGTGATGGTTCTTCTGGTCTTCTTAGATATCGCACTTCCCACTCAGTAAACTTCTGTGATCAACTCTCCCGAGAAGAAGTAGAACACCGTGGTCCGTACCTATTCAACATATATATATCCGCAATTAAGGAACTTATCAGTAGTTTTAATTACAAGGCGCAAAGCATCGTTCACCATGCCCGTTCTACCCGTTCTAGCCTTCGTTTATTTATCCCCCTATCAAACATGAGAGTTAGAGTTCAGCTCCCCACTGGAAACCCAGGGCAATTCAAGACGAATATCGCAGAACTCCGAGAGTTGGAGATGGCAGTCCATGACGAATTTGGTGCACAGCCAGAAATACGTCTAGGGTCGCCCCTTATGTGTGGTTTAAGTCCGGAGTACGCTCAAAATCAAAAGCAGTTTCAGTAGGTCATGACGAAACTTGCGTCTAACACGCCTGTGGTCTTGCTCCTCATTATTACCGTTAATTGCAACGCAGCTAGCAGGTTGTTTCGTGGTTGTCTGGTGATGCCTAATGAGCTGACCCTGACTGGACAGCAAAACGACTGGAGTGCCGAAGCCGAAGTCGGCGGATCGGCCAAACCCACTTCCGGCAAAAAATAATTTGGGGTGAATCCGCTTGGGGGAGGAGCAATAATCGCAATACATTCTAACTAATAGTGATTATATGGAGCATCAAGCCTCCTGACCTTTAGTACAGTAAGAGTGTGAGTTCACTACAAAGTGCAAACATGTCTGCACTTCTGCAACGGGCGTCTGCCCTTCGTCTCAGATCCCCTCTAGACCTTAGAGTAGCTGCATCTCGTACCTATGCAGTCCACGCGGGTACGCCGACGAACCCTCGACGAAAGGCCGCAGTTCCTCCCTATCAGAAGATTCTGAAGAACTTCGAAAACGTCAGAAGCATCCTAGGATCCCGAAAACTCACCCTGGCCGAGAAAATCCTATACTCTCATCTCGAGAATGCAGAAGAATCGCTGCTGACTGGGACCGAGAATGGCCAAAATATCCGTGGAGTTGCAAACCTCAAGCTCAAGCCAGACAGAGTGGCCATGCAAGATGCCTCTGCTCAAATGGCTATCCTGCAGTTCATGACTTGTAACCTCCCATCTACTGCGGTGCCTGCGAGTATACACTGTGACCATATGATTGTGGGCGAGAAGGGTGCGGATACAGATCTGCCCAACTCGATAGCAGGCAATAAGGAGGTTTTTGACTTCCTTGAGTCGGCAGGGAAGAAATATGGTATGGAGTTCTGGCCACCGGGAGCAGGCATCATACACCAGACTGTCCTAGAGAATTACGCGGCTCCAGGTCTCATGATGCTAGGCACCGACAGTCACACACCAAATGCTGGTGGCTTAGGTGCCATTGCCATCGGTGTGGGCGGTGCTGATGCTGTTGATGCTCTGGTAGATGCGCCCTGGGAATTAAAAGCACCAAAAATTCTTGGTGTGCGGCTTGAGGGCAAGCTCAGTGGCTGGGCATCTCCCAAAGACTTGATCCTCCACCTCGCTGGCTTGCTTACAGTTCGTGGCGGCACTGGCTCTATCATCGAGTACCACGGCCCTGGTGTTGAAACCTTAAGCTGTACCGGTATGGCTACGGCGACCAATATGGGAGCCGAGGTTGGAGCGACGACCTCGATATTCCCATTCTCGGAGAATCACATTCCCTATCTGCAAGCCACGGGAAGAGAATCAATAATCGACGCGGTCAAGGGAATCGCGTACGGCTCAGAGCAGTACAACTTCTTACGTGCTGATGCTGGAGCACAGTACGACCAAGAAATAACCATAAATCTATCGACACTGGAGCCCCATATCAATGGACCCTTCACACCGGATTTGTCTACCCCATTGTCGAAATTCAAGGAAGCTGTCAAGACCAACAGCTGGCCGGAGACGTTTTCTGCCGGCCTAATCGGAAGCTGCACTAACAGCTCTTTTGAAGATATGACACGAGCTGAAGATCTAGTAAAGCAGGCTCAGGCCGCTGGATTGAAACCAAAATCCGAGTTCTTCATCACACCTGGAAGCGAGCAGGTACGTGCTACGTTAGAAGAGAACAAGACATTGCAGACTTTCACAAGCGCTGGTGGAACTGTCTTGGCAAACGCCTGTGGGCCCTGCATCGGACAATGGAAACGTACCGATGGCATCCAAAAGGGTGAAGACAATGCCATTCTTTGCTCATATAATCGAAATTTCCCAGGAAGAAATGATGGAAACCCACGTACCATGAGCTTCCTGGCATCTCCAGAAATTGTGACCGCGATGTCGTATGGTGGATCTACTTCTTTCAATCCGTTGATCGATGAAATCCCGTTGCCATCTGGCGAGAATTTCAAGTTTGATCCTCCCAAGGGTACACAGCTTCCAGCAACTGGTTTTGCAGTGGGAAATCCTGCGTTCCTACCTTTGTCTGCCGAGCCAGATCCAAATATCCAAGTTGTAGTCGACCCTGAATCCGACCGTTTGGCTATCCTGGAACCGTTCGAAGCATTCCCGCTAGGCGAGCTTCAGGGCTTGAAAGTTCTATATAAGGTCAAAGGCCAATGTACGACCGATACGATCTCGGCTGCAGGCCCATGGCTGAAATATAAGGGGCATCTACCAAACATCGCCGAGAACACTTTGATTGGTGCTATCAACGCAGCAACTGGGGAAACCAATGTCGCCTACGACAGCGATGGTAGTAAATCGTCCATCCCCGAGCTTGCAAAGAAATGGAAGGCGCAAGGTCAGCACTGGTTGGTGGTTGCCGAGGACAACTACGGCGAGGGTTCTGCTCGAGAACACGCGGCATTGCAACCCCGATATTTGGGAGGACAAGTAATTTTGGCCAAAAGTTTTGCGCGCATCCACGAGACCAATTTGAAGAAGCAAGGAGTGGTGCCATTGACATTCGGTAACAAGCAAGACTACGACCGTATTGACGCGACCGATAAGGTGGATACCGAGGGTCTCTGGGATGTGTTGCAGAACCACGGGAAGGGTGAGATCAACCTGAAGGTGACAAAGGCATCGGGCGAATGTTTCACTATTCCCGTGAAGCACACTTTGAGCAAGGATCAATGTGCCTTTATCCTGGCTGGAAGCGCATTGAATCTTCTTGCTAAGCGTCACCAATCTAGTTGAAGTTGCCTCTGATCGGCCATTACTCTGCACGTGTTGGCAAAGCCTCGCTAACCTTCGTCCACCTTCCGATCAGGCTCGACTTTTTAGCTTCGATCTTGGCACTTACCGACGCGGTGATTGGCTGCCGGGAGGCCCCGTCTTGGGAGATTGGGGCTTATCACTTTTGACCAATGCCCTCACAGCCACTTTGTCAGTGCCACACAATGATCGACACCAACTGATCGAGGGACGTGGAAACACTGGTCACTTGCATTTGACATGTCAAGATAAAGTGGACCAAGATCATGTTTGAAACCAAGCTCAGTGCTTGATTGAACTCTGTCGGAGCAAAGGCTTGTATGGATCCGCCGTGGATCGTTTACCTTTAAGATATATTGAACGAACCCTTCATCTCTGTGCCCTGTCACTGTGTACAACTTTCAACTCTAGCAGGCAAGATGATTTTCAAAGCGATTCTAGCAGTAACTCTGATTTTGGGCTCCTCGAGCCAGGTGGCCTTGGCCTGGGGGACTCTCGGCCATGAGACGATCGCATGGATTGCCCAATCATACGTCAACTCCGCGACGGAAACCGCAATACGGGCTGCCTTGGATTCGAAGAAAGTCGACTACATGGCGAACGTGTCAACTTGGGCGGACTCGTATCGCTATACCAGCGGAGGAGGATGGTCCCGATCTCTTCACTATATTGACGCCAATGACAGCCCCCCTACCACATGCTTGGTAGATTATGAGAGAGACTGTGGCAAATCCGGATGTAGTGTCAGTGCGATTGTCAACTATACCTCGATTTTATTGGACGATAATACGAGCCAGTCGCTCAAGAAGGATGCTGTCAGGTTCCTCATCCATTTCATTGGCGATCTCCACCAACCACTGCACGATGAGGGCCTAGAAGAAGGCGGGAATGGCATCAATGTGACCTACGACGGAGATGAGACCAATCTGCACCACATCTGGGATACAGAAATAGTCGAGCAACTAGCGGCCGGGGCTGACGCCGAAGCATTCGCCAAAAATCTGACTGCATCGATTAAGGCTGGAAACTACGGCTGGGATGGCGACTCATGGCTCAAGGGAGCAAGCCTGAACAACACCCTTGCGACGGCCATGATCTGGGCCAGCGAAGCTAATGAGTATGTTTGCAGTGATGTCCTGAAAAGTGGCATCGACGCAGTGGAGAATGGAGATTTAAGTGGAAATTATTACGCCGCACATTTTGACGTGGCTCGGATTCAACTGGCGCGTGCAGGATTCCGTCTGGGCGCGTGGTTGAATCTCATCATCACTGGCAAGGAGCAGTGAGGGAGACTGTCTGGAGTGACACGAGAACACGGATTTTAGAACATAACCCGGATCAGCCTGGCCTAGAGAGAATGAGAGAAAGTACGGAGTATAAGAGTCCGAGAAAGAAAGGTACCCATGAATCCATCCTTCCGGATTCGGCTTCAACTCGCGGGGTGGCAAAGAATCAACTAGGAATCCCCCAGTTTTTGTATTTTCATTCCACACGACTCGAGCGGGTTGGACCCAGTTTAGGCGAACCGTCTGGAATGGGAACGTCACACGTGCAGCGGGAAGGATTCAGGTCCGACGGGCTGGATCCGAGCTCTTTTTTTAAACATTCTTGTCAAAGCCTGATTTCTGGCAATGCAGCGAGGAGTGGACTGAAATATGTGCCATTTTGCACCTACTCAGCTCCCTGGGTTGGTCGCTCCGCGCGTTCGCCGGTCCACTGCTATGCTTTCCCTGAAATTGGATTGGGTGAATTGAGCCATTTAATAACACTTGTCTGTTTGTGTTTGAGCCCCGAGGTGATATCGTCTGTGTGAGCGCTTCTAGTTTTCCATTGCATTTGTCGGAACGCCAGCGCAGCCCTCACCCAACTCTAAGAAATCAGCCTTGCCAAGTTTCCAATCTCGATTTTTACCCGGTCAGGCGGCTATCGATGATGAGTGGGCATGATGCATGGTTTCCTTCCGCTATTGGTTTTCTCTTGCAACTCACACAGGTCTGCATGTGCTTCGTGGCTTGGTCCAACCTAGTAAGCCGCTGGCGAACTACGTCGATGTGGTAGATGAACTCATGAGGTGTGGCATGCCACAGGCATGGAATAAAACGATAGGCCTTGACGACTAGACGGAGCACACAAGTACCTGCACGAAGTGCGGAGTACCACTCTTCAGGGACTGTTGATCGATGGTGATAGCGGGGTACGAATCGAATACTCTTTATTGTTATGGCTTGATCGTCTTGATAGACAACCTTGAGCCTGCTTTCAAACGGGATTTCTCACTACCGCACAGGAGCCATGGTTATTGGCAACCTTACGAGCAGGTACTCCGTCCCCCTGTGGCTATCATAGGACCTAGGTAGTCCGCACAGCCATGCCGCTGCTGCACCAGATCCTGATATGCACGGAGTACTGGTTTGCCTCATGGAATGTGTAATTCTGGAACAGTGCGTGCCCAACAAGGGTCGGTTTTCTTGGATGAGGGGGGGGAGTACCTTAGGGTTAAGTTGGGGCCGAAGATAACCTTGTTCATACGTGTGGCATGCGTAGATTCTCCGATGGTCTTCCCTTTCCATATGTAGCCAATATTTGAGTTGGAGCCTTGGATGAGAAGGGATTTAGGGTGGGATGTAATTACATAGTACTCGTAAGTGTCGGTAGATAGGCATTGATCACTTTTAAACCCCCCGGGTGAGTCTACTACAACATTGCCGAAGGTTAGTGTTCCTGTCGTCGTATGCAGTCAGATATTTATGCAGCCTGAATACTGAGTACTGTATTCCGTATACCTAGAGCTAAGGAAGCTCAAGGAGGGCATACCCGAGCGCCCTGGGGCCGAGTTAGAAGGGTGATATTACTCAACAGAACCCAGACAGAATAGGCATATCATTCGAGGTTCTGTGCAGCTCATGTATTATTCCTCAAATCACACCAAACGGACGACTCGCACTCCCTCGCATTCGTTTACGATCAACAGGACTTGCAGGGCTTACGTAGACACTCGAGTGCTCCATCCTTCGACCTAACTACACACAAACTATGCGTTAGGTACCGAGTCCTCCGTACAACCAAACAGAACAGAGTTTGGATTCGTGCATATACTTCAGCCGTTTCCCTAAGAACGCCCGTGATCCCTGGGCTTGAGGAGTGACAGTTGGTACAAGTACTCCATAGTTTGCGCCCAACAGCCCAGGGACGGGCCTTGCACACATCCTTGTACAATTCTCGTGTTTTCTGCTCGTTCGGACTGTGCGCAGTTGATCGCCTATTAGGTGCCTATCCTTATCCTTCATGATTGATCGTTTCGCAATCTATTATTATTCGGTCCACAGCCACCATAATCTACACGCTTGCGATACTCCAGGCATATATACTCGAATCAGTTTTATCTCAGACGATCGAAGCCCCAGGCTGCAGCTTTGTCACCTGGATATTCCACGCTGAAAGCCCCTCACAGCGCTCGGAACACACGCGTTGAGTTGTTGAATTGTCTCAATCTCTGACGGATCAAGCCTGCCACAGCCTGAGTCTGTAACCGCGTTTTGGCCCCTGCATCCCACCCCTCCAAAGCAACGAATCCTCATCATCATCGATTTTTCTTCATCCGTCCCTTCGGGGCCAAATTGTGCGCTGTGCAGGTGTGGTACGTAGCACCTGGGATCCAAAAAAGCCTCGGATTGTCGCACGTTGGTGCATCAAGTTGAATGGCTTACGGGTCACGGTGGTTCTGTCGAGAATTGAAATAGAAAAACCCACTCGAGATCGTTACGAGTCCAAAAGCAACACTCATTTACAACTACCTGCGAACCCGCAAGCCTATCGACCATCTATCTCATCTCATCTTTGACAACACACAACCTTCGAAAAGATCTAAACGACAAGAATCTATTTTTTAATCCTACCTCTACCCCACACGCACACCCAAGCGCCAGAGGGTGCCGTCAATGTACAGTACCGAGTACCGCAGCTGCAGCCACACCGAAGACCACCCTACCCGTAGGGACCAAGATCCACAGTCAGCACTCTGTTGTTCAACTCCGACCATTCACACCACCCTCTGCGGCCTCTGACGTCTACGTTTGGAGTAGTTCAAGGAGCACAACAGGAACAGGAGAGAAGCCCTAATACTGCAAACACCCCAATCAACCTCAATTCAGCGCCCGCCTGGCCCTTTTGGGAACAAGAGTCCGTCCGTACCTGCCTACGTTATCCTCATCTGGTCGATCCTCGCTGTTCGCTCCTCCCTTAAATCATGTCGCCGTACGCGGCATCAAAGACAAAAAACATCCTCATTATCGGGTCAACAGGTACGATAGGAACATACATCACGAGAGCCATCGTAGACGAGAGGGAACACTTTGAGCGGATATGTGTCCTGACAAGTGAGAAGACTCTGGTACAAAAGGTTCAAGACATCGCAGCTTTGGAAGCATGGGGTGTGGAGATCTTTACCGGTCGCCTGGAGAGTGAATCTGCGGTGAAAAGAGCCTACGAAGGTATGTCACACAGGAAACCCATAAGAAGACACGACGTGAGGAGCTGCCGCAGCAGAAGAGCGGGCCACCCCGTCAAGCCCTACGATGCACAGCGTGGGCGTTGTGTTCGGTCTTGGACAGGATATGGCTGACCTTTCCCTTGTCACACCACAGGCATAGATACCATCGTTTCCTGCGTAGGCCGCGCCGGCATCGAGAAGCAGATCAAATTAATCACCTGGGCCGAACAAGTCGGCGTTCGCAGATTCTTTACCTCGGAATATGGCACCGACATCGAGTACTGGCCCGAGTCGGCCAAGGAGCCTCCCCACCAACTCAAGTTGAAGGTTCGAGCTCACATGAAGACAATGAAGAGGCTGGAACACACGTACCTGGTCACCGGTCCCTACAGTGATCTTTACTTCGGAGCCATGAAAACCAAACCCGAGATAGGCCATTTCGACGTCAAGGAGCGGACAGCCGTGCTCCTAGGCGACGGAGAAGGCCCCGTCAGTTTTACCGCCATGGCTGAGTATGCATTCTTTCCTGGCTTGTCATAATATGTTAAAACCGTGCTGATGGTCGCTTTCACTACAGTGTAGGAAAATTCGTCGTCGCCGCGCTACTTAACACCAGAGAATCTCGAAATACTACTTTAGTGGTGCATTCTTTCACAGCCACGCCCAACGAAATCCTTGCCGAGTACGAAGAACAAACCGGGGCCAAGTGGAACGTCTCATATACCACGATGGAGCGGTTAAAAGAGATCGAAAAAGAAGAGTACCAAGTATATTCGCCCATGGCTGCCGTGGTAACATTACGGCGAATCTGGACCGACGGTGGTACTCTATACAAGTTCTACGACGACAGTCTTCTGGGCGAGATCGAGACCGAAACCCTACAGAGCCAAGTCGCCGCTCAGATTATCAAGCAAGAGGAAGGAGAGGGCAACTTCCCAAGTCTGCTGAGGAAATTGAGTCTGACATCATACCCGTGAGAGAGCAATCAATCGATGGATGCGCTATGTCCATGCCCACATTCAGTCTAATATGCTCTTGTTCTTATTACTTCTCACGACGCATGAACTTTCTCATGGTGCAGCCCGAAATTTTTGTTATAATGGAACTGGGACACGCATAGGGAACACATCAGACAGCATCAGCATGTAGTTATGGGTGTCATTGAGGAATCGGCTGGGGGGTGGATAATGGAGAACACCTGTTGCATGTGATGGGATGAAGTGAGCATATAAATGTTTTGGAAGAGTTTCAAAAGGGTGCATTAACAGCAACGAGTATTTCTGGTCTCCTGCTACCGAATACCACAATCTACCTGCTATATTTATATATAGTATTTGTACAAGCCCGCCTGCTTTTGCTGCATATCCAACAGATTTCTTGTACGACTATATTAAGGATGCCTGGAGATAGACATGAGTTTTCTTGGGCTTTCATATATCGAGGATCTTTGTCCAACCTACCTTTGCGTTGTCAAAGCCAACTAGGTACCTTGGATAGGAATATAGGCATTGGACTTATACTCTGAACTCATGCATCTGCGAGTATCTACGAGTACAGTAATATTCCTCCACCAAAATTGGTACGACGCTAACAAAAAGGAACGTGGTACATATGACACGGTAAAAGACGGTGCACAAGCCGTGCCAACCAGCAGATCCCGCGGGCATAGTTATTAGGTGAACGGGGGTGGCCGAATACGGAGTAAGTCATCCAACATTTAGATGCTCGTATGTAGATAGATACACACGGCACTACCAGGAATCGCGTCATGTAATAAGGCAGGGAGTAGGAGGAAATGTAACTTTGCACTGGATATATCTCCACCCCACGAAGAAACTAAGGCCATCGCCTGTAACTTGTCACTCTAAGGGCGTGAGGACTATTGTCATCGATTTTGTCCCGCACCGCCAGATAATAGCAGTACCCGCAGGTGGAATTTGGCCGTGGCACCTTTAACTACGTTGAAGTCCGGAGATATCATCTTGCGCCAATGATTACCTCAGTCTCGGTACCAAATCTTTACTCTTAGCCAATGGCTACTGTCCAGCCGTGGGCTTCGGGCGTTTTTGACCTTCGACATACATATATCGATCAACCGAGGCCTTACTTATTTGACAATCTCTCCATTTCCGTCACTCCTTCTCTTTATATCAGAACTTCATACCCCATTTAAGACCATATTTTCGCTTATTTGGTGAGTGAGAGCTGCGCGGGGCGAGCTGGTGCTCTGGGTCTACTCAGCCGGCTTGGACGGGACAAAGGAAAGACATTTTATTTCTCTCATTCTCATATTTCTCCTTTCATTCAGTGACGCAGTGCCTTCAACGATAGAAAAGAGGCTCAACTTTGAGAGACGAAATTTGCGATCGAGAAACGAATCCGGGCTCTTTTAGAACAAGAAATTCTGTGTCTTTCTGTTTACCCTTTCCAGAGCGACCTGGAGGTCGGAACTACTTGGCGCTGAGGAAGGATCTTCGTTGATTTAGCTCTTTCCCTTGGTAGCCCGCACTTCAGAGGACTGAAGTCATAGAAGGGCCTTGTGCATTCATGCTAAGGAATTTCGGACCTTGGAACTTTTGCCGTCAAGGAACGAGGACGACAGCGAGGGGGAGTTTCGCCTCAGTCTTTGGACGTCAAGTAGGAGTTCAGTTTGGACCCAAACAAGGCAATTGCTTCGTGGAACTCACACCAGCGGCCCCATCAGCCAGCGTGGGCGGTACTCCTCACCATTTTCACACCTCACACGGGAGAAGAGGGCATTCGAAGAGCGTCCCCGTCTCACAAAACTCAACAAGAGCATCGTCGAGTACTTCAATAACAGCCGACAAAATGTCTCTCCCATCATTCCCAGCAACTCCGCCGCCTCTACCTCCCGGAAAGAAGCAGCATCACATCGTAGTTCTTGAAGGGATACACGCGAAGATGCCGACGTTCGACTTCCCCCACCATATCGACGTCTACGGCCGCACGGAGCCATCTCAAGTGGCGGAGCGCATTAAGGACGCCACGATCGTCATCGCCTGTGTTGTCCCTGTCGGCCCCAAGGAGATGGATGCAGCACCCAATCTCGGGATCCTTGCTGTCATGGCCGTTGGCATCGGCTGGGTCGACAAGGAAGACTGCGCCCGGCGCGGCGTCACCGTCACCAAGTGTCCAGCCGGCAACGTCGATGCCGTGAGCGAGCACTTTCTCGGCCTGTACTTCAGCTCCAGGAAGCGAATCGCGCAGGTGCACCACTCCGTCACCACGAGCAGCGAGTGGGTCAATAAAGGCACACTGACCAAGCTCTGGCCCTCGGGCCCTCCTCTGGGATGTAGCCAGGAGACACTGGCGATTCTAGGGAATGGAACACTGGGCACGCGGATCGCAAAGCTAGCGAAGGCTGTTGGGTTCAAAGACGTCATAATCAGCGAGCGCAAGAATTCAACTACGGTCCGCCCTGGCCGCGTGCGTTTCTCAGAGGCGCTCGAACGCGCGACTGTTTTCTGCGTCAGCCTGCCTAAGGAAAATGACACCGTCGATCTCATTGCGGAGAAAGAACTGCGAATGATGAGGCCCGAGGCCCTGATCATCAACGTCGCCCGAGGCGGGATCGTGAATGAAGCCGCCCTGGCTCGCGCCTTGCGCGGGGGTTGGATCGCTGGTGCTGCGACTGATGTGCTCGAAACGGAGCCGGGTGGCCCTGGTTCCAGCCCACTGCTTCCAGATGTCGCCAAGTGCGAGCCTGTGGTCCCGAACCTGACGATTTCAAGCCATATCGCTTGGTTCTCGCAAAGCACAATTGCGAACTATCAACGTCTATTGAAAGAGGGCGTGGAGGGTTGGGTCAGCGGCACGTTGCAGCAAGCTGAGGACAAGGCCCATGTCGCCGTCGTCGTACATAATGGAAAGATCTGGAACTGATCAAATCAGCGACAATTTAGCCTTTTGCAAGCGGTGGTGGTCTGGTCTGGTCTGCTATGCTATGCACAATTCAGCGCTTAGTCAGGGCACCGCGATGGCTATGCCCCTTGAGTGCCGGAAGATGAAAGGAGTTCGGATCCGATGAACCATTTGGCATCATGAATACCACGAGAACAGCCAACATGTGGCTTTTCAGCGGATGAGAATCTAGCGGGAGTGAGAACATTCGAGATAGACTGTTTTGCCCGCCAGAGGCGAGATTTGCACGTCGACTTACTGGTTACGGATGTATGATACACATCTAACGAGCTCACGATTTATTTCTCGAGGTGCCAAAGCTAACAGATACTGCATTTAGAGACTGGAGGCAGGCATGCGTGCCAAAATACACGTCATGTTGGCTGAACGAGGCGAACCAGGTTAAGTCGAAGAGCTTATAGAATACCCGATCAGATTTTGGTGATGAAAATAGATAAGTGATATCCATTCTTCCGAGCCTGCTGCTGTCCTTTCTGTTTTGAAGTGGGTATATTGTTGATCTACACATCATTCCACTGTACGTCGCACGAGGCGACATGTATTATAAGTACTATGTATTGAGCTCTCGCCGAATGATAATGGACGTAAACTGGTATAGTCTCAGGGCACGTGTTCCTTTATACGATATTATATATTTGAGCCATGGAGCCCCCTTCATTCTTGTCCAAACCAATCTGCACTCGAATTCGAACACGTCCCTAGGGGGTACCGACCACTATGCCCAACGGTCTGTAATACATACCTTAAGAGTGAGAAGGATCAGCATCAATCAGAGAAAACGAGAAACAGCGATCGGAGCTCTGGCATGGGAGACTAAACGCATACCTCATTAGATCCTGATGGCTTCAAACCTTTTTCACCCTGCCACTGCAGCGATCTCATGCGAAGACGTCGGTCCCAGTGTACGAAGCCTCCGTGCCGGGCTCAGCTGGAGCGGTTCTGTTGATGTGAGAGGAAGTAATAGCAAATATGACCAAATGAGGGAAGAGGTAGGGAACCACCAATCAACATACGGGTGGCGCCTCCCCAACAACGGCGTGAAGCGTCCACTGAAGGTCGATGGAGATTGTCCTCTCCGAAATACTTGTTCGCCTCAAAACTATACTCAGCGTACCCGACGCGCGAGAGCTCCACGAAGCCTTGAAAGGCAGTCGAATTGCTGATTGCGAGGTCAATCGAGCCGCCAGCCCCCGTCGCGTAGCGGTCCTGGTAGCTCGTGATGTCTTGGGAGACGGTTACGTCGAGCAGTGAGAAGTCCATGTCGTTCCAGATCATGAGCCAGTTAGATAGATAATGGTTTCGCGCCACTCAGCCGAGATCTCAGTGGAATGGCATGGGCTGTTGTTGGAGTTTGGGCCCCAGCGTGAGGCGAGGAGTACCGCTCCTACTGAGAGGAGAGGTAGAAGTACTGCGAGCGAGCGCATTGCGATCAGGAGTTGTTTAGCTGCTTGTTGAGGAAATCAAGGAAAGAAACGTTTCCGATGAGATTTTCAGAAACGGGATGCCGAATGGGTGTCGAGGAAAGCTCTCGTTCCGACACCTTGAAGTTTATTTCTTGAGCACGATCAAATGTTTTCTTTCGAATGCCAATAAGAGCGAAGAAAAGTGAAAGGGGCGATTCAGTTCATGTGCAATGCTCGATGCATTGTCTGTACTCGTTACTATGTATTACTCCGAATGCAGGAGGCTAAAGACTTGCAAGGCTGCCAGATTCAGGGGCTTTGCCGCCTGACAAGGGCGTTCCAGCCTTTGCTCACCACCAACAAAATCTCGCCCAAACTCCACTCTTGCGCTTTGACGCAGGTCTTGATTTAGGGTACAACTTCCAAGTACTCCGTACTACAAAGGAGTATGTACACTGCTAAATAACATCAAAAATGCCCCTATGATCAAACATTACGTCACCCCCGTTCAGCAAGCGCATATCCCTGCTTTCCTTTTTCGCAGAGCCTGTCAGCCTAATTAAACCCGACCCGTTTCACCCTCACCAACAGACGCAGCCAGCCCAGCCCAATTAAACCCGCTTCACCGGCAAAGCGCAGAGGTGTTGACTTTCCAACTTTCGTATTGCTAGACTCTTCCGCTAATGGTGGTCCTGATCCATTTCCACAGCATCGTTATTATTCAATCTCCGCCAAGCAGGTGCATCGCCGAGCTTGTCGACTGTCAAACCTGCGCGGCCTGGATTCCGAAGGCCGGCTTTTAGCTGACGCTCGTAGCTGACCTGCCTCAATCGCTCGGTCTCAGCGGGCGTTAATGCCAAATATAGCTCCACGGCGATGGCGTGGATGGTAAACGCGATCCAGCCGCTCATGCCGAAGGTGAGGTGAAACGTCGCAGTGATATTCTCCGGCCCCGGTCCATCGATGCTGGCTGGGACAGCGACGACAACCGCCGAAGTTGCGTTCAGACATTGTGGGTAAATCTGCGGCGTCGGATTTCCTGGTCCGTCAGGAGCCCCGTAGAGCACATATTGGTTCCAGATCAAAGCGCAGGTCTGGACACTGTAGAAGCCCTCTTCGGGATGGTCCGTGATGTACATATTTGCCAACATCATGATGAACCGCAAGGTTATTATACTGGCCGCGTAGAACCAGGTGCGGAGCATCCAATTTCGATGCTGGTCAATCTGCAGGCGTTTGATATTGATGTAGGCTAGTACAATCGAGATCGTCGTCGCCGCCGCCAGCATACCGGTAAGAGCTTGTGTAGCGGGTGCACCTCCAGCGGTCATTGAGGCAACCATATAAACACCTGAATTAGCTACCAGGAACAGTATGATGACCAGGTAGCCATTGAGCCGGTGGAATATCATTAACTTGTAACGGATCACAGGCACGAATTGAAAACAGGCCAAGAAGCCGGCGGGGATGACCGTTGCAAGGTGTAACATCATACCAATACGGCGATATCCTGAGAGGTAATGGGTTGCATCGCCGGGGATTGTTTTCTGTTGGGAGAATTTGTCCAAGTTAGCAGAGAAGCCATTATGCAATATGGCATTACGGCCGAGTAGCCAAGGGGCGGGGCTTACCTTGAGGAAAATGCCATCGAAATTGAGGTACATGATTTTCGAGGCCGTAAAGCCCATCATGATGCCAGCACAGATGAGGAAAAGTGGAAAATTGTATCCCTTCTTGAATCCGACGGGATGATAGATGTTGCGGGTTGTGTTGACCCACAGCTTCCCACCCTTGGACTTGGGATAGTGCCAGGAGTCATTTGGGTCGTCGTTTGGCATCGTGGCGTGCTAAGTAGAGTTCAGCTCTCAAATAATGATGATGATGATGGAAGACTGTGCGACGCAGTTGCCCGGCAGCAGAATATATGAGGCTCGAAAACTTGTGGATGCAAATCTACGACCTTTATATACGCACTTGTTTTCTATGTCGGTAGCGGAAATAAACTTGACAACGATTTCATCATCTACACGGGTTGCCTAAAGGGAGATTCGAAGTATTCTAACTTTGGTATATTGTTCAAATATATCCCTACCGAGGACAGTAAGATCGTGGTAGTCATATCATCGAGCGTGTTCTCACCCGCTTTCAAGAACAAGGCTCGAATACCCGCGTTAGTTTGAGGCACTAATGGCCCACTTAGCGTTCAAACTCGTACCCTGCAAAGGCGGGTCTTTGAGACTAGCCCATCAGCGCGACCAGCCGTACGACATAAAGAGAATGCAAAACAGCGTCGATCATTGGAGCGGCAGGAAACTATAATTACTGTAACAACCGCTGCAAAACCTTCTCCGGCGATTGTCGATCCTTACTTATTGTGGTCCTTGAATTACACCTTCGAATTTAACTTCTGTTAGACAAGGAATGACCGTTAGTCATTTTCGTGGCTTGTATTGACTGATTAGTTTCAGAGATATGGTGGGATTGTCCCTGTCATTGGCCTTGTTACTAGTTAGTCAAAAACCACGGCAGCAGCTTCTCCGATCCCCCAGATCCGCTTACATCAGTCAAAAAATTGGGCGGATTGGTCCACATCCAGTTGATAATTGGTATTCGAAAGAGTTTAGGATTCGTTGCAAGTATTCTCGCACGTCTGCCTTCTGTAATCGACCTTCCCAACCGAAATGGAGAGGGAGTGCTATCAAAACAATGATCTGGAGATGAGACCTGTGTGCACCCCGGACGAGTCACAGCGATTCCGATATAAGGTCTCACCGTGGAAATGCATTACCGACCAGACCTGCGGAACCAAAGCAAAGTTCGAAGGCTCGCTGGCTGGGGAGTATCAGGAGCAGTATCCGTAGTAATGTCTGTGTATGAGCATGAGCGCCTAGGTGCCAGCTCCCTGGAGTCGCGAATCAGTTTTGAACATCGGACTCCGCAACGAAGTTTCACGGAGATTTATATCCCACTAGCAAACGAAAATTATTCTTAAATAGTCTTCCGCATCGTGGTCTACATCGAGACTCATCTGCCAGTCGCCTTGTGGTGGACAAGATTCTGGGATCGTCTCAGGCTCATGGTATTTAGGAAATCATATCGGCAGAGCCTTCTTGAAATCAATCTGATAGTCTGCCATCAGGAAAAGTACTACTGAACGCTTAAAATATTATGCCTTGTTGCTAGTACTTGTACTGAATGAAAGGAATTCCATGAAATGCCTTCATTATTTACTCCAGTATGTAAGAAAGGCCGAGTTGAAAATCCACTGTTTGTGAGGACTGGTACGGTGTTCTGGGTGGTCTCCAAAATCAAAGGTATGGCATGACCTGCGCCTCGCTCCACTCCCAGTACTTCTTTCCAAGCTCTTTGTCTTTCATATCTTCTCTCACAGCTTCAATCTTGCCGAATGGGGAGACTGAGAAGCAGAGTCAGCAAGCTTGATCTCAACGGTGCGTGTCTTCTCTCGGGAGATAGAAAGACGTACCCCACCCTCCATTATTTGCGCTGGTAATCTCAGGAGATAGACCAGCAAAGAGTTCCGTGTAAGCTCCTTTCTTGGGATCGTGTGCTAAGAGTTTCTATTTGATGCGTCAATGCCATGCTCATGTCCATGGCAGGAAGAAGGGGAGGGGAACTCACAAATATTGCCAATTGTACCCGTGGCATATTCTGTTGTAGATCCGTTACGAAATTTCCCGGATTGAGCGCCTGTAGGTAGTACTGTCAATAATGCCCTTTGCAGCATTCAGCAAAAGTCAGTGAGTACTCACGATGCTGATTATACCAGTTCCGGCTGTGCGACGGGCAAACTCAACAGAGTGTATGACACTGCCAGCCTTGCTCCGCATGTACAGTGTCCACATCCCTTCTTTCCGGCTGTAGTCCATGTTGGAGAGGTCAACTGCTGGGCGAGGTGCCGCGTCAGCAGCACTTGAAGACACCCAGACGACCCGTACCGAGCCCTTTGGCGATGTCTGCGCCGTTTTCTCGAGGAGAGGTGTCAAGAAATGGGTGAAGAGAAAATGTCCGAGATTGTTGATACCGAGCTGCAATTCGTACCCTTGCTTGGTTTTGGACCCTTCTGGTGGGACCATTACACCAGCGTTATTCCAGAGGACATCCAGGCGGCTCTCTTTAGCGATAAATTCCTCCGCGGATGCTTTGATTGTTGTTAGATCGTCCAGATCCAGCTTGAGATAAATTAAATCGCCTTTTGATTTAGGAAATTCATGTTGGAGCTCTTCGACGAGCGTCTTTGTTTTGTTACTTGAACGAGCAGCAACGTAAACTCTGGCGTTGCTTTGGTAAAGAATTCTGACGAGCCCTTTGCCGATTCCGCCAGTCCCTCCTGTTACGATGAATGTTTTCCCGGATTGGTCTCCAATGTTGGCCTCTGTTAGGACCGGTTTGTGGGGGATAATTGAAGTACACCGAACTCCGAGCATTTTGGAAGATATTCCAAGGGAAAGTTTGGTATGTGGTTTAGGATTGTTAGGTTTCTTGATGTTAGCAGCACAAGGCCAGAATTGAAGGCTCTAGGTGGTCTTTAAGTTACTTTTAGGGCTTGTATCTCACCTTACAGCCATTACTAATGATTAATACGAGAGGAAAGATATATTGCTCATCATTCAAAGCCTACTTCAACTTAATTATAGCAAGGATATGAGTTCGCAAATGCACAGCAGTGACAACATGAGCAAGTGTGGGGAACAAAGATCGCGGAGATCGCGGCCGCGGCCGTCGCCAGCCTCATGCAGGGTAATCACTTTCTCGTATCGAGCACAAACTACCAAATGCCTATTCCATATTGACTCTAACCAGTGTACGAGGGACTGTGGAGCACCATTATCTAATCAACTTGATTGAATCTTGGGGTCACTATCCATGGAAGTCACCACAGAGAAGAGTGGCTTAAATCCGTCTGTCCTCAATTTAACGAAACGGCCTCTAAACGCTCATGGTTCTGTAGATCTAAGTCATATAGCTGAGAAATTCTGGCCGTATGCTGCTATCATGGAATCTCGTAAGACCAAGATATTCGTGACCTAACCTCCAGCGTACGCCTATTTTCTCCAGAAATTGGCGCAAGCCACTGATCCGGTATCCATAACCGTTATCGCCTTCTTCCGCTGCGAACCAGTAATATGTTGCTAGGCCCCAGTATACTGCATCAAGAAGATGCGGGCTTACCCGAGAATAAAAGTTGCCCGAGGGTTCGCTTTTCTCCAGGAAAGGGACAAGAGCCAGAACCAGGGAGTGAATCTGGTCAGCGAGCTCCTTCGTCAAACTTATTGCACGATATTGCAAGGCTGTCTCGTCTGCAGTCTTGGCTCCTGGCTCCATGACATATCCTGGCTGGCTACTCTTTTTCTCGGGGCACGTAAAAAGATCAAGAACAACGAAAATGGCGGATCAACAAATAGCTCGAGGTGCAACCAATGAGAAATCAAGCTGGCCGTTCCGGGTACCTTCATTGTCGACAACAGACATAAATTCATACATCTGGTCAATGAGTGAGGGACACTTGGAAACTGTAGAACTGTCGACATCAGCGGACCACGTAACTCTGATTGCAGATTCCACTAATAACGCAGCTTGACACAGTTGAGCGAATGGAGGCCAGTTCGAGTCAATGGTCGAAGATATTGCTCGTGGTTGAGCTCGTGAGACGTCGCCGTTATCCTTTTGACCAAGTTAATAGAGCCCTCAAGTAGGCACGGATAATAGAATTCGACTTACCCATGCGACATCATCCACAGGGAACAATCCATCATCCGGTGGCCCAGATAGGCAAAAATTCTTCCGATTACCAATGGATATAACTCGATCTAGGATAAAGACTCCCCACCATAGTCTCCTCCTTTCTTCCACTTCGGTCCATGTTGTCTACAATTTTACAGTGAGTACGATCGTTCTAACAAGATTTCAAGTCACTGGAAGCTAACCTTACCGTTGGCGTGAGTTCCATACCCCTTCTAACGGCGCAGGAAAGGCCGAGTAATTCAACATAACGAGTACATGCTCCCACAGTCATCCATGCAGCCGGATAGATCGCGTGGCTGTACTCGTAGAGCGCCACAAGTAGTAACGCTTGAAGATATAGGTATGATGCACAGCCATCGGCTTCTAGGCTTGCTAGAAAGTTCTTGGATAGTCTGTAAAGGCGATCGGTGTTACTGTTACCAGGTGACGATGTTATCAATCTCATAGCCAAAAACAGCATTGCAATATCGGGTCCGCGGTGGTGGACAGCGATCCCGAGATTCAAACGCTTTTTAGATATGACCGGCATCCAGGTGTGAATGGTTTTGAAGTACTCTTCTGAAGTCTCTATAATGATGTTGTCCTGCGAAAGTAAGGAGAGAACGTCCTGACTGGTATTAGTCACCACCCACACCAACCGGGTTAAACATACCTCAGGAATCTCAGCAGATGGAATGGGCATGCGCATCCGAGTCCACTTGTAACAATCTATGTCTAGAAATAGAGCGGAGGGAAACTCCCTGACACTACCGCCTTGGTCTCCACCGCTGCCATCGTTACACAAAGCGTTGCTACTGGATGAGGAAGATTGAGCCTGCTGTGAAGGTAGAGGCGCTGCTGCGAGCCTTTGCTCTAGATCCGCGAGGCGTTCCTGTAGGACAGTCAGGTCCCCGGCGGTAGGCGTGGGGCTCAGAGTTGTATAGTCGCAACGTCGGCCAGTGCGCTGGCAGAGAGCACACTGTGGAAGTAGTTTGTCGCATTTACGCTTTAACTTCTTGCACGCGGCGCAAGTTTGGTCTGCTCGAGACTGCGAGTCCATTGAAAACAATCTCCGCTACCAGGCACCAGATTTTGGTGAAGATCAGGCGCTGGCTGGGTTGTGTTCACATCTACAAATTGAACTCAAAGATCTTCATCTCCCTATCGGAATTATGCTCCTTTGCCAGGCATGGGCGACTTGGCGCCGCGGCCGTCAAAGCCGCGCTCAAACAGGTGAATTCCGTGCCTCACCAGCCTGGTGAGACTTTATTTCTAGACTGTGATCTGCTGATTTGTTACTCACGTACTCGTATGTCTCCCCCAATTGTTCATTGGTGGCATTCAAAATGGCTGATGCCCGTGATTATGTCAGAGATGACACATGCATATTTTGCCTGACGTAATGAGGCCCCTCGGGCGCTCTGCTCTAATTAGGTGGCGAGGGTGGCTCTTTCTAAGCACCAAACCCCGCGTGAGCACACGTCAAGGCAAGGAGGACTAGATAGGTAAGTAATCAATTGAAAAGGATCTGACGAGGTATCTAAGTGCATCATGCCGATAGAATCGGCATAATCGACGTTTCGAAAGGCCAGTTCCATTCTTTGGCCTCAATACCCATTTCATGAGCCTATTACTTAAGCTGAGAGACTTTGATGCAATTGCTGCGCACCTGTTCCTAGCCGCCTGGTTGGTTTCCTCTCGGGGCAAACATTCGCTATGATTGTCGCTGAGCGAGGATGTACCAAGGGTATGCTGCCCCTGGCCGTATGGAAATGACCAACCCGGGATCTAGAGTCGAAGAAACCCGAAAACAGTGGAAATCCGATCCTATCCGAAGGCATTGATGGCGGAATTGAAAGTCCACCGATCGCTTGCTCTTTCGCTGAATTTGACTGCTCTCATACCTACGGAGTAGAGAGGAGGGAGTACGTTATCGCATCCAGCGACCTTTCCCCACACCAACATGGGATGAGGTGGTAACAGTGGAGTTTGTTCAGGCGTGTTACGCTGTTTCCCGCCTTGCCCTACGTTGTTTTCCGCCGCTTCGCCCGATCGGAGACTCGCTGGCATCAAACTCAATTGCTACACAACATGAGGAGAAAGGATCTGTCGATTGAATCCAACTCGGCTTGTGGCTTTCGCACACTCTTCAAGACGATATATAATTGAACAAGTTGACTATTCACTCAGTTCAAGATGACTTCGCAAACAAGTATGGGTTCTATGGCAGTCTCCTCTCCTATGGCCGCAAGCCAGCCCCGAGTAAAATGTGAGTTTTGTGAGCCCACTGGCGGAAGAAGCTTGTGGAAATTGAACTAACATCATTACAGCCATCGTCGCCGATGGCAAGTCCTTCGCCCTCAATGGCAAGAACATGTCTTACCGATTTCATGTGGACGAAAACACTGGCGACCTCATGTCCGACCACTTCGGCGGCCTGGCCACTGAGGACCCAGCAATTCCTGGCACAACACCGCCAAACGGCTGGTCGACCACGAGCCATCTCCGTCGCGAGTTCCCCGAGCTCGGCAAGGGCGACTTTCGCAACCCTGCCATCTTCATTAAGCACCATGAGGGATTCACGGTCAGCCACTTCAAATATCAGTCCTACGACGTAGTCGATGGCAAGCCGGAGTTCCCTGGCCTCCCTGCCACCTTTGGTCAAGCAGACGAGGTCAAGTCCCTGATCATACACATGTATGACCCACATTCGCATGTTGCAGCGGATCTCATCTACTCAGTATTCGTGGACCATGATGCTATTGTTCGTCGAGTTGTTCTCACCAACAAAAGTACCAACCCTGTTACAATTGAGAAAATGGCAAGTATGAGTATCGATCTCCCATATGCAGACTACGATATGGTTGGTCTGCGTGGTGAATGGTCGCGGGAGCGCTCGCAATTTCGTCGCAAGGTGGACTATGGCATGCAGAGGTTCGTTGCCCCTATTAAAGAATTGGTGTTCATCATGCTGACGCAGGAAAATCTACAGCTTTGGCAGCAACACAGGTTACTCTTCCCATTTCTACAATCCTTTCCTCGGCATCACATCACAAACCACGACTGAATCACACGGCGATGCCTGGGGATTCTCCCTAGTTTACACCGGCTCCTTCCTCGCCGAGGTCGAAAAAAGCCCCCACGGGCTCGTCCGCGCCTCTATCGGGATGAATAAGTATCAACTTTCCTGGCCCCTGCAGCCCGGCGAGACTCTGGCTTCCCCTGAATGCGTCGCCGTTTACTCGTCCTCAGGAATGGGAGGCATGTCACGGAGGTTCCACCGTTTGTACCGCCAGAACTTGATCAAGAGCAAGTTTATCAATGAGACGAGGCCGGCTCTTCTGAATAGCTGGGAAGGTCTCTACTTCGACTTCGATGAAAAGAAGATTGAAACTCTTGCAACAACAGCTGCTGGTCTTGGTATAAAGCTCTTTGTGCTCGATGATGGCTGGTTCGGCGTCAAGCACCCCCGTATAAATGATAAAGCTGGTCTCGGCGACTGGACTGCCAACCCGGTCAAGTTTCCCTCTGGCCTCAAACCCGTCGTGGACAAGATCACCCAACTCCCTGTGGCAGGATCCAAGGAGAAACTGCAGTTTGGCATCTGGATTGAACCAGAAATGGTAAGCCGCAATTCGGAATTATACGCCAAACACCCCGACTGGGTGATGAGCGCTGGCCCGCACGATCGGAGTGAGACACGCAACCAGCTCGTCCTCAACTTGGGTCTCCCCGAGGTGCAAACTTCCATCATCGCGACTATCTCGGCCCTTCTTGAGGGCTCGAACGTGTCATATGTCAAATGGGACCACAATCGCGCAATTCACGAGAGTTCAGCTCCACACCAATACCACGGGTACATTCTCGGCATGTACAAGGTCTTTGATGCCCTGACAACCCGATTCCCTAATATTCTGTGGGAAGGCTGTGCCGCAGGCGGGGGCCGCTTCGACCCTGGCGTTCTGCAATATTTCCCTCAGATTTGGGCATCCGACAACATGGATGGCGTGGATCGCATCAACATCCATTTCGGTACATCTGTCGTTTACCCTCTGTCTTCAATTAGCGCACACGTTGGCGCAGCTCCAAGCCATACGACCAAACGAACACAGTCACTCGAGTTCCGGGCCCACGTAGCCATGATGGGCGGCTCGTTCGGTTTCGAGCTAGACCCCGATCAGCTTGCGGAGGATGAGAGGGCGAAGATCCCTGATCTCATCGCGCTCGCTGAGAAAATCAACCCGATCATCATCACTGGCGACCTTTGGCGGCTGAGATTGCCAGAGGGATCAAACCACCCAGCCGCCATGGTCATATCGCCTGACGGTAGCCGCGCTGTTCTGTTTGCATTCCAGCTGTTGTCGACCACGATGCACGAGATCCCGCTACTGAAGCTGCAGGGGCTCAATGCCGCCGAATATTATAGATTGGATGGTGACAGGGTGTTTTCTGGCGCTACTTTGATGAATGGCGGCATTCAACTTCCATTCCAAGGAGACTATGATTCTCGCGTTGTATTCCTGGAAAGGGTTTGAGCTGCTGCATTAATTAGAACACAGATAGATTTAAAATAATGCTCTAACGAAAATTGTTTAACTTGGTATTCGAGACATTTAAAGAAATGACCTTGCTAAGTGGAATTGATAAAGTCGGACTTTGGCGGCGCCCAAAAAAACCTGGGGAGGATTTGAAAAAGAAATTACACTCTGCATTTTCCGACTATTAAGCAAGTAACTTCACCAACGCGATAGATAGGTCAGACATACCTAGACAGCCAGGGAAACGGTCTGACATTATGAGGAATTTCTAGCTTGATGCACCTATTCTACTAGGCTGGAGGCAGCCAACCCCTCTGCCATTTCAAGAAACAGTGCATGCACTTCTGGCTGGCGGTGGTCGCTTGCAGATTTCAAAACCGCATTTAATGCCTTCTGCCTCTCGTCATGGTCCAAAGAAGGATTCCGTATGATCTCAGCGTACTCCCCATACTCCTGAGCATGCCAATCCCGAAGTAGGGCCTGGCAGGAGTCGGAAAGCTGTTTTACGGTGATCTGGTAAAGGTTGTCAAGTAGAATATCGGTTTCGGCGCCCATTTGCAACAGCTTTTTGACCAGAGGTTCATTTTTTGGCAATTATAGCCCCTCTCAGGGGTGAGTGGATCGGGTATCGGGCAAGATTTACGTCGCGGTTCCACGAGAGCAGCACGGAAGTGATGTCTTCGCGGCCGGCGCGAATGGCCTGGCTCAGCACTGACCCGTTGGCTGTCAACTCGTCAATGTCGGCGTCATGATCGAGTAGCAGTTGCACCATCTTGACGTTCCCAGTTTGCACGGCAATGTGCAGGGGCTTTTGAACGAGGGGCCCTGAGTAGTCTGTCGTAGCACCATTCTCAAGGAGAATTTTGGCAACAGCGTTGTGATTTCTGCTGATGGCTCGGGTCAGAGCCGACTCCCCGTCTTCGTTAATTGCGCTTAACATGGCACCGTCTTGGATGAGTCGGGACACCTCCTCTACCGCCCCCTTTCCAGCAGCTTTGAGTAGTTTCCTTTCCTTGGCGCCCATAGTTGACTGTGGTAGGTATTGGGCTATTTCTTTGGGAAGCTAGGGGCAACGGATCAGAAATTTGTGCATCGTATCTCTTGAATTATGTATGGGAAGGCCATACCTCGCGGTGGGAATACCCTGGTAAAGGTTGCCGGAGGGTGCAGCCTGAGCTCCTAGGGTTTCCATGCTGGCTGACCCGCCACAATTGGGCCACCAGCTTGTGGAAGTGGCGCCTGATTGCTGCTGCCCGTCTCCGGGTCCGTACTTGAAGTAGATATTTCAGGCGTTTGGGGTACGTTCGTCACCGATGGGATTGTTGATCGAGCTATTTCTTTCGACCATCGGCAGAGCTCTCCAGCTACGGCAATGAAGCCAGGATCGTTAACGTCCTCGAACTTAGTCATGTCCATGTGGTTTCTGCGATTTCCAATCGGGATATAACCGTGCAGGATGGCGGATGGGACGGGATGGGACGACCTAGTAGTAAAATGAGTGCTGTGGCGCAAGTGCAGTCGCCAAAATCGGGCTTACAATGCCAACTCCGGGGAAGGGTAGCTCTTCATAGAAACAAGTTATTTCAATTGGTAGAAGCCCTTCTTGTTGTCTCGAACGGATCATGGTATGAAATCCACCCTGTACACGTTCCAAGATTTCAGATTCACTTCTCAGGACAGCCAGAATCTCAGGGTTGGTCTGCGTAATCAGCCCCAGGGCTTTGGCCAGTCTCTCCGCCCACTGTGCCAGGCCAGAGCCATGGTGTGGTGTGCCGAGGAAAAGGATTGCTCGTGTGCAATGAAGAATTTGTTTGAGCTGCCTTTCTGGTCGTTGTTGTGCCATTGCCAAAACCTGTTTGATATCAGGCTCATGCCTTCGCGGCCACAAATGGTAAATCACCTACATCTTCGCACACTAGACCTCCCAGGCTGTGGCAGACAAAGATAATTGGCCGGTCATTCTGATCCTGTTAGAATAACGGCTTGATCAAGGAGTCGTTCGAACTCACGGTGTCGTTATCCTCTCTGTGCGTCGCAACGTCAGCCAGAAGGTTCATTGAATGGTTACCTATTCTATTCTTCGACACCATGCCACGCCAGTCTGTCACCGAGGCATCGTAACCGAAGGTCAAGATCCTAGCATTTGCGACTTTAGACGAAAGCAAAGTCGCTGGCCAAGGTCCAGAGGCGCCTGGTGTCTTCCATGTCTCCTCGCGATCTCCGGTAAGGCCATGGACAAAAATGATGCTAAGGCGTAGTGCTCAGATACACACTCGTAGGCCTGATAATTTAACTCACTCAAGAACACTATCCCCCACCTCGTGAAGCAATTTAATTCCTGTATGGGAGTTTGTAGAGGAAGAAGGTTGCTGCTCTGGCGAGAGCAACGAAGTGTTCGCTAGAGATTCCTCTAGACCACCAGTTTCCTCCTTCGCACCCCAAGGCCATTGATAGTGCAGCCTTCTTAGACCGAAGATGCAGCTTAGATCACCAGATGTGCCTCGAAGCGCAGGTTAACTAGGTGCGCGTAAGATTGACCGACGAGGACCCCTGCAGTTGAAGCCTGAAGGCGGCTGCATACGGCCTCCCTCGGCTCTAGGATAGACGCCAAAAGGGGCACATCCAATCTGCAAGTCTTTCTTTGCGATGTGTGACACCAAGTCCTGCATCTCCAGAATCCTGTTTAAACTAACATGATATTCATACTCGATTTGGTCAATCCCGACAACAGCAATTATGCCTGTGGAACTGTGGTATAATTACACATGAAGAGAATGTAGGGCAAATTTCGGGTTCAAGGACTGTTTCCTAAGAGGATTAATAGCCCACCGTATTACTAAAGCCATTCTGATCCGCCCGCACCTATGATCTCCTATGACGTTATCGCACAGCCTTGGTGGTGTTGGTGTTCACTACTCTCTTCACATTCAGAGCAAACATATCTGCCACATTGGGTAGTCGTTCCACTACTATCATAAAGTGCGCTTCTTGACTTGCCCTCCTTCCTGTTAACTTACTACTGGAACAATGTCTACAATGACGGACAAAACAGAACCACCCTTTCTCACGCGAGCCTACAACTTGACTAGCGTCGACGAGGCTCGCGCCCTGTACAACGAATGGGCAGCAACCTACAACCAGGACCTGGCCCACCCTTCTCATGACTGGGTCGCGCCGTCTCTCACCGCCGCCGCACTGCTAGAGTTCTTCAGCAAGACAGAGCTAGGCCGTGGAGGCGAAGCCCTCGAGATCCTTGACGCCGGCTGTGGAACTGGCATTGTCGGGGCCGCTTTGGCGTCCCAGTCTGCCGCGAAGAATGTTCAGCTCGAGATCGACGGGATTGATTTGAGCACTGGCATGCTTGATGTTGCACGGAAAACAGGCGCATATAGACGTTTTGACATAATAGATATGTCTCAACCACTCACAATCAAGGATCGGTCCTACGATGGCGTTATTTGCGTAGGGGTGCTGACTAAAGGTCATGTTGGCCCGGGTGTATTGCGAGAATTTGCGAGGGTACTCAAACTTGGTGGGTGCGCTGCGGTGACGGTGAGGGAGGACATATGGGACTCAGGTGGGTACAAGAAACAAGTTGAGGACCTAGACAAGGAGGGCAGGGTGCGGGTGGTAAGTGCCAACTCGGCGGATTCATTGAAGGGTGCAAGCATTAAGATGAAGCTGCTCGTATTGAAGCGGCTCGTGGAATAGCTCATTACCCATTGGCTATCGCCGGTATGGATCACTAGAGGGCAGGATTCAGGATTTAGCTACCTGACGGATTCATTATCAAGCCACAATAGCCGTGTCCCCTGAAGGCTTGGTGACGGAAAGTATACCAGGGACCTGCACGCTTGAGGGAGTGCCGTTAATGAAAAGTGGACACCAGATTACGGTGGCATTGGAGAAATCGCAAACAACTGAACCCAACTCTATTTGCTCATGGCTAGCATATCAATCATTAATCCTACATGATCATTTGCCCGTACCAACGGTTGCACCCATGCAACGACCCCAAGGCAGCAGTGTCGGCAAATCAATATCCAACTTTGCATCCTGGCCCTCCTCAATGGTTCAAATGTCAATTCCAACTCAAACAAAATTATCTAATGTCGGCCTTGACCTTTTACATTGAGCCAAGAATCCATTTCAATGCCCCTCGGACACCCCGTCGACCAGTTCACAGCTTTCGCTCACCACTGGAACCCACAGCTTGAGGTGGAGGACTAATGCCTAATCCAGCAGGCGACAAAGTTTGTATTTCTTGGGACTTCTGAGTTCCAGGCGAGGCGCGGACTGGATCCGTGTTGTAGAGAGTTCGAGGAGGTGACTGTTTACTGGGCGTGGGGACAGGCTCATTACTGCTCATATTTCTCATTTGTTCAGGGCTTGGCCTCAGATTTTCAACTGGTGGCAAGATAGGTGTACCACTGACGGATCGCTTCTGAGCCTGAGGGGTCCCTGAACTAGTCGAAGCATTGCACGTCGTATGCTGGGAATTTCCCAGAGGCGTTGAAAGGCCACCAGCCTTCTGCACATTGAGCTGAGTTGGGAATGAGATAGGTGTTTGTTGCTTCTTTGGGGAAAGGCCGGAAAGTGGTAACATATTTGGTGTTTGAGCTAATGGCGTGTTACTAGGTGCGCGGGGCGTGGCTTGTGGATATGATGGCACACCATTCAAGACATGGGCGCTGTGATTGGTACTCTGGGCATGACCAGAGACTTTTTGAGGTATTCCAGCTACAGGTCCAACATCCATGTTGCCTTGAGTAGGGGACATTGTAGGCCGATTGACTACAGGAGAGGGTAGGCGGGTGCCATTGCTTGCTGGATGAGGATTGGCCGGACCTGTCGAGTCTTGAGTCGCTGCCACAGGCTGTGGTCTGGATGATGCGCCATGATTTTGTTGTAGGGAACCGTATGGCGAAGACGGATTTGGTGCCAGTGGGCGGTCAGGCCCACGAGGATTGGTTGGACTGCTGTGAAAGGAAGTAAAGTGAGGTTGTTGCAGAGGATAACCTGATTGCAGGGCAGGATTTCTATAAACCATCGAGTTTGGAGAATGTTGTGAGCTTGACGAGACGGGACATGCTTGCTGGTCAACCGCAAACGGTGGACGGGGAGGTGAGTTCGCTGACTGCGGAGGACTGTAGTGATGGAATGTTCTATTTTGCGTAGGATGCGTACGGTGAGGCGAACTGAGTGGTAGTGTTGGAGGAGAAGTTTGGTGGTTTTGAGTTCCGTTAAGCATCGTACCTTGACTCGACGGCTGGTTCTTGTCGTCTCTCGGTATTTCGACTGCCACAAATCGGGACTGGGTTGGCGCAGGACTGGGTGGTGCCGGCGATGAGGAGGTACCGACTTTAAATTTGAGGGAAATCTTCGGCTTCTTCGAATCTTCTTCCTTCTGCTTGCAATCTTGACAAATGAAGTGAAAATCTTCCTTCTCTGCGGCAGCTTTGGAAATGCCTAAGCACTTGCTATGCTGCCAAACATTACAACGTTCGCAGGCAACACTGTGAGAACCATCATCCTAGAAAAGGTTAGCGAAAGCACCGCTTGAAATCCTACAAAGGACCCACATAATTCTTCCCATGCTTGCCACACTTCGAGCAGTCAAAGGTCCAATCTTCCTCTGCAACGAGATCCTCAAGCTCTTTCTTATTCTTTTCGATGCGCTCTTTCAAATATCGACCGGAACCACGGATTTCACCTTGTTCGATTCTTCTTTGTTCAGCAGCGTCTCGTTCAAGCTCCTCTTCCTTAAGGAGACGCTTGTATTCGCGTTCTTTGATTCGCTGCTCTCTGGTCATCATGCGGAATTGCCTCTCCTTTTCCATCTTTTCCTGCATTTCTTGATCACGATGGGCGGCAGCAAGTTCAGCCTGATGTTTACGGGAGGCCTCAAGTGCTTCAGCCTCCCTTCGTTCCTTGTCATGCTTATCGGCTAGTCGGCTGGAACGCTTTGCGCCCACCATCTTCTCCATCATCATTAATTCTCGTTCGCGACGCTCTATTTTCCGTCGTTGTCGTTCTTCAGCATGTTGAATGATGGGGATAACCTCCTGCTCAATGCGATCCTTGAGGGCCTTCTCATTCGGATCCTTGCTCTTCGTTAACAACTGGCACAGCTCCTCATAGTCTTTGAGGGTGATCGCGAGGCACTCCCACTTGAAGCCTCCAAAGGTGTCCATCTGGGAAGGATCATGAGACTTATCATCCATGGTGCCATTCTCAAGGTCCAAATTCTCAGATCCTGCTTCTGGTTCGGGTGTCTCGGATTCTACCTTTCTCCGCTTACTAGCTCTTCTTCTTGCAGCGATTGCCTTTTGGGTGTTGGCCTTTGGCTTGGCTTTGGGTACAGAGGGTAGAGGCGGTTCCGTACGTCTGTAAAACCGATTGTCATCAAGTAAGTAATATTGTCGGTCTTCTTTATCGTAACCAAATTCTTCGATACGCTGCACAGTAGCGTTAGTATACAGTCATCCGGAAACTGTTGACCACGTACCCATTCAACTTGGTCAGCTTCACGTTGATGGTCCACCATCTTTTCTCTCAGGCGATCGGGATTCCAGAAGGTCCAAACTGTCAACTGGTGGAGGATTCTGATCTTTGTGAAGATATCGAAATTGCGGAAGCGTTTCGGCTCTTCCTCATCGCCGTACGGGTTGAGGTGAGGGGCTTTAGAAAGATACTGCCGGCGGGTATATTCATCCCAAATATCATAGCTATCCTTTCATTAGTAAATTGAGCTGTCGGGGTAGTGAAATCAACGCACTTCAGGCCTCGATGAGAGGAGATCCATTTCAGAAGGGTTAACCCAATTTCTTCAAGTTTTTCGGAGTAGCCTGGTCGTAGGCATTCGTTCTCAAAGTCCTGAAAGCACCAAATTAGCCATTCCGCGCATCGCTTGTGCTCCGCCGGCAATTTACGAGGGATCGCAGAGCACGGATTGATGAAAGACATGCATACCTCGATGTCAAAATCTTCATCAATTTTGATTGACTTGCCGAACATGAAGATGTACTGCATGACAGAGGCAAACTCCCACATATTCCGTATTTTATGGAGTAGCGACGGCTCTTGTTTCTCTTCCTGAGGGTCTGGGCTCTCCATTTCCTGACGAGTCCGCTTTCGCGGCATGATGGTAGGCGCGCGAGGGAGGCGAAATAATGAAAACGGTAGCGAGATGAGGATAGGGCGAGCTTATGCTGGGCTCGAGGGTTTGCAAGCACGCAGCCAAGTGATCATCAGTGGACAGGCGTGACGCGTGGCATCTAATGGCGACCAGAGAAAATGAGGTTCTACATACAACACTTTTCTACAAGGGTACGCGGGATCATGAAGGAAGCGCGACGAGAATGCCAAGCCTGTCTGGAAAAACTGCTTGGCGCCTCACCCCTTTGGGGAAGAGTCTGCCGCCGCCCTGTTCTGACCCCTGGTTTCGAAGGGGCGCTTCAAGGACACGTGATCTTCTATCATTGGCTTCCTGGGCAATAGGCTTTCGCGGCAGGCCGTTAGGGACGGCTCGAGCCGGAGCTGATGCTAGGCGCGCGAATCGTTCGCTAGAAGGCCAAAGTGGTGAGTGGTTACTAGACTGAGGTTTTCTCTAACTAATGCAGCATTTACAAGGAAAGTCACAATGACAGAATTCAGCTTGCCACTGTACTTTACTGAAGCAGAACAGGATTGCGAGGGAAACCTCCTCGAGCGAAGTTCAGCAAGCCCTCGACCTTTGGTTGTCGCTCTGCCACGTCTGCAGCGTTCAAGCCATATTCCGGGTCGGGAGACAGGGAAACTGGCCCGGTAGTCTTCTACCAAGCCAGGGATGTCTTCCTTCTAATACCACAGTGAGTCGAATGTTGAGGGTAAAGAAGCAACCCAGGGACATCGGCCGTCACCGTTTGATGCATGTTGTCTTATGAACGGCGAGTAGATAATTGAACCTGGGTCTGTCTATTATCTCGAACTGGTACCCAACACGTAATGAGAATGATAAATACGCTTACACATCTTTCAGGGGATTTGGACATCGTAAAACACCCCCCGCCTAAAGAACTTCTTCCTATTTATGTGCGACTATCCATGCCCTCACGCCCTTGCTTCCCGATTTTGGAACACCCACAAAGTAATCGCGATGCATTTTCACGTCATCAATCGTGGTTTCATAGTTTTCAACTTCAAAGGGAGAAAGAATCGTTCCGAGTTTCAGATAAAGTTCTGCGTATGCGAGACTAATCTGGTCCCGTCAGTCCAAATCTGATCTGAACCAAGCTACTTGCTTGATTCCCACACACATCCGACTACCCTTGGAAAAGGAGACGAGGTAGTGATCGAGCCTCGCTCTCTCTTTCGCTGCTCTAATCCAGCGGTCTGGGTCGTATATGTCCGCGTTGGGGAAAATAGCTTCGTCCATATGGACAAAGGAGGTGGACATGCTGACCGGCGTCTGTCGAAATTTTAGCGTGTGTTGAAACGCAGAATCAAAAGATGCACGACACACTCCTGGAGGGATTTCCCAACTCTTGCCCTTGAGTGTGTCAAGGGGTGCGACTCGCGGGAGTCGGGTTGTCACACCGTACATTAGTCGAATACCCTCATTAATTACTGCCGTCTAGGTTAAGAATCAGCCTCAGCATGAGCTTGCGGGTAAAAGGGGACGCAGCTTACAAGGTAGGATAACTGCTCTAACTCCTTCAGCGAATATTGGCAAGTGGAGGAGGGCTTTACAGAACGCAGCTCTTCTCTTAGTCTTAATTTCTTATTGTCTTGCAAGAGGTGTTCTTTGGCAGTGGTTTCCGAGCCGCCCCCAATGACAGTCTGTGCCTCATCTTGTAGTCGGTCTGCTGTTTTCTCATCCTCTGGAAGATCACTGTCTAGAAGTTCTTGAAAGATTGTGTTCTCCGCCTTCTTACCTTCTCGACTTGCTTGGATAATGGATTCCACCTGACGGCGCATGAGATGTTGCCAGGCCACCAGCAGGGCAGCCTGAGGCTTCAGCACTCGCAATAGCGAGAGTGGAACTAACTTCATAATAGGAAACAGCCAGGGAAATTGTCGTAGAAAGGCACCGTTAGCAGACCCACCTACAACAGTCTCTTTCCAAGCCAAATTGAAATCATCCTCAGCTAGGTGATTATAGCTCTTTCCAAAAGCATAGTGAGTGATCACATCCATCGTGAGTGCCATATATGCAACATCCAACCGGATGACTTCTCTGGTTTCGATAGCCGCTTCAAAGCGACGGGAAAGCTGCTCAATCTTGTCCTGTACTATCCACTCCATCTGATACACGGAACGCTTAGAGAAGAATGGATTCAACGCCCCGCGCCGAAGTCGATGCAAGTCGTGCGAAACTGCGCCACAAGATGGGGCTGGGGTTCCAGCCATGGCCACGAAATCAGCATCCTTGTCTCACTTCTTTGATGCGGGTGCATAAAGATAGTCGTAATAATCCCAGTCTCTCACGTGTAACTCGTCTGGTGTAATGCGAACTATGGGACCTGATAAATGGTTTTGTCACGAGGTTTTAGGTTAGGTCCCCACTATTCAAGGAGTGGAATGGCTGAGGGAGATATACCATAACGGTCATGGAGTTCTTCCAACTTCCAGATGTAGCAGCCCTTGTGTACGATGTCGTGGTAAAACTCGTACCACTTTGTAAGAGCGGCTAGTTTGGGCCGTGGGAACTTTGCAAGTGGGCGGAAGTACATACACTACTCTCCGTTATATGAGTAGAAGCATTTTGGTACCCATGCCCCAATGCACGTTTGAAGCCATGCAAGCTCGCAGAGCTTACGCAGTCTGTGTCCTTCGTTATCTTGGCCATGAATAAGCGCAGAACATCTATCTCTCCGTCCACTGGCTGGTAATCCGAGCCTCATCATTGTGATTCAGGGATGAAACTGAAGTCCGCTCGATGTGGGCTGCAGATATCCAGATTTGGCAATATCTCGTTCATCGGTTATGCTCAGGCCTCAATCCAGCCGTACGTATCCATCAATTCGAAGTTCCACAGATCGGCGTTGTCGAAGTCAAACATTGTCGAAAACGTATCCATTTGTGCAAAGGAGGTCGCGCTTTGTAGTTCCTCCTCCGTCGTCATCGTCGCGGGCTGGGTTCCTCTGTCGAGGGGTTGTGATGATGTGAGCTGCGCCGCACGATTGTCTGGAGGCGCGCCGCCGCTACCACCGCCACCACCAAGGATTTCATCGAGCACCCTGGACACAATCTGACGGATGCGACTACAGATATCAGTTGTCGGGGGCTCGGTGATTTGTATCCAATCCAGGAAGCCGACGAAGAGAGTGAGATTCTGAATTGTATGAGAACGTGGAATCACATATCTCGGCACGTTGTTGTTTTCGAGGCCGCCTGACCGGCTTGCTTGCCTCGACTCCCTGTGCATCTGCTTGAGCAGTTCGATGCACAGTACACCTGCGGTGGGCGCCGCGTAGGTCGTGACCTGTGTGTGGCTTATGTCAACCGAATGCTGGCAGATTCTCTCCAATGGAATGCAGATCGCTTTGGGGGTATGGACTTACCAACCATTCTAGGTCACTATGCATTCCAGCAAATCTATTCGAGTGCTTCCACCAAACAAGAGTCAAATCCAACATGTCACAAGAGATGTCGATCAGCTCTTGCATATTTCCGCCGCCATGTTTGATCATAAGTCTCTCCAGGAGGAATAAATTCTCCAAGTGTTCCAGGTGAGTTACAGTTCTGGCGTAGAGTGTAGATCCTTTCAAGTTTTTATCCAACAGAATATCTGGATGGTACTGAATACAGGGCGGGAATTTCGCATATGTTTCTCGGGATCTCGTTTTCAAACTACTGTGATTCGTTGTCAGTTCTGATAAGTCCTGCATATATGCCATACTCGCCTTGCAAGCTCCGAAATATCCTCAGGCTCATTGAAACCTAACGCAATTTCCAAAATCTCGTCACGCACGAGTGCAAGCAGAGTTCGTGCTCGCAGGATCGTGGCGGAATAGATCTCACCATCCATGTTGAACCCATTTTCGTCCAAGGAAGCAATCGCTCTTGCCAGCGTTTCTCCGCCGGCAAATAGTGCCTCGTCGCTGACATCCAACGGCAGCGATTGACGTGTTGTGTATCTTCGACTGAATAATGGTGGCCGGCCTGTGAACGTTGCCACTCCCTTGTCCATTCTGAAAACTGAAGCAAACACTCTTTTGCGAGCCTCCGCGGCGACTGACGGGACTTCATCAGAGGGGTATACCTTTGCTCGATGCAAACCTAGCGACATCGTCAACGCAGCGAGTTCTCCATGCTGTCGCCATACAATCGGTGCTGGAAGATGTCAGTCTCAAACTTGTCTCCTCGATGATAGACAGTGCTTCATTACCAGCATCAGTCTCCAGCACTGCGTCCAGCAGATTCCGCTTGTACATCAGATAGACCAGAAGGGTATTTCCACTGTCCGCTGAATCATTGCCATACAATTCAATACATGAAGATGCGCAATTCTTTAGCTGAGTGACAACTTCCCGGCGTCCCCGCATGGTACCGTCAGACCGCATGAATATGGGGTCTTCAACAGGTGACGCTAAAACCCCAAAGGCCCAGAATGTGAACAGAATTCCCATTGCCTCCCACTGGAGGTTCTCGCCTGTGAACGACTGCAACCAGACATTCGTGTCCGTGGCATCTTCTCGGACAGTGACCCCGTGATTTCGACAGAGATGGCCAGAGAGCTCCTCCAAATTCCCTTCTCGTCTATCCAGAAGCAGCGAGCCGAACGTTTTCCAGAGAGATTCACTGACCATTTTCCCCGCCAATCTTACCCACCCGTCATTAGGACCACTGTGCCTCGAGAAAAGAGAGTCACATATTTGTTCCGTCTCTGGCACGTGTCTCAAGACCTCTACTCCCAACTGAACCCACTTTGAGCTTGAAAGACCTCGCCGTTGTGCTAATTCGGCCCAGATTTTGGCATTGCAAACTTCTGCTAACTCGGGTGGGCTTGGCAGTTGTCCGAGCAGAGCCCTGTTCTCCTGATAAACTGCACTGAAGCTAGTAGGCCCTATCCATGACCGAGTCCCTTCGAACAATGGCCACTGAGGCCCTGGTGGGATATGCTTTTCCTGATCAGGAGTGATTTCGTTGCTGAGGCTCTCGAGGTTCCGCCCAATCCGCGGAGGGGATGGCGGTGATGTGGTGGTTTCCAAATGCTGCCTTACCAAAGCCGCACCCTGCTTTGATGGTGGGAGATAGACACACTGCTCAGAGATTTTCCTCCTTTGACATCTATGACATGTTGGGTAATCGTGATCGCAGGCCAATTTCCGCTTACGACAAGGCTCACATGCCTGCTGCTTACCGTTACGGCGGCGTACCGGCGCTGAGCGCTGTTCAACAACCATATGTCTCGAAATTAGTAGTGTTTTCGCGCCGCTATCTCTGACTCCGTATCGACATGTTTGAGGGAGACATTGTAGAAGGGAGTTACTCACACCTACAGAAGTTAGGAGGTTGGCCTTGACTCCGTCAGTGATAAGCGGAGATCGGCTCTGGATTGAGTAATTTGGAGTCTGGCTCGCTCTTGGGTGGCTCTGATAGGCAGTCACTACGCCAAGGTTGGGGGACTGTGGTTTCGGAGCTCGGAGCTCGGCTTTCGCTTGCTCAGGAACAAATTCAATTCCCCTGACGTCAAGGATGAGAGTCTGCGATACTGAACAATAGGGACCTTGCATGTTCGCAATTGGCCTTGCAAAAATTGTAATCTACTTTCAGTCTAGTGGCCTCCTCACACAGCGTATGAAAACCGGCTGAAGGGAAAAGATGACTTCGTTATGGCCTCAAAGAGCACCAGGTATCTTTGGAAACATTGGACAAATCCCCCCTAAAGCTCAAGCGGAGTAGTAGGGGATGGAAGCACTGCAAAGCAATGCCCTGTGCTATACTATCAATCCCAATGGGTAAGGGAAAAAGAGTATCCAAGACCCCATCTCTCGTAGCTCTCATGTCAAGGTAGCATCCAGGTTGTCTTATTCGCCTGCTCAATCTTTGCTCACAGCCCACAGCTCATCCTGCAACTCTGGTATCGCAGCTTCATCTCGCTTCGCATTGGCATAGCTTGATGTGCTGATTGCTTGGTCCGCTCAAACACCAAGCGCACGTCTGCCGACTACAGTTCCGAGATGTTGACCCCAGGCAAACACACTTCCAGGCGGTATAAGCCCTCCATACGCAGTGCCTTGCCACCAAGCAGCAATGGTACCTAGCGAATATATGTCAATAATATGGTCGTTCACTCCACAGCCTATGCTTTTCCTTTCGACATACCTGCCGTGACGCCTCCCATTCCGAAGCCCAGTGTGTTCAATAGGATTCTAATAGGCCACAGAGGTCCCATGGCGATAGAAAGGGCAGAACTGATGATGGTGAATGCAGTCTGAATCGGATTTTCGGCGGCGTGTTGAATAACTCGTCTCGCACGGTCCTTTATAATAGAGCCAACTTGACCCATTGTGACTCACCAATTGTTAGAAGTCGAACCAGGCTGGTAGCTCTTTGTGGGAAATCCTCACCTTAGTCAGTCTGAAACAAGCTGCGCCAGACGGATGGATAGGTTTGGTTATTGATGATTGTTCTTGTTGAGCAGGAGAGCAGTGGATTTGGGTTGTGAGAATGGTGAGCCGAAATGCAGAGAAAGAGACCGATGGACCAGCGCCTGATCGTGGGATTTGTGCGCCGAGAGATAGCATACTGCCTGTGGACTATTCATATACTGAACGATGCTTGGCTTCTTCAGGTGAGACGGCAGTTTGCTTAGTCGTCAAGGTCGTCCCCTTTGTTACACCGTCGCTTAGTCGTCGAGATGGTTCATCCGGCGCCTTTGACGGTCAAATAGCAGTCGATGGATGTCTCAAAACCTTTCACAAGGCTGAATGTCGCGTATTCCGGCTGGCGGTCGGAGCGAAGACTGAGGAATGCTTGCTGAGTTCCTCTCTAATTATTTAGATATATATCTAGGTACATTGTGCACGTGGTACAGTACAAAGGAGTGGTTGGGCAAGGTTAAGCTTGAGTGACGAGCCCCCAGCCTTGCGTTAGTGGGTAACAAAAAAGCAAACGCCAAAAGAAGAACAACGCCTACCAGACTCAACTCCGGTCACACCAAAAAGTTAATTTGGCTGCCTTAGACTCGGCTTATTGCTTCGAACTCTCTGCTAGTTCCTTGCTCAATGAGCTTTGCTCTGCTGCTTCCCAGTGCAGTGCTAGAGTATCTCAAAGGGGGGAATGCCACACTTGCTTCCATACTATTCGGTCAAGCCCTCCCGGGGAAGCATTCTGAGTGAAGAGGCCGAGTGGAATTAGGTGATTCCTCATTTCTTTGCTGGCTACATCACAATCGGCAGATTGCTGACCACTGCGAGAGAGTGGGAGACTACTCGACTACATTACAAACAACAGATTTCCCTTGGACCTGAACCAAAAGCCTACCACCTATCTATCCATCCATGCCCGTAGAGAGGGTACTAGGACTAGACCACACGACGTGTCTTCCCGGTTTCGACTTCATACACCCACCCGCTGACCGTGACACTCTCAGGGATAAGCTTGGTATCCTTGATATACTTCACATCGGCCTCCACAGCCTTCTCCAACTCCGGGAACGCCAGGAAATCCAGGCCACGGGATTTCAGCTCAGCAGAAGCGTCAGGACTGTACAGGTACTGTCAGCTTAAGAAGGAGCCCCGAGAGAAATAATCGCGCGAAACACGCACGACACCCTGAGCGAGAGGGAAGCTTTGGAGAGGTCCAACTTACCCCAGATTTTTCTCGACGAGGCCGTAGGCAACGTCATTCGTGAACGTCAACATGCCGCAGCCGGTGTGCTTGACGAGCACGATCTCCTGGGTCCCAAGTAGCTGCTCTGAGATGACAATACTGCGCAGCGCGTCTTGCGCCGATGCTCCTGCCTACACGCTCTAGTCAGCTTGCTAAATTACTTTTTCCTATTCCCCTCGCTCCTCCGGGGGCCTTCCATCCGAGAACGAGCTCGTGGCCAGCTGTTCACTTACATTGCGAATGACATGGGCATCGCCCAATTCAATCCCGAACGCCTGAGCCGGATCGATTCTTGCGTCCATGCAGGTCAAGACGAGGTATTTCTTCGCCGGCGGGAGCGCAAGATGGCCCTTGCTGAAGCCCGACGAGTACTTCGCGGATGCGGCTTCTACGTTCTTCTGGATTGCAGACATATTGAAACGAGGATAGTATGGTGAGCGATAAAGAATCTCAGTGTATGAATACCTGTTTCACTCCGAATAGCTATAGATGATATCTTGCGAGCCGGTTGTGCGCTTTTATAGCCCAGCAGACCGAGTGAGTCGTTGAAATAGTCCTTCGTGCGGATTCCAAATGGTAGGCGATCGAGAGGGGTAGGGTCCTTGTAGACAGACCTAGCTTGATCTGCAGTGAAAACAGCTCGCTTGGCCTACCGAATGGCCTCAGCGAGGCCATAATGCTCCCAAGCTGGGGCGATGGCGTGCTCGAGCAATGTCGTTGATGCGATCCAATTGTGGCGCTAGGCCGCTCGGCAACAATGGGAACCTTGGAAATCGATCTAACTCTGGATGTATCGAAGTCCTAAACGAGAACTTATTTTTTGGTGGGGACCGGGGAAGAGCCTATTAATTAGTATGTGGCTTTCATCATATATGGAAGCCCATATATCTTGGATTATAATCATATCTGCTGAAGATGGAGATCTCTTATTACTCATAGAGATAATAGCAGCATGGCATGTCGATGGATTTTGGACCGTTTGGTGCTTCCTTATTGGCCTCTTCGGCCCATCATTACAAGGACGAGGCTAGCATTTCGATATCCACTGCCTGATACTACTTAGGTAGCTGGTAGCTGGTAGTTTCCATAAACGTTTCCGGCTTCATTCCTAGCATCCTGGCCATCACCTTTTGTTCTGCTGAAATACCAGAACCGTGCAATTTCGCTTTTCTGACTCGTGCCAGAAGATTGTGTCTCTGACACACAGGCGGAGTTGTCTAGACCCGCTCAGAAAGTCCCAAAAGTTCTGCTGAGTAATGACGGCTAAAGCGCCGACCAAGGTTGGATGAGATACTAAGATATAACATATTCGTAATAGCCTGATTCCCCTGCTGACCATGTTTGACATTCATGTTCCCACTAGAAGTGAGCACAGTAGTAGAACTGTGCTTCCTCACACCCTGCTTGGTTCTGAGTATGAACGAGTCGAACCGGTGTCAATGACGCCACATGCTAGTGATCACAGAGCCTGAACCGGGTAGTACTACTGCCGGTCCGGACCACCTTCTTTCTCAGGTACCGTCGTCGGCAACAAACCATCAATTTCCTGTCTCGCCTTGAAACCACCTTCGCTCTTATCTTCACCTTTCTCAGGCCACAAAATCTGTCGGTCGTAAATGGCCTTGAGCATACACCCAACGACGACGAACCAAACAAGTATGAGTAAACAGACCATAACACAACCAATGATGCTGATAGCTTTAACATTGAATGCCTGGGCTATGGCAAACGTCGCGGTCGTGAGTGCTGTCTGTGGAAAAATAAAACTGTACCATGTCATTGCGAACTGGGTCCGGTGCTTCTCTCTGAGGCAATCAGCATTCGAAAGCAAGCTGACAAAGAAAAACCACCAGGCTAAACCCCATAACCAGAGTGACATCCAACTGCCAACAAGCCGTAGGATCTGAGCGGCCAGAAGGCCAGGGACGTCTAGGAAGGTGGAGTCGGGCGTTCTGGCTATTACATTATGAAGATTCGTTGCCATACCAAGCACGCCACTAACTGTGAAAGCCGACGGCCCAACCGAAACAAACATACCAGGTCGAAGGGATTCCGCTGGCAACTTCTGTGTCATCAGCCGGTACACGAAGGCCGAGTAAATGGTCAGTGAGACAAGGAAGCCAATTCCTTGAATGGTGAAGCCTCCGATTATTATTTGGATCGCTTGCTTAGAATCATCCAACTGGGCGGATAACTTGGCAGCGTGGGGACCAATGATCAGCAAAGGGTAGGCTGGGAAGATCCAAATTGGTGTCATTCGTGAGATAGTGAACGATTGGGAGGACCACAATATCAAGTATATCCCAATGCTCAATACCACGGCCATTGCAGCATCGAACCAATATAATATTACAACGGCATGGTTGAGCCATGGGCCCGTTCGATTGAATCCATACTCCACAATATTGATCAGGATAGTCCCAAAGGAGACCGCAAAAGCGGGGACAAAAAGCGATTCGGTCGGATGAGTGAGGCTGGCTCGGAAGGTGTAAGGGTATAAGTAGAAGCGGGTAATCATCATTGCCCAAATGCCGATGTAGAGAACAATGTTTAACAAGAAGAAGATAACCCCAAATACACGCAATCCAGGAAATCGATACGGGACTGCTAGTGGATCAGCTGGACTATCTCAAAGGCGATATTGAGGGCAAACCTGAGTAAAGAGTATTTGAGATGCCTCCAGTGGCCATGGTGAGGGTAAACCAGGCCCAGGTGACATGTTTTAGCCTCTTCATCCAGGGGAGATGCTTCGGTTTTTCATCATCCACCAGCGGCGGCACCGGCATGGGCTGGATCATATTTAATTGATGCGCTGACCCTAATTCAGGCTTTTTCCGCCGTCCTGTTGGGCTGTTACGACTGAGAAGTGTGTCCGCAGAATTCTTCGGTCGGTTTCCAGGATGATCCGGATCTTCAATTGTTGGCGTTCGCCAGCCCTCTGGGCGAGCGGAACGAGATATGCTCAACCACTCATCATTATCGCCAGAATGAAGTCTTGGTGAGGTGCGAGACCGTGACATGGTCCAGCTCATGTGCCCAGTTGCGAGCACCTCTCTAGTTTCGTCGAACGTGGTTGCCCTTCAGCTGGCTAAAAAACGACTTTGGTCGAGCTTTCCAAAGACGGCGTGCACAGGTGCCTAACGGTCATGGTGGAAACTTACGAGAGCAGTATTTGCTGTAGTTGAGCCGTGACGAACTCGAGCATTTGGAAGGTCCTACAATGACAAAAAGGAAGTCTCACTCTTTTCCAAGGATACTTGTAGCACCCTATCCTTCAGACCTCGAGGGACGCGCGGATATCAAGAAAATATCAGGCTTATCTTTGTCATTATTTGTTTGCCCCGAAGACCCAAGGCTTAGTGTCCGGGTGCCCAGGTCGAAATCGTCGTCTCGGCATCGCGCTCTGCGGGGACCCGGCTGCCGTATTTTCCGGCACTGATGATGCTCGCTGAGCCCAAGCCTCGGCGGGGTGAGCGACCCAGAAGACGCTGGTGGGGGAGATGGTTCCGAGAGCTGATGACACTATCAGGGCCACCTAAAATCTGTTGTTTACTTGAGAGTATCCATTTATCCTTGAAGAAATCCGGGAAGGCTGAAGAATAATATTGCCATGTTCCTCGTGTGTCACGGCGGCAGGCATCGCACGCCTGCCCAACCAAGACAATGGCTCATGGAACACAGACTGGACTTAGTCACGCTAACGACTCAATGCCGCAACTCTTCAAGAGCTGCCTTGCTCTCTTCAAGGTCAACCAGAAGTTCTGTAGCATTGATGTCCTCGGGGAGCAACTGTGGCGGCACGATATGAGGAATCTGATTCTGGAATCATCTGCAGGGGGAATGTCGGTATACGCTTAGAATATCCGGTGGTCCATACGACCAGAAACAGATGTTGATGAATTATCCATGGATGTCAAGGAGCAAGGGGAGGCATGCGCAATGATGGCCAAGTATGTTGTACTAAGTACATATTGGCTCTAAGCGCAGGGCATTTCGGCTGTTGGTTATCACGGTGCGATGATCCTTTTGTCCTTAGGGTTCCCACCAGATATCTTCAATCGGTCGCATAATTCCAGATCGTCTCTATGACACAGGATCAAATTCGAACAGACATATCATAAGCCATGGTACGGAGTACATATTCCTGAGTGTAGCTGGGTATGGTTATCCCAGTGCTAGTAGGGGCGCCCCTTCCCCAACGCGTCGGCCCCGCATCCTCAAATTCAGTCGCGTAAAGTGGTTTTTCTGTCAATCCACACAAACGAAAAGCTACTGACAAGAGTTTCACCATCTTGATCACTCTCAGATGTACGTGTCAAGATGCCGAGCTTTGCAGGTGGGTACGATGATGGCAATCGAGCGTTCCTGCAAGCCTTTCTGGCTCGTGGCACCCTCACGCTGGACACTGCCAAACCCATTATTGCGGCCATTTCCACACAGCAGGAAGGTAGAGAGGTGCACGCAGAAGACATCACAGTTGAGGACTTGGACGCGCTCATTTATCAAGCCAACCGCAAACTCTCCCCACTTGACCTCGAGATCCGAAGCGCCTTCCATCAAGAGACCCGCGAACGAGTATATGCGCTGATCAATACAACTAGTGATCCCATGACGCAGCTCGCCACAACCTACACAGCCGATGAGATCATCTATGTCAAGAAACTTCTAGATGCAATGTTCGACGGCAAAAACAATCGACGAAAGCGAGAGGCGATGTGCTTGTCCGGAATTGATGCCATCCAAGTTGGGAACGCCCCTGAGAAGAGAAGAGAAATCCAGAACGAGAATGCAACGCAGTCCACTGCAGGCATCCTCAAGGCTAGGGAAGCTGAGGGAGTCCTGAACAGATTGGTTGGGGAAGGTTGGTTTGAGAAGAGCATGGCAGGATTCTACAGCCTAAGTCCTCGTGCTCTGATGGAGTTGAAGGCCTGGCTCATCGACACCTATAATGACGAGGACGACGAGGACGACTCTGAGAGACCTGACAAAATCAAATTTTGCCATGCCTGCAAGGAGATTATCACAGTGGTAAGCACAGAAGTTTATGGGATAAGGTGGATTTTTGAAACACTGACTAAATTGTTTTCTCGCTTCCAGGGTCAACGCTGCGCTCAACAAGAATGCTCTTGCAGGTTGCATAATATCTGCACCCAAAACTTCTTCCGTATGCATAGATCGCGAGCCTGTCCGTTATGCAATACCGAGTGGGATGGCAAACACTACGTTGGTGAGAAGGCTATTACAACATCAGAAACCTACACAAATCGGCGACGACGAACACATGATCGACCAACACCTCCTGTCGAAGCTGCCGACGAAGACGACGGCGACGTTGAGTGAACTGAGGTACATCTGGGAAGCTATTTCCGGGTCACTTTAGTACCTGCAGCTGGCCCAGGTGGTAGCAGGGTCAGCGCGTAGAGCGTTTCCTTGAACTGGATTTCACGATACGGATACGAAGCTCCCCCAAAGAACGATCTCACCGTTTTCCACGTCACGATCAGACAGGCCATCACGATTGCCACGCGACAAGAAGACTTAAAAGTTGAGGCCTATGACAGGCCAATGCAGGCTTCCCCGCTCAGAGCAGCCGCCCGGCCACACCTTAAGGGAAACAAGGTTGCAAACTGGTGAAAACCATGACAATTGTGGCGTGGAGTAAAGTGGCCGAGCTTGCTTTCAGAACCCTGCACCCGCCTTGGTGGCTTTTCTCCACACAGCCAAGCGAACAAGTCGGAACTCAATCTGTTAAATATTGTCAACAAACCCTCCACATCGACCAACTCCCACCCAGAGATGACGTCGCATTCGACGACCTTCCGCGTGAGATCTCCAGGTCAGAAGCTCTACTATCAATTTCCTACTGGTCGAACTTCCTTAGCGTACTTCTCTACCATGAAGAATGTGACCATATGCTGGGCCTGCTGGGCCTGCAATGTAACTTTTGCTCATACCAGGCTTTCTCGGTATGGCGGAATAGATCATCACCGGCACCCTGCGTACCTGAAGCAGTTTTAATGTCAAAGCTAGGCAGCTCTACGAGATTTATTGATCTCCTCTCTTGAGCTTCTCTCTTGATTTCCTTAACCCACACATCTGCTACAATTCCGTGCGTCTAACAGTGCCATTCACCATCTGCCGTAGCAAGCTTCTGTCTTCAAATGGAAAACTAGTCTGGCTTGCGCTTTCTGCCACCGCTAGATCCGTCAATTTTCAAGGTACGCCAGGCCGATTCGCCTTCACCTAGGGAGGTGTGAGAGACACCACCATCCACGCCGAGGTAAGCAACATGCTGGACGGCCGTTGTTGAATTTGACACTAAGTCGCGGTGTGTAGATGAAATTCACGCACAAGTCCTTCGCTGCCACGACTCTCAGTGTTGCGTCGCTACTAACCATCACTGATGCTCAGGCTGGAAATGAGTCAACACTCTATGACACGCGGTTTAAGAACGTGACTTGGGATGCCACCAATTGGGTTCTTACCACAGCCAACCTAGACCCAGGACACTACCAATCTCGTGCGATCGTTGCTAACGGATACATTGGAATCAATGTGGCGTCACTTGGGCCTTTCTTTGAATTTGACGTCTCAGTTGATGGCGACAATGTCCAAGGCTGGCCATTGCAAAACCGGCGCCAAAGCTTCGCAACCGTCGGGGGCTTTTGGGACTCGCAGCCGACCACCAATCGGACCAATTTTGAATGGCTCTATCAGTATGGAGGAGATTCTGTCATCAGTGGTATTCCTCACTGGAGTGCAATTGTGGTGGATCTTGGGGGCAATGACTTCCTGGCCGCGTCTACGAATGTATCTACCATCAGCAACTTCGAATCGAGCTATGACTTCAAGCAAGGTTTATTGAACTGGGCTTATACCTGGTCTCCGGCTGGACAAGGCTCTTTCAACATCTCTTATCAATTATTTGCGCATAAGCTCAATGTCAACCAAGCATTTGTTACGATGGACATTACAGCCGATGAGTCGACAAATTTGACTGTTGCCAATGTCTTGAACGGCGATGCTGCAGTACGGTCTACCGCTGCCGAAAAAGGTGTCGATGCGGGAATCATCTTCACCTCGGTCAAGCCTAACGGCGTCAATAATGTCACAGCATTCGTCTACGCAGGATTGAATGTCACAGGTGCTACAGTTCGCAGTACTCAACAAGCCACATGGGATCGACCCTACGTTGGTAACAATGAGTCCTCGGTGGCCACGGGAATCAACGTCACCCTGGAGGCTGGCCAAACAGCCACATTTACAAAATTTGTAGGGATTGCCTCGTCTGATGGATATGCATCTCCCCGATCTATCGCCAGAGATGCTGCCTTGAACGCCAGGCAAGCCGGATACATTCCTTCTCTTCAGACCCACGTGGAGGAGTGGAGGACGCTATTCCCAGAAACTTCTGTGGATGATTATTCTTATCCAGAAAATGGCACTCTTCCAGATGATCCATTGATCATTGAAGCATCCATTATGGCGGTTGTTAACCCTTATTATCTTCTACAAAACACCATCTCAACGAACGCAGAAACCGCTGCTGGTAATGCAACGATCAATAGCCACAGCATCGCGGTCGGCGGCTTAGGGTCAGATTCATACGCTGGCCTGATCTTCTGGGACGCTGAGACGTTCATGCAGCCGGGATTAGTACCGGCATTCCCATCATCAGGAAGATCTTTTGCCAACTACCGCGCGGAACGTTATGGGCAGGCACAAGCCAACATCAAAACAGCCTACCAGTCGTCCAAGAATGAGACCAACTTCACTTCCAATGCAGCAATATTTCCATGGACGAGTGGTCGCTATGGCAATTGCACAGCTTCAGGCCCTTGTTGGGATTATCAGTATCATCTGAATGGTGATATTAGTCAATCTTTCAGTAATTACTGGCTGACCTCAGGAGACAGTGAGTATTTTGAAGCCTCACTATTCCCAATCTACGACTCTGTTGCCTATCTCTACTCCGAATTAATGGTTCGAGTTGGAGGGAGCTGGACGATTAAGAACATGACCGATCCGGATGAGTATGCCAATCATGTTGATAACGGAGGCTTCACCCTGGCGATTGCATCTAATCAACTCAACTATGCGAACCAATTCCGCTCATATTTCAACTCCACCCCCAATGAAACCTGGACTCAACAAGCAGAGAACGTCCTTTTCTCCACCGATGTTGAAGCAAATATCGTCCTCGAATACCCGGAAATGAACGGCAGTACGAGCGTGAAGCAAGCTGACATCGTCCTCATTACCTTCCCACTCTCCTATACAGGTCAGAACTACACGGCGAAGCGCTCGCTCTCCGACCTCGATTACTACGCCGCAAAGCAATCGACGGACGGCCCTGCTATGACCTGGGCAATATTCAGTATCATCGCAAATCAAGTATCTCCGTCTGGCTGTTCGGCTTACACCTACCAACAGTATTCAGCCTATCCCTACGTGCGTGCTCCTTGGTTCCAGTTCTCCGAGCAGATGATTGATAATTGGAACGACAATGGCGGAACGCATCCAGCATATCCATTCCTGACAGGCCACGGCGGCGCGAACCAGGTTGTTCTATTCGGATACCTCGGCCTTCGTCTCATCCCTGGATTTACATTGTATCTCGACCCATCACTTCCCCCTCAAATTCCACAACTTCGATACCGCACCTTCCACTGGCACGGACACCCAATAACCGCGTTCTCCAACCAAACGCATACGATCCTGAGCCGAAATTCGAGCATCACACCTGCGGAAGGCGCGTCTCCCAACAACACATTTGCAACCGGGCCGATCCCAATCATCGTGGGAGGCCTCGGCAGCCCCATATCAGGAAACTACTCTCTGGCACCTGACTCAAGCATCACGATCCCTAATCGTCTCTACAGCCAGCTTCGCACGACAGCGGACAACCTGGCACAATGCATGCCCGCCACGAGTCCCGACGAGTTCCTATCAGGCCAATTCCCCATCGCCGCCGTCGATGGCGCCTCTAGCACGAAATGGCAGCCCTCGCTGGCCAACAAGACAGCCAGCGTGACAGTGAGCCTGGAGCCAGGCCTGCGCTTGCGCGGCATCGAGCTTGACTGGGGCCAGGCCCCACCATATAACTACTCAGTGTTCTTCCACAACTCGACCCTCGACAGCCCGTCCGCCGCGTCCGTGAACGGCACGGAGGGCGTCCTTGAAGTCGTGAGTGACCGCGCCCGCATCTCCGACCCTTACGACGAGGAAGCTATCTTCAACATCGAGGCCGTCCAGGCTAATATCACCACCTTCAACGTCTCCGCCGATGCGGCCCCGCTGTTCACCAGCCGCTACGCCACGCTGCAGATTTGGGGAAGTTTGGCCAATTCTTCAACGAATGCGACTAATATGTTTGGCGATGGCGCTACTGTTGCGGAGTTTAGTGTTATTGTGGAGGGGCTGGATCAAGCGCTGAATGGGCCAGGGAAGAAAATGAGGAGGAGCAGTGCCGGTGCTGCTGGTGGGGAGATGCTAGCGGAGAGACAGCTAAGGGATGTTGATTTGGAGTTCCTGAGGAAGTTGGGCAGGATTAGAGGGAGAAATGTGGGGGTTTAGTTGGTAGTGCGAGAAGTGTTACTCGTCTCAAAATTCATGTGGAATGACCTTGATATGTTAATATGACACAAGAGAAGGAAAAGAGTCGATATGGTCCGAGAACGAGTAATGGTAGAAAAGCTAACGAGTGAGTCAGTAAGCGAGTAACCAGGGCTCGAAATAATGCAAGTTTTTTTCTTCGCGAATTGAATTGCTTTCATTTTCATGAATCTAGAGTAGAAGGAGTTTAATCATCGAGGTTCCGCGGGCCGTCATTGTCATTACTACATCAAAGTCAAAAGGGCGCTCCGTGATGGTGTCCTGATAGCTGGGTAGAAGCAATGTATAAGCTCCGGAAATGAAAAGAGTCATCAAATCGATGTTACCAAGCTGAGGTAGTGCTTTGCAGAGTCCTGTCTCGTTGATCTCGTTTTCCGGTGGAAGGTGCTTGCCCAGAAGCTCGGCATGTGCATGTTTCGAGATTGCCAGTCGGATCGATCGGTTTACGAGGAGCAAGAATGTGTTGCCGAATCGCTGTCCTGCATCGTTCCAGTTGATGCGTAGATGCACGGTGTAGGTATATATAGTCCATGATTTTGCTGGGCGGGTGGTGGTCTGTGTTCGAAGAGCATATCGATTAGATGGGTAGGCAGGTACGTATTGGTCACACGCGGGTGGACGTATGACACGCCGACCTCGAGTTCGTGCTGAGGCTGTAGATTCGAACAGTCCAGTTATTGTCGTTCTGGTGTCTCCCGCTTCTTCCACAAATCATGACTCCTTCAGCTGACTCGATCGTACGTCAAGGTTAGTTATATGTGTTGAGAAGATGTTCTCGATGGATAGAAATCTTTGTTGTCACTCGAGGAGGCCGTCGAATTGATTGAGATAATGGTCTCAGACGCGCTTGTAGGTTTGACCTTACGCCTCGCCTTGACCTTCCATCCGACCACGGGCTTCACCAAGGAGAGCTTCCTGCATCTTCCGCAGCTCATCCTCGCCCATCTTATCGAAGCCACCGAAGTTACGCATCTTCTCACCTCTTCCGACGCGCTTCTTCTGGACCTCCTGCCACTCTCCAACGACTCCTCGACAACCTTCAATGTAGGTGCCAAAACCGAGATCCGTCAGTGCTTGTTCGACGTGCTCAACGCTAATGGTCTTCTTGGACTCGCGCTCTGAAATGTCGTTTGACTCGGACGACAGCATGCGCAGAAACTCCAGGGAGCAAGAGATCAAGAGGTCGCGAGCAGGCCGCGTGAATGTCATTTCACCTTTGTCGCCGCCGGCGGATGGGCTGGGGTCGTGCGGCAGTTGGGGCAGGATCTCTGAGATGATCTTCTGCACAGTCGCTTTGGGCAGCGACAGGTCGTCATTACCTGTGCTTCTGGTCAGCTTCATGGCTATGTGAAGAGTCGGCGGCAGAGGTGGGGGGTAAGTACCTCCGAACTCCTTGTCAGACATGATGTTGTTTGTCTGAGTTGTTTGTCTTTCGTGGTGTTTGGGTGTCAAGGAGGATCACAGGTACCTTCGTTCAAGCAACTCATAGTGCCAGCCTATGAGCCCAAGGGTGGGGAAGGGAGGGAATTATATAGACAAGAACCATGTGCAGTCACTACTGCCTGCCACTAGCGGGACACAATCGAGATTCCTGGGCTTTTCCATAAATGGTATGGCGTACTTATGGGCTTGGCGTGAAGCTTCGAGCAATAAATCTCAATTGTTTTTTGTTTTCACTTAAAGTTTCTGCTTTATTACCATCATCACTCAACAACGAGACTCATCCGTCTGCAGGGTATAATACTGTTAATACCTATTTTTACAAATCTCAACTACGGACTGGTGTCATTAATGATGATAGTATATTGCTAAACCAACGCTGCACGATGGCCAGCTGCTCTCACCAGATTCTGTTCTGATGAGTTTCCATTGAAGAAATCCTTATGTGAGTCTATTCTACCCAACCTCCTTCATCAACCCTATCTTTACATGATGAACATTCGTGTCGCCCCTATCATACGACGATTTATCTCCATGGTGACTTACCTGTCCAAAGCCAAACGGACTAGCTGAAAACAAACCAATGTCTCAATTTCCTCATCACAGCTTACCCTGAGGGAATCATTTGCTAACACTACAAAAGTCTAGGTAAACCCATCCTCGTGTCTCCCGAGCTTCTGCCTCGATGTGTTTGTTCGTAGGTAAGATATCACTGCCACCTTCTTCCCACCATCACAATGATGAGCAATTCTGTATACTATCAAATTCGGAACTAAATTGACGAATAAACTGGTTCGATTACCTGAACTCCTTTCTCTTGAGAATCCTCACCTCTCTTTGTCCTTCGTTTCGGCAGAGTCTGACGGTATTCTTTCAGTTTTTTAGTAATTCTGTAAGCCTTCACGCAGGAGATCCATGTTATTTGTAGTTGCTTGGTAAGTCTCGCCATTCTCCAGCCCAACCACCTTGATGATGAACACCTTACTCTATATATAAGATGACGCAAGTCAAATGCTTGAACACGTGCAACTATTTTCATCTTTCGACTGATTTATGTCACCATCATACACTGCTTTGTTCCATAATTGGGGATGATTTCACTGACAAGGCCCAGGGTTTGTTAGAAATAGACTTCGCGTGGAAGCTGCTGCAGATCTCGCATTTGAGAGTGATTCCTACTTGAGCTTTCATACACCTCGATTTATCTCACCATTGTCATCCCGTAAATGCCCTTAAACCAGATTGAAAGTCTGCTAGTTTAGGATCATCCCAGCTGTTTCCAAAATTTAGCAACAATACCTATTCCCATTTCCAATGGAATGATATATACGTACCTCAAGAACTGACCAGAGAGCTCGTTCGGTGCACGCACAGCCAGTTCTGCGATGACAGTACCAGGCTTCTCGGCTGGCAATAGCTTACCGTACTTCTTCGCGTTGATAAACTTTTGCTGGTCCTGCTCATCCATGTTTGTGAGATACTTGTCGCGAAGCTCCCCCTGCATTGCCGTGTCGACCACGCCTGGTCGGATGGATACACTCGTAACGTCAGGCTCCTCATTCTTCAGCGTCATTGTGAGATGGTTCACGGCTGCCTTCGTCGCTCCGTACGCGCCCCATGATGCGTACGCATTGGAAGCCGCACCGGAAGATGTAAATACGATTCTTCCCTTCGTGGCACGTAGTAATGGCAGTCCTGATTGGATCTGGTTGTGGTTAGATGCATGCGTAGCTGTGAACTCCAAGAAGCATGGAAATCGCACTCCCCAGAAATCGGCAGAAGGGACCAGCAATGAGAACTTACCAGCACAGCAAGACTCGTAACATTGACTCTGAACGTTTGCTCCCAGACCCCGGCGTCGACGTCACGTATCCTCTGGCATTCACCCAGAGTCCCATGATTGAGAATCAGCCCATCAAGCTTACCGTCCAGCTGCACGCTCGGGAGGATGGACTTCACGTAATCCAGATCTCCCATATCGCCAGCCGTCGTGACAACGCGATCCGGGTTCTTCGATTTTATCTCATCTAGAACCTGTGTGTTCCGTCCCGCGAGAATCAGAAGATGCTGTGCCTCCGAACGCAGTAGATAGTTCGCTATCGCGAATCCGATCCCTGCGGTCGCGCCAGTTACCACGATCGTCTTTGAAGACGGGTGCTCCGACTAAGGTCATCATTAGGTACAATAGCTTTAGAATTGAACGGGCAGCCTTTTTCGACCGTTCGGTGCGAGTCATCTGAGGGAACTTACCCTGTGCTTCGACAGGAAGTCTGCAGATGGCCCGAAGTGCTTTGACATTTTGCTTCCCGAAGTTGTTACTGATCGAAACCGCCGATCGCGTTTCGTCCAGAGATGCTGCTGAATCTTGCTTGTCCGATTAGTTTTCCAAGCACTTGCTCTACAAGCAAAGAAAATCAGCATAGGCGGGCTGATCGACTCTTATGTATAATCTTGGATCTTGGGGCTGGGGAATATATGCACCGTGTTCAACTCGCCCGGGACGGAATTCCTGACGCCGTTCTGTCGCGATGCTGAGTACCTCGGTACTATGTACGCAAAATGAATATAATAAATGAATACTTTGTGATAGCCGTGCTTATTGCTCTGAGGTCTAGGGTGGTATTAAAGAGAAGTGTTACTGTTTTCACTGTTTAGTGTTCTGGTCTGGCTCTGAGCTCGAATAAAAATCATGGAACGGAACATCCCAATCCCGAATATTCTTCAAAATTCAAAACCATGAGACCCAAAGACAGATGGTCGGAGAAGGCCGATGGTCAAAAGGCGTTCAACTCTATCACCTTCGATTTGATAGGTGACCACGCCATGTAATATGTATATATCGGCATCGTCACTTCCTTCATACTGGGTCCAAATGGGACCTATGCCAGACTACATACGCGCCGACGGACTGAATCGTTAGGCGTGCAGAAGCGAGGTATTATCAATTGCCTTCTGATGAATGCTAGGCACTAAACCAAGCTTCAATCTACCCCCAAAGCACGATGCCCACAGTAATAATCGGCGGCGGTATCATCGGCCTGGCAATCGCGTACTATCTCTCCGAGAGCCTGCACAGGTCTAAAGATTGGTCAGACGACTCGCTTCACATAATCGACTCGTCACCGGAACTCTTTGAATCAGCAAGTGGCTACGCCGGTGGTTTCGTCGCCCGGGACTGGTTCAATCCTCACGTGGAGAGTCTTGGGGCACTGTCTTTTCGCCTGCACCGTGAACTGGCTGAGAAGTACGGTGGCGCGCGGAAATGGGGATACGCGGGTAGTCACGTCTACAGTCTCGGTATGGACGAAGACGGCGTCGATGCGACGGGCAAGAAAGCGAAGTCTGGCGGGGACTGGATCCTTGAAGGCACAAGTCGGGCAAACGAGGTGAGGACCAACTCCGAGGCGGACGCTGATGGGCCTGGTGTGAAGAGAGGCGACGTCGTCAACGCCGATGGCTCTCCCGCCGTCTTCACGCCGCAGAAGGGCGGCTCGTTGGAGACGATTGCCGGGCCCGAAGAATGCGCGCAGGTCGAGCCGCGGGAGTTATGCCAGTTCCTGCTGGATGAATGCAAGAAGAGGGGCGTGCAGGTCCATCTGGCGACCAGGGCAGACCGTTACTTGACGGACACCAACGATATTAATCGCCCTGCAGGCTTGAAGGTTGTCTCTACGCTCACCAAAGAGGAGAGCTTCATTCAGTGCGACAACGTTGTCATCGCCGCCGGGGCATGGACACCAAGAGTCGCTGACCGCCTCTTTCCCACCAAAATCCAAATTCCGATTGAACCTCTGGCCGGGCACAGCGTCGTTGTCAAGTCGCCCAGATACAAGGCGCCGTTCCTCGACCCGTACAAACGCAACATCGGGGGCGGCAGTGACAACTGGCTGTGCTATTCGATCTACGCCGGACCCACCCGTCACTGGAACTTCGCTACCGAAGCATATGCACGTTTGGCGCGCGATGGAGACACTGAGATCTGGCTGGGGGGTGTTAATGACAGCAAGCTTCCGCTGCCGGAACTTGCGACAGATGTGAAGGGGCTGAGGGATCCCAAGAGCGCGGCAATTGTGCGCAAAACAATTGTGCAATTGACGGGTCTGTCAAAGGAGGGCGACGAGCTTCATCACGATGATTTGGAGACGGTCAGGGAGGCATTATGCTTCCGCCCTGTGAGTAGAAGCGGCAATCCCATTATTGCGAAGCTCGAGCCAGATAATCTAGCGCTGTTGGGTGCTGATTTCTGGATTGCTTCTGGCCACGGTCCTTGGGGAATCTCCTTGAGTCTGGGCACCGGTCTTGTTATGAGTGAGCTGATTCAGGGCAAGCAGCCAAGCGCAGATATAAGTCATTTAGGCCACAATTGAAGCGGTTTCATGAGTGGATGTTACTTGATTAGGAACCTTAGTTGGCCTAGTGCCGTCTATCAATTCGACTTGGTTAGTGGTATTTATTCAATAGCGTAGGGGTTTACATTTATGTTTATTTATCCTCGGATCAAGATGTATTTGAGGCTCATAGACCTTTCATTACAAATCTTCGCTAATTTGCCGACGGGTCGGCTTTAAGCGGATTTCTAATTAATACATCGGACCCTTATTAGCGTAAGCAGACTTGCGGAAGCCCCCAAGGACAAGGCTCTACCAATAAGGAGTCGTCTGCAATGATGCTCTACCCCCTGGTCTCTGATGAATATTGGTAAGAATGTCACCGATGATACGTCGTTCGGAGCAATTCTGGAAAAAGATCTGCAATTTCATGAAGTTGCATGTCGCATTCCGCAAGATTCATAATATTGTAGATAAAGCTGCAGAGCCCGAGGGCGAGAGTGAAAAACTGACATATTTACTTGGAAAGATTCCAAATGCCGTTTGGCGATCCCATGAGTATTGGTCTAGTAAGCTCCGAAGTCAAAACAAGCCCAAGCTTTGAACGGAGGAGGCGTTTCGACCATCACCATGGCACTCTTGTTGGCGACTGCCGCAACTATGGCGGCCATGGCCTATTCTGTCCTATGGAAATCCGATAATAGATGCAATAGGAGGTTGGAGCATGAGCTCGGGTCTCTCCTCTCCTCTGGAGCGTCAATATACCTACCTGGGACACCCGAGTTCAGCAATAAGACGACGAGATGGATCGACAGCTTGAGCCCTGATATTGGTGCTGTTGTCGCTGTGGCAACGGAAGAGGATATCCAGCAGACGGTATGAGCCCTAGGGTCCCAAGTAAAACGTATCGGCAATGATTGATATCCAAACAGGTCATATACTCCAACAGGTACAACCAATCGATCCTCGCGTTTGGAGGTGGACATGGAGCCATGAGCTCCATGGAGAATGTCCACAATGGAATCGAGATCTGGATGGGTCAGCTAGATCGCGTCAGCATCAATCCTGACGGGAATTCTGTCACAATCGGAGGAGGAACAAAATCCAAGAAACTCATCGACCATTTATGGGCTGCAGGGAAGCAGACTGGTGAGATTTTGCAGGTTGGAGTGTAGGGAGCTTGTGCTGACAGAAGCAGTAACGGGTACCTGTGAGTGCGTGGGAATCACCGGAGCCATGCTCGGCGGCGGCCATGGAACTCTTCAGGGCAAGTACGGTCTCCTCTCTGACCAGTTGATCAGTGCTAGAGTCGTGTTGGCAAACGGCACAGTAGTGACAGCGTCCCAGGTCGAGAATCCAGAGCTATTCTGGGCGCTGCAAGGCGCTGGACATAACTTTGGCATTCTGACCGAGTTCACGTACAAGATATATGATGCAAAAGTCAAAGCTACGTGGGTGCTGGAAGAGTTTATGTTCAAGGGCGATAGGCTAGAGGAGCTATTCTCGGCTCACATTCGTCTCATGGAGTCACAGCCTCCAGAGTTGGTTCTTTGGGCGTTCCTAAATTTCATCCCTGAGATTGATCCCCTGAAGGTACGTTGAGCGAATGACCATGTGCGGCCGCGTGCTGATCAACATAAGCCGGTTATCCGCTATATAATGCTGTACGATGGTCCACTCGCAGAACAGCAGCTGTATGCGGCGCCACTGTACGAACTGGGACCGACGTCATCGACAAGGGAAGAAGTCTCCTATGTCGATATTCCTTCAAAGACCGGGACAGGTGAAAATGATCTCTCGTGTCAGAAAGGGGCGGTGATGCTGCGGTTTCCAAACGACTTACTGGAACTGAACGTTTCTGCACTGAGACAGGCGTATGAAGTTTTCAATGACATGCTGGTCCAGGAGCCAGCTTTCATTCACAGTTTCTTCCTGATCGAGGGGTTCTCCGTGCAGGCTGTCCAGGCTGTGGAAAGTGCACTCTCGGCAGTGCCATATCGCCACAATAGATTGCTCCTGTGAGTATTCTTTCTTGGTGTCTCGTCCGCGTTGGCCTAATGTTTTGATAGGTCACCAGCAATCCACTACTTCCCCAACAAGAGTCTTGACGCTACCGCAAAGGAATGGGGGCATCGAATTCGTGACGTGCTCCTGGAGGGAAGTGGAAGTTCGAAACTGCAAGCATATGTTAATTACGCATATGGAGATGAGAGCATCGAGTCTTGGTATGGTTATGAGCCCTGGAGACTGGAGAGGCTGAGGCGATTGAAGAAAGAGTTTGATCCTATTGGAAAATTCAGCTTCTATGCGCCAATCGATTGAGTTGGAGGAAGTATCGAGAGAGAACGTTTCGACCAGCTGCTTGATGATTGTCACTGCTCTTTCTTTCGGCCCCTTTCAGGAGTTTGTAGCCTCTGTCTGAATTTGGAGCCTACTCCATACGTCCATACAGGAGAAGTGTAATAGTTTAGTCATGAGCGCTGCAATATCTTGAGGTCGGCGACCAAGCGATCAGATTGTGAGACAAGGAAAGAGAGCGGGGTTTCATCTTCAGTTTCAATTTTCAAGAGATCATGAATCAGCCCCCGTGAAGGTTTTCCCAACGTAGTGTCCAAGACATACGGGTAGTAGTAGGAGTATTATCTGGCAGTCAAAGTAAGCCACTTGCCTTTCCCTTCCCACTCTTGTGTGGAGCTTCATAAGGCCTGCCCACTTGCTACTAATAATGTTTGCTGAAGCCCTGGTCGGCAAGTCAAAGCCCCTAATATTTCCTCGAGGACACTATTGATCTAGGCGCAGCTGCTCCTTGCGAACGTATGCACCAAGGAAAGTAAAATTGCGCTATTTTACTACTGACTCGCGAAAATCACACATTCTGCATGGGTTCTGCCACCCTTAGAATAGTTCACGGCTGCGCTGAAGCGTGTCATATGCACACCAGGCGAGCTACCAGGCAGGCCCATGGCCATTTCGCGCAGAAGGAAACCACAGTTGCTCTAATGTGCCGTAGGGTAGTGACTATCCTGCACAATTGGACTGTATGAGGGACCTAGTAGGCACCGTATTGGAATCGCCAAACTTCTGAACTCCGCGACAGAAAGAGATGTCAACTTCTAGTATTTTTGGATGCCACCAAAGTTTCGGACGCTCAAAAGGTAGCTCGTTTTCCACTCACTTAACGGAGCGCCTTTTATAGCACGAAAGCATTTTGGATACACTGTCATAGATCAGAGCCTATTCCACGAAGCATGCGGATAACGGTGGCCAAGGCTCTGTGTAGAAAGCTCTGGCTCTGGCCCCTTGTTGAAAGGGAGATCCTCATTGAGCATCGCTCGATGGGAGTGCCCATAATCTCGAAGTCGATGAGTTAGATCTTGGCTCAACAATTTATTCAAAGCACGAGGATGCGTCGGGTACAGAGAATGGATCTTACTTTCTCACATACCGTGGAAAGCAATTATGCGAAACGGATGTCGTGGCTTTTCTCAACATCTGCGACGGTTCTATTACCCGGAAAGAATACCATCTGGCAAAATGGAAAGCAGAACCGGAATGCGCCCCGATCATAATTTTTTATCAGTACCTGTCGAAGTGAGCCACTGTACTGGGAACGCGCGGCGGAACCAGATGAGGAATCTCTTCTTGATGGCGTCGGCTCAAATCCTGTTGGAACACATTCCTCCCCACTGAAGCCAACGAGAGTAGGTGCTCAATTCGTGGGAGCACTCCAAAGCTCAAATCCGGACCGGACGACATGTATAAAGTCTGGTGCTCCTATTTGAGCAAGAGAAAAGAGACCATCAAATTGATTGCACCTGTCCTTGGGATCATGTCGCTGAGCGGCAGCGACGTCGACGTGTTCAACGTAGGATTCTTCAATAACTACCAAGAACAGTATCTCATCTTCCAAGATCGATTCAACGACTGGGCCAGAGTCATCAAGGACACACGCCGCAGCGCCGCCTACGCTGTCTCCAGCGAAAAGCGCCTCGAAGCGTATACATACTCCCATAGTACCGCACGCTGCGACAGCCACGGCGCCTTCACCGTCCTGCACACCTATCTCGGATCCAAGTTTCTTTTGTTTTGTCTTCCGCATCAATGACCTTGTAGTCGATCTGTGCCTCAGATTAATGGACGATGATGCTCGACACTGAGAGTGACTTCAACCTTTGCCAGTGCGTCTTTCCACAATTCTAATGCAGTCTCGTCACCCATCCGGCTCACGGTCGTGTTGGATAGACGGCCGATTGTTTTCAATAGACCGGGCAGCCTTGCTTGAACGAAATTCGAAATCTCGGCTTGGCGGTCACTTCGATTCGGGGAGCGACAATACAGGCGCATTGCAGGTATGCCACTCAATTCAAGCATCCCATCTGCCCCGTTTTTCTCGACCCACTTGTCGTGCATCTTGCTAGACACGCAGAATACGTTTAGTTGGGCTTCTGGGTTCTGTAACTTGAAGTTCCGAAGGAGTTTTGACCTGACCCTGTTATTTCGCGCTTTTATGAGCAGGCTCTTCGTTCTAAACGATATAAATCAGTATTACTAGTCCATATCCGTGCATCTCAATCTACTGTATTTTAAGAAACTTTCTCCTTTTCTCATCTTTGGCTTGCTTTGCCTCCTTTTCAAGACTTTGAATGCAACACTTGAATTCCGGGCCATTTTCAGGAATGAGCGCCCGCTTGTTCGCCGAAATAGTGATATCCTGCACTTTCGTCAGTGAGAAGTAGAAGAACATTTTTTTTGGAATGCTCACATAAGTTTTGGTACGTATGACGGTGACCTGAAGCCTCTTCTCACGATTAATTTCCCATTCAACAGGCATTTCTTGAGCTGGCATCGAATATACCGAGGACTCCAGCGAGTCGTCAGTTAACGCACGCGAGATCTTCGAAAGGATAAAGACACCATCACATCGGTGGAGGTATAGCTGACCGGCCTTAATCCTGGCTACGTTTGTATCGCTTCGCCCTGAAGAAATTGTGTTAACGCCGCAGGGTTCGTGCAATGGCGGATTGTCAGGTAAATCTGTGAGCACAATCCCAGTAAAGATAGACTGGCGTATTTGAAAGAAGTAACAGGAGAATCGTGCCTACCGCAAAATCTTGGTGAACGGCCAGAATTTGTCCTGCATAAAGAGACATATGCTGGCGGCGCAATCATCTTCATCATCCGCAGTCACTGAATACCTGCCATCTTTGGCTTTGTCAGGCCACTGAAGAAGCTTGGTCCATTGTATTAAACGTGACATTATTCGATCAAATGCCCCATCCGATTGACCAAGGTGGAATGATCTTCCGAACGACGAATAATGCCCAAACGCAGCTTGGAGAGCATACCACGCTGCCTCGATTGATTTTCCGAGTGCTGTTGATCTCGTGGAAGGGCCTCTCTGTCCTCTATGCGTAGTGCTTCGGGATTAATTGCACTTTCCGGAAGTTGCCCACCAGATCTGCTAGAAGCTCTTCAATTTCTGTTTCGGCATAATGCTCAACTTCTAGAGTGATTGGAGCAGTATGCCGTCTGTCTTTTTGACGAAACTCTGTTACAACAGAGGTACATGCTGAGCCTATGATGCCTCCCTTTGAACATCTATGAGACGTGTGTCGCTCAACTGTGGATAACAAGAATCACTTACTGCCGGAGCCAGGTCGGTAAATCCCAATAGAGAATTGATTAAACTGCTCTTTCCTGATGCACGTAAGCGCAAGAGCACTGCTTCGACGTTATTGACAAGATCCCACCTTCTCCAGACCTACCAAGTACACCAATAAATTTTTCACTCTAAGGTTGGAAGGTGCGTAGTTGCCTAGCCTCGTTCAACAGCACTCCGACTGTTTCGCCCTCATCTGTGGCACTTCCGTTGATGGTCTCGCACAAGGCCGTAGCCTTTTCCGCCAAATCCACACTTGCGACCAAGGCTTGTTCAAAGTATTGATCCTGGTAGGCATTTTTGAGAAGTTGACATTGTCCTCACCAGCTGATAAAGTGTCGAATTCTTATCAAACGAGTACGGAGAATCTTGGGATAGAATGAAGGACGAAGATGTTGACTCTGGAATTTCTGAGTCCACAGAGATTAAGGAGATGGTTGACAAGTTGTCATGGAGAAGATCCGTGAGTCGCAGGCCCCCTATGTCTGGTATGTTCTGGTCGCTTTGGACGCTGCGGGGACATTGACCATCGTCAAGCGATAGTTGTGGCACACTTGCATAATCATATCCATGACCCCCGGCGTCCAGTGGGGCTGGATGTATAGAAGTATCTGGGGATTGAGTCTCTGTGTCGTCTGATGAGGGGAGTTTAATTGTGGTCAAATTGAGGCAGTTTTAATAGATGCAGCATAGACATACCTGCCGTCATTTTTATGGACCAATACCACTCAGACAATACGTAGAATGCCTCGTTCCCTTGGAGCAGTCGCAAAAGTAGGGTTAAAACCCAAACGCGAAAGTGTATAAGGAGAAGAATGAGGGAGGAAGTGTGAAGACCTGGTTGGATATGTAGGATATTAGGGGACTCTTCAACGACCACCCATGACTTTAGCACGAGCCCAGCATGCTCAAAATATCATAACGAATGCCCGCTAACTAGAGAGTTTTGGGATTCTAGGAAATAGTCATTGAAAGCTAACCCTTGCCTGAGCGCTCAGCGCCGTGGCCCCTGCCTGAATCGCAAGAAATCTAGCTGGAATCGAACGCACGCATCGGCAAATACTCTGACAGAAGGAAGTATCCTGTCTTGAGGGCTGGGTGCCTTCCAGCTCACCAGCCAGGCTGACTGCGACGCTTTGGCCTCGATCGCTGGAAGTCCGAAAGTTGAGACATGTACGGAGAACGGAGTACTGCTCCTCGTAGCATAGCCAGGGCAGGGATGGATCCTGGCCTAAGTGTGACAGGAAATGGAGAGTCGCAGACGCCTACCTTATTCAACTCAGCAAGTTGTGTCGTATTGGGTCACATATGAATTGCTGCAGAATGATGAGACGGCGAGTGAAGGTGGCACAGCGAGTCTGCCAGCCCCTCAGCCCCCACCACGCACCATGCGCAAGACTCGGTTAGCCCAAAGACTCATGGATGATTGTTCATCCTGACTTGCACGAGTTGAGGTAAGCATAGGGCGGCGTTCGCCCGCATATAAAGCGGCATGGAGCGCTTCTCAGCAGCTTACAGAAGTGGCTTAGCTCGACAGTCTTGGTCGTCTTCATCTTGAAAGGCGTATCGTATCGGGCTTGCGGAAAGCCATACCACGGGCACTAGATTGAAATTGTAGAGATCGACGGTGGTATATACACCTGCCTCCACGTCTGAATCATTATTGGGAAGTTGCCTTTTCTTGAATTGACACAGCATTGATGGGTCCTGGCATAGCCTGCTGACCACTGATTTCGCCCAACACCTTCTAGAATGGCGAGCGGCGAGGCGGCTTATCCGTCATTCCTCGACAGCGTCGTGGAGTTTTCAGATGGAGTATCTTACAAGCTCCTGAAACCTCTTACAACTTTCAGACATTGCCATGATGGAACTCCTGCTGAGGGCCGTATTGTCTTGACGTGCAGTCGAACCGATTCATACAATGGTTGTTCTGACGAGTATATCATGAAGATCAAAGTTCGGTAGGGGAAACCTTTGCAGAAGCGGCTGGCACTGGAATTAATGTGATTCAGGGTACCCAGTAAGGAAAACGACCCAGCAGTGGATCCTGAAGCAATATCAAGCAACACGACGAGGGCCGAGTTGAAAGCACTAGAGACATTTCGCGTTGCTAGCCTGGAGCATGCACCACATCTGGTCCACTACAAGCAAGCCATACAAGGAGCCAACGGGCCCCTTCCAGGAGGATACTTAACCTTTACTGTGATGACGAAGATGCCTGGCGACTCACTACATAATCTGTACTATTGGGGCATGCCTGCCAATGAGCGTGAGGTGATTGTTAAGGAGTTTCTAGTCGCACTCCGGTGAACTCAGCATGGCCCTATCGTGTTAGAAATCCAACTCATATTCCGTTGCAGGTCGATTTATGCCATTGGCATCGAACCCATAGACTGTGCGTTACGGAATGTGTTATGGGAGGCTGAAACAAGGCGATGGTAGGTGAAACAACCAGCTGCTGGTTATGGTCAGCCCACTCATCATCAATCCCAGCACGATTATAGACTTTGAACTTTGGCGAGCCGCCGAAGAAACCTTTGAGGACGAGGTCAAGGAGCTTCAAAGATGGGGTCTAGCTCGACAACCCCCGGCTAAAGACCATTGGGCAGCGTGGAATGCCCAATTTAGATAGGGTCGCAAATAAAGCCCAACGCAATAGACCTTTCGTTTAAATACAGGTAAGTATGCTACATATATGGCCAGAGTTAAGATAATTCTATGCGGAGGACTGATAGAGTCGGATGTTTGAGGAGCGGAGATGAATTGGGTGTTGATAGGCGAGGGTCGCCAAGATGTGTAATTAAATCTGCCCCGGGCTTACGCCGCCCTGTGCCCGCCTCTGCTCACCCCCCCTCCCCCCCCTACTTCACATAGCTCGCGCGAGTAGACATCGCCTCTTTAATGCAAAAGCCCTTACCCTCGGGCCTCAACTTCTTACTTCACCTAAAGTGTCTCTGTATCATGCTTCTGTAACCAGCCCGCAATCACCCACCGCCGCCGCTATCCATACACTTAATTCTCACAGGCTATCAGATCACTTCGATGAACTCTATCTTTTCAACACGCTCTACGTCTTTCCCCACTCAACACCATATCTTCCATGTATCAGGTGCGTGAAAAGGTTCATAAATCACGTAACATCCAACGCGGCGATATGAGCCTCGAATCATCCCATTGTGAATCCGGTACATATCGAGCTACCTCTGAGTGTACAGCTAAGTCTTAAAGTGAGGACTTCCAACGACCAGTTTCCGGTTCACATAGTTGCGTTTGCGTTGAATGTCATGGAACGAGCATTCCTGGTCCAACTTTGTTTCTCAAGGGGCGGGCTGTTCCCAAGGACAGCAAAGAGCAGCAGGCTTGAGGTGCTTTAGACCACGGTTCAAATATCTATCCATTCCCTGTCAAGTTCCGGTCTCCAAGGGTGTTTTACGGTGTACATGATCGTGCTTGCTTATCGGATCAGCCTCTGGAAGATACTCTAGCATTCAAGTTCAGTGCCAAAAGAATCACCCGAATCTTGTGTTATTGGCGGGCGTCCACCACTCAACCCCAATTTCGTTTCAAGAACCTGAGGAGATCTATATTCCAGCCTGAGCAAGAATAGACAGAGGCGGCGGTTGGCCTAGACTATTAGTCAATCGCTAGCTCGATCTACGGAAACTTCATCAGGCTCCGTCAGGTCTCATTCACTATGAATCATCGTTGTTCCATCATCCAACATGTCGTCACCTTTTGCATTCTCGCGGAGACGATTGCTCATGGTAAGCTCTCAGTCTGTACTCGAATATTTCACATCTCCTCTGTCTGGCCGATACTCCCAGAAGCATAATCTTCCCAGTTAGATAATGCACATGCCACCAGTACAGTTTTCCAAGATCAGGCAAAGCCCTACTTTCTCGCCCAGGGCTTTACTCAACCGTCAGCAATTCATTCGCTGATAGTGTCCACATTGTTGACATGCTCCACCGATCGGCTATTTGCTTCATGCTTGCTCACGTCCGTAATTCGCTTCTCGATGTCGACCTCAGAGGCAACCCTTTCCAGCTGGTGAGATTGGTCCCCGTGCTTGTTAACGAACAGTTCATGCGTATTGTGATCGACATGCAAGTCTTGCGCGTAGACTGCGACATCGTCCCCAAAGATAAGCCCCATTTCTTCCAATGGGACCCCCTTCGTCTCTGGAACAACGAAATACACAAAGGCGATACCTATCGCTGTGAGGATGATAAAAAGAAGGTAAAATTTCCATCCAATATTAGCAAATGCCTATTAAATAAAGTCAGAGTCTTCCTAGAAGAATAAGTTAATAAGACTTACTGTCTCCGCAACTTCCAGATATACTAGGTCGGTTAACGCAATCGTTGCAATAACCATAGCCATACCTCGAGCTCGTAGATGATTTGGGAAAATCTCCGAGAATAGAACGAAACCGGCACTATCAAATGCCAGGGTATAGAATAGCGTAAATATATAAGCCGCACCAACACCCATCCGGAGACCAGCCTTATTAGTACCTGCCTCCGCAAAGGATGCGACCATAGCAGCTTCGAGAGCAAGTGATATGCAGGCACCAGCAAGTCCTATAAGAAGGAGCGGCTTTCGCCCGATTCTATCCATAATAAGGGCGCTGATAATAGTACCCATGAGGCCGAGGCCAACCCAGCCGCATTGGAAGCCTAATTGCGACACAGTATCAAAACCAAGCTTCTTATAGATTGCTGGACCTAAATAGATATTAGTATAGGAGTCGAATAGTAGTAGAGAGTAAGTACCATAGTTATTTAGTACAAGGGTACCAGTAGATCTACTCTTATTAGTCGTCATAAGATTCTTCAGAGTAAAGGGCTGTAATATTTCATGTAGAAATTCACCGGGATACTTACTGGCCAAAAAATCCGAAGCCGCATGCTACAATTAGACGTTTCCGATAACTTGGTTTACGGAACATCTCAAACTATTTAATAGTTAGCGCGATTTAGCTCTTAGAGTCGAGGATCGAGGAGATACTTACATAGCCTAGACTCAAAGACTTTTCCAACTCTACCTGCTTCGCCATCTGATAAAACTCGCTTCGAGCAAATTCTTGATCAGGATCAATATTAGAACTGTGAAGCTTATAGACTGTTTCTCGTGCTTCATCAACTCTTCCCTGCATGAGAAGATATCGGGGTGACTCAGGGATGAAAAGGCAGGTGAAAGACGTTAGAAATGGCCAAAACAAGGCAATTCCTAAAGGACCACGCCATTGGGCGTCGGAATGTTCCACGAAATAGAAGGCGAGACCTATAAGTGCGGCGGTTACGTAGGCAACTGATAAGTTGATTCCAGATAGACCGACCATAAGTCCTCGAAGACCAGGAGGAGCTAGTTCAGCAAGATAGAACGGCGCTGAAGAAGGTTAGTATTAGCTTATATATAGAGTAGGAAAGACTTACTAACGACTAAATAACCCCAGGCACCAGCTCCCGTAAAGAAACGGCCGACGATAAACATAGTTACATTTTGACTACCACATATCAAGGCGCCTCCAAATACTGAGAGAGCACCAAGATAGTGAAAGGCATTCTTTCTCCCCCATCTATCGGCGACGTAGGAGGCGATGAACACGTTAACAAATGCTCCAGCTTGAAAAACCTAGAATCTGTTAGTATTTATATCTGATATGTGATAGAAGGTATAGATGTTTGAACGATGCCGTAATAACTAAATCGTTCGTCACACGTTGATTCTGACTTACTCCTGACATCGCTCCGATCAAGCCTTCCGCCTCTATATTCAGAAGCCATGGGGTTAGCCTGCGTAGAATAACGTCTGGCCACCGGCTTACCTTTAGTCAGCGTTGGCGGATTTTTCTGAAGGTCAAGCAATCCCATATACATCAAGAAGGAGGGTTGTGCGAGGGTCGTCGAGATAATGGCACTTGGGTAGCCCATAGCCAGCATTGCCAACGAGATCAGGTAGCAGATCGCGAAGTTCCGCCAGGTCCAGGTCCGCTCGCCTTTGGGAGCCATGATGAGTGGGGAATGTCTCGCAGCAATGTGAGAGAGAAGATCGTTGCTGTACTTTAGCTGAGGAGGCCTGGGGGATTTCACTTCTATAAGTTAGATATCATTCCGACGCGACCCCAATCCCGGCGTGCGAAGGCCAAGTTCCGTGCGAGTTCCACGGAATTGAATGTGCCCCGTCTAGCTTGCCCCGGATTCTCCAGTACGGAGTACATGCTTGAGCCTTGAAGTCGGGTCCGAATGAGCTGTGGAGAAATACGGAGCGTCAGACATCCTGCGGGTCGAGGCCAAAGACCATGACGTGCCAAGTCAAATTGAGGTTAAGCGCGAGCCTTCTCGGAACAAGAGATTGGCACTACGACGTACTCCGTATGTCTTGAAGTTGCACGTTTTCCCAATCTAAAGCCACAAAATCTGACACGGAACTGCAAATCGGGGATTCGCGGCCCTCGGCCGAGGTAGAATATATCGGCACTGTTCAGACTCCATCTGAGTAGATTGAAAGCCACAAAACCTTTAATATGGCTCATACTACGAAAAACAACTTTACCAAGTAGGTGACCGTTTTTCTCGACTTTATCCCGGTTTGCGACGCAGTGAACAGATTTTAGGTCTACCAAGCACTGCGCGGCCTTTCGGGGGATAGTCTTGGCAGATAGTATGGGGGCTAGATAGTTTGCCAAGTGCAACCTTAATCTCGCCACCAACCAAATTTGTATGAGAGCACGTTCTTCATTCCACAATTGTAGTATTTCAAGTTCTGCTCCTCCTCTCAATGAATGAACCCTTGGTCATGTAGTGGGTTGACGGCGCCTCTTGCCTCTGGTAAGCACTCGGGACGCAGTTGAGGTTGGTAGTAGAGCACTTGGTGAGGCCTCTCAGGTATCCTTATGGGTAAGGATAGACCTATAGACCTTGGGGGAGTCTCAGGAATGCTCTTAAGGGCTACTTCTAGTGTAATTTCTATAGTATTAATCCCCTC
>Ga0105239_10000263_pt1 | contig 78014 bp, 64 predicted proteins | sample KBSC44metaG_FD_92761 | JGI IMG/M metagenome (GOLD analysis project Ga0105239, IMG submission 92761) | Corn rhizosphere microbial communities from Kellogg Biological Station, Michigan, USA - KBS C4-4 metaG | ecosystem: Host-associated > Plants > Roots > Rhizosphere > Soil | place: Michigan, USA...
TAATGTCGTAGCAGCCCATAAACACGTCTTTAGCCGGACAAAGCGCCGGTCCCGCTGGGATAATACGACCACAACGACGGAAGACCTCGCTACAGAAGTTTTACGGCTAAAAAGTCTCCCCGGTAAAGACATGATCGCCTACGGAGGTGCCACCTTCGCCAATGCCCTGGTCAGGACCGGTCTAATCGACGAATATCATTTTATTATCAACCCCGCGATCCTTGGTAAAGGCGTTTCCATATTCACAAAAATGGACGACATCCTTCTCCTTACGCCTGCTGCTGCCAAGGTCTATCCTTGCGGCGTAACGGTCCTTGTCTACCAGAAAAAATAGTGCGACCGGACAAATCGGTTCGAGAATTGTCCTGCCAGGTCTATGTGATAATTAGCGAGTTATAATCCGACCCGCTTTTTTGTTTTGGCCCCTCCCGCCGTTTTACGTATATTCAACTTACCCCCCAAATTGATTCACCATGCAACCCACCACCCGATCGCCGGTGCCTTACGCCCGCATCAGCCTGTTCTTTTTCCTCATTTATCTGGTTGTCACCTGGGGCTTTTACAAAACCTATCTCATCTTCTTCCCCTCATTCGACGGATTTAAGCCCGTTCAGCATTTCCACGGCGCCATGATGATGACATGGATGGCGCTCCTGATCGTGCAACCATTGCTTATCAGTACAGGAAAACTATCTCTTCACCGGCTGATCGGCAGGCTCTCCCTCGTCATCGCGCCAATTGTTGTCGTATCCATGTTCCTGATCACAAAATTTGGCTATTATAAGCCGGTGCCACCGCTCTCCCACCTGGAAAAAGTAGGCGGACTGGCATTGCAGGCAGGCGACATTGTGCAATTTGCACTATTTTATTGCCTCGCTATAATTAACCGGAGCAACACCTACAACCACATGCGCTACATGATCGGCACTGCGATCATGATGATCGGCCCCGGCCTGGGCCGGGCGTTGATCATGTATAACAATGTACCATTCAATACGGCGATCGCTTACACATTCTACGTAGAGATTACCATCGTCGCTGCATTTTTATTGAGTGATGTATTAAGAAAAAGATCTTACAAGGCAAATGCCGTTGTCCTGTCTGCAATTTTCGTGCATTTCCTTTTGTGGGAATTCAGGCTTTACCAACCATGGCAAGCCATTGGCGAGTTCATCGCCGGCCATTTATTTTAAATAAATCTACGAAAACACGAGGTCCCTCCAATCCCGTTCGTTCGACGGGGAAACGGTGACTTATCCCCGGCTGCCTGCAATATCCTGCAAGGCCTCGTCGATGAACCGTTGCCAGACGGCGTCCGGTTGCCAGATCTGGGAAATAAACGATTGCAATTCCTCCCGGGTGAGTTCGGACTTCGCAAAAAGATAAAGACCCGTGAACGCGGTTGCGCGGTAGTTGGCGGCGCAGTGGACGAAGACCTTTTTAGACTGCAGCTGATCCATGATGGACTGAAAGAAGTGCCATTCTGCTAACCGGGGATTATCGAATAGTACCGGGATGTGGTAATAGGAAAGGCCGAGCCGGGTTACTGAATGGGCTTCATCCGGCAGCGCATATTTTCCATCCGACAATCCGAGGTTGATGACTACCTGAAATCCCTGGGCGGCTATCTCGGCAAGCTGAGGCTCGTCGGGCTGACCGGCGCACGCCAGGCGTTCGGAGATTGTAACGAAATTTTTTATTTCGGACATGACGTCAAGGTAGGCCATTTTTTCGAGGGGGATCAATATCTTAGATCAAACGTTTGGCAATGAGGAAGCTTATTTATGTGATCAATCTTAGCATTGACGGCTGCTTCGACCTCACCATAGGGCCCCCACCCGAGGATGTATTTGACTTCTTTATCAACCTTGTACGAAATGCCGGCACGCTTGTGTACGGGCGTACCACCTACGAGATCATGGTCCCCTATTGGCCTGATATCGCGAAGAACCCCGCCGGTGAATCAAAAGCAGATGTCGAATATGCGGAGGCATTCGACGCCGTCGAGAAAGTCGTTTTTTCAAAGTCGCTCGAGAAGGTGGAAGGCAAGCATTCGAGGATTGTTCGGACAAAGGCGGAGGACGAAATACGAAAGTTGAAACGGGAGGAAGGCAAAAATATGTATGTCAGTGGCGTGTCGCTCCCTTCCTATCTTATTGGGCTTGGCCTGGTCGATGAATATATTTTTACCCTTTTGCCGGTCATTGCAGGAAAAGGAAAACGGTTGATGGAAGGCATGAGCCTGCAGGAAAAACTGGGGATAAAACTCGTCGACACGAAGGTTTTTGGCTCGGGCTGCGTCATACTTCATTACGTGAAACCCTGATGGGGCAGGAAATACCCCACCCTCAAAAAATCAAAAAAAATTTGCGCAAGTAATCGCTTGCGCATATATTTGCAAGCAAATACTTGCAAATAGTCAAACCTTTTATTTATGCGAAAATTGATCATGAGAATGTCGATCTCGGTCGACGGTTTTGTCGGCGGCCCCAAGGGGGAGAACGATTGGGTTTTCAAGAGCTCGGATGAAACCTCGAGGGCAGCCGCCGTCGAAGGATTCCGGGAGGCAGGCCTGATCATCATGGGCCGGAAGTCCTTTGAGAATATGTCCTCCTATTGGCCAACCGCCGCCGGACCCTTTGCGGCGCCGATGAACGAGATCCCCAAGGCGGTCTTTAGCAAAAACGGATACAAAGGCCTCGATCCGCTCCCCAACGCGGAGCATTCACCCGCCGCGGCCTCCTGGGCGGCGGCGCGGATTTTCAACGGCGACCTGGCCGAAGGGATAAGCGAGCTCAAATCCGAGCCGGGGAAGCCGATCTATGCCATCGGGGGCGCCGGATTCATGCGGAGCCTGATAGCGACAGGGCTTATAGACGAATATCGTTTGACAACTCATCCCGTGGTTTTGGGGGAGGGACTACCGATCTTCAATGGTCTTGTACAACCCCGGGACCTGAAATTGGTCGATCTCAAGGCCTTCCCAGGCGGGATTGTGACCCATCGCTATCAGCCTGCCTGACACCTTAACGCGCCCCTACGGCGGGTTTAAAGCGTCGCATTTCGCCCTAAAATTGTCGCAGCAAAGCCTTTCCGTCCCCAAAAGGATGTCCTAGTTTTGAAGAAAGAGGCAATCATATGCGAAAACTCATCTTCGGCATCAACCTTACCCTCGACGGCTGCTGCGACCACACAAAAGGAAATGGAAGCGACCCAGAGATACACGATTATTTCGCCCAGCACATCCGGGATGCTGACGCACTCGTCTATGGGCGTATAACCTATCAATTAATGGTCCCGTACTGGCCCGATGTTGCAAAAAACAGATCCGGCCAGACAAGAGCCATAAACGACTTTGCGCAGGCCTTCGACGCCGTCAAGCAAATTATCGTTTTCTCCCGAACGTTAAAAACGGCCGAAGGGAAAAACACGCGCATCGTTCACGCAGGTCTTAAAGACGAGATACTCAAATTGAAACAAGAACCGGGTAAGGATATCCTGGTAGGTGGGGTAGACCTTCCCTCACAACTCATGGAGCTTGATCTGATCGATGAATATCGCGTTGTCATCCACCCAAGGATCGTGGGGGAAGGCAGACGCTTGATGGACGCCACTAGCCTGCAGGAGAAATTGCAGCTAAAGCTCATCGACTCGAAGATCTTTCGATCGGGAGCCGTCGCGCTTGAGTACGGCCGCAGCATCTAATCAGTCCTTAAACTTTTTACGGGGTTGGCCGTAGCCGTCCGAAAGGCCTGGTAGCCGACGGTCAACAGCGCGATCGCAACGGCGACGATTCCGCAGATCGCAAAGAGCCACCAGGGCGTTGTAGTCCGATAGACATAGCCTTCGAGCCAATTATGCATAAAATACCAGGCGACGGGAGTGGCGATGACAAAAGCGAGGGCCACGGGCCAGAGGAAAGACCCGGTCAGCAGGGCGATGATCCGGCCGATGCTGGCGCCCAGTACCCGCCGGATGCTCATCTCTTTACTGCGTTGTTCGGCGGCAAAAGTGGCGAGAGCCAGCAGCCCCATACAGGAGATAGCGATGGCAATGAACATGGCCAGACGGAGGAGGCCGGAAAGGTGTCGTTCCCTTGAATAGAGCGCCTCGATGGAGTCGTCGAGGAACGCGTATTTGAACGTCTGGTTCGGATAGATCTCGCGCCAGATCTTGTCTATTTTTCCAAGCAGGGTATGCAGGGCTTCCGCATTGCGAACCGCCGGCGCAAGACGGATACTGACGGTGGTTTGCGATTCGCGGTCGCTGCTGACGAAGTACGGCGTGATCCCTCCCCGCAGGGATTGGGAATGGAAGTCCCTGATGACGCCGACGATGGGACCACCCAGGTCATCGATGCCGGTAATGGCGACGTGCCCAATCGCATCCTGAGGACGGTTAAAGCCCATTCCCTTTGCCGCAGTCTCGTTGATAAGCAGTTCCCGGATCGTATCGGAAGGGAAGAGATTCCTGCCGGCAGCGAGCTTCAGGCCGAAGACGCCCAGGTAATGGGTATCGGCCATTTCGAAATTGGCGATGACTTTCCTATCCCCGGTCGGACCCTTATAGACGAGTGAGGTAGATCCGTGGCCGCCCACCGGCGTCTCCATATGCCGCGAGACTGCGGCTATTTCGGGTAGTGTACGGAGCCTGTTGACAAGCGCCATCGAATGCATCGCGGGAGCTGCATTCGATCGTAACCCGGCGTTCAGCGGGCGAATGGTCAGCACGGCATCGGAGGAAAAGCCAAGGTCCGTATTCAACATATAATGCAGCTGGCGGGCGACGATGACCGTACAGAGGACGAAACCCACAGAGATGGTGAACTGGAATACAATGAGGGCGCGTTGGAGATAGCGGTTGGGGCTTACCGCTGTAGCCGTTTGCCCTTTGAGACTGAGTACAGGCAGGAGGCGGGAGATCATCCGGGCCGGATACCAGCCGGCCAGAACCGCTGTCGTGATCGTCATCAGGGCCAGGAAGATCAAGGTCAGTCCCGATATTTCAAGGTGGATCCCGGGTGGAAGATACTCGTGCAGAAGAGTGAGTATCGCCGGAACAATAGCGACACTAAGCAGGACGGCGAAGATGGTGATCAGCAGGGTCTCGCCGAGGAACTGAAGTGCAATATCCTTCCGACGGCTGCCGAGTACCTTGCGGATGCCGATCTCTTTGGTACGCAGCAGCGATTGGGCAGTCGACAGGTTGATGAAATTGACGGCGGCCAGCAGCAGGATGAAGGCGGCGACGGCCATGAGGCCGGATAGCGTCGGCAGATGGGCCTTGCGGGAATAGGCGTCATCGTAGTCCGAGTCGAAGTGGAGGTTTCCGAGTGGCTGAAGGGCCAGCGTTGCCGTGTCCCCGGGCTGATGAGGCCAGTATCTGCTTAGAATGGGGGACAGCTGGCGTTCGATCTGTTGCGGGGTATGCCCCGGGGCCAGTTCGACAAAAGCCTGGGCGTTGTGCCCCCACCCTGCCCATTCGCCCTGGTGGATGCTGCCGATCAGAAAGCTGCCGGGGACCGTACTAAGAGAAATGAAGTCTTTAAAATTCAGATCAGTATTGCCTGACCAATCTTTCACAATGCCGGTTACGGTGGTGTAGAGCGAATCGGCATAGATCACCGTTCGGCCGATCGCCTTATCGGGGGTAATGTTGCCAAAATACTTTGTCATCTCGTTTTCGGACAGCACCACGGAGCCGGGTTTGGTCAGGCTGGTGACCGCATTGCCGGCGAGCCACCGGTATTGAAACGTTTCGAAGTATTGCGAGTCGGTGATGATAATGGGGCTGGGAGTGCCGGCCTCCGGCTGATCGAATAGGATCCCCAGCGGCGTGTTGGCCCCATTACCACCAGCCTGTGGAATGTTGACATGCGCGCTATAGTTGAAAAAGGCCGCCACGTGCCGGACCCCCGTAAGCTCCCCGTGCAGGTTGACGCCAAGGGGGGTAGGCACGAATCCGAATTTCGCGGGGGGGAGTTTATCGACGATGATATTATTGCCTACAACGCGGAAGATGCGGTCCTTGTTGGGGTGAAAAGTATCATAGCTTAATTCAAAATGGGTCAAAAGGAAGATGACCAGGCAGGAGGAGATCCCGATCGTCAGGCCGAGGATATTGACGATACTGTGGAACTTGTACCGGAGCATTTTGCGGACGGCGACCAGCCAGTAGGTTTTAAGCATAGTTGTCGATTTTGGTAGTAGAAGGCATGTAAAAAAACAGGCCCGCAATATTGAAACAAAGCAGGTGCCAGTCCCCTAAGAATTTGGCTGATAACTCTTTCGAATACACGCCGCCTGAAGTACTGTCCGGTTCCGATACATTGGAGTGAACCAGGACGAACAGGTTTCAAACCGTGACAAAATGGGTCAATTCCACACCCCATTCATTTCCGTCAAAATAACCGGCTTTCCCTCCGTAACCAAAATAGTATGTTCATGCTGCGCCATAAAACCCCCTTTATTCCCAACCATCGTCCAACCGTCATTCAGGGTTTCAGCATAAGTCGAGGTCGTTGAAATAAAGGTTTCGATCGCAACGACCGAATTCTTCTTGAACCTCGTCAGGTTATATCGGTCCCTATAATTGGCGATATCGCTTGGTTCTTCGTGCAGGCTCCTGCCTATTCCATGACCCGTTAAGTTCTTGATCACCTTATAACCCCGTTTCTTAGCCTCCGTTTCGATCAGATGTCCGACATCTGAGATACGAACACCGCTCTTGATAGCATAGATCGCTTTATGCAAAATTTGTTTTGAGGTGTCTACCAATTTTTGATGTTGGTGGATGTCTTCCCCCAGCACAAACGAGCTGCCATTGTCCGACCAAAAGCCATCCAATTCGGCCGAAACGTCGATATTGACCAGATCCCCTTCTTTCAGCATCCGGTTATCGGACGGGATCCCGTGACAAAACTCATTGTTTACACTTATACAGGTCCAACCCGGAAAGCTATAGGTAAGGTAAGGCGCTGATCTTGCCCCGAAATCCGCGAGGATCTTTGCCCCATAGACGTCTAATTGCTTTGTGGTCATCCCGGGTTGGGCATAGTTTCTCATTTCTCGTAAGGTGTGAGCAACGGCCTCACTCGCCTTTTTCATCCCGGTCAGTTCAGTCTCTTTCGTTATTGACATATTCGCCAAAGTTTGTTTCCAGGCGGCAAAATTATAACAAAATCTAAACAGGTCACCGGTTCTCTATGCGCTTACCCTGCTGCTCCTCCGGCCGCTTTAGCCGTTTCGGCTCACTGCCGCTATTGCCAAAGCGCCAGGTGAACGTCAGAGAAGCCCTGGCACTATAAGTCACCCGCTGCCAACTCAACAGCAGGGCATCGCTCACCCGTAAAAATCCCGGCCGGCGCGTATTGAAGATATCCCTCGCACTAAAGACCAGCGTAGCCCGGTTATGCGAAAAATCATACTTCGCCCCCGCATCAAAGCCATAAGCCGGCCGGTACCGGTCCTGCAGGATCACCTCACCGGCCTTGTAATCTGCCCTTAGTTGTGCACTCAGACCCTTGGCAAGCGAAAAGTCATTGGTAATATTCCCGTTCCAGCTGATGCCCCTCGTGGCCTCGATCCCAAATTGCGGGGCCGCCGAATTGATGCGGCCATAGACATTGATATTCGCGGTGACGCTCCAGGCGCTGCTGACCCGCGCATTACCGATCAACTCAAGCCCGGTATTGATCGCCCGCCGCAGGTTTTCAGAAATGGTAATGGTGACGTCATGAACGGGATCGGTCTGAATATGCTTGATCACATGGTTCACCTGGTTATAGTACAGCCCCGAAGTAAAATAGCCGTTCAACCCATTTTTTTTGTAAGTCAGTTCAACCGAATGGATATCCTCGGGTCGAAGCGTCGGATTCCCCATATCATAATTCACGGGGTCGGATACGTCCGGGAAAGGATCGAGCTCTCTGGCGGTCGGCCTGCCGATCCGGTGGGTATAGCTCAGTTGTATTTGCTGGGCATGTTCAAACTGCCGGGTCACGAACAAGGCCGGGTAGAGTCCGTCGGTATTGAGGCGGATCGGGGTACTCACAAGGATCCCGGTGGGATCATAGTTTTGCAGAGTGGCCGCAAATCGGCCTGCTTCCGCTCTCAGTCCGGCCTGTAGGGTATAGGCCGCCAGCTGCTGCCGGTAATTGAGATACACCGCATGTACCTGGTTGTCCGTTCGGAAGAAATTGATCAATGAATAGTCGGCGCTATACGTCCCGCTCAAGGTGTCGAGGTTGGCGTCCCATTGCCGCTTATTGCTGGTGGTCAACTGGCTACGCGCACCCGCTTCCAACCGCCCATTTTTGCCAAGGGGCAGGGTATAGTCCAGCTGGATATTGTAATTCCGGTTCTTTCCTCCTTTCGTATCCTGCAGGATGTCCGGCGTTGGTTTGATCGTCTGACCATTGACATTGAAGATATAGGTGTCATACACCTGGAAGCTGTTGCCGGAACCGGTGGACCAGGCAAAATCAAAGTCCAGCTCCTCCGCCGGTTCTTTAAATCGGTGCGCCAGGTCCACGGTGGCCCCCCAGCTGGCATTCCAGCCCTTGGTCGTGTTGGCCCTGTTGCTCAGCTGCGCCGGTGTCTGTTGCCGCGTCAGATTGTCGACGGTCAGGTATTCATGGCGATCGGTAGTAGTGGCATCGTACAGCCCGGTAACGCTGAGCTGGTCCCTGGAAGACAAGCGATAGTCGACCCCGGCTTGCGCGACATGCACATTTCGGATGGTCGTCGACGGAAATCGTTCATTGGAATAGTAGGTCGAGTCGTCCGAATTCAAATAGGTCATGTTCTGATAACCGTTGCTATAGGTGTTCCTGCGTTGGAAGGTATAGCTGCCAAACAGGTCGGCCGTGCCGGCACGATAGTTGACGCTGGCGCCGGTGTTGTAGTTCTGTCTCGTACCGGCCGATGCCGTGACGGTACCGTTATAGCCCAGCTTCGCGCCCTTTTTCAATATAATATTGATGATCCCTTGCCCTTCGGCATCATATTTTGCCGAAGGATTGGTGATGACCTCGATCTTTTCAATGGCGGCCGCGGGAATGGATTGCAGGATCTGTGCGACGGACCCGCCCCCGATAACGGATTGTTTGCCATCGACCAGGACCTTTACCTTCGTGGCTCCGCGCAGGCTGATATTGCCATTGCCATCCACCTGCAGGCTCGGGATATTCTGCAACAGATCGGCCGCGGAGCCGCCCACACTGACCAGGCTTTGGTTGACGGAAAAGACTTTCTTATCCAGGCCGCTGCGAAGGGTAGGGCTCTTGCCCACCACCTCCACCTCCTTGAATACCTGTACGCTGTTCAGGAACGCAGAATCCCGGGCAGGCGCTTGCGCCCGGACACGCGGGATCGCGCTCAAAAGCAGGAGGAGGATAGACACGAATAGCTTCAGGATCTCCATTTTTTGAAGGCAAATGAACGCCGCTTATCCGGGCTTCAAGATGACAATTCAACCTACTTCCTGACAGGCTAAATAAACAGGCCATTCGGGATTTATTGAGCGGAAAGGGAAATTTGTTGAATCTTACCCCGATGCGCTGCCAAATCGATTATTTTGTGGTATCGTATGAGTTATTTCGCAAAAAGGAAGATTGCGCTGACCCAACTGCAATACCTGGTTTGGTCGGCTATTCTGTTGATCAGCTTTATTTCGATGCTGTCGTCGGATGGTGTCGGGCCATCGGCGCTGTTCGCGTTCAATGCCGTCTTTTTTTATGCCCTGATCATCTATGGGAACATCCAGTTCCTCTATCCCCGCTATTTCCAAAAGAAACGGTATGTCCTCTATGTAGTGGGATCGGTCCTGCTGGTAGGCATCGCCGGGTTTGTAAAAGGGTATCTTTCCCTTTTTATCAGTAGTCGATATTTTGCCAAGACATTCAGGATACAGGACGCGGACACGCATCTTTCCTTCTTTCTCTCGGGCCTGACGGTCTTTGTGCTGAGCCTTGTCATCCGGTTGGCCATCGCCTATTTTGCCGTCAAGCAGCAGTCGGAGGAGGCATTGTTACAGCGGAGCCAGTTCGAGTTGAAGCTGCTCAAGGCGCAGGTTCAACCTCATTTCCTTTTCAATACGCTCAACAACATGTACTATGAAGCCTTTATGGAGTCGCCCCGTACCGCCTTGCTGATCGAACGGCTTTCCGATATCATGCGGTATTTTATCGATCAGAATATCCAGGATAAGGTTCCCATCGAAACCGAAGTACAGTTTTTGGATAACTATATCGCCCTGGAAAAGATCCGGATCATGCCGGAGCCGGAACTTGAATTTTTGAAGGACTTTAAAACCGGCATCCAGCTTCCACCCATGCTGCTGATGACGTTCGTGGAAAACATCTTCAAACACGGCATTGATAAGATCAGCGGCCGCAACCAGATATGGATCAGGATTGCCGAACAGGATGGCTATCTTATATTTGAGACCATGAATAGCATCAACCGGAATCCGGGTAAGGCCAAACCCACCGGGTTAGGGCTGAAGAATCTCCGGCAGCGATTGACCCTGCTGTACGGGACCGACTTCGATTTGGCGACCCGGGACGACGGACGCTATTTTAAAGCATTTCTTAAAATACCCTTGCCATGAACCTGCGATGTATCATCGTGGATGATGAGCCCAATGCGGTGAACCTGCTGGAAGTACTGATCGGCCAGACGACGGAGTGGCAGTTGCTGGCAAAATGCCTGAATGCATTGGACGCCATTTCTTTCCTGAAGAATAACCCTGTCGATCTTGTTTTTTTAGACATAGAAATGCCCTTGCTTAGCGGGATCGATCTGGCGGCGCTGCTGCCGGCCGACACGGCGATCGTTTTTACCACGGCCTACAAAGAGCATGCGGCTGAAAGCTACACCTTCAATACTATCGACTACCTGCTAAAACCGATCACCCTGAAGCGGTTTATCGCCTCGACAAAGAAGATCGGGAACTATTTTCAAAACGTACTGCCGGCGGAGCGGAAGGATACGGAGGACCCCGACGGGTATTTCTTTGCAAAAACCGGTAATGAGCTGCGTAAGATATTGCTGGATGAGATCCTCTATTTTGAAAGTCAGAAGGAATATGTGAAGATCGTCACCGGCAAATTCGAGGTCTTGACCTATCGGCGGCTAAAGGATATCGAAGCACAATTGAAGCCGCCTTTTGCCAGGGTACACAACTCCTTTATCGTTAACATCCGGCAGCTGAGTAAGATACAGGCCGGTTTTGTCTACATCGGGGAGATACAGATACCCATCAGCGATAAATTCAGGGACGAACTGATGGCTATTGTCCAAAAAAGGACTTTTTAAAACAACGATTTGGCGTAACTTTAAGGTAGTTCAATGACCGGGTTATGGCAGGTAAAGGAATATACTGGATACCCATCGTTGGAGTGTTTGTGAGTTTGGTCAAATTCGATAAGGATAATGGCATGGGCGCTTTCTGGGCCTACTATCAGGCATTTACGCTCGTCGTATTTATTTGGCTCATGGCGTTTCTTCAGACAGCCAACTAAGCAGGCTCAACTGACAAACCTCCCCGCGTCAATGGATCCCGCATCCATTTAGGGAATCTTTGCGTTCAAAGGTCAAGGCCCCCAACACCTTTTTCAGGTCCCGGCCCGAAACATATGCTTTTCGCCATGGAAATTACCACTGCTGAACAATAACCCCGATCTGTCCATCCAACAGGGCAAATTCGCGCGCCCCCCAGGGCCTCCGCGTGATGCTGGAAAGATTGGGATGCAGCATCTCCGGAAAACCCGAGCTCACCCGCGCAAAGACCTCTTCGATATTATTCGTCACCAGCCGGTATTCGGGACTGAATTGCCGCGCATATTCTGCATTTTCAAACAACAGAATACCCAATCCGTCCTTTTCAATGACGCAATAGGGGTTCGCGGAGTTGAGTTCTTCGTGGGTAATGCGAAATTCCAGGCAATCGATAAAGGTCTTAAGCCCCGTTTGGATGTCGGCATAAAAGATGCTCGGAACGATCTTGGTAAAATTCATGGAAGGTTTTTATTAAGGTGAAAGGTATATTAAGCCGAAGCAAAATATAATTTTTTTTCAAATGAAAGAAGATCGCACCGTCGCCCCTTAATTTTAACGACTAACCCATTTCACTTAAAAAAAGTAAGTGTATGGCAACAAGAGCAAAAAAGATCCTTATCACCAACATCACCCATGAAGAGGCAGAACAGGCAATGGCCGTCTTTGCTCAATGCAACACCCAGCTAAAATGGATCGAATCGAAGCTGGAGGAGGAAAAGCAGCAGATCGACAACAAATACCTGGGAGAAATAGCGCACCTCAAGACGTCGATGGAAGAACAGCTCGATCTGCTCCAGGTCTACGGCCAGCGGTCCAAGGACGGCTGGAAAGGCAAAAGCCTCGAGCTGATTCACGGCAAGATCGGCTTCCGCACCGGCAACCCCAAGCTGGTAAAGGACAAGAAATTCACCTGGGACGCCGTCACCGAACTGCTGAAAAAGACCTTCCCCGCCTTTGTCCGCCAAACCTATGAGATCAATAAAGAAGCGCTGATCGCCTTGCGCGACCAGGAAGAGTTCAAAGCGATAAAGGACGCCTGCTATGTGGACGTGACCCAGGACGAATCGTTCTTCGTCGAGGCCAACAAGGAAGATCTCTCCGTCGCCTATTCGATCAATCGCTGATTAAGGTCGCCGCATTCTGCTTCTCCATCGCCTTCATCGCGCCGCTGCGCCAGCTCTCCGCCATTGACGCCGACATCGGATCGGGAAAGATCTCCTCTTCTCCCCGTTCGACCCCATCAAAAATGTTTGTCGCAGCCAACGCAGGCGGAGCCTTGGGGATATCGAGGCCCCGGTTCATATCCGTGTCGACCGGCCCCGTGAGGATGGCATGCACCCGAACTCCCTGGCTCGCCAGGAACGCCCGTAAGGACTGGGTCAGCGAGAACGCTGCCGCCTTCGAAATAGAATAGGACGCGATCGGCGGGAAAGCCGCCAATGCCAATATCGATAGGTTGTTCACGATCGCTCCCCGCGACTGGATCAGCTGCGGCATAAAAGCCTGCGTAAGCCCATAGACGCCGAACAGGTTGACGGCCAGATGCCGCTCGATCATCGCCCGATCACTAAGATCGTCATAATACGCTACCCCCGCATTGTTGATCAGGATATCCAGCGAGTCGATCGTCGCCGCTGCTTTCCGGATCTGCTCCTCGTCCGTTACATCCAACGGAATGGAGACCACCCGCGGATCGGGATGGGTAAAGGGCGTGCGGGTACCCGCATAGATGCCTTTTGCTCCTCTCTTTAAGGCTTCTTCCACCAGGGCGCGCCCTATACCGCGATTGGCCCCGGTCACCAGGATTGTTTTGTCTTGTATTTGCATATTATTTAGTTTTCTTTTTGAACAGGCAAATTACTCGGCAACCGCCGATCCGAACGGGTGGGAAATGGACTATAATAAGGGGAGATTTGGCCAGGCACAAAAAAGCCCCGCAAAGCGGAGCAAAGAAGCTAAAAGCACGCGGCAGGCAGCACTCGAACGCTATTCCCCCCAACAGGTAACCACCAGGTCCCGGCTGCCACCCCGATCCCGATGCTCGCAAAGATAGATCCCCTGCCAGGTCCCCAGGTTCAACTCACCCGCGGTTATCGGGATCAACACCGAAGCGCCAAGCAGGGCCGCCTTCAGGTGGGCCGGCATGTCATCCGGCCCCTCGTAATTATGAACGTAGTCCGGGTCATTCTCCGGCACCGCTTTATTGAAGTAGGTCTCGAAATCCCGGCGGACCGTGGGATCCGCATTCTCATTGATGGTCAGCGAGGCGGACGTATGCTGGATGAATACCTGGCACATGCCCTTCCGGATCTCCCGGATACCCGACGCAACCCGAAGGACATCGCCGGTGATCAGGTGAAAACCCCGCCGCCTTTCGCCAAGGCTCAGTGTGTATTGGTACAGTCTCATGAATGCATAGGCCCGATGGCACAATTTTTTATGAAGCTATCAAAAAACAGGATCATGGAAACACCACATCACGACAAGAACAAGCCCGAAAAAGACAAGAAGCAACCATTGGGCCAGCCCGACCCGGAAACGCTCCACACCACGGACCCCGAAGAACACATGGAAGGCCCCATCTCTTCGGTCATGCAAAAAATAAAAGAGGAAGTCGAAGACAACGACGCCGGGGATAGAAAGGAGCCTGAACAAGCCGCCCGGAAAAAGACCGAACAGGGAAAGCGCTAAGCCGCCCCGCCGGCGTTCGCCCGGTCCTCCCTCGGCTCGCAAACCATCCCGAAAAGGCAACGTTCCTTGATGATCGCCGCCACCTCAGGCGGAGTATACTGCTCCCAGCCCTCCTCACCGTTCTTGATCATCTGCAGCACCCTGTCCGTCTGAACCTGCAGGTTGCTCTCCAGGTAATGCCGGATGTCCTCGATCTTGTTGTTGGCAATAAGATACCGGTACAGATCCACCAAATGGTTCGGCGGATTAAAACGAAGACAATTATAAATAACCCCGGCTCGCAGGGTGGGATAAACGAAGAGTTTCACGTTACGGCTGAATAGGGTAGCAAAGGATTCCAAGATACCGCCCTGCAGATCCTTGTAATGCTCCTCGGAAAAGATATATTCGAGATTGGGATACCCCAGCACCACCCCCATCTTCAATTTAGTGATCTTCGACAAATAAGCGACCAGCTTGTAATACTCATGGAAATCCGAGATCAGCACCGTCTGCCCCAACGCACAAAGGATATCCACCCGGTCAAGAAAGTCTTTCTCGTCGATTTCTGCCGTTGGATCGGCATCCCGCTCCTTCAACGCCTGTAGCGTCAGTTCCGTCAGCACCACCACATTGTCTTTGTCCACGTCCGGCTCCTGCAGAAATTGCTTGACCCCATTATTCAGCATATCCAGATGCACGTTGATCACCGGCCGGAACCGCCCGCGCAGCACCGCGACATGCTTTTTGTGAAGCACCTCGGAGGGCTGCATGTTCTTGCCGTCGGGACCGAACAACGCCGCGTCTGAAAAACCGTATTTCACCAGGTGCAACGACATCAGCCGGTTATCCACCTTTTCGAAATCGGGCCCTTCGAACCGGATCATATCGATCTGGATTGCGTCCTTGGACAGGTTGTCCATCAACGAGAGCAGGAAGATGTTCGGATGCGTATAATAGTAAAAACAGGCATAGAGCAGGTTCACGCCGAGCACCCCCACAACAGCCTGCTGCAACACGTTGTCGTTGTCCAGCAGCTTCACATGGATGACCACATCGTTATGCGGACCGTTTGGCGTCAGCTGATACCGAACGCCCATCCAGCCATGCCCCTCGTTCGTCTTGTGATAGTTCAACGCCGTCATCGTGTCGGAAAAAGAGAAGAAAGTGGTCCGGTCCCCCCGCGATTCGGCGAGCCGCTCGATCAACAGCCCATATTCCTTCTCCTGCATCGCCAGCAGACGGGCCTCGCTGACATATCTCCGGCCCTTTTGCACGCCGTAGATCGCATCGGAAAAGGTCATATCATAGGCCGACATCGTCTTGGCGATGGTGCCCGACGACCCCCCTGCCTTGAAGAAATAAGCCGCCACATCCTGGCCGGCGCCTATCTCCGCGAAGGAACCATAAATCTGTGGGTCGAGGTTGATGGCAAGCGCTTTCTGTTTTGTTCCCAGGTCCTTGTTGTGAATATCACTCATACAAATTCCCTTTTATATGTACCGCTGCCAATATCAATCGCAATTGGTTCGTGAAAGGCGGCTCAAAGATACAGATTTTCTATTACCAAATTACTATCTCACGTCCCGTTGGCAGATGCGGCATTAGGCATGCCGGAATGCGAGATAGAAGGCCGCCGTATCCCAAAGAATATGGAACACGATCGCCACTTTGATATTGCGGTACCGGTTATAATATATGGCTATCGCCAGCCCGATCACCATCGCTCCCACGATATTTCTGATCGTTCCATACCGGTAGTGCCCCAGCCCGAATAGCAACGAGCTAAGGAAGATCGCCAGACCCCGGTTCCGGACCAACACCTCCAGTCTCGGCAGCAGGTATCCTCTCATCAACAGCTCCTCCGTAAACCCCGCCGTGATCGCCGAATAAAAAAGCAGGAAAGGGTGGGCCCGGCAATAACGGATCATCCGCTCCAGCGCCTCGCTGTGCTCGGTCTTATGGATCAGTGCATAGAGCAGCGAATTGACAAGAATAAGCGCCACGGTGATGACCACCGGTAAAAGGGTCAGCGCGCCCACGTAATGCCAAAATCCCTGTCGCCGTTCCTTCCAGAGCAGGAGAGGCTGCTTTTCCACTTTGATGGCAAACCACCACACAAGGCCAAGGCAAACCCAGAAAAGGGTCCGGTTGGCGAAGACGGCCACCGCTAGGGAGTGAGTGAGGCCCAACAGCCTCAAAAGGCCCGTGCCCCCGGTTGTGATCAGCAGGAATAACAGGAAGATCATTCCCGCAACCCCGGCAAAGATGACCGGCGGCCGGGGCGATTCGGGATGTTTTTCTGCAGTCGGCAGGTCGATCATGGCTCAAAGCCGGCCGTTTGGCGGGCCGGCATTCCAACAAACGCCCAAACAGCCCGCTTTATTTCAGGCGGGCCTTCGCGGATAATTTTGTTATTTAGCATACCGTATTTCCACGGGTTTCCACCCATGCCTCCCATCAAAATCGTAAATGGCAAGCTTATAACGCCCGATCGGATCCTCTCCAATGGCGCCCTCCTGCTTTCCGGTGGCTTGATCGTCGCCATCGAAGAGGGTCAGTTGGAGTCGCCCGACACCAGGGCGACTGACACCAATACCCCCGACGCCACGATCATCAACGCCCAAGGCTGCTATATCGCCCCCGGCTTCATCGACCTCCACGTCCATGGCGGCGGCGGCCACGACTTCATGGACGGCACCGAAGAGGCCTTCCTCGCCATCGCCAGGCTCCATGCCCATTATGGCACCACCGCCATGACGCCGACAACCCTTAGCGCGGGTAAACAACAGCTCCTGGATACGTTGGAAACCTATGAACGCCTCACCGGAAAGCCCACCGGCGGCGCTCAATTCATCGGCATGCACCTCGAAGGCCCCTACTTCGCAATGTCGCAACGCGGCGCACAGGACCCTCGTCATATCCGCAATCCCGATCCAAAGGAATATGAGGAACTGACAGCCCGCTTCGCCGGTATCCGCCGCTGGAGCGTAGCCCCCGAGCTGCCCGGCGCCCTCGAAATGGCCGCCCATCTGAAGCAAAAAGGAATCCTCGCCGCCTGGGCCCATACAGAAGCATTGTACGACGACATCGTCAAAGCCTTCGAACACGGGTATACCCATGCCACCCATCTGTATTCGGCCATGCTGGGCGTTACCCGCCGCAACGCCGCCCGCTTCGCCGGCGCCGTCGAAGCCGCATTCCTCATCGAAGAAATGACCGTCGAGATCATCGCGGATGGCATCCACCTCCCGCCGCCGCTCCTCCAGTTGGTGTGCAAATGGAAAGGCCCCGACAAAACCGCCCTCATCACCGATGCCATGCGCGGCGCCGGCATGCCGCCGGGCGAAAGCATCCTCGGCGGAAAGGAGGACGGGCTAAAGGTGATCATCGAGGACGGCGTAGCAAAGTTGCCCGATCGCAGTGCCTTCGCCGGTAGCGTCGCCACCGCCGACCGGCTCGTAAGAACGATGATCCAGGCCGGCCAGTCCCTTGCCGACACCATCCGGATGATCACCAAAACCCCCGCCGGTATCATGGGCATCGGCGACCGCAAAGGGTCCATCGCCAAAGGCTTCGACGCCGATCGTACGATCTTCGATGCCGATATAAATATTCATTACACCATCGCCGGCGGCGAGATCGTTTATCAAAAAGAAAAGAAATATGCCAGTCGATAAGCGGCCAACCAATAAGAAATTGCCATCCAGCAGCCTTAAAGACAACATCCACGTCCGCATTTTCGACAGCCGCGACCAACTCGGCGCCGCCGCCGCAAAGGCCGTCGCCGAAACGATCCAACAATTACTCGCAACTCAGACCACCCTCAACATAGTGTTCGCCGCCGCGCCCTCGCAAAACGAATTTCTCGCGGCGCTGATCCAACAACCCCTCGACTGGAGCCGGATCAATGCCTTTCACATGGACGAATATCTGGGTCTGGGTCCCAATGCGCCCCAGTCCTTCGGGTATTATCTGAGCACGCATCTCTTCGACCAGGTCCCGTTCAGGGACGTCCACTTAATGAATGGCCTCGCCCCCGATCCACCCGCCGAATGCGAGCGATATGCCGCCCTGCTAAAAGCCAATCCCACGGATATTCTCTGCCTGGGCATCGGCGAGAACAACCACCTCGCATTCAACGATCCCCCCGTGGCCGATTTCCGCGATCCCGCGAGTGTCAAGATCGTAACTCTCGATGGGGACTGCCGCCAGCAGCAGGTCAATGACGGCTGTTTCCCAACCCTTGCCGACGTGCCGAAGCACGCCCTGACGATCACGATCCCCGCGCTCATGGCTGCCCGTTACTGCTTCGCAATGGTCCCTGGCGAACGCAAAGCCCGCGCCGTCGCCAACACCTTCGATCAACCGGTCTCCGAAAAATACCCCTCGACGATATTAAAACAACACCCTGCCGTCCAGCTCTTCCTGGACAAGGACAGCAGCAAACTCTTACAACTATGAGAAAACTCGCCTTGTTTATTTTTATGTTGGGCACCTCGTTTATCGCCCGCGCCGACTTCCCCGTCAAGGCCTTCCACATCGATCTCCGCATCCAGGTCATGACAATGCCCGCGCTGAAGGTCTATGCCCGGCGACTCCACTCCGGCGGCATCAACACCCTGATCATGGAATATGAAGGAACCTACCCCTTCGAAAAACACCCCCTCATCCCAAACCGCTACGCCTACACAAAGGCTGAGATCGTCTCCTTCATCGACTTATGCAAGTCGCTGAATATGGAGGTCATCCCCCTGCAACAAAGCTTCGGCCACGTCGAATACATCCTCCGCCACGAACGCTACGCCGGTCTGCGGGAAGATAACAAGGCCCTCTCCCAGGCCTGCCCCACCCGCAGCACTGTCCAGGACAGCCTCCTCTTCACCGATCTGTACACCGAGCTCGCGGAGACCCATCCGTCAAAATATATCCACATCGGCTGCGACGAGACCTACCTCCTCGGCCACTGCGACCGATGCCGCAAAAAAGCAGCCGAAGAAGGGATCTCGAAATTGTATATGGATTATGTCAGCATGCTCTGCAACATCGTACTGAAACTGGGGAAGACGCCCATCCTCTGGGCCGATATGGTCCTCAAATATCCCGAAGCCGTCGGCCGCCTGCCAAAAGGCGCCATACTCGTCGACTGGAACTATGGCTGGAGCCTGGATCACTTCGGCGATCACAAAAAGCTGCTGGCCAGCGGCTACACCATCTGGGGCGCGCCCGCCATCCGCAGCAGCCCCGATAACTTCTATAGTACCGATTGGAAAAAGCACTTTTCCAACATCCGCGACTTCGTCCCCGCCTGCCGCCAGATGGGCTACCAGGGCATGGTCCTTACCTCCTGGTCCACCTCCGGCGCTTATTCGTATAGCTATGAGTCCGAAGGCGAGCTCTCCGACCTGCAAGCCACCCGGCACGTGTATCCAATTTCCGGTTTCAATATCCTCATCGCCGCGTTTTACGAAAGCCTCAGGCAACAGACGCCTCTCGACATCGATGCCTTCGTCGCCGGCTATTGCCAAAAACAATACGGCTTCACCCCCGACCAGTCCCGCACCTTCTGGCGTGCCCTCACCGACACCGGCATCACCGCCGCCCAAACCCTGCGGACCCTCGATCCCCAAACCAACGAACCCGAATACTTACACTATATCCTCATGGCCGATATCCGAGCCGAACACCTCCTCTTCAAACGGATCGAAGCCGAAGCGAATGCCCCCGGTCTAACCCCCGATGGCGCGGCCACCTTAGCCGCCCGCCTCCACACCCTGCTCGACCAGGACGTCGATATCGCCAGACGGTTCACCGTAGCCAACACGTATCTCTTTTATCCCGCAGAGCTGGCCGGCGAGAACGCTCTCCGCACCTTCCGCATCAGGGATCTCTATAACCGCCTCAATAAAACCCGCAGCAACCCCACCGCCGACACCAGCGTCCAGCAACCCTCAAGGATAATAAATGGCAGGTAATGCAACAGTACCGAAGCGAAACAAGCAATCCCCGCCCCGAGCACATTCAAAAAAAGATAGACAAAGCTCTCCTTGCCGATCTTGCCCGTCAGATTGAGAAAAAAAGCCACCAGCAGCAGCGTCACGCCAACAGCGCCGGTCCAGTCTGTCATCGTCATGACCGCAACTTACGGTCTTTTCTTTATCTTTAGAACCATATGAAAAAGGTCCTCCGCCTCATAGCCCCGATCCTCCTGCTGGCCGCCGGCTGCCAAAGCCCCGCCGGTAACACACCCACACCCGCAAACGCCGACACCAGCGGCCTCATCGCCATTATGCAAAAATCCGGCGTCGACTGGAACAAAGGCGACCTCGCCGCCTTCATGGACTCCTATGACGACAGCGCCACCATGATGTCCCGCCATGGCCTGATCGGTAAGGACTCGATGATGATCCACTACCGCCAGACCTATTTCAAGGAAGGCGCCGCGCGCCAGCAGCTCACCTTCGATCAATTCAAAATAACACCCCTCGCGGGCAACTATGTCCTGCTGACAGGGCGGTTCACCCTGAACGGCAATAATCTCCCCACGCTCTCGGGGTGGTTCTCCCTCGCCTGCGTGCACACGCCCAAAGGCTGGAAGATCCTCCACGATCACACCAGTTAGCCAAATTATCCGATACGCATCCCAACCGTTAAACATCCATCCATGAGCTCCAACGCCTACCAGCGCGCCGAAATGCCAACGGGCACGGCCGCCGTTCTCGACGAACGTACCCTCCGTAATTCCAATGCCAACCTCCTGCAGGTACTTCGAAAAGGCCAGAAGGTCCTCGACGTCGGATGCGGCTCCGGCGCCATCACCCGCGACATCGTAGACCTCGTCGGCCCCACCGGCAAAGTGCGGGGTGTCGATCGCAGCAGCGAACTCATCACACTGGCAATCGAGCGGTACCAAACCATCCCTAATCTTCACTTCGACTGCATGGATATCCTCGCGGATACGACCGAAGAACGGTATGATGTCATTACCGTCGCCCGAACCCTCCAATGGATCGCCGACCCCGCACCCGTTATCCGCAAAATGCTCTCGCTGCTCGATAAAGACGGCATCCTCTGCGTCCTCGATTATAACCATACCCGCATCGAATGGCATCCGCATCCGCCCGAGGCGATGAAGCATTTCTATGACGCTTTCCTCCGCTGGCGTGCGGACTCCGGCATGGATAACGCCATCGGCGAAACGATCCGCGACTACTTCGAAGCAAAAGGGCTGACGATTCTCGCCACGCTCGACGCCTCGGAATACAGTGACAACACGATGCCCGGTTTCAAGTCCCATATCTCCCTCTGGACAAAGGTGGCGGAGACAAGGGGAAAACAGCTGGTGGCAGACGGTTATGTAACCGAAGCCGAACGGCTAAAGGCCATCGAAGACTACGACGCCTGGTGCGCCACAGAAGCAAGGTCGATGAAGCTCTATCTTCAGGCGACCCATGCCGGCAGGTAATTATGCACATTTGATATTTTCCAGCTGACTGATAACCAATCGTTACAAATGGTAATGCGCGGTTGATCAGGACTTTTTTTGACCCTAAGGGTTGCAAAATTCAGTATCTCCTGTTATTTTTATCTCGTTAATCCTCCCTCGATAGAGTCTATTCCCGTGAATCACCCAAGACAATTCGTTGTATTTCAAAATTGTAAAACGGGACTCTATGTTACAAGCAAAAGATCTTCGATTCGGGAACAAGGTGCTTAACCAAAACGGCGAGGTGATCACCGTCCAGCAGATACACTCCAACACCGTCGTATACGACACCCAGCTGAATGTAAACAGGCAGACGTCAAAAGTGAGCAACGGCTATAACTATTCCTATACCATGCAGGTTGTGGAAGTCGTAAAAGAGGCCGACCTGCAGGAGATCGAACCCATCCGGCTCACGCCGAAGGTGCTCGAGAAATGCGGCTTCCGCAACTTCGTCCGCGACGAATGGATCTTCACTTACGGCAATACGCACACGGACTTTGAACTCACCGACGACGGTCTGAAACTGAGACATTCCACTCCTACCCGCGTACCCATCCGGTACGTACATCAGCTGCAGAACTTCGTCTATGCCATCGCAGGTCAGGAACTCGAAATAGACCTATAAAAGAAAGCCCGTCATCAGGAGATGACGGGCTTCACAATTCGAAAAAGAAGTTACTTCACGTTCTTGCTTACAATCTTCGCAAGATCGAACATGGAAACCTGGTCTTTGCCGCCAAACACAGCCTTCAGCTTGGCATCGGCATTGATCATACGCCTGTTCTTCTTATCCTGCAGGTTGTTCTTCTTGATATAGTCCCAGATCTTTTTTACGATCTCCGTTCTCGGTCTCGGAGTGTTGCCGATAACTTCGGCGAGCGTAGCGCTCGGAGACAGTGGGGCCATAAACGCCGCATTGGGCTTACGGGCCGATTTCTTTGCCGCTTTTTTCGGGGCTGCTTTTTTCGCCTTTGCAGGAGCCTTCTTAGCGGTTTTTTTTGCTGCTTTCTTCGCAGCTTTCTTTACAGCTTTTGCCATGATTATTTCATTTTAATGGGTTAATGAAATAAATGTACAGATTTTAAAATTTCTGAATGCATAATTTTTAAATTTTTCGACGGGCGGCGGTCAATTTTCCCTCTGAAAACGTCTGAATCTCCCTCGGGCGACGCCCAAAATCGTCTCACGGCCGCCGCGTCACCTCCATCCGGATCGGCCGGTTTCCCATCTTCCCATCCAGTCCGATCCCCCCCGGAAATACCCGTACCCGGGCCGTCAGGGTATCGTTGGCGCCAGCCGGGTAATACCATGAAACCCGCACCAGGCTTGACTTTTGGTCATAGACGAAGTTCCCCAGCCGCATCTTTTCACCACCATGGTAAATCACCGAACAATGATCCCCCCGGTCAAAATATACCCGCTCGACCACGCTGTCGCTGCAATTGCCGGGAGAGAGTTCCCTCTCGTTGATCCAATACCGGCTCACGACATATCGCCCCCCAACCACCGGGTCCTTCTTCGGGAAATGAAAGCTGCTGATCAGCGCCACCGGCAGGAAAAGCACCGAAAGGCGCACGATATTCCGCAACCCCCGCCCCCGGATAGTCACCACGGACGGAGCCGGTCTCGCCAGGAAAAAGGCCGCCAGCCGCGGATATTCCTCGAAAAGCAGGTACAGCAACCCCAGTAAAAGCACCACGGCATGCACCACTTCGCCCGCCTCGAATCCATAGAAGATATCGAGCAGACAGATGTTCAACATCACGGGCAGCAGCGTAAAAACGCCGATAAGCTTGGTCCGGCGATACAACAGCAGCACGGAGCCCAGGATCTGGAAAAGCCCGATCGCACAGGCAAAAGCATACGAATGACCGAAATAGGTCCAGGTCAGCTCTTCCCCCGTAAGCCGGCTCTGCGGCTGGTCCAACATCGCCATCGGCACCACGAATTGCAATCGGAATAGCTTCTGGAAGCCGAACATCGCCAGGTCCAGCGCAATGCCGTATCGTAAAAGGCCCTGCCAGAAAACCCTTGGGGCAACCACCGCGGCCGCACGGGGACCCAGCCGCCCTTCTTTCCGCTGCCAGAGAAATGGGTACACCAGGGAGGTCAGGATGAGAATGCCCGCCGGAATAGCGGCCAGTGGCAACGGGAAGCCATATTCCCGGCCCATCCGCACCCCGATCCGGATAATCGTCATCCCCATCACGATCCCTGCCGTCAGCGAAAGCAATAGCTTTTGAGGAAAAGGAAGAACACGCATGATATTATTTACGAAGGGAGATGCACCGATTGCAAGATTTCCATAAGCTTATCTTTGCAAAAATTGCAACCGATGCTTGCTACCCGTTGGCTTCCGCTTTCCGGCGTCCTCCTTCTCTGCCTGACCGCCTCCGCAAAACGCCCGGGTGGCCCCAATGCCGCCAATATCGAACTGATCTCCCCCGATAAACATATCCGGGTGCTCGTCCAGCCCACCGACAGCTGCCCCGTGTACAGTGTATTTTACGAGGGAACGATGCTCGTCGACGCCTCCCCTCTCAGCCTTGTCTTCGAGGAACAAAAAAGCTCCCCTTTCTTTAGCGCCGGCCTGCGGATGCGCTCCACCGCCCGGGAAGGGATAGACAGCTATACCCTGCCGGTAGGCCGCAACAGCCAGGTAAACGATCGCTATAACGAGTCCGCGATCACCCTGGAAGAGCCCCGCCACCATCGCCGACTCAACCTTATCATCAGGGCCTATAACGACGGCATTGCCTTCCGCTGGGTCTTCCCAAAACAACCGGGCTGGACACAGTACCGTCTGCTGGCCGAGAATACGAACATCCGCCTCGCCGGCGACCCTTTCCTGCAAGCCTCTTTTCTCCCCGGCTATACCACCTCCCATGAAGGCCGCTATACCCGTCTGCCCTTCCACGAAGTGAAAAGCGATACGCTCATGGACATGCCCGTCTTCCTCGAGTTCCCGGCGCGGACCCCAAGCTCACCGGCCCAAAGCCCATCGGCCCCAAGCGGCCCCCTCTACATGACCATCACCGAGGCCCAGCTCACCGATTACGCGGGAATGTATCTCGTCAAACACAACGGCATGCTGAAATGCGATCTCTCCCCACTCCCCGCCGGTCACGGCATCCGGGTAACGGCGACCCTGCCCCACCGTTCGCCCTGGCGGGTGCTCTTCATCGGCCCGCGCCCCGGCGCCTTCCTCGAGTCCAATCTCCTCACCGATCTCAACGACCCCTGCGCGATAAAAGATTGGTCCTGGCTCAAACCCGGCAAGACGGATTTTCACTGGTGGAATGGCGATATCGTCCCCGATACCACCTTCGCACCGGGGATCAATTTCGAGACCAACCAGTACTACATCGACTTCTGCGCCCGCAACGGCATCGCCTACCACACCGTTATCGGCTATGGCGGCACGGCCTGGTATGTCAACGACGGGATCAGCTATGCCCCCGGCCCGCATTCGGACCCCAGCCGGGCCATACCCGGCCTCGATATGAAACAGCTGTGCGATTATGCGGCTTCAAAAGGCGTAGGCATCCGCGTGTGGGTACACTGGCAGCCGCTCATGAAACAACTGGATCGGACATTCGCCCGGTTCGAAACGTGGGGCATAAAAGGGATGATGGTGGATTTTATGGATCGGGACGACCAGCAGATGGTGAATATCCAGACGGAAATTTTGCGCAAGGCCGCTGCTCATCATCTGCACATCCAGTTTCATGGCGCTTATAAACCAACGGGGCTGATCCGCACCTGGCCAAACGAGCTGACCCGCGAGGGTACGCTCAACTATGAGAACGATAAATGGGATAACCCCATCACACCCGAAGACGATCTCAACCTGGTCTTCACCCGGCTGGTGGCGGGGGCCACCGACTATCATCTGGGCGGCTTCCGTGCGGTGCCCCGGTCGGAATACCGGGCGCAATATACCCGGCCGCTCGTGCTGGCCACCCGCTGTCACATGCTCGCGATGTATGTCGTCCTGGAAAGCTACCTTCCGATGGTATGCGATTATCCTGCCGCCTATGAAGGCCAGCCGGGCTTCGAATTCATAAAGAAAGTTCCTGCCACCTGGGACGAGACAAGGGTTCTCACGGCAATGCCTGGCCAATGGGCGACCATCGCCCGCCGCAAAGGAGTAGACTGGTTCGTGGGAACGATCAACGGCCCCATCGCCCGCACGTTGCCGATCCCGCTCAGCTTCCTGCCCGCGGGACGCTACGAGGCGACGATCTATAGCGAAGCGCCCGACGCGGCCGCAAAGCCCAACCACCTGGTCCGAACGGTCCGCATCGTTCAGCCCGCCGACAGCATCGAAGCGTCGATGATCGGCGGCGGCGGCGAGGCCATAATACTACGACAGCTATAAACTCAGGGACTTAGACGCTCCCCGCGCGTGGCCTGATAATTGCACCCGCGCATCATCATGACAGAGGGAAACGTACAACGGAAAGTGCTGGACAGATTTGTCACGGTTGTAAGTCACGAACTGAAGACTCCCCTTACGTCCATCATGGCCTTTACTCACCTGGCCCGGGAGGCCGGCCTGGCCGAAGACTTGCTCAAGACCCGGTACTACCTGGAGAAGATCGACCGGCAGGCCCTCAAGCTCCATTCCCTCATTCAGCAACTGCTCGATATCTCCTGGATGGAATCGGGAAAGATGGTCTATCGCATGCAGGAACGGGCCTGGAACGTTTATCTGCTGGAGGCAGTGCCCCAGTTGCAATACCTCGTCCCGGGTCACCGGCTTCTATGGCAACCCTGTCATTCCGAGGCCTGGGTATGCATGGACGGCCTGCGGATCGAACAGGTGCTCACCAATCTCGTAGCCAATGCCGCAAAATATTCAAGCCCCGATACGTACATCAACATCGACTGCTCCTCCGATTCGGACAACCTTACTATCTGCGTCCGCGACCAGGGCATCGGCATCCGGCCGGAGAACAGGACCCGCATCTTCGAGAAATATTTCCAGGATGAAGCCGTCGCCGGTAAATACGGCGGCTTTGGCATGGGGCTCTACATCTCCTCCGGCATCATCAGGGCCCACAAGGGCACCATCCGCGCGGACAAGAACGAACCCGCAGGCTCTTGTTTTTATTTTACGCTGCCGCTCAGCAGATCGAGCGTATGCTGAAGCGACCGCGCATCCCCCATAGCGCGCGTTGTCGCGGTATTGCCCCAATTGACACCCCCTTTCCGGGAATATTTATCCATACAAGAAAACCATGAGGAAGGCAAACTTTTTACTCATTGGATCGATGCTCGTCGCCGGCATCGGTTACGGCCAGGTCGGCCATCCCACGGACTCCCTCAAAGCGGATTCCCTGCGGCGACGCCTACCTGAAAAACGCCCCATGGGAGAGGACGTTTCGGGGCAATATGATTTCAGCGACCTGATGCGGTTCATCTTCCGTCATGGCCGCCCCGCACCGCCCGATCACAACCGTTCAGGCATCACCGTGGTCCCCAACGTAGCGGCAAACCCCACCATCGGCGCACAGGCGGGGATAAAAGCCGTGGCCGGCCGCCGCCTCGGTACCGATCCAAATACCCTTTTCTCGACCGGCGCCACCTCCGCCTCCATCACGACAAAGGGGATCATCTATTTCTACATCACGCACAATATTTTCACCCCCGGCAATAAATTCAATCTCCAGGGGAGTATCGTGGCCGCAAAAACAGTGACGCCCGATTTTGGCTTCGGCATCGGCAGACCGGTAAAGAGCGAAAGCCCCGCCGACTCCGTGCTCGGCGATCCGACACACAAGGTCTACCCGATCCACTCCCACTATTATAACTTTCGCGAAAAGGTGTACAAGAACGTGGCAAAGAACCTTTTTCTCGGCGCCGGCCTGTCCTATGAGATCCGGACGAATATCAATCCCGGCGACACGGTCGACAATGCCACGCCGTCCAGCGTCTATAACAACCGCCACGGATTTCCAAAGGATCACTATATCGCGGGCGGATTCCTCTTCAACGTCGAATACATCACCCGCGACAATCCCAACCGCGCCTACAAAGGCATTTACTTCGACGCCGGTGTTCGCATCAACCAGACCTGGATCGGCAGTACCAAAAACTCAGTACAGGTCACTTCCGACATCCGGAAATACTTTAGCCTCTCGCAAACCCATCCCGAATTCGTATTCGCCGTTTGGAACTGGGGCTCCTATCTCGTCAGCGGCGATATCCCCTATCTCGAGCTGCCCGGCACTGGTCGCGACGGCACCTACCGCAGCGGCCGCGGCTATACGGCCCAGTATTTCAAAGGCACCCAGTTCAACGACACCGAGGCCGAGCTGCGCTTTCCGATCATGAACAACCAGTTCATCAGCGGCGTGGTCTTTGGCAACCTCCAATCCGGCAACGACGCCCATGGCACCAAACTGTTCCAGCAATTCCAACCGGGCTATGGCGCGGGCTTCCGTGTCCTCTTCAACAAGAGCACCCGCACCAACCTTGCGCTCGACTACGCCTGGGGCCGGTTTGGGAACAAAGGTTTCTTCCTCAATCTGAACGAGAGCTTTTAAGCGGCGGCCTCTACAGGGTCGGCGGGAATTGTCGTAATTTTACGCCGATGAGCAATCCTTATATTTCCCTGCTGTCGACGGCCTGGCGTTATGCCCGCAATGAAAAGAGGAAGTACCTGCTGGTCTATTTCATGTTCATCTGCGCCAACAGCATCTACCTGCTGAATCCCATTCTTTTCGGCTGGTTTCTGACCCGCCTTCAGTTCGACCGCGTGCACGTATTGCGTAACGCCTTGCTTTATGGCGGCGGCTACATCGGCCTGAAATTCCTTCAGTGGTGCTTCCATGGCCCCGCCCGGGTCATGGAACGTACGCTCGCCTTCCATCTCAGCCGCAATTTCCTGCAGGAGAAATACCACCAGGTGCTGCACCTTCCCGTTAAGTGGCACCAGGATCATCATAGCGGTTCCACCATTAACCGGGTCCGCAAAGCCTATGAGGCGCTGCGCGAATTCTTCGACCGCGGTTTCATGTTCATCAATGCGATCACCAAATTCATTTTTGCCGTAGCCGCCATCCTGTGGTTCTCCCCCCTGTATGGAGGCATCGCCGTGGTGCTGGGCGCGGTGACCGTCCTGGCGATCCGCGGATTTGACAAGCCCTTCATAAAGATGCTCGACGAGGTCAACGAAAAAGAACACACGGTCTCCGCGACGCTCTTTGACAGTCTCTCCAATATTATGACCGTGATCACCCTCCGCCTCGAAAGGAGCATGGAAACAGGGCTCATGAATAAGGTGACGGCGATCTTCCGGCCTTTCCGCAAAAGTGCGGTCGTCAACGAGTGGAAATGGTTCTGCGCCGAAATGCTCATCGTCGGCATCTATGCCCTCATCACCGTCGGCTATGTCCACCAGCACTGGAACCCCGGACAGGTATTCCTCATCGGCGGCCTCGGCACCCTGTTGCTCTATGTCAACACGTTTACCAGCAGCTTCCAGGACTTCGCCTGGATGTATACGGATATCATCACCTACAACACCAATGTACAGACTGCCGCGGCGATCACTGAAGCGTATCGGCAACAACATCGCGCCGATCGCCCCGACGGACTGCCCGCCGGATGGAACAGCCTGCTCATCAGCCGCCTGAGCTTCTCCTATCAGCCAACCTATGACCAGCAGCAGCGCGCCCAAAGTCTCCACAACCTGAAGCTGAACATCCGGCGCGGCCACCGCATCGCCCTCATCGGCGAGAGCGGCAGCGGCAAAAGCTCGGTCCTCGCCCTCCTGCGCGGCCTCTATATGCCCGAAGCCGGCTTCGCGATACAGCTCGAAGGCGGCGACCGGTCGGTCGAAACCGAAAGCCCCCAGGCCCTGCTCGACCGGATCAATGAGGCCGTCACGCTCTTTCCGCAGGAACCCGAGATCTTCGAGAACACCCTGGCCTACAATATCACCCTCGGCCTGCCCTTCCCCGAAGAAGAGATCCTCGAGGTCTGCGAAAGTGCCCACTTCACCGAAGTCATCCACCAGCTGCCCCAGGGCCTCGAATCCGATATCCGCGAGAAAGGGGTCAACCTCTCCGGTGGCCAGAAACAACGGCTCGCCCTCGCCCGCGGCATCCTCGCCGCCCGCGATAGCGCCCTGGTCCTGCTCGACGAACCGACCAGCAGCGTCGACCCCCGCACCGAAGCGCTGATCTACGAAGGTCTCTTCAAAGCCTTCGCCGATAAGGCCGTCATCTCCTCCATCCACCGTCTCCATCTCCTCCCGCGGTTCGACTACATCTACGTCCTCCACCAGGGCCGCATCGTCGCCGAAGGCACCTTCGGGCAGCTGCGCGACAACGACTCCAACTTCCAGGAGATGTGGCGCCACCAGAAAGAACAACAGGCTGTATCATAACCGGACACTCTCTGTATCGAACCCGGACAAGGACCGGGAAAAGCAAAACTCCTAATCGATTAGGAGTTAGCCAAATCCCGCTTTGGCATCGGTTTTTCGGTTGACGATCATCCAAAACACACGCCATGTTCCGGAACTACCTTACCATTGCCTTGCGTACCATCGCCCGCAACCGCGTCTTTTCGTTGATCAACATCGTTGGTCTCAGCATCGGTCTCGCCTGTTGTCTGCTGATCTTACTGTACGCCAAAGACGAGCTCAGCTTCGATCGGTTCCAAAAGAACAACGCCCAACTCTACCGGATCACCCGGCATGTCGTCGATAAAAAGCATAGCATGGATATGACAATGGGGATTTCCGGGATGATCCAGGGACCCGCCTTCAAAAGCGCCATCCCCGGCATCGCCGCTTATGTCCGCACCAATCCCAATTACCTGACGCTTCGCAAAGGCAAAGAAACCTTCCAGCAATGGGTTACCTGGGTGGATGACAATTTTTTCACGGTCTTTTCCTTTCCGCTTCTTTCCGGCAGCGCGGAAAAAGTGCTGACCGATCCTTACTCCGTTGTCATCACTGATGAAATGGCAAAGAAATATTTCGGTACTGCCGATGCGGTTGGCCGGGTACTGGAACTGCAGATGGAGAGCAATGCCTTTCAGTCCTTCACGGTCACCGGTGTCGCAAGGCGTTCGCCGGAAAATTCTACGATCCAATTCGAAATGCTGCTGCCCTTCTCGTTATATGAACGGCAGCGTCCCAACAATGGCTGGATGTATAGTTCTTATACTACCTGGTTGTTGTTGAACAAGGACGCTTCGCCGCAGGCCGTAGCCGGCAAAATGCAGCAGGTGTACCTGGACGCTTCCGCCGAACAAAGGGGGGAAGTCGCGAAACGCGGCTTCGAGGTGGTTAATACATACGGGTTACAGCCGCTCGCAAAAGTCCATCTTGACCCGAGCATCTCAGGTAGCTGGCACAACAATCAAAGCGATCCGGCCTACTCCTATATCCTGATGGGAATCGCGGCGTTCATCCTCGCTATCGCCTGTATCAACTTTGTCAACCTGACCATTGCCCAATCGCTGAAACGCAGCAAGGAGATCGGTCTGCGAAAAGTAGTGGGCAGCAGCCGCTCCCAGCTTATCCGCCAATTCCTTGGCGAGTCTTTTATCGTATGCGGCTGCGCTTTTCTGCTGGCGCTGGCGCTCGCGGAGCTGGCCCTGCCCCTCTTCAATGAAATGGCCAACAAACGGCTTAGTTTGAGCTACCTGCTCGATGCTCCCCTCATCGCGGCCTTTGTCGGTTTGTATTTGATCACCGGGTTCATCGCCGGCTTCTATCCCGCCATCGTACTCTCCCGGTTCAAACCCGTGGATACGCTCTATCAGCGGATGACCCGGCTGGGAGGGAAGAACTACGTCGCAAAAGGACTCGTGGTGCTTCAATTCGCCCTTGCTACGTTCCTGATCATCGGAACCGTGTTCTTCTATTTCCAATATGACTATCTTACCCACACCGATATGGGGTATAACGATAAGGATCTTTTGATGGTAAGCGCGTCCGGCATGAATGACAGCAGCCGGGTGCTCGATGCTTACAAAATGGAGCTCAGCCGCATACCCGGGGTCCGACGCGTGGCTAAGACCCTCAACGCGACCTGGTACACTCGGGCCAATGCGGCGGACCATGATATCGATGTCCGGCTGATGAACATCGACGAGGATTATCTGCCCACGATGGGGATCACGCTCGTGGCGGGCCGGAATTTTTCGCGTGATTTCACCGCGGACTCGGGCCGTTCCGTACTCGTCAACCAGACCTTCGTGGCCGAGGCCGGCTGGAAAGACCCCATCGGCAAGACCATCGGGAAACTCAACGGGGACGAGAAAAAGTTCTATGTCGTGGGAGTAGTAAAGGACTATCACTTCAACTCGCTGAAAGAAAAGATTGGCGCCGAGGTATTCACCACCGGCGATCAGGGTTCTTATGGCAGCTTCGCGATCCGGCTCGATCCGGCGAATACGGGCCGTACCCTCACAGCAGTAGAAGCCGCCTATCAACGCTTCTTCCCCTGGCACCCTTTCGAGCATTCCTTTGTCGACGATGACAACTACAAAAGCTATGAAAAAGAAGCCAGATGGCGCCGGATCATCACCAGCAGCGCCGTCATCACGGTCTTTATCTCCTGTATCGGTCTTTTTGGGCTCTCCCTCCTGTCGATCCGCCAGCGGACCAAGGAGATCGGCGTCCGCAAAGTACTGGGCGCCGGCGTCTGGAGCGTAAGCACTCTCGTAGCACGGAATTTTATCGGACTGGTGCTCCTGTCGTTCGGGATCGCCATCCCCGTCGCCTGGGTTGTCGTCGGCCGATGGCTGGATAATTTTCCCTATCGGGTTTCCCTCAACGGCTGGGTATTCGTTCTTGCCGCCGGAGCCACCCTGCTCATCGCCGCCGCAACGATCAGCTTCCAGGCGATCCGTGCAGCCCGTGCCAACCCGGTCGGGTCTTTGCGTAGCGAATAGGCCGCTCCGCGTCCGGGCCTCCGGGTGGATTAATCCTGTATCAACCCGGCCAGCTCGAGACTCTTTTTCTTCAGCTGCCGTACATCCATGTCCTCGATAATAGGATCGGGCGTCAGCACCAGCGACGTCCCATTCTCCTTCCACCAGGTTTGCCCCTTGATATCCCGGAAATGGATCACGCCCACCAGGTACTTGCGGTCATTGTCCGCATGCCATTCCTCGATGGCCTCAAAACGTTCCCGGGGAATATGCTTCAGATCGTCGAAGCTGACATATACCCGAACATGGAAATCATCGGTCAGCTGGTGGGGCTGATGATGGTACAGTTTCTTATACTCGTATTTGTATTCATACCGCAGCGCGGACAGGTCGCTTAATACCGCGGACGCGGTAGGGAAGGAGCCCGCCCCCTTGCCGTAAAAGAACTGTTTGTCCGCAAACCCGCTCTCGATCACCACGCCGTTGAACTCGTTCTTCACAAACGCAAGATGATCGTCCTGCTTGATGAACTGGGGCAGCACGAACGCCGCCACCTTTCCGTTGGCGAGCTTCTTGGCCTGCGCGACCAGCTTGATATCATAGTGCTTCTCCCGCGCTACCTCGGCGTCCGCGCCCTGTACATGCTGAATGCCGTTGAAGACCAGCTCATCGGTCGTCACCACGATGCCATAAGCATGCGTCAGCAGAAAGGTCCACTTATTGGCGGCATCATACCCCTCCACATCCAGCGCAGGATCGCTCTCCGCAAACCCCAGCTGCTGGGCCAGCAACAACGCCTCCTGGAAATCGAGGCTTTCCTCGAACATCTTCGTCAGGATGAAATTCGTACTGCCGTTGACGATCGCCTTGATGGAATGCAGCAGATCGTTGTCATAGTACTCTTCCAGGTTCCGGATCACCGGGATGGACGCACAGGCCGCCGACTCGTACAGGAACGAGGCGTGCGTCGCTTTCTGCAGCTCCAGCAGCTCGGGGAGATGCTCGGCGATCATCTTCTTGCTGGCGCTGACCACGGACTTGCCGCTTTTCAACGCCCGCGAGACGATCTCGAAGGCCGGCCCCGACTCGTTGATCACTTCCACGATCACATTGATCCCGGGATCGTTCAGGATCACATCCCGGTCCGTCGTAAATAACTCCGCCGGCGCATCCCGCTTCTTGCCGGGATGCTTGATACATACCTTCTTGATGGAGGCCTTCAGCGAAGGTGTTTGCTTCAGCACCTTGTAAAGACCCTCTCCCACGACGCCAAAACCAAAAAGACCGATCGTCAGCTGCTTATGTGTGTCCATGTACTGTTCTTGTTTTATCGATTAAATAGCTTTTTCTAATTTCTTCCGCGTGGTCGCCGCCTCATGGGATGCCGCCGCCTCACGGGATCCCGCTGCCTCGCGCGATGCCGCTCCCGCCGCTGCCTTCACCGGCAACCGGTCCAACGCCTGCCGCAGATCGGCGATCAGATCCTCCGCATCTTCCAGCCCCACCGAAAGCCGGACAAGCCCATCCGTCACACCCGCAGCCCTCCGCTTCTCGGCGGGGATCGTCTTGTGCGTCATCTGGGCGGGATGCGAGACCAGGCTCTTGATCCCCCCAAGACTCTCGGCAAGCTTGAAAAGATGGGTTGACGTGACAAAGGCGGTAGCCGTATCGATACTGTCCTCCTTCAACGAGAAGGAGACGATCCCGCCAAACCCCTTGGATTGACCCGCCGCCACGTTGTGACCGGGATGCTTAACTAACCCCGGATAGTACACTTTGTTCACTGCCGGATGATTTTCGAGGAAGGCAGCGATGGCGCGCGCGCTGGCGCAATGCTGCCTTACCCGCAGGTGCAGGGTCTCGATACCCCGGATCAGCAGGAAGCTGTCCTGCGGCCCAAGGATCGACCCCGTGGCGTTCTGCAGGAACTTGATCTTCTGTCCCAGCTCGGCTTCCGCGGTCACCACCAGCCCGGCGATGAGATCGCTATGCCCGCCGAGGTACTTGGTCCCCGAATGCACCACGATATCGGCGCCCAGTAATAATGGCTGCTGCAGGGCCGGCGACGCAAAAGTATTGTCCACACAAAGCAGGCACTTATGCGCTCTCGCAATGGCAGCGATCGCCCGGATATCCGTGATCTTCAGGGTAGGATTGGTCGGCGTCTCGATCCAGATCAGCTTCGTCTTCGGGGTCAGCGCATGAAAAACGGCCTCGGGTTTCGATGTGTCCACATAATGCGTAGTGATGCCGAACTTGCGGTACACCTGCTCGAAAAGCCGGAAAGCGCCGCCGTAGATGTCATCCACCGCAACGATCTCGTCGCCGGCTTCCAGCAGCTTTACCACCGCATCGATGGCGGCCAGCCCGCTGGCAAAGGCGGCCCCGGTGCTGCCCCCTTCGAGCTGCGCTACGAGGTTTTCCAGTATGGCGCGGGTAGGGTTACCCGTACGCGCATAATCAAAACCCTTGTTCACCCCAGGCGCCTCCTGCACAAAGGTGGAGGTCTGGTAAATAGGCACCGCGATGGCGCCGGTTGCGGGGTCAACAGGAATGCTGTGGATCAGTTGTGTTGTCGCTTGCATGAGAAACAATTTTTTAAAAGTTTAAAATATTGTTCAGCGACACCACTTACCAAGGCCATCAGAAGTTTTTTCGCGACGCATCGGAGATGGACAAAAAAAAGCTCTTCTGATCTGTCAGAAGAGCTTTGAATATGTTGTATCGATATTTTCAAGCTGGGATCTGACTTATCTGTCCCGATATTCCATCGGGATGGAGTTGGCACCTTACATCCCACCGCAACGCGGGTGAATGCAGGTTGTCAAGGCTTCGACGGGCCATTTCCCTCAGCCTTTCTTGATAAGAGATGTTGTAAGAACTGCCACAAATATACCATCAAGCGCACGATATTTCCAAATTCACCCCCGATTTTTTGTTCAGACTACCCCTTAAAAGCTGATTAACATCCTAATAACAAGTTCCAACAGGTGATCCCCAGGGTCCGGTAAAATAAAATTGGACAATTTTGGTTATTGCATAAAGCCTGATTGTAGCCCATGTTCAACCTGAAGAAACTACTGCGATATGCTATTGGCTTGCTGTCTGTTGCCCTTCTTTTCAATATCCTCGGCTATATCTATATCAGCTACCAGTCCCGCGAGAACGACCGGCAGGAAGAGAATGAAAAGGTCGCCGGAGCGCTCCAGACCCTGAGCCAGCAGGTAGCCAAGGACATGGTGCTCCTCCTCGTCGATACCTCCCGCCAGAACCGCTCCCTCGGCCTCTCCGACGAACTCCAGCATTCCCTCACGGAATTCGAGACCAAACAGGCCTTCCTTCGCACCGAGATCCTGCGCCCAAAGGCCAAGGCCTCCGACGCCCTTCAGGGCATCGATACGCTCTTCACCCAACTGCGCCCCTTCTACCGCCGCCTCGATTCCCTCGGACACCTGCTCCTGGTGGACTCCGCCGGCATCCCGGGCCGCGCAACCCTGCTGGCAGATCATATCCGGTACAACGAATCCCAGTACCTCGAACGGATGGAGGACATCAACCGCATCTATCACAATGTCGACAACGGCTTCATCAATAAGATCTTCTTCGTCAACACCGGTATCCTCACCTCTTTGATCTTCGCCATCCTCCTCATGGCGGTGTTCGTCTTCATTCCCATCACCAAACAGAGCGACAGGAACTATCGCGAGCTGCGGGCCTCGCTCAACCGGGTGCAGGAATCGGAGACGGCCCTGCGCAAACGCGAGAACCAGCTACAGGCCCTGGGGGCGGCTACCCACCAGCTGATCGGCAGCGATCTCAAACCGACCATGCAGCAGGCGGTCATGCTCATGGGTCAGCAGATGGATACCGATCGCACCACGGTCTTTGAATTCCGTCATCCCAAACAGGAGGGCGAGACCTGGCAGGCGGTGCGGCTCGCCCATTGGAACCGCAACGGCCTGGAGTCCCTGGTCGTCGGCACCAACACCTTTCCCTGGGAAGTCATGGCGCCCATCGTCACCACCCTCCTCAAGAACGAGGTCTATGCCTACGGCTGGCAGGACGCCCCTTCTCCCGAACTGCGGCAATGGTACGAACGCACCGGGACGAAATTCGTCATCTGCGTCCCCATTTTCGTCGGCACCGAACTCTGGGGACAGCTCGGCCTCTCGCATTGCAGCAACGAACGGGAATGGACACCGGCGGATTTCTCGATCCTCCGCTCCTTCGCGGCCAGCCTGGGCGCGGCCATCGGACGCTCGAGGATGGAAGACCAGCTGGTGCTTGCAAAGGAAGCCGCCGAAGCGGGCAACCGGGCGAGAAGCGAGTTCATGGCTAATATCAGCCACGAATTGCGCACACCCATGAACGGTATCATCGGCTTCTCCGACCTCCTGCTCGCCACCACCCTGCAGGATACCCAGCGCGAATATGTCCAGCACGTCAGCAAATCGGCTTATAGCCTCCTGAGCATTATCAATGACATCCTCGACTTCTCCAAGATCGAAGCGGGGAAATTCTTTCTCGAACGCTCGACCTTCGATATCAACGATCTCATCGGCGACGCCGTCGACATCGTGTCCATCAAGGCGCACGAGAAAGGACTGGAGCTGATCTTCGACGGACCGCCGGATATGGCCGCCCCCGTTTGGGGCGACCCGCTCCGCATCCGGCAGATATTGATCAATCTTCTCGGCAATGCCATAAAGTTCACCGATCGCGGGGAGGTTTCCATCACGCTTCGCCAGTCGGGTGCGGTCATCGACCGTGACGGCCGCGGCTACCTGGCCCTCGCCATCGCGGTAAAAGATACCGGCATCGGCATCCCGCCCGAAAAGTTGGGCCGCATCTTCGAAAGCTTCACCCAGGCAGACTCGTCGACCACGCGCAAATATGGCGGTACGGGCCTTGGTCTCACCATCTCAAAATGCCTTGCTGAGATGATGAACGGCGGCCTCTCGGTACAAAGCGAGCCCGGCGCCGGAAGCACTTTCACGCTCAATCTCCAGCTGGAAATGTCCGACGCCCCGCCGGTCGAAGCGCCCCTGGTACGCACGCCCCTGTACGAAGTGCTGGTCATCGACGATAACGGCACCAACTGCCGGATCCTGCGCGAATTCTTTGCCCACTTCAATGTCAACTGTGACACCTGCATCGATGGAGAGGCAGCGCTGGAAAAGATAAGAGCCGTCGTCGCCGGCCGCCACAGCTACGATCTCATAATCACCGATCATCATATGCCGGACATGGACGGCATCACGTTGGTAAAAAGAATAAAGGACATCCTCGGCGCCGGCCCCAGTCCTTTTATCCTCATGCTCTCTTCCCTCGACCGCTCACAGCATCGCGTCGAAGCGAAGGCCGCAGGTATCGACCGCTTTCTCGCCAAGCCCGTCAAGCTGAAAGAACTTCGGACCCTGCTCCACACCATCTTTGATAAATCCGGCGATCCCGGCGCCGCCGCCGCGCCGCAATCGATCGAAAGACTGGCTGCCGGCTCCCGGGTGCTCGTAGTCGAAGACGAGCCTGTTAACATGATGTTAATATGCGAGGTGCTGCGGAATATGGGAACGGAAGTGTTCCGCGCCAACAATGGACAGGAAGCGCTTGTCCTACTCACGAAGATGGAACCCTCTCTCATTCTCATGGATGTGAATACGCCCGTTATGGACGGATTCACCGCAACCCGTCAGATCCGCCAGATGTCCAAACCCCGGCGGACCATTCCCATTATCGCACTGACCGCGGACGCCACCGTCGACGACAAGGAAAAATGTCTGCAGGCAGGAATGGATAATTTTATTTCCAAACCCTTCCGCATCGACGAAATTTCCGCCATGCTGAAAAAGTATCTCGCCGGTTAACAACCCTTAACCGGTCGATAACGCATTTTTGGAACGGTTTTTGGCAACCCTTTGGCCAAGGATGGAGTATCTCTACGCATAAAACCACACAAACATGAAAACGGTAACCAAATGGCTGGCAGCCGCAACCGGCGCCACGGCCGTACTCGTCTTTGCTGCATGCCACAAGAGCAACTCTTCAGACTCCAATCCAAACATCCCTAAAGGACAATCACAGGTATCGGTGTACATGATGGACGGACCCGCCGACTATACGAAAGTATTGATCGACATCCGCCAGGTGGCAGTGGAAATAGACACGGCCTCCAAACAGAATGATTCCGACCGCGATGATCAATGGGACGAAAGCTATTGCGGCGAACATCGCACAAAAGAGAACAGCTCCGTCATCTGGGACACGTTGAGCATCACCCCGGGCGTTTATGACCTTCTCCAATTGCGCAACGGCACCGATACCCTCCTCGCTTCCGGGCTCTATGCCACGGGCAAGATCCTCAAGATCAAGATCACCCTGGGCTCCGACAACACCATCTACACCGACAGCGCTACGCACTATCCGCTGGAGATCTTCGGCCCCAGCCCATCGTTCACGATCAATGTCGCCCGCACCAACGTACAGGACGTCACCAACAACGAATTCAAACTCTGGCTCGACTTCAATCTCGGTCGCTCGATCTTCTTCTGGAGCGGCACCTTCTACCTGAAGCCCTTCTTCGTCGTCTTTAATGACATGGTCAGCTCCAAGGTACAAGGCACCGTATTGCCGCCCGGAGCCGGCGCCCTCGTCACCGGCATCAACGGCGCCGACACGATCTATGCCGTGCCCTTCGGAAACGGTTCCTACCAGTTCCGCGGCGTTCCGGCCGGCACCTGGTCCTTCACCTTCAAAGGTCGCAGCGGCTACCAGGACACGACCATTTCGAACATCAAGGTCGACTCAATGAAAACGGTGAAGCTGCCGACGATCACCCTACATCACTAATAAAATAATTGATACATAGCCAATTAGGCCTTTCCCGGGCCGGGGTGTAACCCCGGCCCAAATTTTTTAGCAAGAATTCCGTAACTTGCACGGATATGGCGATAAATATGGACGCCGGTACACCACAGCCCGGCGAAGAGAGCATCGAAGTATCCGGGGCCCGGGTACACAACCTCAAAAACATCGACATCCGCATCCCGCGTAACCAGCTGGTGGTCATCACCGGCATCAGCGGCAGCGGTAAATCCTCCCTCGCATTCGACACGATCTATGCCGAAGGCCAACGCCGGTACATGGAAAGCTTCGGCGCCTACGCCCGGCAATTCATCGGCGACATGGAACGACCCGATGTCGACAAGATCACCGGCCTCAGCCCCGTCATCTCCATCGAACAAAAGACCACCAACAAGAATCCCCGCAGTACGGTCGGCACCGTCACGGAGATCTATGACTTCCTTCGCCTCCTCTACGCCCGTATCGGCGAAGCGCATTCCTACAATACCGGGAAGAAGATGACCAAGTTCAGCGAAGAGGAGATCGTCGACAACGTCTTCAAAAAATTCAAGAGCAAAAAGATCTCCATCCTGGCCCCGCTCGTCCGCGGCCGGAAAGGCCACTACCGCGAGCTCTTCGAGGACATCCGGAAAAAAGGCTATCTCAAGGTCCGGGTCGACGGCGAAGTAAAAGACCTTGTTCCCAAGATGCAGGTCGATCGCTACAAGATCCACGATATCGAGGTCGTGATCGATCGCCTGGCTGTCTCTGAAGACATGAAGGCCCGGCTCGGCCAGAGCGTCCAGAAAGCGCTCCAGATGGGGAAGGACCTGCTCTTCCTCCTGCTCAACGACGATAACAAGCTATTTCAATACAGCAAACAGCTGATGTGCGAAGACACGGGCATCAGCTACGAAGAACCCTCCCCCAACAGCTTCTCCTTTAACTCGCCCTACGGAGCCTGTCCCACCTGCAAGGGCCTGGGCGTCGTCTACCAGATCAGCCTGGATGCGATCATCCCGGACGATACAAAAAGCATCAACGAAGGCGCCATCGTACCCCTCGGCGAAGAACGCGAAGCCTATATGTTCCGCCAGGTGCAGGCCCTCGCAAAAAAGAACCGCTTCTCCCTCGATACCCCGGTAAAGGAGATGTCCAAAAAGGCGCTGAACCTCGTACTCTATGGCAACGAGGCCGGCGACACTACCCTCGACGTGGAGTATGATGAGAATGCCAGCATGGGGCAGATCTACACCACCGACTACGAAGGCATCATCCCCGCGCTGAAACGCTGGTTCTCCGGCGGCGGGCAGAGCGAGTCCCTGCGCGACTGGGTCGAACGTTTCATGGAGCTGAAGAAATGCGATACCTGCGGCGGAACCCGTCTCCGCAAGGAAAGCCTCTGGTTCAGGGTAGGGGAGAAGAACATCGCCGAACTCAGCGCCATGAACCTCAACCTCCTCATGGACTGGTTCGCTACGGTCGAAAAAAAGCTCAGCAACAAACAGAACACCATCGCGAAAGACGTCCTGAAGGAGATCCGCGAAAGACTCCAGTTCCTTTCTGATGTCGGCCTGACCTATCTCACCCTAGACCGCTCCTCGCGGACGCTTAGCGGCGGAGAATCCCAGCGGATCAGGCTCGCCACCCAGATCGGCTCCCAGCTGCAGGGGATCACCTATATCCTGGATGAACCCAGCATCGGCCTCCACCAGCGCGATAACCATCGCCTCATCCAGGCGCTGAAGAACCTTCGCGATATCGGCAACAGCGTCCTCGTCGTCGAGCACGACAAGGATATCATGCTCGCCGCGGACTATCTCGTGGACATCGGCCCGAAGGCCGGCTTCCATGGCGGCCGCGTCGTCGCCCAGGGCCGCCCGCCCGCCTTACTGAAATTGAACACCCTCACCGCGGAATATCTCAACGGCCATCGTAAGATCGAGGTCCCGGCCGAACGCCGGAAAGGCAGCGGCAAATTCCTCGAGCTGAAAGGCGCCAAAGGCAACAACCTGAAGAACGTCGATACCAAATTCCCCCTCGGGAAGCTGATCGTCGTCACGGGCGTAAGCGGAAGCGGGAAATCGACCCTCATCAACGAGACGCTCTATCCCATTCTCAGCAAACACGCCTACAACAGTCGCGTGACGCCACTGGAGTATAAAAGCATAAAAGGCCTCGAGAACATCGACAAGGTGATCGAGATCGACCAATCGCCCATCGGCCGCACCCCGAGAAGCAACCCCGCGACCTACTGCGGCTTCTTCACCGATATCCGGACCCTCTTCGCCTCGGTGCCCGAAGCAAAGATCCGGGGCTATAACGCAGGCCGCTTCTCCTTCAATGTAAAAAGCGGCCGCTGCGACGTCTGTGAGGGCGGCGGCATGCGCGTCATCGAAATGAACTTCCTGCCCGACGTCTATGTCCACTGCGAGAAATGCAACGGCCGGCGCTATAACCGCGAAACGCTCGAGATCCGCTACAAAGGCAAATCCATCAGCGACGTCCTCGATATGACCGTCGACGAAGCCGTCGAATTCTTCCAGGCCGTCCCCTATCTCTATCGCAAGATAAAGGTGCTGCAGGAGGTGGGCCTCGGCTATATCACCCTCGGCCAGTCCGCCGTCACCCTCAGCGGCGGCGAAGCACAACGCGTCAAGCTGGGTACCGAGCTCGGCAAGAAGGACACCGGCAAAACGTTCTATATCCTCGATGAACCCACCACCGGGCTTCACTTCGAAGACATCCGGCACCTGCTGGACGTCCTCAACAAGCTCGTCGATCGCGGCAACACCGTGCTGGTCATCGAACACAACCTCGACGTGATAAAGGTCGCCGACCATCTCATCGATCTCGGACCCGAAGGCGGCGACGGCGGCGGCAGGATCCTCTTCGAAGGCACTCCCGAAGAATTGATAAAGAACAAGGAGAGCCACACTGCAAAATTCCTGAAAGACGAACTATGAGCGAACGCATTATTATCGACATGGACGAGGTCATCGCCGACCCGATGGGCGAAATGATAGAATGGTATAAGAAGGAATATGGCGCCGAACCCGATAAAAGCAAGATGATCGGCAGCTGGCTGACCGGCTTCCCCGAACAACACCAGCAATTGGTCCTCGACCGCCTTCGGTCCCCCGGCTTCTTCCGCCACCTCCCCGTCATGGAAGACAGCGTGGACGTGCTCCGGGAGCTCAACAAACGCTATGAGGTGTTCATCGTCTCCGCAGCCATGGAGTTCCCCAATTCCCTGAAAGATAAATATGAGTGGCTGATGGATCATTTCCCCTTCTTCACCTGGAAACAGATCGCCCTCACCGGCAGCAAAGACCTGGTCTTCGGCGACTATATGATCGACGATCATACCAAGAACCTGAAAGGATTCAAAGGGAAACCCTATTTATACACCTCCCAGCACAACCTCGATGTCACCGGCTACGACCGGATCAACAACTGGAAGGAAGCCGCGGATATCTTCCTAAAATGATAATGGCCGCCCCTGGGCGGCCAATTTCTTTAGAGCAAACTCCCAATAAGCGGTAGCAGGGAGTGATTAATAAAATCTTTGTGTTAATAAAGGGTACCTAAATAGGGAACGGATCAGGTTTTACTTAACCTTCGGATATTCGGATTTTACCAATTTCCCTGCTTGCTTATTGGTTAGACATTGCTGAGACGATCACCTCACCGTCAATTGCCCATTCTCAATACGCTCGTCATCGGTGAAAACCTCGAAAAGGAAATTTCCTTCTGAAATATTTGAAAGCACCGTGGTCTCACGGCTGCGGATACGGGTTTGACTCACCAGCCGCCCATCCATGTCGAACAGGTACAACTGGTAGACCTTACCCTCGTCCCCATTCGCAGAAAAGAACAGCACCTGCTGCCTCGCATCGGAGTACAGCTTGATCTTGTGCTTCTTGCTGGTCTGGGCTTTATTGATCTGGATACTGTGGATAGTATCATAGGACCCATTTGAAGAAGTGACTTGCGACGGGCTCGGGTCCGTGCCGGCCGCAAGAGCGGAGGAACATTGAACGCCAAGGGCCAGACCGATGACGGCCAGCCTGCATATAGCGCCCATAGACGGGTTAGTTTTCTTCAGGGGTACAAAATGGTTCATAGATCAATCGATAGATGAAAAAAAAGGGTACGGATTAAACAACAACTTAAAACAAACACTTAAAACAACGATCTGAGAAAAATATGAGTACGATCAACAACTAGAACTAATATTTAGAACCTCAACAGCGGACAGTGCGTAGAGTTCCTCCAGCGGGTCTCGCTACGTCCTCCGATGCGGATCCCCAGTCTGAACTGCGCCGTGAAATAAGCGTCGTTCTGGGTGGGGTCGCCTCTCTTCGCATTGGTGCCATATCCGGGCGTATTGTAACCCTGGGCAGACTTGTTGGACATCGCCACGGCGATAGCCGCCTGCGAAGGGGACAGATACTTCGCGAACAACGTCGGATCTACATACCGGGTGCTCACGTCATCGATATAGTCCGTGAACGTCTTGCGATGCACGATCTCGAACGAAAGGTTCAGGTTCTCGGACAGGAAGTATTTGATACCTACACCGATCGGGATATTCATCTGTGTCAGCTTATAAGGCTTGCGGTCGGGAAATTCCGGGAAACCCTGGCCCTCCGTATGGAGAGGCTGCAGATCGACCCAGGATACATCGCCATATTGATTGCGATAGCTGCCCTGCGGATTGAAATGGAACAATCCCAAACCGATGACTCCATAAGGACGAAGACGGGCAGTCACATCATCCGGCTCTTCCTCCAGGAACACCGTCGGATATACTTCGGCCATGATCGTTCCTTCTATTATCTTGCTGCGGAAATCGAGGTGACGGGCCAGACGGGTCTCCTCATCGCCGCCTTTCGGCGTGATGTTGCCATCATCTCCTTCGATACTACCATAAGTTGCAGAGATTCGAAAACCCAACCACTGCGTGGGATAAGTGGCGTAAAAGGCGCCAAATGCCAGCTTCGTGGTGTTCATGTTATAGTCCTTGATGAAGGTGGTACCCTTTCCCGCGTGACCACCCAGGTCGCCTAAGAAGACCATGGGTCCTATTGTGATACCGGCCTCGGTTGTTTTTTGCGCATCTTCCTGGGCGAAAAGGGAAGAAGAGTAGCATAAGGTTACGACCACAAACAAACACTGCCATTTCAAGGAGTGTAAACTCTGTTTCATTGATATTAGATTTAGTTTTCCGATGGTTTGGATTCCTCCTCTCAATCGAAATTGGAAAGGGGGTTGTATGTAAGAAACGAAAATCGGGAATCAAATTGTGTACATAGAAGTAACTATTTTATCCACAAAGGACATTCGAAAAAGTTTCCCAACTCATTCCCAATGAGGGAACTGCATTAGTGATTGGCTAACAGCATCTCTATATGTTCGATTCCGTCTTCGAGATAGATTTCCCCTTTTTGGACAAATCCAAAAGAGGTATAAAATTTTTTCAGATAGTACTGCGCACCGATACGAATGTCGCATCTTCCATGCAACGTATATAAATGATCGATGCTCTTCACAAGCAACTCTCTTCCGATTCCGCTGCCTCTCGCGGCAGGGGATGTTACGATCCTTCCTATCGAAGATTCCGCATAGGAAATCCCCGCGGGCACGATCCGCGAATAAGCGGCAAGCAAGGGTCCCTGCCACGCCATAAGATGCTCGCAATGCTGATCCTTGTTATCCATATCGAGAAAGACACAGTTCTGCTCGACGACGAATACTTCGCTTCGCAGCCGGAGAATAGCATACAATTCCTGCTGCGTCAATTGATCGAAGGGTTTAATGCTCCAGTGTATCATAGTAAAGAGAGTTCTCAGTATCCATATTTATCACCCCAAAGACCCTTCAGGAACTTACGCAGCTCTTCTTCCCGCGCATTCTTCCCCGGCTCGTAGAACCTCGTTCCCTCCAGCTCCTTCGGCAGGAATTCCTGCAAGGAGAAGTTTCCTTCATAGCTGTGGCTGTATTGATATCCTTTACCGTAATCGAGGTTCTTCATCAGCCGCGTCGGCGCATTGCGGATATGCAGCGGCACCGGCAGGTCGCCTTTATTGCGTACCGCCGACTGCGCAGCGCCGATGGCCGTGGTCGCGGAATTGCTCTTGGGTGAGGTCGCCAGGTAGATGGCGCATTGTGAAAGGATGAGATTGGCCTCGGGGTAACCGATCTTGTTCACGGCATCGAAGCAGGCGTTGGCGAGCAGCAAGGCATTCGGATTGGCGTTGCCGATATCCTCGCTCGCGAGGATGAGCATCCGCCTCGCGATGAATTTCACATCCTCGCCTCCTTCGATCATCCTCGCCAGCCAATATACGGCAGCGTTAGGATCGCTGCCCCGGATGCATTTGATGAAGGCGGAGATGATGTCGTAATGCTGCTCGCCGCTTTTATCATACAACGCGATCCGCTGCTGCGCGATGTCCATCACCATGGCATCTGTAACAACGGCGCCCTTACCCACTGCATCCGAAACCACCTCCAGCAGGTTCAGCAGCTTCCGCGCATCGCCGCCGGAGATGTTGATCAATGCCTCCCGGTCCCGAACCTCGATACCCAGTTCCCTTAGCCGGGGATCGGCGCTAAGGGCATGATCGATCAGCTTGTTCAGGTCTTCATCGGTCAGCGGCTTCAGCACATACACCTGGCAACGGCTCAGCAAGGCGCTGTTTACCTCGAAGGAAGGATTCTCCGTGGTGGCGCCGATCAGGGTAACGATCCCCTTCTCGACGGCCCCCAGCAACGCATCCTGCTGACCCTTGTTGAACCTGTGGATCTCATCAATGAACAAAATGGCCTTCTCCTTATCTTTGGCTTCCGCGATCACCTCCCGCACCTCCTTCACCCCCGCCGCGATGGCGCTGAGCGTATAGAAGGGTACCTGAAGGGTGTTGGCAATGATCCCGGCGATGGTCGTCTTACCCGTCCCCGGTGGCCCCCAAAGGATCATGGAAGGAGGTTTCCCATGCTCGATGGTGGTCCGCAATACACTCTTCTTCCCGGTCAGATGCTGCTGACCGACCAGCTGATCCAGCGTCTGCGGACGAAGCCGCTCGGCCAGCGGGGCCTGTGGAGCTACCATAACAAAATTTAAACAACAATAGTACAACAAGTTATCCGTTTTGCTGTTTAAACGAAAGACAGCCCCCGATGCATTGCCGATCCATCTTGTCCATCTTGTTCTCTGGCCTGGCGGTTATGGCTACCGCCGCAGGTCAGGACCCCAAATTGTCGGGGGTGGAGAACTATGCCCTCAACCGTCCGGGCGTCGTCATGATCCGGACCGAGTATACGGCCAACGTCTATGTCAATAGCATGAAAATGGATAACCGGGCATTCAATGCCCTGCTGGACTCCATTCAAAACCTGGACCATGGCGGCGGCGTCACCGCAGAGCAAAAGCTGGACATCGTCCTCCGGGAAATGAACAACCGCCCGGCCCGGTTCTTCCAAACGACCTTCGATTACATCAAACAGCCCGAACAGATCACCTCCACCGGCACCGGCTTCTTCATCACCGGCGATGGCTATGTGGCGACCAACTGCCACCTCATCGATCGGGACGACGCCTTTATCCGCCGCCAGTTTATCCTCTCGGCCTTCCGCCAGATCACCGAGGCCTCTATCGCCGCCCTCGAGACCTCCTGGGCCACGCATTTCACCGAACAGCAGCGGAGCCTTCTCTATAACACCTACGCCTCGGTATACTCCCGCCTCTTCTCGATGATCCTTTACGATCTCCGGAAGAATATCTATGTCGTCTACCGCAGCGACAGCGGCAGCCAGCACTCCGATACGGTCAAGCGCCATGCGGGTGTCATCATCAAAGGCCAGCCGATGCCCGGCAAGGATATCGCGATCCTCAAGATCGACGCCAAAGAGGAAATGCCGGTGCTCACACTGGCCTCCGACGATCTCCCACAGGTGGGCGAGCAGCTGTTCGTCTATGGCTTTCCCGGCCCCGTAACGAATAATGATTTTGTTTCCGCCGCCTCGGCCATCGAGCCGACCCTCACCACCGGCATCGTCAGCGCCATAAAACGCTCCGTGGGCGGCTGGCCCCTGGTCCAGATGGACGCCAATATCAATCATGGCAGCAGCGGCGGCCCCGTTTGCAACCAACGGGGCGAAGTGGTAGGACTCACAACCTTCGGCAGCCTCGAGAACAATGGCGTCCTCGCCGCCGGGCTCAACTTTGCCGTACCCGTCACCATCCTGAATGAATACCTCGACAGCGCGGGCATCGACGCCAGACCCGGCAGCGCCACCCACCGCTTCGCTCAGGCGCTGGAAGAGTATGACCGGCACCAGTACGGCGCGGCATTACAGGACTTCGAAATCGTACTCCGGCAGAATCCCCACTATCCCGGCATCTACAAGTATATTGCCGACTGCCGCGAGAATATCCAGAAAGGAAAAGGAAGGACCCTGGGCGCGGTCGAACGCATGCTCTTCATCGCAACGATCGCGGTCGCACTGCTGACCCTCCTGGCCCGCTATGCCATCCGCCGCCGCTCAAAACTATGAAGCATCGCTCTGGTGCACCAGGTAATACCACCGCAAAAGCCGGAAATTCAGGATCACATTGATGACAACGGCCAACCCCAGCACCAGCCCCACCACCGATAAAAGGCGGACATTGTCCACGGTCAGCCATTCAGCCCCCTTCATGCCGGAAAAAGATTCCTTCATCATTTGAATGGCCCGCCCCGGGTTTTGAAGATTGCTAAGCTCCGAGGACACCATGCTCAAGCCCAAAAAGAGGGATACATATCCGATAAACCGGATCCCAACCGGCGTCTGGTGACTCAGCTTGACCACCGGCCGGCGGATGCTTTTATGCAGCTGCAGGGCGGCATAACAGTTGAGCGGAATAGCACTTAAGAACACCACGACCACCAGGACGACCGGGCCCATGACGAGAGCGCCCAAAAGCGCGATGGCGCTTACAAAGCCCCAAACGACAAGATTGAACCAGGTCAGTACGCTGGCTACTTTCAATGCTCCTTTCATAAACTATCCCTCCCACTCATATCCAGCTGGATCGACAACTCCTTCAGCTGTTTCTCATCGATCGTACTCGGTGCATCCAGCATCACGTCCCTGCCGGCATTGTTCTTCGGGAACGCGATAAAATCCCGGATGCTCTCACTGCCGCCCAGGATCGCACACAGCCGGTCAAAGCCAAACGCGATACCTCCATGCGGCGGCGCACCATATTCAAAGGCCCCCAGCAGGAAACCGAATTTATGAAGCGCTTCCTCCTGGCTCATCCCCAGCGCCGTGAACATCTTCTCCTGCAGCTCGCGCTGGTAGATGCGGATCGACCCGCCACCGATCTCATTCCCGTTGAGGACCATATCGTAAGCATTCGCCTTGATATGGTTGTAAGGATGCTCGAGATATTTTTCCGCATTCTCGATAACCGGGTTATTATTGATCATCACTTCAATGTCCGACGGCTTTGGTGACGTAAAAGGATGGTGACGCGCCACCCAGCGGTTCTCGTCCTCGGCATATTCGAACAAGGGGAAATCCAGCACCCACAACAGCTTGAACTCATCCTCCCGCCGCAGACCCAGCCGCTTGCCCATCTCCAGCCGCAACTCGCTCATCGCCTTCCGCGTGCGCTCTTCGCGGCCGGCCAGCATGAGGACCAGGTCCCCGGGTTTCGCCCCCGCCGCATCCGCAATGGCCTTCAGCTTGTCGGGCCCATAGAATTTGTCCACGCTGCTCTTGAACCCATCCTCGGCGCACCGGATATACACCAGGCCCTGCATGCCGATCTGCGGCCGCTTCACCCACTCCGTCAGCTCATCCACCTGCTTACGTGTATATTCATTGCCCCCCGGCACGGCAATCGCCAGCACCGTCTCGGCCTTGTCAAAAACGCCAAACCCGGCGCCATCGATCAGCTCGCCCGTCGCGGTAATGGCCCCGCTCCGGGTAAACGCCGACTTCAGGTTCAGCAGCTTCATGCCAAACCGGATATCCGGCTTATCGTTCCCATACGTCCACATCGCTTCCTCCCAGGTCATCCGCGCCACAACATCCGTATAGTCGATATTCTTCACGGTCTTGAAGATGTATTTCACCATGCCCTCGAACATCTCCAGGATATCTTCTTGCTCGACAAAGCTCATCTCGCAGTCGATCTGGGTGAATTCAGGCTGGCGGTCCGCCCGCAGGTCTTCGTCGCGAAAACACTTCACGACCTGGAAATACCGGTCATAACCGCTCACCATCAGCAATTGCTTGAAGGTCTGCGGCGACTGCGGCAGCGCATAGAACTGGCCCGGGTTCATCCGCGACGGCACTACGAAGTCCCTGGCGCCCTCCGGCGTCGACTTGATCAGGAAGGGGGTCTCCAGGTCCATAAAATGATTCTCGTGGAGATAATTGCGGGCTGCCCGGTTCACGGCATACCGCAGCTCGAGGTTCCTCCGGACGGTCGGCCGCCGCAGGTCGAGGAACCGGTATTTCATCCGCAGATCGTCGCCCCCATCCGTATCGTCCTGGATGGTAAAGGGCGGCGTCACGGCCTTATTCAGGATCGTAAGGGACTGAACCGTGATCTCGATATCACCAGTGGGCAACTGCGGGTTCTTGCTGGTCCGCTCGGTCACGACACCCTTTACCTGCAGAACATACTCCCGCCCAAGGGGTTGGTCCGACAGCTGCTTGTTCAGGTTCTCGCCGAACAACAGCTGGGTGATGCCATAGCGGTCACGCAGATCGATAAAAGTAATACTGCCAAATTTCCGAAGCGTCTGCACCCAGCCTGCCAGGGTCACGGTCTGGCCGATCTGGGCGCTTCTTAATTCTCCACAGGTGTGAGTCCTATACATTGCCCATTTTTGAGCGCCAAAGGTATGTAGGATGCGGGGAAAAAATTGCTATTTTTCCGGATAATGAACCGGGTGCCATTCTTTTGATACTCACCTTATTGGAGGTTTCGCGATCAGCGCTGCCCCCTGCTCGACCAGGATCCGTTGACGCCTCATAAGGTACTAAAGATCAATGAAATACATCCTGATGTCGGGAAGGTGAACCCTGCCCGGCGGAGTCCTGAAATGAAAACTTTCCACAACACTTCTCTTTTTCAGGAATTATTTCTATTTTGTTGGCATCCGTACGATTCATTCCTCTTGATTAAACCCCACTGTAGGTTTTCCCATCCAATCTGAAAACCTTGGTTCGTATCCATAGCCAATGTAAGACCTGGTTTATTTATCATTTCTTAGAATTACAGAAAATGAACCTTATGGAAATCATTGTCATCTTTTCATTGGTGCTGGGGATTCTACTTCTAAATCGTCCGGTCACATCCCTTTTTCAACGACTTTACACAAAACATCAGTTCAAAAGGTTCCTCGGAAAAGAAACGTTCTACCATTCCGTGGTAGCCCGCCACTTCCGCTACTATAACCGCCTCGGTCTGGAAGATCAGCGGCGATTCCTCTTCCGCACCTGGCTTTTCCAGCATTCGAAGAACTTCCATTATATAGAGGTGGAACAGTCGGCCGAAATGCCGATCCTGGTCAGCGCCGCCGCCGTCCAGCTCACCTTCGGCCTCGATAAGTTCAAGTTGAACTACTTCGATGACATCTTTATCCTTCGGGACGATTATCACTATGGGTTCTATTCCCGTCCCTTTATGGGCCATGTGGACCAAACCGGTATCTACCTCTCCTGGGATAATTTCATGCGCGGCATCACCGGGCAGACGGCCAATTGCAACGTCGGTCTTCACGAGATGGCTCACGCCCTCGCCTATGTCAACTTTATTACCCAGACCGAGGAAGACAAACACTTTAAAAAGGAATTCCCCAACTTCTCCAAGGTAGCCCGCCCCATCTTCACCGCCATGCAGGGCGAGCACGGCATCCGCAATATGCTGGGCGACTATGCGGCCACCAACTACCACGAGTTCTGGGCCGTGGCCGTCGAGGTCTTCTTCGAAAGCCCCGTCCCCTTCCGGCACGAGCTTCCCGAACTGTATAAGGCCATGGCCCGAGTCCTCAACCAGGATCCGCTGGATAGTATCACCGGCAGCACGACCATTCTCCTGCGACCCGAAACGGCCACCGCAGTCTAAGCCGCCGGAAGCCCCCGGCCGAAGGTCGGACTATAGCTACCTCGAAAGGATCTTCGTAAATCTCGCAACGTCGGCATCCGCCCGGATGGGCGCGCCGGTCGAAACATGTTGTACCAGCTCATGCGCAAAATAAGGAGCCAGCGAACACCCCTTTGTCCCCATTCCATTAAGTATACCGATGGCCGGAAACGCCGGATGAAAGCCTACGAACGGGCGGCGCTCCAGCGTCGCCGGTCGGACCGCGGCAAGATGCTCGAGTGTCCGGAAGGGCAGCTTCAGCCAATCCCGCAACGCCGCCTCCGTCCGTTGCCGAAAAAGCTCCGTCGGCTTCGCATGGTCAAACGACCATTCATACGACGAACCTGCCCAGTATAGGTCGTCCCGCCAGGGCACCAGACTAAGTCCTCTCTTGTATACCATCCCACCTCCGGATGCGGATGTCGGGGCCGATGCGTCTCTCAGCCCAGGCACCTCCACGATCAGGGCTTCCCCCTTGTTCGGCGCAAAAGGAAGCCGCGAAAAATAAGGATTATCAAAGCCGGCCGCCCCATCGCAAAACACGATCCGCCGCGCCTCGAGATCCCGGTATCGCACCCCGTCGCCGGCGACGATCAATTCCTGCCATTCGAATCGCTGCTCCAGTAAGACGCCCGCCGCCTTCATCCGCCGCCGGCAGGCATCCAGCACACCGGGGACATCGACAAGATAGCAGGGTCCGATCGATCCATACCCGAGCTCGTAGCGAAAGCGATCGAGCTGGTCGCGCTCGTCCCCGGGCAGCTGCAGATAGGGCCCACCCTCTTCAAGCCGCTTCAGGAACGCCAACCGCATCTGCGCCGTGGGAAAAAAATCCACCACCGTCACCGGGGAGAAAAAGTTGCAACCCAACACTTCCCCCAGCCGCCCATAGGCATCCCGCGCAAAGCCCAGCAGCTGGTCGATCATCCAGGTTGTGACCAGCCTTCGACCCGTCACCGGGTTGATCAGCCCCGCCGCGATCCGCGATGCCGTGTGGGGCAACGCCTCATCGATCACAAGATGCGTCAGTCCCGCCCGCTCGAGCTCAAACTGTATGAAGCTGCCCGAAATACCCTGGCCGATCACAAGAAAATCCACTGCCTGTCCCATCCCTGGTTTGAAGTTTGCATGAAGATAAGGTATGGAAGCACACCGCTTGTCACAACGGCTGGCCTTCTACGGCTTTAGAAAGATATTCGACAGCATCAACCAGCATGGCATCCAAAAAGGCGTCGACCGGATGGGCCTCGATGGCTTTATCGAACATTGTGCCCGCCTGGCAGCCTCCACCGGCGCCATCACCGGGATGGGCGGAGCCGTAACCGTCATCGTCGGCATCCCCGCCGACCTCTTCAACAATCTCGCCCAACAATTCCGCGTCACCCTCGCCGTCATCTATGCCCGCCGCGGCAGTTATACCGTCACCTTCGAAGAGCTGATGTCCGTCGTCGGCATCTCCCTCGGTCTCGAAGCCGGCCTGATGCTCACCCGCGAGATCCTCGAGAATGTGGCAGAAAAGCTGCTGCTCCGCATGGGTGCAAAAGCCGGTGGCCGCCTCGTCCCCCTCATCGGCGCGGTAGTCGGCGGAACGACCAACTATCTCTTCATAAAAGGCGTCGGCGCCTCCGTCAAACGCATCCCACTATAAAGCTAAGGCTCCACATTCACCCGGATTCCCTCACTGTGATAAGTGAATTCCGGCGCATACATACACTCGATCGTCGTCACCCCATTGCTGAAATTCCCCGACTGCCCCGCGAACAGTGTATACTCGAACACATGCGTCCCCTTCGGTAGCCAACTAAAAAAGAAGTCCGTACTCGCATCCCGGGTGCTCTCATAATACCCCAATCCGTCCTGCCACTTGTACTGGCTGATCACATCCACCGGCTCGAAACAGGCTCCCCGCATATCCTTCAGATGTACATATTCCATACTGCGGTCGGCCCGGATCACGATCCGCACCACGACCTTGTCGCCCGGCTTCAGCGAACCTTTGTCGGCCACAGGTTCCAGCACCGGCCCGCGGTCGGTATTGCGCGACACGAACAGCTTCTTCTCGACGCCCAGCGCAATCTTATCCTGGCCCGGCGGCGTGATCCGGTCCAGCATATCGAAATACTGCCAATACGCCGCTCCCCAGGCCGGCGATCCATTGCCCTTTGTCGTCATTTTAACGGTGATATCCCCCATTGACGCGTTGACGAATGGTCCGTCAAACACCTTTTTATTATACCCCGTCCCCGCATCTCCGCTGCCCGCGGGCCAATCGATGGTCTTATCCCCAAGCCTGACCTCCACCTCCCGCTCCGCATTCAACCACTCCTGCCCGCCCAGCATCAGCGCATAACAGGCATCGGCCGTCGCCTTGGTGGTCGCCCAGTGATGGGTCTGCTTCTGCCGCAACAGCCAGGTCTTCATCCCCCGGTCGGCGGCAGCATCCCCGCCGATCTCCCGGAATGCCTCGATCAGCAAGGCCTGCGTCTCCACCGGCGCCTGGTACCAGTAATAGCCCGCCGTCTCCATCCCCTTCCAGTACATGCCCTTCTCCTCATCCCCGATGGCGTTCTGCTTCAGCGAGGCGAGGATATCCTTTGCCGTCTGCACATCGCCGGTCCGGAATAATGCCAGCGCCGTCATGCCCCGCAGATAGTTTCCAAGACCCACCCAGTTCTTCTGCACCTGCTTGCGATAAAAGCTTACCGCGGGTAGCACGTTCCCGGGAATGCCGCGATCAGGGAAGAAACTGCGCATGTACAGGTATTCGATCGCCATCGGACTGACCCAGTCCTCGGCAAGCGGCCTGGCCCCATTTCGTTTCCGCGCCGCAAGCAGATCCTCATATTCCTTCTTTAGTTGTCCATCTAAAAAGGGCAACGCAAGTGAAACGATATTCTTTAGCTTGTCGTCCAGCGAAGGCGGAATGGCCTTCAACTGCCGCAGCCGCCCGATCCCGGTGAGGATATATTGCGTGATATACCGGTCATCGGGCCCTCCCTTGAACCAGGGAAAGCCGCCGCCGGCCGATTGCATCCCGCTCAGTTTGTCCATCGCCGATCCCAATTCCCGGCTCATCCGGTCCAGGTCGAACAGGATCGCGATATTCTTCTTCTGCTGCTCCTCGCTCTTTCCCTCCAGCACCCACGGCGTTTCCTCCAACAGAATACTCTTCAACTCTTGATTCTTTTGCAAATGGCTCAGCAAGGCCGCCGTATCCGCCGTCCGCCATTTCCCGAACACTTCCCGCAGCCGCGGCGTGTTGCTGACGATCCTCGTCGCCAGTGCATTGGCATACGCCCGGTTAAAGACCTGCTCGGCGCACTCATAAGGATACTCCATCAGGTAGGGGAGGGCCTGCACCGCATACCAGGCCGGGTTGGCCGTGAATTCCACCGTCAGCGCATGATGGTTCAGCGTCTCGCTGCCGCTGCTTTTCAACAATTTCTCGAACCGGAAATGCTTCGTCCCGTCACCCGGCATATTCAATGGCAGGCTTTCGGTCACCAGCATCCGGTTGCTCACCACCGGCAACGTCGCCTCCTCGCCATCGCTATAGTTTCGCGCCTCCGCCGTCACGGTATAGGTCAGCGGCCGGTTGTACTGGTAAGGGATGTCCAGCGGGAACCCAACCGCAACACTCCCGTGCGCAGGCACGGTGAAATATTGATTAGCCTGGCGGTTGACAAACCAGCCATCCGCCGTCTGTCCCGTCGTCGCATCGGTCAGCACCAGGTGAACTTGTCCTGTCATTTCCGAATCGGTCAGGTTGACCACCTTCACCGGCAGCTCCATCCGGTCCCCCTCCCGCAGAAAACGCGGCGCATTCGGCTGCACCATCAGCTCTTTCTGCGTAATGACCGTCTTCTCCGCATACCCAAAGGCCAGGTCCCGCGTATGCGCCAACGTCATCCACTTCCAACTGGTCAGCGCCTCCGGCATCGTAAAGCTGAAGCTGACGTTCCCCGCGCTGTCGGTATATAGGTCCGGGAAGAAGAAGGCCGTCTCGCGGAAATCCTTACGGGGCTGTGCTGGCGGCGCGCTTGGCTCGGCCGCAGGGACCCTACCATAGCCCACGTACACGACGGAGTCCGCGGCAGCCGTATTGTCTACAGTCAACCCCGATGCCCGCCCCTGCAATTGCGCCAACGGAGAAGCAACCCGGGCCAAATTCTTGTCGACAGCCGCCTGCCTGAATACATTGCCCCTGTAGGGACTGATATCGTCTGCATCCTGTCCCCTCCTAAACGCATTCCCCGGCACCATCAACGCATCATTCGAATGATAATAGTACGTCAACCCCAACCCTCCAAAATCCCGCCCCTCCGACTGGCTAAACGTAAACATCTGCCCCGTCGTCCAATTCGCCATCCCACCATAGTTCGGATAAAGTGAAGGCGCCGCCCATCCATGCCGCCGGAACGCATCCAGCGACGCATCATACATCCCCGCCAGCACCTCCGCCGACACCTTCTCGCCCTTACTCCCGCCAATCGTCACCCGCCATTGCTCCTTGCTGCCGGGAAGGGTCTTGTCCCGATAGCTGACATAACGGATATTCAGCTCCTTGTTCGTCCAGGGAACCTCCACCTTCGTCACATGCGCATAGATGCGGTTGTCGCGAACAAAAGCATCCAACACCCCAAATCCACCTCGATCCCCCTCAGCGATCGCCCACTCCGTTGACCGGCGATCGTTATTCAACGCAAACGACAAAAACTCTTTTCCTCCGGTCCGCTCCACCATCCGGATCACATACAGGTTGGCGTCCGAAGATCCCGTCGCCGTCGTCACTCGCATCCCCGGCTCCGCCGTCACAACGGATTCCGCCGGCCACACATATTGTGGACTTCCCGGCCTGCCTGTCTTTCCATCATAAAGCTGTAGATACTGCTTGTCCACCACGGCCTGCCCATAGTTGTCCACTGTGCGGGCCTCTACCACATACCAGCCCGGAACCATCAGCCCTGCAGGCACCGCCGCCTCCATCTTCCCCGCCGCCGGCACGGTCAGAGGGGTCGACCAGACAGTCGCTCCCTTGTCCCAACTTTCCTTTTTAGTCTCCTCGCGGTACTCATCATGCGGAAAGGAATCCAAAAACGATTTCTCGCTCAGCACATATCGGTCAGGTGCATCCCACAGCCGCTCGCGGACCAACCGCTGTGGCGCCTTCAGCGGCGTCACTGTCAGCGAAACAGTTCCGCTCACCGGCTCCCCGGAAAGATTGGACATACTCACCGCCACCTTCCGCAGGCTGTCGGCCGGCAGTTCGGCGCCCAAAGGAAGATCGATCCCCAACTGGAGCACGGTATAACCCGCGACGATCCCCATATGCCCGCTTCGTGTTTCTCCATTGATATCCGTGACATCGGCGCTGACCTCATAATCGTATTCCGGCTTCGTGTCTGGACTCACCTGCTCATCCGGCAAGGCAAAAAAGGTCAAATGGAACTTCCCCTGCCCATCGGTTTTTATCTCCCCATGCTGGATCTCTGCAAAGCTATAGGGCATGACCCGGCGCCAGAACATCCAGTTATACCGGAATCGGGCCCGCCGGGTCACCCGGTACACGACGGTCGCTCCATCGATCCCGTTCCCTGCATACGCCTTCGCGTACCCCGTCACTCGAATGCTGTCCCCTACCCGGTAACTGCCGGACAGCTTGTCATAATCGACATAGAATTTCGGCCGCTTGTATTCTTCCACGGAAAACTCCACCTGGCTCTCGTCATCCGCCTGGCGGATCGAGTACATTCCGTTGAGCCGGTTCTCCGGCAACCGGAACGCGCCGTGGTAGCTTCCAAATTCGTTCGTCGTCAATAAGAGACTATCAACTACCTGACCGTTATTATCCATCAGGAAGACCTTGACCGAATCGGCGGCCATCGGTTTATCATGATGACTGGCGGCATCCTTCGTCACCTCGATCCCTTTGAAATAGACGGTCTGACCCGGCCGGTAGATGGCCCGGTCCGTGAAAAGAAAGCTCCGGGCATGCCGGTTCTCATAGCCCTGCTCGTTCCCGGCCAGGGTCGCTTCCGGCTCGCTATAATAGGTTCTGTACAAGGGATCCCTTGGGAAATAACGATCTCCGGGGATCGTCACCTCAACCAACGTCGCCCAGTACTCATTGTCCGATCTCTTTTTCATCCGGAAATGCCCGTGTTCATCGGTGGTATACGCCTCCTTTTTTGTCAGCGGTGCCAGCGCGGCACCCCGGCCGCGTTCCCAGGTCTGCACCGCAGCGCCCGCCAGCGGTTGACCGGTCTCCCGATTCAATACGTAGTAATCGTCTCCCTGGCTGATCCAACTGATCCGCGACACCGAAAAGTCCTGCAGACATATCCTGGCATCTTTGAGACTCCAATCCGCATTGGTGCCCGCAAGGATCGCATAATCCCCCGGCGGAAGAGAGCCGATCGCGATCTCCGTCCGATGCTCCGTAAAGTCACGCGTGTCAGGCAGGTCCTGCGACCAGCTACGAACGACCGGTATTTGCAGCAACTCGACCCAGGAAAGGCTATCATAGGCCTTACCCCGTATATCGCTGTTCGGGTTCAACCGGATGATTCGCAGATAAAGCCGTGAAAAATTTCTCCAGTCGACCAGTACCCGGAAAGGTTGGCCGGGAATATTCACCCGTTCAGTCTTCAGCGTCAGCTCCTTTTGCTGAAGCGTCTGAAACAGGGTTTGACAATGCCACCATCCCTCGCTCTTATCGGACTGCGCAAGCACCTTCTCGCAGATCGCCACCGCCTTCCGGTTACCCATCGTGTCACGCAGATCCGCCGGAACACCGGTTTGATCGGCCAATTGCTGTGCCTGCAGATACCAGGCTTCCGCCGCCGCAGGAAGCGACCCATACTGATCCGTGATCCGGCCGAGCGCCTGCATATAACGCGCCTCTTTATTAATGCCTTCGCCATATTGATGCTCGAACCGGATCCGTTCGATCTCCACATCGATCAGTGCATCCGGTGTCTTGTCGGCCTCGTGCCGCCGGATAAGCCGTCCGAACAACAGACGAGCCTGGTATCGGCCGGAAAGCGTATCCGAAGCCGGCTTTTCACGGGACATTTCCGCGCGCTTGTAGTAATCCAGCGCAGTATGCGCCAACAGATCGAAAAGGGTGGGGCGCAGACTACGCGTATTGCCCTTGACAACGATGGGAGAGTAGGCTTCGACCGGCGTCCGCCAAAGCATCTCCTCATTGACAAGCGCCCCCCGGAAAAGGGCAACGATCTTTTGGGTCAGGTCGGAGATCGACCAGGTGGCGACATCCGTCTTCACAAAATTCACCGTAGTGGTCCGCCCACGGATGCTATACTGGATCTGCCGCAGATAGTCATTATATAGCGTCGCCAGGATACATTGCAGGATCGATCGCGCCGGCTGCCGGTCGATCCCCGAGGCAAGCTCCCCATCCAAATCTTTGATCGCAAACAATACCCCGCTGTCCGTACGGCTCTGCTCGAGGCTCAATCGGTATACCAACGCCTTGATCAACTGCGGATCGTTCTTCTCCTTCCGGGCTACAACAGCCAATTTGTTTACCTCGCTCAATGCAGACTGCGTCAATCCCTTTCGTTGGATCAATGAATCGATCGCTTTCCACTTCGCTTCGTATCCGAACGCAGCCTGCTGCGCATGAACGAGAAAAGCCGACAAACAAAAGGACGCAAAGAACAAGATTCGTTTAAGGCCCATAGGAGATATTTTTTTAAAGATAAGATGCGTTCGCTGAACCCTTTACACAAAGATCGGCCCTTTTAACAGGACCCTAACCTTTTGGCCTTAAACACAAAGGCTTATCCGGCATCTTATATATGAACCCGCTATTGAGTTCAACAAAAACTTAAAATCTACAAAAGATGAAAACGAAATTGACAATACTCCTCGCTGCCGGCCTCTTCTTCGCCGTAGGCACCCAGGCCCAGGGCCGTTTTGACGATCGTCGCGATATCCGCCACGACCGTATGGAAGTCCGTCACGACCGGAACGACATCCGCTATGACCGCAACGAAATGCGCCACGACCGGTTCTACGACCGGCACGACCTGGCACGCGACCGCCGCGATTTCTATAACGATCGCCGCGATCTCTACCGCGACCGGCGCAACCTCCGCTTTGACCGGCGCAACCGCTGTTTCTAACTACACATAGGCCATCAAAAAGAACGGCCCCCAGAGATGGGGGCCGTTCTACTATTGGAATAAAGACATTATTTCTTCAACACCTTCGCCATCGTCGAGCCGATCTCCGCAGGCGTCTGCACGACCGTGATCCCACACTCGGCCATGATCTTCATCTTCGCCGCCGCCGTATCATCCGCACCGCCTATGATCGCACCCGCATGACCCATCCGCCGGCCGGGAGGCGCCGTTTGACCGGCAATGAACCCAACCACGGGCTTGCGATTGTTCTCCTTGATCCACCGGGCCGCCTCCGCTTCCATGCTACCACCGATCTCGCCGATCATCACGATGCCCTCCGTCTCGGGATCGTTCATCAGCAGCTCCACCGCCTCTTTCGTCGGCGTTCCGATGATCGGGTCGCCGCCGATCCCTACGGCCGTGGAAATGCCCAGCCCCGCCTTCGCCACCTGGTCCGCCGCCTCATAGGTCAGCGTACCCGACTTGCTCACGATCCCGATCTTGCCTTTCTTGAATACAAACCCCGGCATGATCCCCACCTTGCACTCCCCCGCCGTAATGACGCCCGGACAGTTGGGCCCGATCAGCCGCGTATTCTTACCCAGCAGGTAATTCTTAGCCTTCACCATATCCTGTACCGGGATACCCTCGGTAATACAGATCACCAGCCCGATCCCCGCTTCGGCCGCCTCCATGATCGCATCGGCCGCAAAAGCCGGCGGAACGAAGATGATCGATACATTCGCACCCGTCGTCTTCACCGCGTCAGCCACGGTATTGAATACCGGCCGCTCCAGGTGCGTGCTGCCACCCTTGCCCGGGGTTACACCGCCAACCACCTGCGTACCATATTCGATCATTTGCGTAGCGTGAAACGTCCCTTCTGTACCCGTAAATCCCTGTACGATAATTTTGGACTGTTTGTTAACTAAGATTGCCATTAGAGTAGATTTGATATTTTTTATTTGAGCAATTCATCCATATTGCGGTTGTTGTCGATCTTTCCCTTCACTTCCAGCATCCGCATGTCTTTGGCATCCCGCAGAAATTCCGAGGCAAAGATAAAGTCATTCAACAGCTTGTTCTTGCTAAAGATGATCTCTTTATTCGTCCCCTCCCATTCCTTATGTCCCTGGTACATATACATGATATGATCCCCGATCTCCATCACGCTGTTCATATCATGGGTATTGATCACCGTCGTGATATTGTATTCCAGTGTGATCTCCTTGATCAGCTTGTCGATCAGGAGCGAGGTCTGCGGGTCGAGACCCGAATTGGGCTCGTCGCAGAAAAGATATCTGGGATTCAGCACGATCGCCCGGGCGATCCCCACGCGCTTCTTCATCCCGCCCGAGATCTCGGCCGGGAACTTGCTGTTGGCTCCCTGAAGATTCACGCGGTCGAGGACCTCATCCACCCGCTTCAGCTTCTCGCCCGGGGTGTTCTTCGTGAACATATCCAGCGGGAACAGGATATTCTGCTCCACCGTCATACTGTCGAACAGGGCCGAACCCTGGAACAGCATCCCGATATTCTGCCGCAGCTCCTTCCGGTGCTCCTCCGTCATCTCGGAGAAGTTCATCCCGTCATACACGATCTCGCCCGCATCCGGCTCAAAAAGCCCGACCAGGCATTTCATCAACACCGTCTTCCCGCTGCCGCTCGTGCCGATGATCAGGTTGCACTTGCCGGTCCGAAATTCAGTGCTCACGTCATCGATCACAATCTTCTCGCCAAATCCCTTTTTTATATTTTTGATCTCAATCATAATGACTATAACAAGATTGCCGACAATACATAGTCGGCAAATAATACCAATACACACGAAACCACCACCGACTTCGTGCTCGCCCGCCCGATCTCCAGCGCCCCGCCCTGAACATTGTAGCCGTAATAGGCCGGGATGCTCGAGATAATGAACGCAAAAGTATAGGACTTTGCCATGGCAAAAAATACATTATAAGGCTTGAAATACTGATGGAGACCCTTATCGAAGGCCGCCGGCGAAAGAATGCCCGTCAGCGTTCCGGCAAGCCGCCCTCCAACCATCCCCAATACCATCGAGATGACGACCAGCATCGGGATCACCGCCGTCGCCGCAAGCAACTTTGGAAGGATCAGGTAGGACTTGGTGTTGATCCCCATGATCTCCAGCGCATCGATCTGCTCGCTCACCCGCATATTGCCCAGCTCGCTCGCGATCTTACTGCCCACCACCCCCGCCAGCACGATACAGACCAGCGTGGGGGAGAATTCCAGGATGACCGTGTCCCGCACGATCTGGGCGATCGTCGACAACGGGATCAGCGGGCTAACCAGCTGATACGCCGTTTGTAGCGTCGACACCGCTCCCATGAACACCGAGATGATCGCCACAATGCCCAACGACCCGATCCCGATCTCCGAGCATTGATGCATGAATTCCTTCCAATACATCTTGCCGTTCTCCGGCTTGGTAAACATTCCCCGTAAGGTTAGCAGATAACGCCCGAATTCCGTAAAAAAAGTCATTACCTAAAATTATATCATTTAATGCCTCGCCCGTTTCCACCACGGCGCTTTCCTCGCTTCTTCCTCCGAGGTGGACTTACATTTGATCTGCGCGTCGACAATGGCGACCAACGCCATATTATAGATCTGCCGAACCGTACTGCCCAGCTGCAGGACATGTACGGGTTTTTTAAGGCCCAGCAGGATCGGCCCGATCGCATCGGCGCCCCCCACTTCCTTCAACAGGTTATAGGCGATGTTCCCCGCCGCGAGATTGGGGAACACCAGGGTATTCACCTCCTGGTCCACCAGTTCGCTAAAGGGGTAGTTCTCCCGCAGGATATCATTGTTGAGCGCAACGCTGGCCTGCATCTCCCCGTCGACGATAAGCCCCGGTTCCTTCCTCTTGACGATCTCCCGCGCCTCCGATACCAGCCGCGCCTCCGGGGAGTCGCTCGTGCCGAAATTGGAATAGCTCAAAAGGGCCACCCGGGGTGTTAGATTGAAGTTCTGGACCTCCCGGGCCACAAGCAGCGTGATATCCGCCAGCTCTTCGGCCGTGGGATTGAAGTTGACCGTGGTATCGGCCAGGAACAGCGGCCCCCGCTTCGTCAGCAGCAGGTACATCCCGGCGATCTTCTTTACCCCATCTTCCGTACCGATGATCTGCAAGGCTGGGCGGATCGTATCGGGATAGTTCTTGGTCAGCCCCGAGATCATCGCATCCGCCTCGCCCGTCTCGACCATCATACAGCCGAAGTACAGCCGGTCGCGCATCCGCTTATAAGCCTCATATTTATTAAAGCCCCGGCGCTGACGCTTCTGGAAGAAGATCTCCCCGAACCGCCTCCGCTGGTCTTCGTATTCGTCGTTATACGGATTGATCACCGGCATGCCCTCCAGGTCGATCTGGTTGCTGGCGGCAATATGCCTGATCTTCCGTTCATCCCCCAGCAGCATCGGGAAGGCGATGCCTTCATCGTACAGCAGCTGAGCGACTTTCAAAATCTTTACATTATCCGCCTCGGCAAACACCACCCGCTTGGGATTCAGCCGGGCCTTGGTGCTCATCACCCGCATCAGCTGGTTATCCAGCCCCAAACGGCGATTCAGCTCGATGGCATAGGCTTCCCAATTATCGATCTGGTGTTGCGCCACACCGCTCTCCATGGCCGCCCGGGCCACCGCCGGCGCAACGGTCGACAAAAGCCGCGGATCGAGCGGCTTAGGGATAATATAGGTAGGTCCGAAAAGGATGTTGTTTTCGTTATAAGCCATGTTGACGATATCCGGAACGGGCGTCTTGGTGAGCTCGGCAAGGGCCTTGACGGCCGCCAGCTTCATCGCCTCGTTGATCTGGGTTGCCCGGACATCCAGCGCGCCCCGGAAGATAAACGGGAATCCCAGCACATTATTCACCTGGTTGGGATAATCGCTCCGTCCCGTGGCCATGATGATATCTTCCCTCGCAGCCGTGGCGGCATCATAGGTGATCTCGGGGTCGGGATTGGCCATCGCAAACACGATAGGCCGCCGGGCCATGCTCTTGACCATCTCCGGGGTTACCAGGTTCCCTACGCTGAGCCCAAGAAAGACATCCGCATCCTTCATCGCTTTTTCAAGCGTCCAGTCGGTCTTTTGTACGGCGAATTTTTTCCTCTCGTCGTCGAGATCGGTCCGGTCGATATGCAGGACCCCGTCCTTGTCGAACAGGATGAAATTCTCCGGCCGGGCCCCCAACGCCACATACAGCTTCACACAGGCCATTGCCGCCGCACCCGCACCGCTGACCACAAAACGAACCTTATCGATCTTTTTCTTCTGAAGCTCCAGCGCGTTCAGCAACGCGGCGCTGCTGATAATGGCCGTGCCATGCTGGTCATCGTGCATCACCGGGATCTTCAGCTTCTCCCGCAGCGCCGTCTCGATATAAAAGCATTCCGGGGCCTTGATATCTTCCAGGTTGATAGCCCCAAAGGTCGGCTCCAACGCCTTGACGATCTGCACGAACTTTTCGGGGTCCTTCTCGTTGATCTCGATATCGAAGACATCGATATCGGCGAAGATCTTGAATAACACGCCTTTCCCCTCCATCACCGGCTTCGATGCCTCGGCGCCGATATCCCCCAATCCCAGTACGGCCGTGCCGTTGGTGATCACCGCAACCAGGTTGCCCTTGGCCGTATATTTATAGACATCCTCGACGTTCTTGTGGATTTCCTTGCAGGGTTCCGCCACTCCGGGGGAATAGGCAAGGGAGAGGTCCCGCTGTGTCTTTGCCTCCTTCGTCGGTACGACCTCGATCTTTCCCGGCCGTCCTTTGGAATGATATTCAAGCGCCTGCTCTTTGCGGAGCTGTTTTTTTTGCATTACAGGTATTTACACGAACATGGTTACCGGGGTGCAAAATACGAAAATGCCGCAAATCAGGCTTTTATCCATTTTTACCCGGTACCGCCCGTTTTTTGGCCGGTTTTTTACCCCCGTGAAAACACCCCTTTTGGTCGAATTCGGCAGGACTGCGGCTAAAATGCGTATGGATGTCATAAGTTTACGGGTAAGCAGTTGTAATTCAGACTGCTGCATCCAGGTTTGTCCTTTTTTATGTCCCATTTTGTCCTTATGTTCCCCACCAACCTGAACTTTTGCCGCATCGGTAAACTTGCCCGGCTGTATCCGCTGCCGTTCATTTTCCTCCTGTCCTTTTGGAAGCCCGCTCCGGCTTCCCGGCCGACGGGTCCAGCCGTTCCCGGCGCCTGGGACAGCCTGGTTGGGAAGATCAGGGAACGCGACACCCTCTATCTCGGGTGGATCGAAAAATTGAAGAATTCCTTGCGGACGCCCTGGATAGAACAAATTACAAAAGACGGCAGGCTCCAACAGGTAATAGACTCGCAAAAGTTCCTGGTAGAACAGGAAGCCGGTCTGCAGAAAGTGTTGGATCACCTGGATCAGTTAAAGAACAGCAGGAATGTAACATATGGAGTGCTCCTGCTCAGGGACACGACGCAAATCTCGGAAACGGTATACGATACGGTCTCCCGAGTGGAAAGATCTATGCGTGCGACGGATGGGCTTACACGGCTCAGATCAGCGTCGATATTCACTCCAGCCCCCATCGCCTGTCAAGGGCCTACAAATGCTTTCCGCACAAACCCATGACCCGGCCGATTGCAGAGGACACGGATTTTGTCTCCGTCGAGAACTTTAGAACCTTACATTAGCCCCCATCCACGCCATCATCCCTACCCCGATCTCGATCGCAGACTCGTCGATGTTGAAAGTTGGCGTGTGTACGCCCGATGTGATCCCTTTTTCGACGTTCATCACTCCAAGCCGGTAGAAACAGCCAGGTATCTGTTGTGTATAGTAGCCAAAATCCTCGGCCCCCATCCGTATCTCCGTCTCGAACACCCGGTCCGCCCCGACGAATTCCCGCGCAGCGGCCCGCGCCACTACGTCCAGCGCCTCGTTATTATGCACCATCGGATAGCCGACGTCGATGTGCAGATCGATCTCCGCGCCCATGCTGTGCACCAGTTCGGTCGCCTGCTTGCGGATCAGCTCATGCGCCTTGAACCGCCATTCCTCGTCCATCGCCCGGAAGGTGCCCATCAGCTTTACCTCGCTGGGAATGACATTCGTCGTAAACCCACCCTGCACCGAAGTGATCGACAACACCGACGGCGATAACGGGTTCCGGTTACGGCTGATGATCTGCTGCAACGCCACCACCAGGTGGGAAGCGACAAGGATCGTATCGACGGTGAGATGGGGCGCGGCGGCATGCCCGCCCTTCCCGCGGATCGTAATATACAGCTCGTCGGCGCTGGCCATCACCATGCCGCCACGGAAACTCAGCTTTCCGATCTCCAGCCCGGGATGAACATGCAGCCCGAAGATGGCCTGCGGAACGGGGTCTTTCAATACGCCCTCCTTGATCATCAGACTGGCGCCGCCCGGATTCTTCTCCTCCCCCGGCTGGAAGATTAGCTTTACCGTTCCCTCCCATTCCTTCCGCAACTCCTGCAACACCCTCGACGCGCCCAGCAGCACGGTCGTATGCACGTCATGCCCACAGGCATGCATCACCCCGGGATTCTTCGAGCGATACGGGACCTCATTGGCTTCCTGGATCGGCAGGGCGTCCATATCCGCCCGCAGGGCGACCATCCGGCTACCTGGATTCTTTCCCTCGATCAACCCGACCACGCCGGTGCCGGCCATCACGGTGTAGGGGATACCCAGTTTCGTCAATTGTTCCTGTACGAATGCCGAGGTCTGAAATTCCTGGTAGGAAAGCTCCGGATGCGCATGCAGATGTTGCCGGATCTCGATGAATTCAGGAGCGTATCGCCTGGCTAATTGCCGGATATTTTCTTTTAACATAAACTCAAAGCTTGATCTCGATGATATCCCGTATCACATAAAGCCCGGATGGGAACAACCGCGACAATTGTTGCATCGCCTGCTCCGCCTCTTCCTGAGTCTTGAAATTGCCGACCTTTAATTTATAGTTGGGCGCCTGGTATAAAAGATACGGCTTCAGATCGGGGAACTCCTCATACACCTTTACCTTCGCCGCATAGACCTTGTTCCGGTCGGGGGAATTGATCACCTGGATGCGAAACCCCGGGACATTCCGGCGCGCGTCCCGGGTAGTCACTTCGTTGATCTCGATCTGCTTTTGCACCAGCGAGTCCACCCGCGGATCCTTTCTCACGACCACGCCTCCGGTGTCGGTCTGGGCCAACCCCTGGCGGGCAATGAATAATAAGGCGATAAACACGATCTTATACATAATATTATATTTAATAGCCCTTTGCTCCGGCCGAAGTCTCACCCTTGACGATTTCCACACTCGCGCTACACCCCAGCCGGTCCGCCCCTGCATCGATCAATTGCTGTGCCAATGCCGCAGTCCGGATCCCACCCGAGGCCTTGATCCTGATCTCCGGGGGCAGATGCGCCCGCATCAGCCGCACAGCTTCGATCGTAGCCCCCTTCTCCGCATACCCCGTCGACGTCTTGAGAAAGTCCACGCCGATGCCTCTATAGATCGCGCAACACCGGATGATCTCCTCATTCGTCAGCACCCCGCTTTCAATGATCACCTTTACGACCTTCCCAGCTGTATGGATCGCCGTGACCAACAGCCGCATCTCCTTCTCCAGCAAGTCCCAATCTCCCGCCTTCAACGCGATGAGGTTGATCACCACATCCAACTCGCCGGCCCCTTCCGCCAGCGCCTGCTCCACCTCGGCCAGCTTGGCCGAAGCCACCGAATAACCAAAGGGAAACCCGATCACCGTCGCCACCTTTACACTGCCGCGACCACCCAACTCCTGCCCGGCAAGCGTCACGAACGGCGGCGGCACACACACCGCCGCAAACCCGTATTCCACCGCCTCCCTACATATCTTGCTAATCTCTATATGAGAGGTCGTAGGCTTCAAAATGGTATGGTCAATATAACGCGCCAGCATACTCACCGACTTTTTATACGTGTTTTACCGCTAGTAAAATATCCAAACCTTAAAATTACTCCATTTACCTAAATTGGGACTCATTTTTCATCGAACCTAAAACTACTACGACATGAGAAACTCGCGACACCACCCGAGGGGGCAGATACTCGCCCTCTCGTCCTCCCTGTTATTCCTCACCCTTTTCTCATCGGCTCAGACCTCCTTCCCCGTCAACGGCGTCGCCGACCAGCGGGAACACTGCTATGCCTTTACCCATGCTACGCTGGTAAAGGACGGCGCAACCATCCTCATCGACGCCACCCTGGTCATCCGCGATGGATCGGTCGTCGCCGCCAATACCGGACAAGTCCCCATCCCCAAAGACGCCGTCGTTATCGACTGTTCCGGGAAATACATCTATCCTTCGTTTATCGATCTCTTTACCGACTACGGCATCCCCACCCCCGAAGGCCAGCGCGGCCGCGGAGCGGCCTCACCCGCCGACTTCTTCCGGCAGCCGGCGCAGATCGAATCCGCCACTAAGGGGGCCTTTAACTGGAACCAGGCCGTTCACCCCGAGACGGACGCCTCAAAACTCTTCAACGTCGATGACGCAAAGGCCAAGCCCCTCCGCGACCTGGGCTTCGGCACCGTGCTCTCCCATGTCAGGGATGGCATCGCCCGCGGCACCGGCGTCGTGGTCACGCTGGGGAATGACAACGAGAATCTCGTCATCGTCCGGCAAAAAGCCGCTGCCCTCTACTCGCTGAACAAAGGCACCTCCACACAAAGCTATCCCTCCTCGCTGATGGGCTCGATCGCCCTGTTGCGCCAGACCTATATCGACGCCGCCTGGTACAAAAGCCAGCCGGTGCATGAGGGCACCAACCTCAGCCTCCAGGCCTGGAACGACGAGCAAAGCCTGCCGCAGATCTTCGAAGGCGGCGACAAATGGGGCGACCTCCACGGCGACCGTATCGGCGACGAGTTCGGAGTACAGTATATTATAAAGGCAGGCGAGAACGAATACCAACGGATAAAGGAGATCGCTGCCACAAAGGCCTCCTATATCGTCCCCGTCAACTTCCCCCAGGCCCAGGATGTGGAAGACCCGGACAACGCCCGATTCGTTTCTCTCACCGACATGAAACATTGGGAAATGGCGCCCACCAACCCCGGCGCCTTTGAAAAAGCCGGCATTCCCTTCTGCCTCACCACCGCCGATCTCCGGGATACAAAACAGTTCTATACGAACCTGCGCAAAGCGTTCGAGTTCGGCCTCACCGAAGGAAAAGCCCTCGAAGCGTTGACAAAGACGCCGGCTACCCTGATCGGCATCTACGACAAGGTCGGCTCCCTCGACGCCGGAAAGCTGGCCAACTTCATCATTACTACCGGCCCCATTTTCAATGAAAAGACAAACATCGTCGAGAACTGGGTCCAGGGAAAGAAATATGAGATAAAGGAAGAGTCCTGGAAAGAGGCAAAAGGACAGTACAATGTCGTCATCACTTCATCAGGCGGAGCCTCGACGACACTCGTGCTGGACATAAAAACCCCGACTTCGGCATCGGTTATCGGCAAGGATACGATCCCGGTAAAGTTCAGCTATGATGGCACGCTGGTCTCCCTCAGCTTCCCCGCACCACCTGAAGGCGGCGCCGCTCGCGGCGCAGCCCCCGGCGGCAGAAGACCCGGTGGCGGCGCCCGCCCCGTAAACGCAACCCATCTCAGCGGCGTCGTCAACGGCGAAACCTGGAACGGCAACGGCACCGACTCATCCGGCAACCTCGTCATCTGGTCCGCCACCTTCGCAAAGGCAACACCCGCCGCAGCCGACACCACCCCCCGCCGCCGTCCCAACCACATCGGCAAGGTGCAATATCCCTTCGACGGCTATGGCTGGGATAGTCTCCCCACCCAGCACGACCTGCTGATCAAAAACGCGACCGTCTGGACAAACGAAAAAGAAGGCCGCCTCGCCAACACCGATGTATTGGTAAAAGCCGGGAAGATCGTGAAGATCGGCAAAGGTCTCGACGCGGGCGGCGCCCAGGTGATCGACGGCACCGGTAAACATCTCGCCCCCGGGATCATCGACGAACACTCGCATATCGCAGCGTTCTCGATCAACGAGGGCGCCCAGTCCGTCACTTCCGAAGTGCGGATCGCGGACAATCTCAACCCGGAAGACATCAGCATCTACCGCCAGCTCGCCGGCGGCGTCACCAGCAGCCATATCCTCCACGGTTCGGCCAACACCATCGGCGGCCAGACGCAGTTGATCAAGCTCCGCTGGGGTCAGGACGACGAAGGCCTGAAGTTCCGTAACTGGGACCCCTTTATCAAGTTTGCGCTCGGGGAGAACGTAAAACGCACCACCTCGACAAGCAACAATCGCTTCCCCGACACCCGGATGGGCGTGGAAGAAGTGCTGACGGACGCCTTTGCCCGCGCTAAGGACTACGAACGGCAACGCAAAGCGGCTCCCAATGCTACCCGCCGCGACCTCGAGCTGGACGCGCTGGTGGAGATCCTCGACCACAAACGTTTCATCACCTGCCACTCCTATGTGCAGAGCGAGATCACCGCGCTCCTCCGCGTGGCCGACAAGTTTGGCTTCAAGGTCAACACCTTTACCCATATCCTCGAAGGCTATAAGGTCGCCGACAAGATGAAGGAACAGGGCTGCAGCGCCTCTACCTTCTCCGACTGGTGGGCCTACAAGGTGGAAGTAACGGACGCCATCGCCTACAACGCGGCGATCATGGTCAAGGAAGGCCTGAATGTCTGTATCAATTCCGACGACGCCGAACAGGCCCGCCGCCTCAACCAGGAAGCGGCCAAGAGCGTGAAATACGGCGGACTCACCGAAGACGAAGCCTTCAAAATGGTCACCCTCAACCCCGCCAAAGCCCTGCACGTGGCCGACCGCGTGGGCAGCATCAAAGAAGGCAAGGACGCCGACCTCGTTCTGTGGAGCGACAATCCCCTCAGCATTTATGCACGGGCCGAGAAGACCATCGTGGACGGCATCGTCTATTACGATGTCGATCGCGACGTCCAGTTGCGCAAGAACATCTCGGCCGAACGCAACCGCCTCATCCAGAAAATGATCGCCGAAAAACGGACCGGCGCCCCCACGACCCCGGCCACACCCAGCTATCACATCGAGCTTAGCTGCGGCGATCACGACCACCACGACGGCCTGCTCACGATAGACCAGGGCGATGACGAATTTGAAATTGCAAATACCAACAAGTAAAGAACATGAACAACATATTGAAAAATCTCCGTCTGCTCCCGGTCCTGCTGCTCGGCCTTATCGCGGCCCAGGCCCAGGATGACGTCTACCCGGCCAAACCCTACGCCGGCAAGCTCTTCATCACCGGCGGCACCATCCACGTCGGCAACGGCCAGGTGATCGAGAACGGCAGCATCGAGATCGATAATGGCAAGATCGTCAAGGTCGGCACGGACGCAAATGCCCCCGCCGGAGCAAAAGTGGTCGACGCCAAAGGAAAACAAGTGTACCCGGGCCTGATCCTCTCCGTCACCGACCTCGGCCTGAAAGAGATCGGCAGCGGCGTTCGCGGCTCCAACGACTACCAGGAGCTGGGCGACCTCAACCCGAGCATCCGCTCCATCGTCGCCTATAACACGGACTCGAAGATCATCGGCACGCTCCGCGCCAACGGCGTCCTGCTGGCCGGCACGACACCCGAAGGCGGCACCATCAGCGGCTCCTCCACGATCGTCCAGCTCGACGCCTGGAACTGGGAGGACGCGGCCTACAAAATGGACAACGCGATCCATGTCAATATGCCCACCTTCCTCGCCCGTCCGCGGCGCTTCGGTGGCGGCGGCCGTGTCGGCGGAAATCAACCCCCGACCGATCCGACAAAGGAAGCCCTCGCCAAGATCGCGGAGATAAAGGCTTTCTTCCGGGAAGCAAAGGCCTATAACGCCGGGACGACGCATAAGGAGACGAACCTCAAGTTCGAAGCAGTGAAAGGCCTCTTTACCAAACAACAGAAACTGTTCGTTCATGGTGACCAGGTCAAGCAGATGCTCACCGCCATCGACTTCGCAAAGGAGTTCGGCTTCGACGTAACCATCGTCGGCGGCAGCGAAAGCTGGCTCATCGCCGATCTCCTGAAGCAGAACAACATCTCCGTTATCCTCCAGCAACTGCATGCCCTCCCCACCACCGAGGACGATGACGTCGACCAACCCTTCAAGACACCCACGGTCCTGCAAAAGGCCGGCGTCCTCTTCGCCCTCAATGACAACCACGAAGAGGCCCGCTACCGCAACCTGGCGTTCAACGCGGGTACGGCCGTCGCTTACGGTCTCTCCAAAGAGCAGGCGCTGCAGGCCATCACCCTCAACGCCGCAAAGATTGCCGGCATCGACGATCGCGCCGGCTCGCTCGAAGCCGGCAAGGACGCCAACATCGTCATCAGCGGCGGCGATATCCTCGACATGCGCACCAGCCTGATCGAACACTGCTTTATCCAGGGCCGCGAGGTCAGTCTGGAGAACAAGCAGACACAACTATTTCATCGATATATGACAAAGTATAATCTTAACTAAAAGATAGCCCCGCGTCAGCGGGGCTTTCTTTTACTTTGTGTCATGAAACTCCTCCTCCCCGCACTCCTCCTCTCTCTCAGCCTCGCCGCTCAACAAACGCCGTCGCAACTACTCGATGCCCAGGTCCAACTCCCCAACGGCTGGTCCCTCACCCCCGCCGGCACCTCCATCCCCCTCAGCTCGGACCTCCCGCTCAACATCGCCCTCTCCCCCGACGGCACTCACGCCGCCGTCACCAACAACGGCAACGGCGCCCAAACCATCGACCTCATCAACCTCTCTACCCAACACGTCACCAGCACACCCATCGGCAAGGCCTGGCTCGGCCTCGCCTTCAGTAAAAAACACCCGTACCTCTACGCCTCCGGCGGCAACGACGATTGGATCATCCGCTATCTCGTAAAAGGCGACAGCCTCATTAACAATGACACCCTCGTCCTCGGCCGCCCCTGGCCAAAAGGCAAGATCAGCCCGACAGGCCTGGCCCTCGACGACAAACAGGAAAAACTCTATGTGGTCACAAAAGAGGACAACTCGATCTACATCCTCGATTGCAAAACCAAAGCGGTCCTCCAACGCCAGCCCCTCTCCGCAGAAGCCTACACCTGCCTGCTGAATCCCACAAAACCCGAGCTCTACATCTCCGCGTGGGGCGGCCGCAAGGTCTGGATCTACAACACGAAAGACAACAGGCTGCAAGACTCGGTCGCCACCGAGGACCACCCCACCGACCTGGCGCTCGATCCAAAGGCCCGCACGCTGTATGTCGCAAATGCCAACTCCAATTCCGTCTCCGTCATCGATCTCGCGGGTCGCAAGGTTATTGAAACCCTCAACGCCGGGCTGATGGCCAGCGCCATCATTGGCTCAACCACCAACAGCCTCTGCCTCGACGCAGCAGGCAAGACCCTTTATATCGCCAATGCCGATAACAACTGCCTCGCCGTTTTCGATGTCACCCACCCGGGCCACAGCCGGTCAAACGGTTTCATCCCCGTCGGCTGGTATCCTACCTGCGTACGCAGGACCGGCAACACCCTGCTCGTAGCCAATGGAAAGGGAATGTCATCCCTATCCAATGTCAACGGTCCCAACCCCACTGCGCACGACGCCAATTATAAAAAGACGGCAGCCACCAGCTATCAGTACATCGGAAGCCTGTTCAAAGGCACCCTCTCGGTCATCCCCATGCCCGACGACGCAACCCTTTCCGGATATACCCTGGACACCTATGCCAATACTCCTTTTGTACAGGCCGCCGCAAAGGCCTCTGGTGAAGCGGGCAACCCCGGCAACCCCATTCCCCGCAACAGCAGCGAGGCCTCCTCGCCCATCAAATATGTCTTTTATGTGCTGAAAGAAAATCGCACCTACGACCAGGTGCTTGGCGATCTGCCCCAGGGCAACGGCGACACCAGTCTCGTCCTTTTTGGTCGCAACGTCACACCCAACGCCCATGCCCTCGCCGAAGAATTCGTCCTGCTGGATAATTTCTATGTCGATGCCGAGGTCAGCGCCGACGGCCACAACTGGTCGATGGCAGGCTACGCCACCGACTTCGTCGAAAAGAACTGGCCTACCAACTACAGCGGCCGCGGCGGGGAATACGACTTCGACGGCCGCCGCCCCGTCGCCAATCCGACAAAAGGGTTCATCTGGGATTATTGTCATCGCGCCGGGGTATCCTTCCGCAACTATGGCGAATTCGAGGACAATGGCTTTCCGACGCTGGAGGTGCTGAAGCAAAAGGAACATTACTGCAAGCGCTACCCGGGCTGGAACCTGGACATCCAGGATATCCGCCGCGAAAAGGTCTTCGAAGCCGATTTCGATTCCCTGCTGCAGCACGATGCGGTGCCGCGCTTCAGCACGATCTACCTGCCCAACGACCATACCAGCGGTCTGCATAAAGGCGCCTATACTCCCATCGCCCAGGTAGCCGACAACGACCTGGCGCTGGGAAGATTGGTGGAACATATTTCCCACAGCCGCATCTGGTCGCAGTCTGCCATCTTCGTGCTGGAAGACGACGCCCAGGACGGCCCCGACCATGTCGATGCCCATCGCTCCCCCGCCTATGTGATCAGCCCCTATATCAAAAGACATGCGGTGAACCATACGCTCTATTCGACGACGTCGATCCTCCGCACCATGGAGCTGATCCTCGGCCTCCCACCCATGAGCCAGTTCGATGCGGGTTCCACACCGGTGTGGAGCTGCTTCATGCCCACCCCCGACACGGCGGCCTTCAACGCCCTGCCCGGAGGTGTCGACATCAACGCCCGCAACACGGCAAGCTCGCCCCATCGTTTCAATCTGGCTGACCCGGACCGCACTCCCGATGATCTGTTCAACGCCGTTCTGTGGAGAGCGATAAAAGGCGAGGGGAGTCCTGTACCCAAACCCCGCCGCGCAGCCTTCGTAAAAACAAATCCCGGACCTTAGGTCCGGGATTTGTTTTTATTGCTTCGGATTCAGCGCCCGCCGGATCCGCTCCGCCACATCCTGCAAGTGCTCCTTGCTCGCCCGGTCCGCCTCTCTGGCCATCGCCGCGGTAATTTCCGACCGCAGCTCCACCAGCTGCGCCCGCGCGGCGGAAGGCACGTCCGTATTCCGGATATCGCCCGTAAAGACATTAAAGCCCCTCGGCAAGGCCCCAAAGATCACGGGCGCCGAAGGCGTCTCCTCGCTGATCAGCGCAGCCAGGTCGGCAACATATTCTTTCTGCAACTTCCGGCGATAAGGATCGATCGGCCCGGCTCCCGCCAGCTCCGACCAGACACCCTTCTTCGCATCGGTAAGCAGCTCATCCACGGAATAGGCAGCACTACCATAGCGCCCCGTACATACCGACAAGCGGAACAGCCGCGCCGGCGACAACAGGCTCTTCAGGTTGTTTGCCTGAACGGCAGAGACGGGATCCTCCAGGCCCGGATTGCTGAACTTGTTCAGGATGTCCTTATTCAGCAGCCAGGTAGGCGTGGCGTACAGCTGCTTGTTGAGGAAGTCGACGGCCTCTTTCTGCGTGGCCTTCGGCGTCACCTCATAGACGTCGCCCGTCTGCTCGATGCTCTTGAAGGTCTCCTGTACGCCCCCGACATTCCTGACCACATGCCCCATATATCGTCCATACTGCCCCACCAGCTGCTGATACATCTCCTGCAGGTTATCATATTGATCCGCCTCCTCCTTGCACCATTCGGGCAGGTTGGGCAGGATACGCTTCAGGTTCTTGATCCCATATTCGCCGGCCTTCATCGCGTTGTCGCTAAGGTCCTCGGTCTGGGCGCGCGGATCGAAATTCTGTCCTTCTCCGCCAAACCAGAGCCGGGGATTCTTCAGACTATCGATTGCTAACTTGTTCAGGATTTTTTTGTCCTCTTCGGCATCCTTCGTATCGGGAATACCCTTATAACCCCATTGGATCGCCCATTTGTCATAGTCGTTGATCCGCGGGTACAGCCCCCGCGGCTTTATACCGTCCTCCGGCTGCGCTACATAGTTGAACCGGGCATAGTCCATAATAGAGGCGGTGTGCCCATTGGCTTCCACCCAGGCCTTGTCCCGCAGCTTTTCTACCGGCGTCTTGCTGCTGCTGCCCATATTGTGCCGCAACCCCAGCGTATGCCCCACCTCGTGGGACGACACGAACCGGATCAGATCGCCCATCAGCGCATCGTCGTATTTCATCTTCCGGGCGCGCGGGTCCACCGCCGCCGTTTGGATCATATACCAGTCATGCACCAGCTTCATCACATTATGATACCACCCGATATGGCTCTCCAGGATCTCCCCGCTGCGCGGATCGGCCACATTGGGGCCATAGGCATTCTCGATATCGCTCGCAAAATACCGTATCACCGAGAAACGCGCATCCTCCAGCGACATGGTCTTGTCGTTCTCCGGCCATTCTTTGCCGACGATGGCATTCTTGAAGCCGGCTTTCTCGAAGGCCGCCTGCCAGTCATTGATCCCCGCGATCAGATAAGGCCGCCATTGCTTCGGGGTGGCCGGATCGATATAGTAGACGATCTGTTTCTTGGGTTCGACCAGCTCGCCCCGCTTCCACTTTTCGATATCCTCATCCCTGGGTTCGAGCCGCCAGCGATGGATGAACTCCGTTTCTTCCACCCGCTGCTGATCATCGCTGTACATGGTATAACGGCTGGCGAAAAAGCCGACCCGGGCGTCGAGCAGCCGCCGCCGCATCGGCGTCTTGGGCAATAGGTAAAAGGAGTTGTTCAGTTCTACCGTAACGGCGCCCGATATCTCGGCCGCATTCAGTGAGCCCTGGGGCGCCCTGCCGCCCGCAACCGGCGCCGCAGGCGCGGCAGAAGCCGTGAAGGTCTTCACCGTCCGGATCTCCGTATTGATGGGATAGGTGCGAATGCTCTCGATATAGCTTCTGGGGGCATCGATGGCCGCCAGGTTGAACCGGCGCTTGATCGCCGGCGTGAGGCTCACCGGCTGGTTATCCCCCTTGAAGAAGTCCGTCACATCGATCACCGTCGTGCCGGAGGAAGAGTCCGCACTCTTTCCATAGGCCTTGATGTCGAAGGCCGCGGCGATCGGGTTCATATTGGAGTTCGTCACCGCCTGCGCGATCGGCTGGGTGCTGTCCGCGGCGACATTGACGATCGTCAGCACTTTGAGGAAAAGCGTATGCGAAGGCCCCTTCTCCCAATGGATGGTCTGCAGGTTCACCGCTTCCCCGCCGTAATTGCCGCCCGCCGAGGTCCTGCTGTATCGGGTGCTGACCAGGATATCCCGGCCCAAAATAGAGTCGGGGATCTCGAAATACCATTTGTCTTCTATCCGGTGGACGGTGAAAAGGCCGGTGCGGCTGATGGCCTTGTCCGTTATAACATCCTTATAAGGCTTGGGAGTTTCCTGTTTTCCAGGAGTGGCAGGAGGGCGTTGTTGCGCGACAGCCATCGATACGACAGCCATCAGCAGCAGCCCGCTGAAAAATTTTCTCATAACGTAGTTCGATGTTTTTAAGCCGATGAAATTAAGCAAAACAAGGCGCTCCACCGGCCCGTTCATCCCTCCATCCTTACCGGTTCAACGTATTAATCACCGCCTGCCAACCCGGATACGCTTCCCCGCTGCCAGCCAGCCGCCGGGCAAGCGCCAGCTTCTCCCCGTCGAAATAAGCGGCCAGTACCAGCGTCGCAATGCCGCTCTTCGGTTCGAAAAGGGTGCCCGCCTTATAGCCCGCTTCGCCGTTCTGCGCCCGCCGCCGGTCGAAATCGACGGTGCTGTTCACGAATTCGGCATGGGTCTGACGCCCGTCGAGATAGGGGAGAAGCCATTCCACCGATCGGCCCAGCGAGGACCCCGATGGAGCTACATAATGATAATAGTCTTTCTTTGTCGCCCGTTGCAGGACGATCGCAAGCCGCAGCAGCGGCTCCAGGTCGTAAACATGATAGTGTAACGCGTCCCGCGAAACGAAGTCTTCGCTGCTTCCATCGGCCAGCAGATTGCGGCCGATCTGCTCCTGGATGCCATCGATGGCGTATTGCTGCAGTGCCTTGTCGCCGATGGCAAACCCGATCTCTCCAACGATCTTCAGCCGGTGCGAATTCCAGTTGTTACGGGCCGTAGCCCGCTCGGGCCGGTTGTAAGACGCATAGATCTCCGCTTCGGCCGCCTGCCGCAACCAGCGCTCTATTCGCCGGTTCTCGGCCGGCGTCA
>Ga0105239_10000264_pt1 | contig 77914 bp, 72 predicted proteins | sample KBSC44metaG_FD_92761 | JGI IMG/M metagenome (GOLD analysis project Ga0105239, IMG submission 92761) | Corn rhizosphere microbial communities from Kellogg Biological Station, Michigan, USA - KBS C4-4 metaG | ecosystem: Host-associated > Plants > Roots > Rhizosphere > Soil | place: Michigan, USA...
AATACGCCCAGAACGCGTCTGTTGAGCCATAATTGTTCCTGAAAGGACCGTTGTTGACAATTCGCGTTTTTGAGGTGGTACACGCTAACCTAAAAGAGCACCCACGTATCCGCGCAAGGGATAGGCAGCTAATGGGGTCCATAATTTGGTCCACTAGTTCCCAGTTTCAGGCGTTGCATACGCTCGGAAAGTTCCAATTCCGCAGTCTCACAGGGTTCACCTAAACGCGATTCAAGGCGGCTCAAGGTTGTTGTCATGCGAGGCTGTGATGTAAGTAGCGCGCTAGTCGTACACCTTACAAATTACATCATTCGTTGGTCGGTTAATGTGTGATTTCTACGTCTTTGCAATTTGAAGGTCGGCAATGTTGACAGCTTGTTGCGCTTTATCTCTCTGGTGATTCGAGTGGTAATCTCCTTAGGATTGATAGCAGCGTAATCGACACTAGTTTCCATGCATCTTCCCGCAGACACGTACTTTGTCGACAAGATCCAAGGCTCGCGGGGCGGCGAACATGTCCCTCGAAGTCAAGGAAAGATATCTGTTTTGAACTGCTCTAGCGCCAACGAATCGAGTCGCCTACCTGTGGATTGAAGCAGGCAGCCCCAAAGCTGCTTTGAGTCGCGAAGTTAGACGGTAAACCAGGCACGGACAAGGCAGCAAGTGGCCCATCAGGAAGTGCATGGCGTGTCTTGTGGCGGACAGATACTCGAGAGAATGTCCGTTCCTTGGTTCCAATCGCAACGGGGAGGTAGTAGATGACATGGTTCCAGATATGCAGGATATTTTCCTAGGGGACGATGATTCGATCCAGCGTGTTGTTGTGTGGAAGCCGTCGATGATCGCGATGGAAAGCGTTGTTGGCAGGGAACTACAGCAGTGATGCCAGAAGCTCTTCGAGAAGTGACGAGTCGCAGAGTAGGGTTGTGTACAAGGAGCGGGCCGAAGAGTATGGAAGCAATTTGAATTCGTCTTGTCCCATCCCGGCTGAAGGATGCCAGATGGGTCTTAGGGGGCTTGCCGACCGATCCAGTGTATACGTGGCATGCTAGTAAATGAACTACTCCATGTCTTTGGCTTGTGAGGCGACGACCCACTCATTTGTCAAATGGCCACAGCTTCTCGAACTCTAGTTTTTCGTCCTGTGATCTGGCAAATTCCTCAATCACTTCCTCTTTTAACTCTCGATAGGCTGTCTTCGCATCGTGGTACACTTGGTGGCTCACCGCCTCCTTGTCAGGCCACAACGGTCCCAAACGAGCCCTGAAGTCGTTCATAATCTTCATGCCATGCATCGACTTTTGGCAGTCATCCTGGATAATTGCCAATGACTCGTCATCGAAGGTGATTGGAAGCTGTCTCGGCGCCGTAGAATCTTTCATTGATGTCAACCCTGGCCATGCCTCACGTAGTTCAACCGTCAGGGCCTGAAAATGAGCCTCACCAAACTCAAAGATGCGTCTCGCAATAGTTAGAAGATCAAACGCCGCCGTTTGTTGATATTCCAGGCTGTGATAGGCAGCGGGTAGCTTTTTGCTGGCAATCCTCCTGGAGGCCACAAAGAGTGCCTTGTCGAAGTAATCCTTAGTCGCCCTGGCCCCTTCTTCATCCGACATCCCGGAGGTGTCCTCGAGCTCTGGTGGTTCCAAAGTCTCTGGCTTCGGTCCGGAATATTGGACAAAGGCGGGCTCGAGATTATGGTCGAAGAGTGGGAGTAGGTCAACCGATTGCCAGTCTATTATTCCAAGGATCTTTGTTGGGTTCTTGCGATCGACAAGATATTCTCCTCATGCAGGTCACGGTGCCAAAGTGTTGGAACAGTAATCGCTGGGTCATTGGGAAGGAGAGCATCATGAATGTTGAGGTAAGACTGAATCGCAGCAGATTTCTTTGCAGCACTAGGCTCATACAGTCCTGGACCACAAACCATGACGGTTTGCTTAGGAAGTGGGGTTATTGACAAAGTTGCTGTTAATTCCCGGAGGCCGACAGCTCTATGGTAATCAGCAGAGGTGAGCCCTAAAATGTTTAAGGAATTGCAAATGGACGTTGATGGAGCTTCTTACAAGGCCCTCGGTCACACTGCAGGGTTGCTCTTCCACAGTCAGATCAGTCGCGACCTTTCATGGGTCCAACAGCGAAGCGAGAGTCTTGAACTCTCTCACCTTTCTGGTTCGTGTACAGGTAGCCCTCAGAAGGCACATCCCCCAAGTCCTCCTTGTAGTATAGCCCACCGAACTGACGAAATGAGATCGATAACCATATTTCTTGGTACGATGCCAAGTTCAGTCGAAGTTGCATCTTGTCCACAAGCTTCATGTTTTTCCATACTTCGCTGAGTTGAACCCCGGTCATTTTCTCCATTATGACGTACTCAGCTCCAACAGCGTTATCAGCCCTGGAGCTCCACGCGTAGACTTTGGGCACGGGAGTCTGCAAAGTATTTCTAGCCTGTAGAACCCTCAGTCGACGATTCTAGACGGCAGTGTTGAAGATGCTAACAAAATCCATGGTGGCAACCTCACTAGCAGTAGTATAGTGGCATACCCCAGCGTTTGGGTTGGGTACTTTAGCGACGACTTCTTGCCCGTCATCCATTATCAAGACAAAGCTTTTATTATACATTCCTTCGGGACATTTTTGGACAGAGACGCAGCGCCGTGCGCCAACAGACTGCGCTGCAATCTGGACGAGTGCATTCATGTTGAATTTTATGTAGCGACGCTTCATCTGGCTCTCCTCATCGATTACGAATTGACCGCGCGTAAAGGAAAAGAATTCATCAAACTTGTTCCAATCTAGGGATCTCAGTTATAACAAGGGTCATGGTTGGAAGGCGTTACCTGTATGGGCAACATCTGTGCCAGGCGGCATGGTCGCAGAATGAAGGGAGGAGCTAGCTGTCGTTGCTCCAACTCTGGAGAGAGCATTCCGGCACCCCAGAGAATGAGACGCGCGGCGAAGGATAGGAGATCTGAGAAGCCACGACATACTGTTGATAGTCGCTCCAAGAATTCGTGCCAGGAGGAGATGTGCAAAATATGCGTCACACCGATGACTGGCTTTAAGCAGCATGTGCACTCTTTTGACTTGGCAATTTTGAACCCTAGGCCACAAAGAATATATCGAGCCCAATCAAGCAGCTGGAAAGCTGTAATTGATGGAAATACTAAATAAATGCGTAACCAATCTAACCTAAGACTTTCTACTCATCAATTAGCGCTGTCGTTGAGATATCTTTGAAGGAAATAGAAGTTTGCAACATTGCCAAGCTAAAAGAGTACTCACGAATCCGCGGATGGGGATAAACCCAGGCACCGTTCTCAACGCCGTTATTATTCTAGACGGTATTGAAGTTCACCGTTCCTTACCTAGGTATGATGCAGGAAAAAGTGGTTACGAAGCTGGGCCTGAGGTGGCCTAACACAATGATTGGCAGGCATGATGGCCAAGCTTCAGCCTCGTCAAAAATACACTAAGCAACCACTATTTCAACTTCTCGGCAGCACCCTTGAATCAAGACACGCAATCTGGATCCTAGAGGTCGCCCACAGAGAGCCAAGAGTGTAATGCGGCATGCTTTCGAATGATATCTGCCAATTAATGAGTAGCCTTCTCCACGATGAACAGCGGACCAAGAAGTTTGAAGCCGATAATAGGTTAGCCGTGTGGATCGAGTTTCGCAGATTGCCTGATCGGGTAATTTTTTGTTGGATGGCTTTGAAAGAACTACACGAGGATTGGTAATGATCCAAATCAAATACCAGTCTATGATGTATGTATCGGGCCTGAAATGAATCAAATGAGATAAAAGATCGCGTGGACCCCTCATGGTCAGCTCAAATCAAAACCCCCATCCCACGGTCAAGAGTTCGAAAGACAGTGACGAAGTTCATCGATCCACAACATCTGCATATTATGGCCTCCTATCTAATCACAGGAGCTGGTCGAGGTCTCGGCCTTGAGCTGGCTACTCAACTGAGCAAGCAGTCGCAAGACCAGGTGTCTATCGTCTTTGCGGCTACAAGGTCCAAGGACCCATCGGACGGTCTGAAGAAGCTCATTGACGCCTCTGGCGGGAGGGTTGCTCATATCCTGCTTCCAGTAACCGACCCGACTGGAATCGCGGCTGCAGTGCCAAAGCTTGCGAGTCAGCTAGGAAACAACGGCCTGGATGTGCTCATCAACAACGCTGGAGTTCTGCCATATACCCCTGGCGGTACCTCTGCTATGAAGGATCTGCGAGAGACTTTTGAGATCAATGTCGAGGCTGTCCATAATACTACTGTCGCACTTCTGCCATTGATCCAGAAGTCGAAGTTGAAGAAGGTCATCAACATGTAAATAAGATCCCCGAGGCCATTGCCGACCCCATTTCCTCATGTCCTCCGAAGGAATGGGACTGGGAACTTGAACAACCCAGTACACTAACGAGCTGCGCTGCTAGATCTACAACCTTGGGTTCGCTGGCGAAGACTGGGCTCTACACGTTCGCGCCTGCGCCGGCATACAAGATCACCAAAGCCGCGTTGAACATGTTGACCATACAGTATGCTCAAGACTTTGCTAAGGAAGGCGTCACGTTCCTAGCCATCTCACCTGGTGTAAGTCATGGTCCCCCCTGAACCTTTGTCATTGGTGATGAACGATAAAGGGCTAACTTGCGATGGGAATACAGTGGTTGAAAACGGATATGGGCAGCCAAGATGCTGATCTTGAGGTGTCAGTTGGAGCGAAGGAGGTGGTCAGGATCCTCCAGGAGAACGGTATCGAGTCCAGTGGCAAGTTCCTCAACATTCATGTTCCGGGATGGGAGGACAAAACCCCAAATAACTATGATGGATTGGGCGTGCCTTGGTAGCCAAAGGATTTCGGTTCGATGGTACTTGATGGTAGTGAATGGGTGACATCAGCAGCCAGCTAGTCTTGTTTATGGCTGTATGATCCGAGGATATAAATCATTCCTACCATCAGCTGAGCCGTTCTGGATCAGAAAAAGAAGTACGCCTCCGAAAGACCTCGAATGCAGACTTGATCGTGACTTGGCGTTGGGCATTTCATAGCGTCAGCGTTGAACTTCTTGTCAACACGAGGTTGGGATCCTAGAATCACCTTGTATTGGTCTCCTCCTCCTAACTAGGTACAAGTTATCGTCCAAGGCTTGTCCTCATCGACTCTGAATTCGGGTAGAAAAATTGCATCATGGCGTCATTCAACGATGTTGCCAATTGGTGACTCAGCAATCGACAGAATGACTGACTTGTTGGAATAATTAGGACACATTCTCCGGGCATGACTTATATTGGGGGTTGCTCGTCTCACGCAGGTACGCGAGCTCGCTTGGAAGGCCAGTCGCGCTCCTTGCACGGGTACTTGATACCCCTGAAAGTTCTTGTCCGCTTTGGTGGCTTCAACCTCAGTGCAAGGAGTCGCACAAGAAGCTACGGAGAAATTATTCCCGTGCAACTACGCAGCTGCAGTAGGGGAGGAAGATATATTGGTGGTATGTTTGTGATAGGAGAGGCTGAGAGAATCAAGAGTTTTGTGAATGGTTTTCACCCAATGGTAGTGTACTAACTACCTGCCGAGGGCTTCTCGAGGAGCCTGGCCTAGGGAAGGCTAGGGGGCTGCTGACGCGCTTACCTGCAACGCTAAATACAAACGGAGCATTAGGCTGGCTTAATAGTACATAAGTCCTCGTATTTTTTGACTACAATCCCGATCCTCTGGACGGAAGACCTGACTCGACAAGACAGTGGCGGGTATGGGAAGATCTCCGTGAATATCGCCTTGCCGTCATCTTGCTGTCTATCAATATTTGATACCACGAAGAACGAGTAGCATGGCCGCTCGCCTTCGTTGCCCAGCCCTGGAAGAAGCTCGTTTGTAATCAAACGCGTCCAGCTAGGGACCGAAGTTCATGTCATGACAATAAGCAAAGGGTAATTTTGCCCCGGATCCCCCAGAACAATCCTTACTCGTTCGGATGCAGCGAGTAGGTACTTAATACTGAAGGAGCTGCTGGTTTACCGATTATGAAGCACTCCATACCCGGACTTTTGAGGCATTCAGCGACTGCTTGTGAGTGCAGGCCCTTGGTTCTCACTAGCCCAAGGGCGACACGTGAGACCTTTTTGTGGATACATTTACTTTCCCCTTCCCAAATTGGCCTGCTGAACGAGCCGCCTCAATTTTGTATCTTCTACCTCACTCAGTACACTGCCATGTTGACCTTACAGCTCATACTTCAACTAGTTAGGCGGGAGCACTCCCACAAGTGGGGCAGGCGTTCTTGGTACACGTTGGTGGGGACCTGAGTAAGTCACCAGAACGAAAGTCGGATAACATGTGGAGATTGTAGCTTGAAGTAAGCTATTCGGGGCATCTCATTTAGAGGGTTGCTGCATTCCCACCTTATGGCTCACTCTATCAGCTGATAGGGCATCTTTTAGAGAATGGGATCGTTCAAAAGAGGGAGTGGCGCGCTGTCAACGGAATTCCTCTCCCACTAGGGTCAGATTTCTTCCTACCATAAGCAAGTCAGTTCGGCCATTCAGACTCCTACCTCATCGACGAACGCAATTGAGAGAGCTAGAGACTGATCGCTGAGCTCACGAGATATGGCGTCCGCTATATTGGATATTGGTATCATTGGGGCTGGCATCGCCGGCTTGTCCTCTGCCATTGCATTCTCGAGGGCAGGTCATTCCGTCGACTTGTATGAGAAGTCCGGCTTCCGGAACGAAACAGGTGCTGCAATCCTCATTGGACCCAAAGCATCAAGAATATTGTCGGGTTGGGGATTCGACCTTGAGAGAGCCAGAGTCCTAGACTACTGCCAGATGCGCAGGATCAAAGCCGACACGACAGAATTGGACTCAGTAGAAACCTTCACTGATATTGAGAAGAACTACGGTGGCAGGTGGTTGTTATTTCATCGGGCAGATCTCCATTCTGGCTTGAGAGATCTTGTTAACGCTCAAGAGCCCCAGCCCAAGATCCAACTGAGCACCCCGGTGAAACGACGTCGATGTGGACAATGGAATTATCTCTTTCAGCAGTGGCGAGCAAACGAAGAAGGACCTCGTGATTATTGCGGATGGAAGCCATAGTCATCTCATTGAGCATATCATCGGCCGGCCTCATCCAATTAACAAGGCTCCACTGTCGATGTATCGTTTCTTGCAGCCGTTCGAAAAGGTTCTAGCTCACCCAGAAGCTGGGAAGTTCTACCGGGACCAGCCCTCAGGATTCACCACCTTCTACAAGACCGTGGTTGGTCGACCTGGTCATATGATGAACACCTATCCCTGCAGGGGTGGTGAGCTCCTGTACGTCGCACTTCTGCACCCTACAAAGCCAAAGGAGAAGGACCTCGAAGGCTGGAACTCGCCCGCGGACTATGAAGACGTCATATCAGATGCCCAAGGCTTCAATCCCGCCGTCCAAGCCATATGTGAGGGTGCAACTGATGTGAAGGTGTATACTCAGATGTGGCGCGATGCGGTCAACAGCTTCGTGAAGGGTAAGGCAATCATGATTGGTGATGCTGCTCACCTTATGCTACCCACCCACGGCCAAGGAGCAGCAATGGCCTTTGAGGATGCCAAAGCACTGGAAGTACTTTTCCAGAATATCGCTTCTGCAGCAGATATACAAGCGAGGGCTCAAGTATTTGACAAGCTTCGCGTTCCTCGAGTAGCGGCAAGCACAGACAATGTCGAACAAGATGATGGGTCCACCGGATAAGATGATAGCTGAGGTGAAAAAGTATTATGACGGCCCTATCCCTGGTCCGAAGGCCAAGACCTTCTCTCAGGAGTACAATGACTTCTTCTTTCTTTACGACGTCGCAAAAGAAGCACAATCGGTGTTGGGAGAATCGACTTGATTTGTTGCAGGGAGGTTTTACACCAGCCACATAGATGCGTTTCACCGCCCTTGCACAATTGATGAGCAAATTGGTTAGAGATTAACGTTACCTCTCAGGACTCCCTTTCTCTCCAAAGTTATAATCCAAGCCGTGAAGTGATATATCTACCGAGGGCTTCGGGTCACGGTGGTGAGATGGCAACTCGGCAATAAGGGACGCAGGTATCGCAAAATTTTCGACTTCGAGACCTTGCCTTGAGATATTGTTTTGCTCGTGTCAATCTAGGAGTGCATCGGGCTTTCTCGACAAACTAGAATGTTTGATTGGTAAAAACATAGCCAGCAGTGAAGATAGGGAAAAGGAAGCTCTCAAAGCTGGCTCATCAGGGACTAGCTATCAGATCTCCTCCTATTTCTCCCACAAGGTCGAGGGAGGATGAAGTAAAACACTCAGCGACAGGGAGTCGCACTTGAGCAGTGGGAGACCACATCTCAATGCATGGTAACCTTTCAAAGCTGAAGAACAACATCCAGGTGGAAAAGTGGACCATGAAGCATGCATTCTGAGTTGCACGCTGTTACAGTATATGTAACCATTGTTATGAAGCTCGCGCCCTCGATTGTTCGATATCGGCCAACTGATTGGGTGAATCCACCGGTTTGTGGAGACAAGTTTGATCCCAGCCAGTCTGACTTTGATGATACATGAACAGAATGCTGCTATCCTGAGTTCCTGCTCCATGAATTAACCTCCTTCATGCCTAAGGTCAGTGTTTGGGTCGACGACACAGCCAGAGAGGAGCGTACCGATGTATGCTAATTGGGAGCGGTGGGCAAGCTCGCCGATGTTAGGGATCCTGCTCTGGGAGCAGAATACGGCCACGATCTGGACCGAAATAATTCGACCCAGTGAACTCAAGGCTTTACCGCTTTCACAGAGATATCCCTCCCCTCTTCCCAGTGCAAATATGACTCGACGCCTGCCATGAGATTCGTGAAGCGAGTGTGGAGACCTAAGACTTGCAGGACTCGGTACGGCACGTATCCAATAAAACCAAACAGACGCCACAGAGGGAGGACTTCGTCGGTCAGGTCGTCTAATTCGATGTTTTGGAACCCAGTCTGCTCCAGCATTTTAGCAAGAGCACCCTCCTCGAGCGTATTTTGACAATGCGAGAGGCGAAGTACATCTTGTAAAAGACTAGATTTTTGATCGAAGTCGGCCTCATTACGCACAAGAACTCCATCGGGGCGAAGAAGGCGATAGAAAGTCCGTAGGGCTTTCAGAGTATCATCCGCATGTACAAAAGTCTCCATGGTATTATGCCGTCGAAAGAGCCGTTGGGAAAGTCCGTCAGGTCATGATAGTCTCCGATAGGAAACGCCCATTAGGTTCCCTCTTTAATGTATCCAGAAAGCGTCATTGCTCCTAGAGCAAGCTTATAGCCCATTCAAGACTCCATGTATCATAATGAGGAGAGGCGGTTCTAGGCATGGCTACTTGAGTATCAAGGAAAGGCTTATCTGCGGGGCCCAGCGGATGTGCAGGTCGAAAGGATCGATCTTTCTATCTGCAAACCACAGAGAGGAACAAAGTAGAAGTAGTTCTATGATTTTGTCGCCGCATTTTTCTTATCTAATACATATTGAGGGATAATCACTGGAACTGCTCCCGACCAGGGGAGAAGCCGCAAGGCGATACCAGGCCTTGATACACGCAGGATGGTGAACAGGGAAATTTCCGATGTGGCTCAGCCTTGTTGATGTCGCGCGCCAAGGCGCTAGGCTAAACACAAGGCGGCGTGTTATCTCATCCATATCGGGTTTAAATTAATGCCACTTTATGCAAGTCTTGGCGGGCATCAGAGCTCCTCAGTGTTGTAGCAAATCACAGGCCTTCCAATGTATGAAGTCGAGGAGTATTGTCTAAGTCTTCAATAGGCGACAACGAACATCCGCCCTCTCTACGCAACCTAAGACGGTACACGATCCACCTTGTAGACCCGAAGGGCTCCAGGGTACTGAATTCGCCTCGAGGGTCGCCTTCGACCCCGTTGTTCCCGCGAAACACCTGCATAGCTCTCATCTCCGAACACATTCTCCATCATGCCTACCCCCGAGTCCGAGTCATTTCTTGCACAGAAGCCCAAGGTCCCACCTACCTTCCAAGGTGTCGATTTCGGCGATAACGAGGCTGTCGCAAATGCCCGAGACGCAATCATCAGAGAGCAATGGGTCAAGACAATGATGACAAGATTAGTTGGCGAGGAGATGGGTACGTTTGAATTCCTCCAGTTTGGATAGAGAGACAGAAGACACCAAACGGGTGATTTCGACGCTCAGAAATAAGGCCCTTGATGGTGGTCTCACATGGTTTTTTGCTGCGTGAGAGCGCTGGACCCTAAAACCTGGAATGCGGGCGAATCCCATGTATGCGCAGAGGGCGAGCTGACAGGATATTTGTACAGGAAAATGCTATGCTCGTGAAGGAGTAAATCACCTCGAGAAATGTGGAAAATACAGAGGTTTGTTTGATCCGTCCAATTCAGCGGCCATTTGAAACTAACCTACGACTTCCAAGAGCGCTACATCCAATTACTGAAAGAAAACAGAGAGAAGGGTTACCGAGGACGACAGCAGAATTACATGCCCGGCGTCGACGGCCCTGCAGGAGGACCGGCAATTCACACCGATTTCCCAACCACACAGCAGGCAAAGGGTAGCAAGGGTTCAGACTATAGACCTGGAAATACCAGTGGAAAGGGCGGCGATGTGCTATACTGAACAAGCGCATCGAAGGGTCTCCACACCACCACATTCGCTTTTCGAGTTGAAGGATATTGAAGCTCGAACGGATATGAAGCTGAGACTCCAAACCACGAAAATGTACATATTTTACCTCTCGTGGGCAACCCGCCATACTGCCGGCTCCGACCAGATGGGACCGGAAATGAAACAAACCTTAGTCGAAACCCATTAGGGACTGGGTACTCGGTGCTCAGTGCTGTTCGCACTGGCAGTCCTATGGGAACATGCAGGGCTCTACCACATTTCATCACGTGAGCAGGCGTCGCGCTAGACCCTGATGTCGTGAGCCCCGACAGCGTGACTCGTGAAGCTCCTAACCACTTCCGTTGACCCTTTTCTCGCCATTTTATCTCCGTGCCTGCTTAGAGCAGGTTCAAAAGCGTCCCCTCCACATACCTCACCTTTTGGAGGTAAACCCGGAACATAATTCCTGCTTTGAGCAAAACATTAATTACTTCAGACCCTACAAGCGGTGAATGCTTCCAAAACCGGCTAGTTGGCTCCTGGCCAGACTGACGCCTTGCCTCGAGTCTACGGAGAAGGATCGCCGAGCTTGTGGGTCGTCCCACGTACGGTGATGGCGCAATACATCCTGCCAGAGGCCTTACTCGTGCTTTCGCTGACATAGGACGGACGGTGGGCACGTGAGGGCTATTATGTACGAGTACGAGTACTCCGTAGGAAGTGACAGATCCATTTCTTGGCGCAAAACCATTTGGTGGAAAAAGGAACTCTTGGGGGAATCGACAAAGAGGCCGTCAAGATCCAGGCTGTGAGCCCGTTTTGTGAAATGCTAGCTAGAGTACTCCGTACCTGCATGCGAAAAAGAATGAGGCACATGAACTAGCCCAGCGACGCGGTGCGGTCTGCCCGTCTGAATTACGCGCATGTCCGCACTGCCTTGTGCTATTCCATTTCTTCCATAAGTCCGCGTCATTCGTGGTCAAACCATTTAGCACTGCTCTCTCAAGTCTTTTATAGCGAGGCCTTGGCGGCAAAGTCGGCAAGGGCCTGCATGAGAGGAGGGCTCAAGGCATCGTAGGACTCCAAGCCCACAGCCTTGAACTTCCCGCGGACCTCGTCCAACTTGTTCTCGGGGAATCCCTGTTCCGCAATGGAGGACACGAAGCCCGCGAATTGAGGCTCCTGCCATCCCTTCTCGTCGCTCAACTCGACGTGGACGAAGTCGAGTCCCTTGAAGGCGTGGTCCTTCTCAATCCGGCCGAACAAGTGTGCGCCGCAGTCCTTGCATGCGTAGCGTTGGATGGTGGCCGATTCGTCCACGATCTTGAGCTTGTCGCCGTTCGCGGTCACCGAGACCTTGTCCTTGGGGATGACGGAGACGACGGAGAATAGGGCGCCGTTGGGCTTCCAGCACTTGGAACATCCGCAAGCGTGGTTGTGGAGAACGTTGCTTCCCAAGGTGACCTCGACCGGGCTGGATTTGCAGAGGCAGTGAAGCTTGCCGCCGGAGAAGTTCTCATTGCCTTTCGAGAAACCATTGTCGATGGCGGGATGGAGGGAGTAAGACATTGTGATTTGATTTGATTTGATTTGATTGACTTGGTTTGGATAGTTTGGCTCGTAGTATTAGGAAAGTCCTGTGACTGTTTACTGTCTAGGTTGGAAATCGTCGAAGAATTCGAGAGGAGGGCAATCGGCTCAATTTAAACCTCCGCCAGGAGATCAGCAGCTCCATGGCCTGAAACAACATGTGGGAGGACTAACATGTCAAGAGGGGTAAAATGTCTTCATCCCCCTTGTAAGTCTTATTGAGGAGACGAGCGAACTCTCAGCCCGCCTGCCCGATGTGATCGCTGCTTGTTCTTCCACATCAGCTCCCACCTCTCGGCAGTTGATGTCATTTTCCGTGGACCGTTCCTGGCGTGAGAAAGGAGAAGGATGTGGAGCAGGGTCGACTGTAGCCAATAGCTCTATAGCACAAAAGCGAGACAAGTCTTGGTCGCGAAGAGAACTTGGCCCTTCGTGGAGCTTCCTAGCTTCGATGCATCGGTGCCCGGAAAAGGAAGAACCATTTCAATGTTTGGTATTCAATTGTTTGATGACAATGTCCCGAACTGGAATAAGAGATCGAGGTGGGGAAAACGAGGAGCAGGTTTCGCTATGTCGGTTTGGGAACAGGGGCCAGGCACACTTCAGGGCGCGGAACAAACCGTATACGATGCGAATTCTAAACCCCATCTGAAGTGCTTTGAAGGTCCAGAATGGGTATATTATTCCCCTGGTGGTTCCATATCTGGCTCATACCCCTCACCTCACTATACAAGAGGCACAGAGGTCGAGGGACAAACCCATGTTGATGCTTGTGAAGCAGCTGAAAGCCGGGACATTTCTTGTGTCCTAGAAGGGTAATTTCTTCCGAACGACGGGACGCCTACCGAAAATCGTGTTGTTCCTGTGATGGACGATAATAGGAGTGTTGCATCTCCTGTCTAATCCAGCTCTCCTTACATGCGGAATGGAAGCGTGAGTGCTCTATATAGGCAGCTCGCTTGTGAATATCACTCAAAGGCGTTGCTTCTGCTAGATATGCGGCTGAACGATGCTGGTGACTTGAAGCGAAGTAACATTGAGATGAGAGCAACGGCTACTTGCTTGGAAGATAATTCACACCCAAGGCTGAGACTGACTGCGTCTCGCGAGGCAATTCTAGAGCCTAGAGGGACAGACGAGAAAGGACGAGATTAGCTGTTATGAGTGCCTGATCAAGGTTTCCATTCGGCTTTTGCGTGGATAGACACGAAGTTTTCATCTGAGCAGATCTCGAGACAGGAGGAATTCCTGAGGCGCTACTTCCGGCTGGGAGATCCTGAATAGGTGATTTATATATCAGGAGGGTTACAGGTAGATACGTAAGGAGTCTCCGGCAACAGAAAATCAATTAATAATGGATGGTAATCTGAAATTGAATCGATCTCGCAATTTTGAGGGATGCCCACTACGCTCAATGCTCCACCGTACCTCCTCCAGCTGTGAGGCGCTGGGAACCACGCCAAGCTGTGGCGGTGCTTGCAGAATAGTGGCTGTCGCTGTCAACGGAAGGAAGCCACTTAACGTCTGCGGTAGCAACCTTGGTCGCCTCTCGATCGACGACTGGACACTAAGACTATCTATGAATTCCACGGCACAAAGTGAAGCTGGATGTCGATCCTTGCCGCGATAATCCATCTTGCGGGACTGGAGAGAGTTGATTCCACTTGTCCTGGGGAGGGAAGTACTGCACATCTTTGAGCCAGCCAAGGGCAAGGTAACATGAGGCGTTGGGGGGCATGTCCTGAATTCCACAACACCACCACATGCCACCCCTTGACTTGTCCTAGAACGAGCTCACGGTCAATGTCCATGCTGTTGTCTACAGCCCATCTCCCATGATAGTTTGGGCTCCATAAACTATTCGATGGATGGATTTGTCTTTGGGTGGAATGCCGTTGTGAAGAAGGTAGTGAAATATTGTTCGGTGGGACGGGTTCCGTTTCTCTAGACCAACCCCTTGATTCAGTCGCTCGACCAGGTTTCTCAAGTCCTCACTCATTATGTTTAGTTTATTCTCAGGGGATCGAAGAAGCCGGAGGATCAAATGATGTTTTCAAGTACATCGTCACGTCGTCAATCGTTAATCGTCTGCATTCGGTGCCGTTGGCCCTGGCAGTGGACTTTCATTGCGCTGCCTGTCGCGGAGCGCCCGATCGCGAGGTATATTCTGCCAGGTGCTTACCGGTCAACCCCAACTTGGTGCGGGCGACTCCAGTTGGGAGAATTTGCCAAATAAGTAAGACAAAGGAGGCGGACGCGGTCGCCAAGTGTGTGTCCGTCAGGCATTTCGATGTCTCCACTCTCGAAGCCTCGACGATCTAGTAGACAGGGTTTCCTGACAGCCTTCTCCGCGCAACCAGCTTTTCGACGCTTGCGTGGTAGCCCCAAACAAACGGGTCTTGGCCGGAGCTTCTGCCGACGTTCTCGGGAATGGTTTCAAGGCGGCCGCGAGCGTGTGCTCTGACTCGCTGCTTGGCTTCCCTTCCCAGCTGTTTGAGGTGAAGGACGAGCCGAAGCGGGATGACGTACGGAAAGTCGGGTCGCCTCTTGTTCCCATCTGACTCTTTCGCGAAGAGCTCGTTCAGCTTCTGTTGGTAGGGCCATGGTGGGATCTTGACGCTTTGTTTACCGTCAGGCTGTCGGGTGACAGCATATTTGAGGATGGTGTGGTACTCTGGAAGTGGCTCTGGCCTGGTCGCCTCCTCTGCCTGCCGGATCCACTCATCCCACACTGCGTTATGGGGTGCTATGTTCGAATGCCGGAGCCAAGATGCGGTGCCGGTCAGCGCAATGGCTTTCCAGAGTGCGGTGGTGAAATTTCGAAATGGTAGTGACACTCGGGGTTCTGGGTGAATCGTGTTTGTTCGACTCAGAGAAAGATGTGAGAACGTTCTCTTGCTCGTCGGGCGGGGAGGAGCTTCGGCATGTTCCACCCCGGCTTCCAAATCGCCCGAAGGCTTCTGACGAGTCACGAATCTGGCGAGTCGAGGGCGCTGGTAAGAGTCCGTAGATGTCCGGGAAGCTAAACCCTTTGACGGTGCGGGAACATCGCCAGGATTAGGAGGCTCCACCTGCTTCACGGTGGTTGTGTAGCAGTGCTTCCAATGTCGGTGGACGTGGATCGCTGAGGCCAGCCAATACGCGACATTCAAAAATACGTATGCGGCAGCAAAAGACAGCTGGAGAATCGGTTGGGAGTTACCCAGGCAGATCAGCCCGCCTATCAGAGTAATGGTTCCAGCCAAGGCCATCAGCCGGTACATGTTCTCCGACAGCAGTTGCTTGGCCAGCTCGGGGTTGAAATACAGACGTGAAATATTCTCATTGCATCTGATAATTCGGAACGCTCCCGTACTTGGATAGTAGATGACAACGTCTCCATCTGGAATGACTTGCTTCCGGCCCTCATTTGGTTTATCGCTGTGCAATTTGAGCTCCCACCTCGAGGCGAGGCCAACCAAAGACGATGTAAAAGACAAGATTATAGTTGCTACCAATGCCCAACCATCATTGTATTTGATAGACAGTCCGATGAGGACCGTGGAGATCGCCAAACCGAGCAGAGAGAGCATAAACAAAGGCCCCCAATGGTTGACTTCGTATGCCGCTCCATCATTGTGGCTTCGCGCGATTTCGACCAGCTCTACTTCAAAATGCTCGAGTTCTCTCTCGTGCAAGAGTTGACAGAAGAAGTTGAGTTCGTTCCGAACTTTACCATTGTAGACCCCGGCAACGACACCGTCCTGAGTTGGCAGACGGCGCTCAAGCTCGTGCTTAAGCAAGGCTTGCGGGGCCGGCATGAGGCGTGGGAAAACATGGTGCCAGGACAAGGCTGAGATCTGACATGTCTTAACTACCGAGGCCTCTCCTAGAATGGCGACGATGCCGACGACATCCAGGTGTAGATCTGAGAACTTCTCAATAAAGAACATGTCTTATAATTTCCGAGGAGGGAAGGAAAGAAGAATATCGATCGGCCTGCGGCCAAGGTAGCGTTGAGAGCCGCCTTTATTACCTTGGGGCTCGTAAATCCTCGTTGATGATCATGGTGTTTTCGTACAACACGAGTGGCTGCATTTTGACAATCACCATTTCCTGCCAACCATGGACTTTCGCTTTGAGAGGGACGCAAGACAGATTTCATTGGACGCGATTAGGGCAATCGGGGGGCCATGCAGTCGACAATCCAGGATCAGCATGCGCCTTCGCAATTGGGATGATCTAGCGCCATCAGAGTCTCAGCTATGAGCTTGGCAAGACCATCTTTGACTCGAGTAAGCGAAGCTGAACAAAAGTTCAGCCTTATGAACAGTGTTGAACTTCGAGAATTGAGATCCTCAATTTGTCTACATGTGGATACTCTACTGGCAGCATCGTGATTCTAAAGCTGCGATAGCAGTTTGCAGCAGTTGTCGAGGCCTGCTGCTGATCAGAGGAAAACTACAGCTACAGCTGCGTTAAATACCAGGCTTGCAAGGTAGTAAGTGGGCATGTCAGCCTGATCATGAACCGGCATTCTCCATGACTTCGCTTGTGATTGCATGGGTTCGTAGTAGAACCCACATCTTCGCTCATGCTCATAGGTCAAGCTGAGCCGCCACAAAGTCGCGATTCAAGCAAACTCCGCAGCCTTCGCACTCTTCTGATGGTCCGGTCCGAGCAGGAACAGTAAACATGCAGGAATGGACCCGCCGCTTCATGCATCGACCAGTCCAAGACCGAAGATACGGCGTTCTGCCTGGGTCCAGTCCATTCCTGCATCGCTTCGGTAGCTCTGGAATTAATTCCAAGCTAAACTGCCCTGTGGAGAGTGCATCTCTCATTGAGATTTGAGACTCGCCGGCGTCCTGCATGATGCCAAGGAACTTGTCACGTGACGCTTGCACAGGGTGTTGCAGCTCGTCACGTGATCAGATCGGGTCAGGTCCAGCATGATCTGACCAATCGAAGGCTTGAACCATGGGTGATTACATAAGACACCTATGTGCTGATGTATACTCCGTCCTCCGCTTATCGCACGGAGTAATTATTCCGTTGGGGGCCCCTGACTAGTGAGTCACGAGCCTTGGCGCCCACCGTGCAAATGCCAGTGGACCTCAGTCTTGGCTTGCACGGCGACCATCTTGATTTTCTCCTCTGCTCCTCCACGAGTACAGCGCTGCTTCCCCTCCAAGGCTCACTAGCTAGATCACACACTGTTCTTGCTCGCTCTTTGGCGGGAGTCACCATCGCCGGGGAGAGAACCCAGCAGTGTCAAATCAGAGATGTTCCCCATTCCAGATCCAACGGTCGACCTCCATTGGGGCGACTATCATGGAGGTAGGATATGACGAAGCATCTGCCCCTTGCTTTGGATTCACCATGTCCTTACATTTTCCCTCTAGCCATCCATGAGATATTCGCAGCCAATGCCAGGACGTTTCCGGAAAGGGAATGTGTGGTTGAAACCAAAGGCGCGAAAGCCAAGCACCGCACCTTCACATATCGCCAGATTAACGAGAGCTCCAATCAACTTGCACGCCATTTCCTGGCTCACGGGTGCGAGGTGGGTGACACTGTCATGATATATGCCTACAGAGGGCAAGTCCTCCCTTCCCCGTCCTCCCAACTGTTGATGATTATTGACATTGCCGCAGTGTCGACCTGGTAGTTGCCTATATGGGTGCTCTCAAGGCGGGCGCCACTGTCAGTGTATTGGATCCCCAATACCCTCCCGAGCGCCAGAAGGTTCTTTTGGATGTTGCACGTCCTAGATTCCTCGTCTGCATCCAGCGGGCCAATGAAGAGTCCGGCAAGCCTGCTGATAGTGTCATGGACTTCGTGGCCAGCAAGCTGAGCATCAAGACAACCATTCCAGCTCTAGAACTTTCCGACAATGGGGTGCTCAAGGGTGGCGACGTCAACGGCCAAGACTGTCTTTTGCCCTATGGTGAGGGCAAGGACGACATCTCGGGCGTGTTGGTCGGTCCTGATTCCATTCCGACTCTGAGTTTTACCAGCGGATCCGAGGGCCGGCCGAAGGGTGTCCAAGGACGCCATTTTTCATTGACTTATTACTTTCCTTGGATGGCAAAGAAATTTGGTCTTTCAGAAAACGATAGGTTTACAATGCTCTCCGGCATTGCGCATGATCCTATTCAGGTGAGTCACGGTGTCCCTGAGGAGCCCCTGTATCATTCATGTGGAGGACCTGACAACCTGGAAAAAAGCGCGATATTTTCACCCCGCTTTTCCTCGGCGCCAAAGTAGTTATCCCTCCAGCAGATGCAATTACCTACGAACTGCTCGCTGAATGGATGAAAGAGCACGAGGTCACGGTGACACACCTGACCCCCGCCATGGGTCAGATCCTTGTTGGTGGGGCCACAACGCAATTCCCCTCCCTTCGTAATGCCTTCTTTGTTGGGGATCTCCTGATTAAAAAGGATTGCAGAAAGCTGCGTGAACTTGCACCTAATGCCACCGTGATTAACCTCTATGGCTCGACCGAGTCACAGCGCGCCGTGTCTTTCTTCGAGATACCGAGCAAAGCTCGCAACCCCGCCTTTCTGGAAGACCTGCCGGATGTCATTCCGGTCGGACAGGGAATGCTGAATGTGCAGCTCCTAGTCGTCGATCGAGAAAACATGACGAGAATTTGTAGCATAGGGGAGCAAGGGGAACTCTTCCTTCGAGCAGGGGGGCTCGCAGAAGGGTACCTTGGGGATGACGAAAAGACGGCGGAGCTGAACAAGTCCAAGTTTCTGCCCAACTGGTTTGTTGATCCTACCAAGTGGATGGAACAGTACGAACTCCAGGATAATTCAGGAGCGAAGGATCCGTGGAAAAAGCTTTACAAGGGACCACGGGATCGCATGTACCGAACTGGCGACCTTGGCCGATTCCGTCCCGACGGAAGTGTCGAGTGCACCGGCAGGGTTGATTTACAGGTGAAGATCCGTGGCTTTCGAATCGAACTGGGAGAGATCGATACGAATCTTGCACAGCACCCATTCGTCCGCGAAAACGTCACGACTGTTCGAAGAGACAAGAATGAAGAGCAAACATTAGTCACCTATTTTGTCCCCGAGACAAGGCGCTGGTTTCAACATCTTCAGCAGCTGGAAGGTGAGACATGGATCGAGCCGGACATGGGAGATGGGTCGATGTCTGGCATGCTGAGACGGTTCAAGTCCCTGTCCGAAGACTGCAAGAAGTTTCTTGCAACTAAGGTCCCCAAATATGCTGTCCCCAGCATCTTGATTCCCCTCGCTCGGATGCCCCTGAGTACGTCATCTCCTATGCTCTCAACAAGCACACGCACTGACTGACCTTCTGCAGATCCGAATGGCAAGATCGACAAGCCTGCACTTCCCTTCCCCGACGCCACGGATCTCGCTCTCCTGGCCAAGAGGAGAAGTTCATCGGTCATTGCCAACATGACTGACACTCAGACTCGACTAGCAAAGATCTGGGCATCGATACTACCTAATCGCACCGTACGGATGCTGGTACCGGACTCCAACTTCTTCGAAGAAGGCGGGCACTCTATCCTTGCGCAACAGCTGTTCTTCAATCTGAAGAGAGAGTGGAAGGGCATCGACCTACCAGTGAGTGTAATATTCCAGTCCCAGACGCTCCACGCACTTGCCGCAGAGATCGATCGCGCCCAAGACTCTATTGGCCTCCGTCTAGATGCAGTACCCCTCTCTGGAGATGGAACCGCCAAGGATGAAGCTTATGCGGAAGATGCGAGGGATATGGTGCGCCAACTCCCACAGGCCGTGAAGGGGCCCGCTATAGAATTGGACCATGGAAGCTTGCCGCCCGCTGTGCTACTGACCGGCGCCACGGGCTTTCTCGGCTCATACATTCTACACGAAGTCCTCGAGGGCCGTATCAATGCGCGTGTTATTGCACATGTGCGAGCCAAGGACGCCGTGGCAGGTCTCGCTCGACTCGAGACCATCGCCAAGACTTATGGGTTATGGTCGCCAAGTTGGACTCGGACCTCCAGACTCGAGGTGGTAGCTGGGGACATCTCCAAGCCCCGTCTGGGTCTATCCGAGGAGATCTGGAATCGCCTCGCCGACGAAGTTGACGTCATCATCCACAACGGTGCACAGGTCAATTGGATGCTGCCATATTCAAGTTTACGCGCGGCCAATGTACTGAGCACGTTGAATTGCATCCAGCTCTGCACCACCAGCAAGCCCAAGCGATTAACCTTCGTCAGCTCCACCTCAACCTTGGACACCGAACACTATTTCCAGCTCACGCGAGCTGGAAGTGCCGTGTTGGAGACGGACGATCTGGAAGGTAGTCATAAGGGGCTGGGCACTGGGTATGGACAGTCCAAATGGGCAAGTGAGTTTATCGTGCGTGAGGCTGGGCGGCGTGGCCTGGTGGGCGCGATCGTTCGCCCAGGGTACATCACGGGAGACCCGCGATCTGGCACCTCTGTGACCGACGACTTTTTGGTTCGGCTGTGGAAAGGGTGTTTGCAGGTCGGGGCGCGTCCGGACATTGCCAACCCGCTCAACGCCGTCCCCGTCTCGCAAGTCAGCCGCATCATTGTTGCCGCGGCGTTCCAGCTCCCTGCCGCGCTGGGCCAGCCTCTCGGCGTCGCTCAAGTGACGAGCCATCCGCGCCTGACATTGAATGAGTGGATGGGTGCTCTGGAATCGTACGGTTACCAAGTTCCATTGGTCCCCTACCGGGACTGGTGCACGAGGGTCCAGGAATATGTCAGTGGTGACGGTCGTGCCAACAAGGAGGAGTTTGCGCTGCTGCCTCTGTTCCACTTCGTGGTGGGAGACTTGCCCGGAGACACTGTTGCTCGTGAGCTGGACGATGCAAACACTGCGGCCGCACTAAGGCGCTACGAAGCCAACGGAGGAGACGCTGCGAGCCAAACCGATCCGTTCAGTGCCAGCTCGGTGGGTGTGCAGACCCTGGGGATGTACCTGGCATACCTTGTCGCCATTGGCTTCCAACCCGCGCCGCCGTCAAACGGCAAGTTCAAGTTGCCGGTTCTAGATGAAGCGAGGGTCCAAGAACTAGCGGCCGGCCAGCTTGGTGGTAGGTCTTCAAGGCCGTGAATGCTGGTGTGCAGTGAGAATAGTATCGAGTATTGACATTCCTACCTAAGAAGCATGGGTCTGACGTCCGAGGCAAGACGGCAAAGACAACGATAATAACGACAGCGCCAAAACGTCACTTGCATTCGACGCACGAGAGCGCTTTGAATTTGCCTACCAGTCCTAACTTCTCTAGTTGTAGCCTGAGCCCGGTAAGATTCAACCCAGTGTACCGCAAGACGTAACGTAGCCGCCCAACTTTCAGCCTGGTTTCGACATCCACGCAAAGCTATTCTTGGTCTTGGACGGCGCAACCATTAACCCGAACGAATGTTTTCGGACCTACAACTATTTTCAACCAACTAGTGTATAGGGGTCAATGTTGAGATTGAAATGTCAGTCTCAGTCATCGGCTCGACCATAGAAAAGCTCCATATTATCGCTTTCTTGTGGCAGTCGCCCAGAGCCCAAAATCCGAAGAGGGCAGATAATGTTTTGGTGACCTGTCGTCATCAAGGTTGAAGCGATAATAACCCGTCCAAGGTGGTTCGGTGTTCACCCTAACATTGTCTTCAGACCCGGCGCCTTCCTATGATATCGGGACCGCCGCTCGTTCTAGGTTTTTCTGAATGGAAATTTTCCAAGCGCAATCTTCGCCAGAACATCGCACGATACCTAAGTACTGAAAGTTAGTTGTACGTTGAAGGCATTGATCTATTCACTATGTTCAATGATGGCAGAATCGTCCCTAGTCAACTGAAGGGCCTGTGATGCCGAAATGCGATTCCACGGCAAGCGGGTTGTCAGCCCTTGCAAGAATCACCGGAAGGAGAGCTTTCAACTCCGGCTCCTGGACATGTTTATCAAACTGCCTCTCTAATCGGCAGTCCGAAGATTGTTTCCATTTTCCAGCCCCGAGATCCCCTCTAGCTGCAGCATTAGACCTCATCTGTTCCCACTTTGACTCCCACTCTGGGGGCAGCTCCCCAAAAACGTCGATTATCGCTTAAACCAAGGGGTTAAGGTATAGTATTGGTATTAAATGCCTTACCTAGATCGATAATGCGAATGTTGTCATCGTCTTCCTCGTTATTAAGTGGCCAACCAGTCCACAGTGCTGATTCTACCACTTAGCAAGGGATACCTTGTCCGAGGGCTTTGCCATCTAATTAAGCCAACTTTTCTGGATTCGGAGGCCCAAGTGCTGCAAAGAGTTCTTCTTCGGATAGGCGAGATAAGCGGCCGTTATAAAAGGTAAGGTTTTTTATTCTGAGATCTATAAAAGTTAGATTAAGAGATATAAATATCCCATGAATATAAAGCAATAAGACCACAGGCGGCTATACCTCCGTGTATATAACTAGCCTTATGCATAAAGGCAACAGCTTCCAATATTTAGGTCGATATTCTAATAATAATATCTATATCGAGACGCTCCCTAAAGTAATGCGCGTTATTTACTATTATGTTGACAGTAGGGCTAAGAAGTTCGAATACGAGACACTGATAACATTTATTAGGACCTTCATGGAGGAAATCATCCAGTAGTTGAACAATGTGTTTAGAACCTGGATTTTATTTGAGAATGGCGCTAATGCTCATAGAATCTAAAGCTCCTGAGACTGTTTTGTCCTCTCTACTTTGGCGATTTTAACGGACACCTATTACTTGAGTCCACGTACCGTTGACGAAAGCGAAGTGAATGGTGGGTAGCTAGGCGAGCGATATGCCTATAGTCTCTGGTAACCTAGACTGTTGAGAAGCTACCGTGGCCCAGCTTGTGGTATATTTTGTACCGGCCGTCTTTCAGAGTATCTCCAAGGGCAACAGGATGATATCCTCCCGGTCGATAGTCAAGGAAGTTCTCCTCCTCGAACACGACGTTCGATTGCTTGTTATAGCGCTCGTGGATGTTTACGAATCCGCTCATTGCGAGCAGTAACCTGGTTAGAGAAGTGCGTCAATATAGAGTCAAAGCTAAACGAGGTGTTGGTTTGGCAAGTTGCAATCGAGCCTAAGCCTTGCGAAAGGTCAAAATCAAGGCCTCGAAACGACTGTCCGCCTTGTCGTCACTGGCATCATCCACATCCGACACCGGATTGATCAAGGTCCGATAGGTGGACCGAGCAATGATCGTGCCTCAAAGGCTGTATGGGCGTTCCGCATGGCACATCCCAGGAGTTAGAGGCAAGATGAGTGGCAGTGCCATGATCGGGGCAATCACCCGAATCGAATCCAAAGATATACCGCAGATCATCACGGGAGCCTTTCGAACCACAGCAGGGTCCGCAGCGGAAGTGCAAGCGCAACTTCTGCCTACACTGCGGCAAGTCGAACAGACCACTCTCGAAATCATTCTGCGCAGTAGAACCAGTCCATGTTACGACGAGGCGGTCCACACCCAAGACAACCACCTCGTCCAAAGTCCACTGCACCGGTCATCGAAGGTTCTGCCAGGCAATTACCACGAGAAGCGCCAACCTTACATCGTGCCGCCTTGGTGGGCGCCTCCGTTCACTCCTAATCGCAGGATCTCTCAATAACGCGATCGAAGAACACGATGCCACCACCCAGCGACACTATGCTTGTACACAGATGGAAGCGGCATCAACAGCCACGTGGGCGCCACAGGCATTCCTTTGTCTCTTCCATTTCGAAACACTCCCATCAAGAGGATGGGGTATATGGACACTTCCACCACTTGCACTGTCCATGCTGCGGAACTCAAAGGTACATTCCTACGCTCTCATTGTAGACTTCGAGCGACGGCCAGGTCTAGGCGGGGTGTTTGGGTGCCATTGAGGACTCGTGCACGGTGTGTAGCAGGCGATCTCGACAAGTGATTCTTAGTTGACCGCGATCAATTAGGCTGTGTGCTTGGAGACGCGACGACAATGTTAGGGCAGATTTCGAACGAGCTAGATCGAGCGTGGCGATAGTTGAACCCCGCAAGAAGGACGGATGGGGAAGACGGGGGGCGGTAAGGATAGTTAGGCGAAGGCGAAGATGCGGGGTACTCCCAACTAGCGCACGACAACTCCACCTATAAAAGCCGCGGAAATGCCAAGTAGTTCCGAGCAAACCTTCCTGAGATCCCGAATTCCCGAGTTCCGCTTCCGAGATCCTTGTCACAGGGCAATGCAAGGCTGGGTGGAGGGGTTTAGCCTTGGCACGCCCCCGGATCAGTGAAAAGGCGCGGAATACCGAGGTACAGGATCCAGAGTTGTGGAATTAATGCAAGCCTTGTGAATCAACTATACAGGGGAGAAAAGGGCTACTATTTATTTCGTGTAGGGCGGATAGGCCGAGTAATACGCCTCGGTGGATTGAAGAGGCACGTGGGTACCGATAACGTACATGACATGTAACATTTTACGCGCTAAGAAGCAGAGAAGATGGAAGACTATATCAAGTAGACCTGTGACGACGATCGGCTGGAGACGCCTCGGTCCTATCGGCACACGCCTCGAAACCTCTAGCTACATACCTGGTTATGTGGTCTGACGCCCTGAGTGTAGTCTACACGGCTCTCTGCTAGAAATATCACGTGTTTAGATTTTCCGTGTCATGGATGAATTCACTCGGAAGTACAATATCCCCGGCTTGTACTATATACGTAGGTCGCTACTCCGAGACATCAGTCGATTGTGGTTTGACCCATAGCATCAAGCCTGCTCATACCGCTCTCGGATGTAGGCAGCGTACACGACGAGACATATACACTTCCAACGACGTCCCTTGTTGAAATATTATTCGCTCGGAGAGATACATCCCAGCATTCGCTTTAGGAGCAGGCAAAACACCAGGTAGCACTGTCCCTGACCTAACCCGCCGATATCGGACCATCCGTGCGAAGAGTTCATCCTCTCTGATTGTTACTTAAAGCTAGCCTTACGACAGCAACATCTGTAACAATCACAACCCCCGCTGGCCCCGTTGACCCTCATTGCGACTTGGACCTTTTTCGACTTAGCATGACTTCTATCGCTGCCAATATGATCACAATGCCGCGGATGACACTTTCTGGTCTTGTAGGCCACGGCTGGACCCCACGAGGAGAACTTCTCGGTTGTCTCCCTCCCAAAAGAACAATGAGCGCCGCCAGAAAGCTTCACAATGCAGCTACACCTGTAAAGGTTAAAAAGATCGCGGGCGCATGTGGTGCAGAAATCTCAGGCGTTGATCTTGCGAAGGACCTTTCAAATCCAGCCGTCGTCAAGGAAATCCGCAATGCCCTCCTCGAGCACTTGGTTATCTTCTTCCGCGGCCAAGCGCATCTCACTCCAGCGGAGTTCCTAGCCTTCACCAAGCAATTTGGCGCGCCAGTCAGATATCCAATGGTCAGCGGTCTTGCAGATCACCCAGAAATCATCGAAGTGCTCAAACGCGAACACGAAAAGACAAACTTTGGCGGTGTCTGGCACTCGGACACTACCTACCTCGACGAACCGCCTATGGCCTCCATCCTTCTGGCTCGTGAACTGCCGCCTTATGGTGGAGACACGTGTTTTGCGAACCAGTACCTGGCGTATGAAACGCTGAGCGACGGACTCAAAAAGACACTCGATGGACTGCGGGCGGTCAGCAGTTCTGCCAAAGCTGATGTGAGCAAGACTCGAGAGGACCGCATTAAGGAAGATTCACAGGGATCTGAGAGCGCGAAGAAGGATCTAGAAGTTTCACATCCGGCTGTGCGGAGCCATCCCGAGACCGGCCGTAAGGCTCTATACCTCAACACGGCACACACAACGCGGTTTGATGGCTGGACGGAAGAGGAAAGCAAGCCGTTACTGGACTACCTGTTCCAGCACCAAGTCAAGCTCGAATTCACTTGTCGCTTCAGGTGGGAGGTTGGCTCCGTGGCCTTTTGGGATAATCGGTGTGTGCAGCACAATCCGGTCAACGACTACCACGGATACAAAAGGTCAATGCATCGAATTACCCTGGGAGGAGATACGCCCAAATGATGCGGTTTATTAGGATATTCCTGAACCGGGAACTCCTCCATTGAACAGTGTACTATCTATGTATAAGGAGACAGAAGAACGAGGCATAAGAAGCAGGACCTATTCTGTTCTTTGTTCAGTAGCAGAATATAATTCCGTCCACAATAGTATGTGCGTCTTGAATGATAGCCCCAACCTGCGGCGGATTCCATGGCTACCACGACAAGCTTACCTTTTCCAACACAGAGATGAAGAAGTTTCTAGGGAAGTGGATCGTGCAGTAAGTAGTGAATTCCTCGGAGCAGTCGGGGGTGCGATTTGGGATCGATGGTAGGAGGACTTCATCAAAGATTGCTGGGGTGGAAGCAGAAACTAGGCTCCCATCTCAGACTGATCGGCTACAGGATTACCCAGGAATGAGAAAGTTAACTGGTTAGAGGACCGACTGATTATGAACTTCCCGTTTGGAGATGTTGGGATCTTTTGGGTGGAGGGGGGGTATGGGTATGCTTTATTTTATTAAATCACGACAAAAAGCGGAATGACCTTGCTTCGTGGCCAGAGCAGCATCAAGGCATCTTGCGAATGGCACCTGACGAGAAGGTGCCTCAGGACCTCCGGTCGTTCGAATCTTAGGTCAGGTTGATTGTTTTCCTTTTCTCAATTCTTGAATTCTAGGATTGGCGGAATGAATAACAATGAGACTTCAAGTTGGTGATTAGTGAATAATAACTAGATGCTTTTGGTTTGTTTTCCTTCGAACACGCATCTCTTCAGCTATAGGGATGAAATGCATTACAGGGAGATCAAAGGTCGTAACTACTATATTGAAGAGACAATGCCCCCAGGTGAAAATACATTAGAGTCTTCCTTCTGATTAGTAACTGCCGTCGTCGTCAACCGGGATGTTGCCATCTCCCGATAGCTCGAGTTTCGGTATATATTACCGTAGTAAAAGAGACGAGAGCGTTACAATCACGGCTAATGCGATGAAATGACGAAGAGCGCCTTAAGACCTCGTCCTTAATCTAAGTACTAGTCTTATCTGGCCAGATTGCCATTGTGCACTGACCGGGGTTGATTCTACGGAAGCCAAAATGCGGAGCCTTTTTTCAAGTATATTGCTCTCTTACAGGGGAATTGACTGCCACAGTAGATTCCGGTGCACAGGGTGAGGCCGATGCGCTAGTTAAAGTTTTGCACCGCGATTTTATCTCTAATTACTCTTCACGCTGTGGCCAACACGGCATCCTCCTCGAGTTGAGGACAGGGCTTGACAGGGCGCGGAGCATATGTACGTACACCATAAGCTAAATCACTGCATATAGTGCCAATATATCCCATGAAAGGATCCATTAATCTTCAAAGATAGGAACCGGTTTTATACATGCTGTACTGTACTCCCCCCACTACCATGGATGTAAAGTTCCGCAGAGTTACATAATAACGCGGAATTTTGCAATCCAGTACGGAGCACGGAGTACGGAGTACTGTTCACCGTTGGGTAGCCGCGGCCCCGATTTGGGTCGCTACTCGGTCACTACAACGCTATCATTTCCGGCAATTCGGTCTCTTGAGGATCAGAGGCGTGTCGGACGCCAACTCCGTCGAGACCTTAAAGTGTAACCTCATCAGTGAAGGCATCGTCGAGTTTTCGTCAAGCTCAACTCACCATGTCGTCGCAGTCGACAACGCCTGAGATCCTATGGCGACCGAGCCACCGAGCCACGGCGCCGATGGACAGCTACCGTCAGCATGTCAACCACACTTTCAATCAGAAACTGTCTAACACTCGTGAGCTGCAACACTGGTCTGTGACCCGGCCACACGACTTTTGGATCGACTTGTACGGTTATTTGAATCTCGTGCCTCCTCTACCAAGCTCAACGCGAAAGGCATACGACGACAGCGTCCCTATGAGCAAGAACCCGCCTTTCTTTCAGGGCCATTCTCTCAATTACGCCGAAAATGCGCTCTTTGCGAATCCAGATTCTGAAGCTGTGGCTCTCATTGGTATTCGCGATGACCAGGACATTTACAACGGAATCCATGACACATTGACTTGGGGTCAATTTCGCGAAAAAGTCCGCCAAACGGCCAGCGCTCTTAGGCGCAGTGGCATCAAGCAGGGCGACCGGGTCGGTGCACTAGTCGCCAATTCAAATTGGGCGATCATTCTTTTCCACGCCACAGCATCGATAGGTGCCATATTCACATGTATCAGTCCAGAATTAGGTGTCGAGGGTTGTGTGTCCCGGCTTCAGCAAGTCACACCGAGAATCATCTTCGTCGATAGCCACGTAGTCTATAAAGGCAAGGTGGTTTCTATCGGCGGGAAAATCGATGATATTCTACACAAACTGAAATTGCAACTGCAAGTCTTCGTGGTGCCCATTGTACCTAGCAAGCTAAGTTTCCCGACTATGGAAGACTTCTTGAAGCGGCAGAGGTCCTCCGATGGACTTATATTTACGCGTGTACCTTTCAACTACCCCCTCATGATATGTTACTCTTCGGGCACGACGGGGGCGCCTAAGTGTATCGTCCACCAGCACGGCTGGCTTATTCAGACGAAGAAGATCTCAACCTTACACAACAGCCTGCGCCCCAAGGATGTGGTGTTGGTATATTCGAGTACCTCTTGGGTGGTATTTTATGCTATGTGTGGACATCTTAACGCCGGCGTCACTCTAATCGTCTATAACGGCAGTCCGTTGTTTCCAGACTCGAAACAACTACTGAGACTTTGCGATAAATTCCGGGTGAACTTTCTAGGTACTTCCCCGCGACTTTTGCTCGAGATCGAGATGTCCCGCACTATTCCGAAGCAAGAATTCGATTTGTCACCTTTAAGAATGGTCTATACTACTGGAGCGCCACTGTCGGTGGAACAGTATCGATGGTTCTATCGCTCCTTTCCACCTGAAGCGCAAATTTGCAATACAGCAGGGGGTACAGATACAGCATCATCCCTCATTATCGGCGACCCCTGTGGACCAATTTATGCTGGCGAGATGCAGATACTTGCTCTTGGTATGGATGTGGATATCGCGGATCCCGCTAGTGGTGTTTCGATCGCGCACACAGGTGAGGCTGGCGAGATGGTAATTCGGAAACCTTTCCCAAGCATGCCGTGCTTTTTCTGGGGTGATGCAGACGGCAGCATATATCACGATGCATATTATTCTCGTTTCTCGGATGTTTGGGCACAACACGACTGGCTAAGTCGAAATCCATCCACGGGTGGCTATATTATGCACGGCCGTAGTGATGGCGTACTGAGTAAGTTGCTTCATTAAATCGAAGGACTACTGATCCTCTAACATGCTGATAGATCCGTCTGGTATACGATTTGGCAGTGGCGAGATCTATGCCATTGTCGAGACCCAGCCTTTCAACGAGTACATTAGCAATACATTATGCGTGGGTCGCCGGAGACCGCAAGATGACGACGAGCAGGTCTTTTTGTTCCTCGTCATGAAACCCGGGTTTTCCTTGACAGAAGCATTGCGGTCGGACGTCAAAAACGCGATCAGAACTAGTCTATCTCCAAGGCACGTGCCTCGATTTGTCATTGCCGTGCCCGATATTCCTATTACTGTCAACGGGAAGAAGGTCGAAATTGCCGTTAAGGACGTCTTGAATGGGAAAGATATCAAGCCGAGCTCGACTGTGCAAAATCCAGATACGATTGCGTGGTTTAAACGGTTTAGAGATTTAGAATCGGAGCCTAGAGATACCAAGATATAGATAGATGTAATTGTACAATTCTATGAGTCCCATCCAGTGAGTTCTACTCTATAAGGCTTGTAAAATCTATCCTATGAGCCTTACTCTGTGCAATCTACATAAAGCTGTCGCACTGTACGCTGCCTTGAGGGGTAAATATGAATGACACAGAAATCCTTGCCTAGGAATACTGAGGTCGCTATCCTGCTGATAATCTGCGACACTGCTTCTTGTGATTGATTTGTGTCAGTCTGGATTAACTGTGAGTTCTTCTTTCACGGTAAGACCGCATTCTTCTGCTAAAGGCATTGTGACCTGAGTCAGGTAAGTAGTCAAGGACATTTGAATATGTTAAGTCGACAAAGTGAGCTCCTATTCACAGCTTTATATCTGGGGAATTTATTAAAGAATATTTAGTGTGCATTAAAATTGAGACTCAGACAGTCGCCATTTTTTATTTCCTTGATAGATCTTAGTGAAAGAACATCGTTGGTGTATAATTAGAGTGGCTTGCGATCTGGGGTAGCCAAGCCTCTTTACGGTTTCTCGGGTCGGGAATCCTCCACAGGATCGATTTCAGGACAGTTCGTTCCATTTCTTCGGACTCACGAGCTACACTTTGTTGCGCGAAAACCCAGCGTCACAGCTACCAGCAGCAGCAGCAGCAGCAGCACAATCTAGGCACCGGTATCTGGAAAAATAACCCTGATGGCCTCCACCGTCTCAGTAACGACCGAGGTTCCTGTGTGAGACAGGGAATATAACTGATTGGTCTGCTTCTCCATGGTGCCTGAACAATGAACATACCCCAGCCACTGTGGGGCTTCGAAGAAAGCAATTCATCCTCGGTTCGCAATCCGGAAACAACTCTGACCTGGCTTCGCTCGGCTCCCTCAAACCCCGCAAAACCCCGAATATTGTGCTGATGATGTTTTTGACGTTTGCTTGACCGAGATTCCCTGCCCGGAACATGGTTTTAATCTTGAAAGTTTAATTAGCACCGCTCCTACTTATACTTTTACTTTTAGGCATCAAAATTATCAGTATTGTCTATTTCATAGAGATTTTATAATCTAAGATTATTCAGAGGACTAGCTCAGAAGAGAACAAACAAGTACAAGTTATCAATAGTCCATCATGGTTGAAGCATCCTTCGCAGGTCAAAACATCGCCATCACTGTATGTCCATGCCCTCATTTGTGGTGCGGTGCTTTTCAAATACAAAATGTCCCCCAATGAAAGAAGCAATGTTGAGCACAAGTCGGGGGAGAGCTGACCATGATACAGGGCGCCGCTTCTGGTATTGGCCTCGCGACCGCCCAGGCTTTACACCGACTGGGCGCAAATGTCTACGTCGCGGACTTTGTCAATGAACCGCCTGCGAACTTTCCAAGCTCCACGGAAAAGTCCATTGTTCAGTTCACTGGCTCCTGCGACATCTCCAAGCGAGAAGATTGCAAGAAATTCATCGACTCCATTCCGGGACGTTTGGATGGCATGGTTAATTGTGCCGCTATCGCACGACATGAAGGGCAGATGGCGAGCGATGAGCTTTTTCACAGGACTATCGCGGTTAATCTTATAGGCACTGTACGTCTTATCTCTACCCCATCATTTCCTTGAATCATTGGTTCTATGCCTCAGGAGAGGATCACGCTGACAATGATGCCAAGTGGAACATGGCCACTGAAGCTGTCCTCCGCATGTCTAAACAAGACGTCCGAACCTCCACCGGCGGTGTCTTCGTAGGCGCAACCAATAAGACACTTGGTCAAGGTGCCATCGTGAACGTTTCATCAGGTGCTGGAATCAGAGGCCAACCGGCATTGGCTGCATATTGCGCAAGCAAACATGGCGTGAATGGGGTGACAAAAGCTATGGCAAAGGATTGGCCGGGTATCAGGATGAATGTGGTTGCTCCGGGTAAGTACCGCGTTCCATGGTCTAGAAAGCTAGTCAAGGCTGACAAGAAGGGATAGGTGTAATCCAGACGCCAATTCTATCTACTCTGGGGTATGATGACCTCTGGAAGGGCCTTCAAAAAAAGACAATGGGGGGAAAGCTAGGACAGCCAGATGATGTTGCGGATGTGATTATATTCCTGTTGAGCGACGCGAGCGCTTGGATGACGGGACAGGTTTTAGCTATCAACGGCGGCGCCGACTAGAAGATGGCTCATCCTCCAATAAAAACAGTTGCATAAGTATGAGGGCCAGACGGACTGTTTGAGCTTAGTTAGACTGGAACTTGGACTTCAGCATCACCCTAGTTCCGAAGAGCGTCTACACAATAATACTTACGAATGAACAACTCTCCGAGAATGTGGATCTTTATTTCTGTTACTCAAACGGAAACTTGGTCTGGTAATAGCATGTGTTGCCAAGGTTGAGTCTGTCGTGAAGTCTATGCATCTCGTTTACGCGGAACTACGTGTTGTTACCGAATAGTCAACATGATAATCCTAACGATTATAGCTCTTTGTGATATCATCTATATAAGTATAATAGTACAACATTTAAAGGAGGAGCTTTAGGCTTAGGAATAGTCAAGTATCTCGCTTCACTTCGGTGTATCCCCGGCTAGTGTTATCCGATACATTGCCCTTTTGAACCCATGGTAATCGTTGACCGGGTTGTGCTACACACACTGATTATCCCAAAAGGCCACGGAGCCAACTCTCTACCTGAAACGACAAGTAAATTCAAGCTTCACCTGTTGCTAGTACGTATTGCTCTGATCTCTGCTTCGTACGCGTATAGCCTTTCAGCCATTATCAAGCGGCGCCGGAGGTTTCAATAGCGCCGTCAACTCCTCTGAGCCTCTCTGACTTGGTCTACAACCTGCGGAGGTGTTTATCTTGTTTCAATTCTTCTTCGAGATGAGAAGAGAGTTGGCCAAGCAGAATTTCTTCGTGACACTTTTCGATACTCTCGAAATAGTCGATAGCGATTGTCAGAGCCTTCATTTCAGAATGCGACTTGGCCGGCCCGGCTTTCGACTGGTGATACTAGCACCTTCTGCGCTTAGAATATTGTATGTTGCGCGGGCACTGTACCAAAATATCCGCGCCTCACGCCGAGGCGCCCAAGTATGACCCTTGTTGCCAGCACACTAACACATCTTGGAGCCATGCCGAGCCAACACCTCCCCCTTGCCGTTCTATCAGTACTTGATCCATGCGATGAATCTACAAGTTCAATTCATAGCTTCACAGGTTTTTGTTCAATAAATAGTGCTTTCGCTCGTGCAAGCAGCCGGCCCTCTGCGTCCTCAATTCTTGCCCTCACCCAGAGCTTCCTTCCCTCTTTCTCCACGGCCCAGCCGCGAGCAAATATAATGCCTGGAGTATCGATCGGCGCTTTATAGTCCACCGTCATGGTCGCTGTTGCTAGCGAAAGACTTCCTAAAGCCTCGCACGCTGTCAAACCTGATATATGGTTCAGAATTAAGGAATTGAAGCCTCCATGCGCACGACCTGATTTGCCATCGACTCCCGAGCCGAGTGACAATAGATAGCACTGCTCTAAAGGTCTAATGGCATCGGCTTCGGAGGTGGGTCGCTGGAAAGATAGATGTGCCCGAATGCCAGAAGACGTGTAGAGGGATTCTCTGAGTATACTATTGGAAATTGGGTTGTCTGGATCAAACAAGGCTTCTCTCGCATTCACGAGATTTGAGATATTGGAATTGAGAATGGATCTGCACCATGGGATGTTGAAGTCTGGAGGTATCTCCATCGCGCGTTAATGTACGAATTCGTATGGTGTAGTAGGTTGTAGCAGGTGGCTGAGGGTGTCTCGTCTTGATGAACACCAGTTGTGTTTCACGACCATCCGATCTCTTCAATGGTATGTAAGAAGCACAAGCCAGAGCAAAGGCGATACGACTTCACGTGAACACAACAGAGCAAGGGCAACCTCGGAATCGCCGAATAGACATGATTGAACAAGTGTTGAAAAAAAGCACCTCGGTAAATGTTTCTGTGATTTTCGGTCGTCCCGAGGCAGCGTCCGAGCGTTCCAAGACTTACAAGGACCGTCGACGTAGTAGTAGAACGCTAGGCGTCTAGCTCATCTCGTAGCCTTTCGGTCTGACAGGCGCCCTCTTGGTCAGGGAAGGTCATCAATACCACTGACACCGCAAGTTCCAACCACCCTTCTCACAGCATTGACGCCGTTTGCTTGTCTCGGCGGGGGCTTATGCGTCGAAAGCACCAAAGTCTGCAGCCTGGGGCACCCCTCTAGGGTCCACTCGTGCCCCAAACGCACACCCCTGGCTGTCTATCGGCGCCTGAAGGTGCCAAAAAGGCCCTTGAGATCACGGATACCATCTTCCGATAACCGTACCATTTTCCGATCACTGTACGGAGTACAGCTCCGATAGCGTCTAAAGAATTACGGAACACAGCGCAGCGTTAAGGCCGAAATATTGCCCATCCTCCGCAGAGGAGAGGAGTCCGTTAGATGCCGTGAAAGGCCGTCACAAAGACTAACAGTATCAACTGAATGTTTGCCAAACGTTGAGAACAACAACGTCTTTTCAGACCTTTGAGTCTTTGGCTAATTTTTCGACTCTTTTCACCAGCCCATGACAACTAAAAAAAATGGCGTTGCCAAATCTCGAGAACAAGAGAGCCCTCATCACTGGAGGTGGCTCTGGTACGACATAACGTCCACTGTAGAAGTGAACTGACTAACTGCTGCAGGATTGAGTCTTGCTCTTGCGAAGGCTCTCCATCTAAGAGGTGTATCGATCCTGATCTGCGACCTTAGCCTGCACAAAGAGGCAGAATCGTGGTTGGAGGAAACGCAAAATGGTCAAGGACCACGGGTTCGATTCCTGCGAGTGGATGTCACCGATTGGAAGCAACTTGAGGCAGCCTTCGAAGCCTTCCATGGCCAATTCGGCGGAGTCCCAGAGATCGTCGTTGCTGGCGCCGGTGTATATGAAGCATCGTGCCCAGGCTTTTGGGACAACAGAGACCAAACGTCCCATTACAAATTGTTTGACATCAACCTCGCCCACCCTATAAAGCTCTCCAGGATTGCAATCCGCCGGATGCAACAGGCGCGGTCGAGTGGCGTTATCCTGCATGTTTCAAGTATAGTTGCTCAGAAGCCAAATGTGGTTCTGCCACTTTATGCAGCCTCGAAAGCAGGTCTCAGCCAGTTCATCCGTTGCATGGCTCCATTGGAAGAGATGTGCGCCATCAGAATAGTAGGAGTGGCTCCTGGGTAAGACTGGCTTATCCCATTCGACTTGATAGAGCGCTTTGCTTACATCCTGCAGGATTGTGGACACGCCACTCTTTCGAGACCATCCAGAGGCTCTTGAGCATATAGATATGGAAAAAGACTTTTCATTGCCGCCGTCAGAGGTAGTCAAGGCAATGATAGCATTGATCACAGAGAAGCAATACGTTGGTGGTACCGTTCTAGAGGTTGGTGACATAGGGCAGTGGCGCGAGGTTCAAATTTTGGGGGATATAGGCCCCCAGGGAAGGTCGACCTTACCACGATCGAAGGCTAAAGCCATGTTTACTTTAGTTGATAAGGCATTGAAGGAGGATGCGAGAGCCACTACAGCAAAGTTATAGTTTACTTTCACCAAAGATGAGCATTCAGTGTCGGTTTCGTACTGTAGTCTTTGCACGTGATACTAAGCTTAAGCATGCTCTCAAAACAATTAAGCTCAGCATACGGAGTACACTCTTTGTGTCAAAGAGAGGCTCACCCTTTGATTTCACCGCCAGATTTGCAACTTGTTCTTCAATAAAAATGTACCATAGCACCGCCACGGACCTTCAGCAAGCCGCTAAGCAGAACCGTTTTCCCCTCGAGAGTCTCAATCCGGCGAAAAGAGAGAAAGATTGTTGGCACCTTTTATTCAGTTCCAACACGAACAACACACTCCAGAACTCGCTAGCTCTATTGATTACATCCCAGAAAACAATGGATGTCGGGAAAATATGATTTTACATCGCCAAATAGGACGAGCCCAGTTTTTGTGCCTCGTGCCTATCGCCACCAGAAAACTTTTCCCCATGTGTCCAGCTCTGTTATTGCACCTATTGAAAGGACCAAAGAGTTCGCCCCCAACTCCCAGAACTCTGTCAGATATTGGCCCAGCGTGACGCTGTAAAAATGGTTCCAGCCAACATTTCAGTCTCCTTGTCTGCTTTCCTCGTCTGGTCGAGTCTACTCCGAAACCACTTTCCATTGTCTGTACAATTTCTTGTGTTGCTCGAAGAATGCCATGGTGAAGATAGTCTGCGGACCCAGGCGGATGAAACTAGGCACCCACCCGCGGAACATCCAAAGCAGCCCTTCCCTCCGGCTCGCTTCTCGGATGATCTTCAGCATGGATTGTTTAGATCCTACGCTGCTCATGATCCTTGACTTGATCACGTCTACAGGGCTGCAGACTGTGGTCGTGACAAATCCTGCTGCTAAAGATGCGCAGAAGTGGGTTGGGAGGGTGTCGGACATGTGTAACGAGGAGAGGCATATGGATTTGAAGTAATCATAGGAAGCAAGTTGTGAAGCAGTAGCCAGGACCGCACGGGCGGAATTTGCACCTACGCCACGGAAGAGACTCGATAGCCCCTCTTCGCGGATCATGTGAACCAAACCACTCAGCGCGTTCTTGTATCTCTTCTGGAGTTCGGGCGGCTTTGATGCGTCGGATTGCATGCGTACATTAAGTACATCGCCGGGATTTCCTGCTATACCGCCCAGCAGACCTGCGAAGGAGGACATAGCGACCAAGGTCGACATGGCCTGTTTGGGGTTGGGATTCGAGAGCGTAGGCTGCACGGCGAAGCGGGACTTCAAATCTTCGTAGACACCAAAACGGACGGTAGAATAGGTCATTTGGCGGAGGAGCGCTGCGGAAATGCCTGCATAGAGGCCGAGGATGCCTTGGTGACGAAGGACATGTGCGAAGGTCGCCAGTGTGGTCTTTGGCGCGTTGGGAGTGCGGGTTTGCAGACGGACTTTGACTGTGTGAGCTCATTAGAGGTGGGGGCATGTATTCGATGAGGCTCAGTGAGTACCCAGGTCTAAAGGATGGGTGACCACCGCAGCCATCGAGGCCGCGCTTCCTCCAAACCAGAAGGGATATCGCATGCTTGCAGCAGCCCTCTGCTGCTCTGCTGTGATGAATGACATGATGTTGTTTCCCGCGACGATAAAGGCTTGTTCGCCCGTCGCTCTATACCACACTCCAAAAGTCGTGTGCGTCAAGACAGTGGCAGTGTCTCGGGGAGTAGAGAGCGAGGTTAGTAGTACAAAGGTAAAGCTGGCAGCAACCGCACCAGTAGGATGCCGCGGTGAAGCATCCCGGAATTGCAAGAAATTGCGCTGAAGCGGCGATGCCGGCAGAGGGTCAATTCCGATAGCGCCTCACGGCTCGCTTGCATCTCGGAACACTGCGAAAAGAACAGGGCTAATATTGATATCCTGAAGTGAGGGTGCTCCCTAATATCGAGGCTTTTGCCGACCCTTTCGAGGTCCTCCTCCATGAAGGAGGCGCTGAGACTGGCAGTCCATCTTCTCGGATGTTGCTGAGAGCACCTCGATGCACAAACCAGAGGAACGAAACTTCCATGGCACTGCGTCTGACAGCAAAATCTCGGAAAAGGCTCTCCAACGGCCACACCAGTCTGATCTTTGATTGGTCAAATTTCGGTATCTCCATCGTCAGACGAATGTATTTTTGGAAACAGTTCGGTTCGGCCAGATGGTGGAAGGGATTTACCACTTATAGAGTAGTGGAGGGGGGACGACCCTCCGCCATAGCGGTCTGGGATGTCCGATGAAGCCTCCCAAGTCCTGACTCCTGAGTTGCCCTGAGGTGGCCTGCGTCTGGTGCCAAGCTTTGAGGTTGATCCCCCACTTGCGGCATTATAATCATCAGACAAGGTAGGCCGGCCTTTTGCCAATATTCCGTGAATGCCTCGGTTTTCATGCCGATATATTACCGAGCCCATTCCCAAGGACGTTCTTATATGCTGCGCTTCAGAGCTCGTACATTTGCTTCCGCCAAGCGGACATTTCGAAGCAATATGGGCCCTCAACTACGATACGATAACCAAGTAGCCATTGTCACTGGAGCTGGCAACGGCTTGGGCAGGCAGTATGCTCTCTTCCTCGCCTCGCGCGGCGCGAAGGTCGTTGTGAATGACCTGGGTGGATCCTTCAACGGCAAAGATTCAGGAGGCAGAGGTGATGCTAGAGTTGCAGATGTCGTGGTCAAAGAAATCAGAGATGCCGGCGGTGTTGCTGTGGCCAACTACGATCCAGTCCAGAATGGCCATCTAATCGTCAAGACGGCTATCGATGTCTTTGGCAGAATCGATATTCTCATCAATAATGCCGGCATTCTCCGGGATATTACTCTGCGCAATATGAAGCAGGAGGACTGGGATCTCGTTATGGACGTGCACCTAAATGGCGCCTATAAAACAGCTCGTGCAGCATGGCCTTATATGCGAGAGCAACGATACGGCAGAATCGTCAACACATCATCCTCTGCCGGCCTGTACGGTAATTTCGGACAGAGCAACTACGCCGCCGCCAAGCTCGCCCTTGTTGGGTTCAGTCAGACATTAGCGAAGGAGGGAGCGAAATACAACATCACCACCAACGTGCTTGCACCTTCCGCAGCCAGCAGAATGACGCAAACAATCTGGCCTCAAGATTTGCTAGATGTGATGAAACCAGACTGGGTCGTACCTCTGGTCGGAGTGTTGGTGAACGAGCAATGCCGAGAAAATGGAAGCATCTTCGCGGCGGCGGCAGGACATTATAGCAAGATTCGCTGGGAGCGGAGCCAAGGTTTTCTCGCTAATCCAGAAGGCTTGACTCCCGATGTGGTATTAGAAAATTGGAAGAAAGTGGAGGATTGGAACGGTGCCGAGCACCCGAGGGAGCCAAAACAGATCTTCAAGTTGTACGAGAAGGCCCAAACGCTGCCTAAGCCAGTCTCAACCTCAACAAAGAAGGTCAGTTTTAAAAACCAGGTTGTGTTGGTGACTGGTGGCGGCGCTGGACTCGGGAGAGCTTACAGCCTTCTCTTTGCAAAACTGGGGGCAAAAGTTGTGGTTAACGATGTTGAGAACGCTGACAAGGTTGCGGACGAGATCAATTCTAATGGAGGCCACGCCTTGGCATTGGCAATGTCTGTCGAAGAAGGGGAGGCCATTGTTCGGAAAGTCGTGGATTCCTATGGCCGGATCGACGTCGTGGTCAATAATGCGGGCATCCTGAGGGACAAAGCTTTCACTAACATGACAGACGAACAATGGTACACGGTGATGAAAATTCACCTCCGTGGTACGTACCTCATCACGAGAGCGGCTTTCCCTATTATGTTGAAGCAGAAATATGGGCGTATTCTCAATATTACCAGCACGTCAGGCATATACGGCAACTTCGGCCAGGCCAACTATGCCGCCGCGGTAAGTCTGCTCCTAACGAACATCGTGTGCGAGAACTGACCTCAACCTAGAAATGTGGAATTATTGGCTTCACGAAGACAGTCGCCCGAGAGGGAGCCAAGTACAACATAGTCGTCAACACCTTGGCTCCTGCAGCGGGAACCAATATGACTCGCACAGTCTGGCCCGAAGAAAACGTTCGGCAGATGAATCCAGATTATCTTGCGCCGGTGGTCGCTGCCCTGTGTAGCCAGACGCCACCCGCATCCGGGAAAATCTTTGAATCGGCTGGGGGTTGGATCGGTGCTACGCGTTGGCAGCGTGCTAGGGGCTTTGACTTCGAACCCGACAAAGGTATACCGAGCGTGGAACAGGTTGCTGAGGTGAGAGTCTAGCGATGCGTATGTTTGACCTACTGACAAGGTCCAGGTCTTCTCCGAAATCTGTGATTTCGACAATGGAAAAGCAGACAATCCAGACACACCAGCAGAAGGAAGCAAGTATACGATGGGTAATGCGTTGAAGAATCCGAAAATTGTGAGCTGTCCTCCCGCGACGTACGTTGTATAGGAGACTTACGTTCCACAGGCTGCGGGTATGTCCCAGGAGAATCCTGCCAACCGCAAGTATATTGCAAAGATCCGAGAAGCGATATCTCAGAAACCGACTCCAACAAGCTATACCTACGATGATAAGGACGTCATTTTGTACAACATTTCCCTCGGCGCGCATCGGACGGACCTTGATCTAGTTTATGAAAACTCGGAAAACTTTCAAATCCTACCAACCTTTGGGATTGTCCCCACCTATGGAGCCATGTTCGACATCAAGGACATTGTCCCGAATTACGATCAGCGTATGCTTCTCCATGGAGAACAGTATCTGGAGATTAAGCAGTTTCCGATCCCGACATCCGGCACGCTGAAGACCGAAAGCCGCCTAATCGAAGTTGTGGACAAAGGAAACGCCGCGCTGGTAAGGCGAGGTGCTACTACGTTCGATGCTTCCGGCAAGCCTGTCTTCGTTAACGAGAGCGTTGTCTTCATCCGAGGATCGGGGGGCTTTGGTGGACAAAAGAAGTTCTCAGACCGTGGTGCCGCAACTGCCGTCAACACTCCTCCTTCCCGCGCGCCTGACAAGGTCGTTGAGGAGATGACATCCGATGACCTTGCTGCCTTATATCGGCTACTGGGCGATCGCAATCCACTCCATATCGACCCCAAATTCTCTGCTGCTGGTGGCTTTCCAGTCCCCATTCTGCATGGACTTGCGACCTTTGGCATCAGCGGCAAACACGTGTTCCAAGCATATGGCCCTTTCCGGAACATCAAAGTGCGCTTCAGTGGCACGGTCTTACCAGGCCAGACTATCGTCACGGAAATGTGGAAGGAGGGAGGCAAGATAGTGTATCAGGTCAAGGTGAAAGAAACAGGGAAAAGCTGCATCACCAACGCTGCGGTTGAACTGCTGCAAGGAGCCACGAAACTGTGATCTTGCATCTTAGACCAGGGAGACAATGACACCCTTATTCTTCACTGGACACAAGGAGCGCATCGAGCCAAGAAGAGTGAGTGCGTTAGGCGCCCACGGTCTCAGTTCGTTGGGCGAAATCCCGCCATGGTCACACGCCTGTCTTCTCTTTTACTCCTTTTCCTGATTGCTCGGAGAAATGAAGTATCAATTGCGAGACCTTGGAAGTGATTCTCGAATTAAGAGTCAAAAATCAAGGCCATGAAGATAGAGCTATTTTATTTATCATTCTGCCTATTGGCAACTGAGCGCCGACGAAAAACCCTCTCATTACTCTTCGTCAAGGTCTACTCACTTGGCCCAAGTACTCTTGAAGGCCACGAGCTGGTTGATAGCGGACAATTCCCATTGGAAGGTCCTTTGCTGGGTTACTCATCGACTCAACCTATTACCATTGTCCGACCTATAGGCCATTTCCTAATATGTTTAAAACGTCCCTCTGTACACCTAACTCTAGCTCTGGCCAGGTAAAACCCTGCATGGCACCTAAGTCGATACCGCCCATCACTGGCCACTGGAGGCCTAAATCTTCACTCCCTGGTAATTGGTTGAGGTCGATACTTAGTCCCGTGTCATCGTTACTTGATCCTGGTGTCCGTGATAGATTGGAAGAATAAACAGGCAATTGGGAAGTTTCATCTTGCTGCTGGCTAATCACAGACTCGCCGTGGGGAGACGCATCATTGATGAGTGCCTCGTGCTCTTTGCAAACAAAATCGACCAGATGTTCAAGTGTGCTCGACCCGATCGCCGTGCGCTTCAGCGCGCAATACGATGTCATGATTGCGCGAAGGACCGTTCGTGCTCCGTAAAAGCTTCTTGCAAGCTTCTTGACGAGACCATAGGCCATTTTGAAGGAGTCAATTATGCCAGCAAAATCCATATTGGTATCCCCATCGTAGACACTGTAACTGAGGTGGTAAAGGCTCTCACTTAAATGAAAAGTGAGGAGGTTGGCGGCCGGACGTAGGAAATTAGGATAAGCGAGTATGTAGTCTGCACATGTTGAAATATTTTCCCTCGCGAGGGCCGCGCATATTTCCTTTTCATATGGTAATACGTTTATTCTCCGTAGTGGATTTTGCCGAACAATCATACGGTAGAGATTGAGTTGCTATAAAATAAAGTGGTATTAATATAGTGACGGCTGAGGAGACAATAGTTGCAGGCAACGGGGAAAGGGAGGTCTTACTAGCTGGCAGAGCAATCGCCGACGGACGAAAATCTCAGATTCTCCAAGACTCAACACGTTCTGGTCCCTCCATTTCAGGGCCGACGGAGTTATTCTCTCCAGGAATATAATACGAGCGTCCAGTATTTCAACGTCTTGAGCGTGAGCATAGCGTCCCAGTCTTGCACTGAACAGCGTGTCCCAGATCTGTTTCCATATACGGGCGAAGTTTAGAGAGGTCTGGTTGAACTCCATCTCTCGACTGCTAGATTCCCCTATGCTCAGAGGATATTCATGGACTGGATTGTGTTCTGGTGTATTGTACTTCGACACCATAGATAATTGGGGTACAAATTCAGCGACCGCTACCTCACTGTCTCGAATCAAGTATGGCCTGCCTCGCCGGCGGGCAACATGTGTGTCAAGGTAGTAGAGAGCCCACCACATCTTCTGTCGAGCAAGGGTTGCTGAATGACTAGCTGTTGGCCAGGATCTCTGGTCGTTCATACCAGTCACTGTCGCGGCATTCCAGGCTTGCATGATGTAGGCCGAAGCGTGGGATAAAAGCTCAAGACGGAGGAGGTATGTTGCCCCAAGAGTGTAATAACCGACACGGTCTGAATCACCTACTTTCATAGGGCCGAAATACTTGGACAATTGTTGACCTTGCTGGAACCAGTTCCAGCCTAAGCGTGCTGATTCATCACGTACATCCGGAGCTTCAGTGTCGGCAATAGCCAAAATCCAAAAAATCATCCCTAGAAAAACAGCATGCTCAACGGAGGAGGAAACCATGCCCGTCTGCCCATTGTATCCCAAGGCATTCAAGGTTCGTGTAATTCGAGGAATGGCCTCGTTTTGGTTGAGAACGGGAAGCAGAGTGTTCATCTCCTTGAAGAAAACATCTGTCAAGTCCTGGAGTGTTTCGAGATTGGGAAGTTGAAGTGATGGCATGGGCCCGGCAGGGATTCTTGCCTTGTCGGAGGGCGGCGAAGGGAGGGTTGACCTAGCTCCTAGGATTCCCCTCAAACTCTTCAACTGCGATGATAGAGATATGGAATTCTCTGCTTGCTGCTGCAAGTCAAAGGTATCCATGTCTTCCTCATTCATGCTTATCACAATATTTTCGGGGTCCTTAGAGCTGGGCTCTGTGAGATCAATGGATGCTGGGAATGAGTGAGCCTGGGGGAGAGTGTTGGTCCTAGGAGTATAAGCAGATGTGATAGTGATCAGCGCTTCTAAGACGCCTACCGTTCTGGTTCTGTCATGGAGAGTTTAACTCTTTTCCAGCTGTTGGAGTTTTGTTCGCCCTGGACGGCCCTATCACCGTCATGCTGGGCAGAATTGAGCTGGTTTGGCTGGGATAAAGGCGCCGCTGGATTGGTTTGCTCGGCGCTATTATTACTAAATAAAAGGTCATGATCGGCTCTGCATATGTAAAGGACGAGAGGCCAACGTACCTTGAATTCGGATTGATCATGTTGCCGTGCTGTAGGAAGGTTCTCTCATGCTGCGGCTGAGGTTCTTTACTTCCACGTTCGCGTCGGGGGTAGTAAGCACATATCGCGTCTCGAGCCTGGCAATTTAAACAAGGCTCTTGCCCCGAGCACTAGATATAACAATTAGTAAATCTACAGCGTCCATAGATTTCTAGGAGGTATCATGCCTTGACCTTGCGTTGACGGCAATCCCAGCTATACCGTGAAGCAGCGGCGTTAGTCGTTGGATTCTCTAAGTCACCAAAGAAGGCGTGGAAATAACGCGCATGAAGCAAAGGATCTTTACGGTCCAGGACGGAGTGGATCAAGGGGCTATAATTACCACGCTCTCGTCGTATATTTTGAGCGACGGCCAGGTGTAGGCAGGGCTTTGGGAGTCATTACGGAGCCGTAGGTGTGTAGGAAGCGATTTCGCGAAAATATTTGTTAGTTGATCGCTGTTACTTATGCCTGTGTGCTAGTCAAGGCGAGGACACTTGGTGGAGAGGTTTGTAGAAGTGGTCGATTGTGGGGAGACAAGAATCCAGATGACTCCGGAAGAGCAAGGTATGAAAAGGGTCGTGTTAGCAGGTGGGTTGCCCTGCATCAAGCGCCAGAGCCGGGGCATTCTGGCTAACGACGCCAACTATCGAGATTGGGGATGAACGTGGGGTACAGCGAGGGGGAGGGAGGCCCAAACCCCTCGGATGCAGCAAAATACGATCCAGATCCACGACCCACTTCGAAAAAGTTATCGATTCCGAGCAACTGATAGAGTTCCGAATTCCGGTTACGTAAAGGAGAGGCTGAGCCCACTTCTCCAAGACGCAATGACTTGTCGAACAGGGTTACAGGGCCGAAATCTCCATCCGGGGCATCCGTAAAATGCATGGACCAAGTAGAAATGACTCCGTGCGCGAGGAAATAGTCTGTAGACGTTGAACAAGCTTTTGGACACTAAGACCAAATCTCACTAGACTGGTAAAAACAGGCTGAGCTCCTGTATGGATGACCTAGCTGACAGCCTGAAGCGGTGAATCCAGAGCTTCTGACGATGTTGCGTACGGAGTACAGTTCTGCAAGCTGCTCGAGTGCAAGCCGCTCCGTGACAAGGACATGCAGAGCTTCACTGACGATATGGGTGCCTCTTGAGCCACTTTGTTTGGCAAGTTCGTGGGTTCGCGTTGGTATGGTTTCGAGACGGAATCAGAGACTGTCCAATATGGTGTACGGGATAACTCAAAATTTTCTTGGAGTAGTCAAGGATAGGGGCTAGAGTTATACTTAGATCCTCGATAATCGTACTAGATACCTCAATACCTCTTACGAGACAACTAGGGCAGCAAGAGCAATGGGTAGATGCAGGGGAGTGATTGCAGGTTGAGACAAAGGGCGATGCAATATCGAGCAGCAGCCGTACTAATTGTCGAAGTACAGTGATAGACAATGGTCTAGCTCCACATACATATGTGATTAGACGGGTTGTTCTTCAAGACTGGCTGATGGGTCTCACCTTCCATGCCTGTGAGGCGAATGAAGTTCATCAGCCCAATAGGACCGAGTGGTTTGGTGAGACCATTCGCCGCTTCTGGCGTCGTGGGGATATAGCAGATATTAATGCAACCTTGTCCCAACATGCTTCGCTTCATAATGGAGCTTGCCATTAAAATGCTAGCGAGATAGGAGTAGCCAGAAGGTAGAAGAGTGTACACTCCTTAAGGCAGAAGCGAGTTGGCAGACTTCTGAGTACTTCTTTGCCCTATTGCATCGCAACACTAATGTCACATACAACCATAGTCGACACCTATTTCGCAGCTGAGCGTTTCGAAACTTACTCTGTTGCGGCTGTAGGATAACCTTTCTTAGTAAAGGTTGTAGGAGAGCTCTGAGGCTTGAAAGCACCTGTGCGTGGATTGCGCTGGCAGAGGCTCAATGGCCTTCCCAGACACACCCATTCATAATGACCTCAAGCCATAAGACAAACAGAAAATCATTAAGACTTCCGTTGAACTTGCGTTGGCCTGGTGGGTGGTAAAATAGCGTCAAAGCATCAGATTTTTATGAGTACTTTGCCCTCTAACAAGAACGAAACGGCACTGCTTCTAATGGGGGACGGCCAACGTTGGGCGAATCGCCTGGATGTTTCTGATTCAAACCCATCATCCGGCACTCGTAGAAGTCCTGTAGAGGAATGTCTCGTCTATGTGTTGAACTGCCACCGCGTTCGTTCCTTATGAGTTTGCGCGATATATATTGTCTTCCATTGAAAGTAGGCGGCGACTCTATTATCTTCACAAACATCGAAACGGGAAGGAGGTAGTAGCCATCAACAGTTTCGATCTCATGCACGCCTTGAAGTGTGTAGAGGGATTACGTCCTAACTTTCCACAGCTACGCAAAGCTATAATTATGCCTTAGATTTGGCAAGCTGTGTCATAGCAGGGAGTTAGGAATTAAAGCTTCGAGACGCCGTTTAAGGTGTCTTTCAAAGTGCTTCCTGTCTGCTCACCTGCGGAAGATTGGACCCTCGCCTTGATGACAAGTTCAGGGGAGTATTTCTAACCAATGATGCGACTTCCGAAATGAAGCAGCTTCATACTCTGGCTGGTAAAGGTCCTCGGAGAGACGACAGCACTGCGGCGAAGACGGAAAAGTTGAATCGGAGTCATTTGCCTAATTTTACGCCCACAGGAGTGTCTGATGCATGTCAGCATTTTGTAACCCTTCTGCCACCCTCTAGCTAGCAAGATTTAGTTGTACATGTGTCTCATTCACTAGCCTGGCAGCTAGAATTAAAGAGACCCTATCTAGACTCAGAAATCCTTCAGGTTCGCATGCCGCCAGTGTCACTTTAGGACTCTTGGTCACATTCTGCTGCCTCCATTTCGCTTCTCATTTCTAAGTCGCCTTCTGGCGTGTGGCCCTCGCAGATCCGCAGACGTCTCTCTCTTCCAGCGCAGTTAGAGTAGCTTCACCATCCGCATCATCTACCTCCTCACTTTGTGTTTTCTGTGCAAAGTCGCTCAAGAACACTGCAAACAGCATCGCCGACCTCCTTTGTCGTTGCTTTTCCGCCGAGATCGCGGGTGCGGATTTCCAATCCGCCAATTTCCTTCCCATCCAAGACCTTCTCGACGGCCGCTTCGACGGCTGCGGCTTCAGCGTGGAGATTGAACGAGTAGCGTAACATCATTGCGGCAGAGAGGATTCCTGCCACCGGGTTGACGATGCCTTTGCCGGAGATATCGGGAGCTGAGCCGGCAATGGGTTCATAGATGCCATTACAGGGGGTCTTGCCGTCGGGAATGCCGCATAGACTGGCACTGGGAAGGACACCTAACGTACCGACCACTCCACCGGCTTGATCTGACAGCATATCGCCAAAGGTGTTATCCGTGAGTATTATGCCGTTGAACGTCTTCGGGTTCTTGACCATAATCATTGAGAGGCTATCCGCCAATTGATGCTTCAGCTCAATGTGCGGAAACTCCTTCTCAAAGACTTCACTCGTCACCTTCCTCCAGAGTCGACCGGATGCGAGGACATTAGCTTTGTCACTGGACCACACCGTGGCTGGACCTCCATTTCCCCTGCCGTCCTTGCCCAGAGAGGTTGCCAACGCAGCAGCGACACGAGCGCAACGCTCGATCTCTCGCCGACTATATGCCCAGGAGTCGCTTGCAAAATCCGCCTCCTCGACTTTTGTTCCAAAGTAAGCTCCGCCACTATTCTCGCGAACAAGGACGAATCTGGTGCCTTCAACAATGGAGGTTTTCAGCGGCGATAAAGGGATTAGACTACGCGAGTAGAACACACAGGGACGGATGTTGGCAAAGGCGTCGAGATGTTGGCGCAAGCGAAGGAGTCCAGCTTCAGGGTTTGGAAATGCTGTGCCCCTGGTTGAGTGTCAGCATAGCGAGTTCCGGTGCAACGGCGAATAAAGGAAACAAAGCTGGCTCACCACTCCGGCCCACCGACACTGCCAAACAACACCGCATCGCTTTCTTCCTTTGCTATCCGCAACACTTCATCTGTTACGGGGGTACCATATTTGTCAATGCTGCAACCTCCGGCGAGTTGGTGATTGAGCTCGAACTTCAACCGCCCCTGGGATGTGGCTTCGACGGTATGTAGCACACGAAGGGATTCCTTCATAATCTCAGGCCCAACGTGGTCGCCCGCGATGACGAGAATGCGGAAGACATTTGGGCAGATTTTCCGCAAAGAGGTGGAGAATGGTCTCAGCATCGTAGTGGCCATTGCTAAGGCCCTGATGAGAGAATTAGATAGATGTTTGATCTGGCAAAGTGGCTAGTGACTATTGCATGACTCAATCCTTGGTGGTGGTTGAGGGCGCTTCAGGCTGATTGAAAGTCTCTTCAACCAGTATTCAACTTCGAAATCGGGTTGTCCCTTGATCAACAGTGAAGTGCTCCAGTGTGTCTCGAATCTGTTTGCCCTTCGATGCTTTCCAAAGAAAGACCTCCTGCTCTGGTAAGAAAATGTGAAACCGAGTCAATTCCCCCAGCGAGGATCAGTGTATGGCCGTCAGTAACCGAGCAAATTTACAGTATCGTTACCAATTCACCAATTGCTAGTAGTGCCGAAGAACAATGCGGCAATTAGACTGTCCAAACTCGGATCAGGGTGGGCTTGGAAGGCGTTCTGCAAGAAGGGACTAGGCATTTTAACTGAGGATCACACACCTCACCCCTGCAGTCCGTGGGCCCTGCATAGCAAATAGTCGTAGTGTGAGCATTCGAGATCCGATACCGGGTGGTGGCAATCCGAGAAGGGACCGGAAACGCGACAGCAGCATATCTTCCTCAGCTCTTCATTTGATGGTCCCTATTAAGCCTGAGGACATCCATTTCCAGCGTAGTGGCTCCTTGACCTGTTTGATTTGTTGCGTCCAAGCTGAACAACTCGACTTGGTCGACATGCTGTACTGCTTAATCACTGGACTATAGCACGGCAATGGGAATCTTCAGCCTCAACTTCAAAGTGCATATTTGCGGTCAATCATGCGCAATAGAATATTGACACTTTCCATCGGGCAATCCCATTGAAAAATCCATGGTTCAAAATCCAATGCCAACCTCCTTTGGCTCAATCAACGCAAAGCTTGGAAGCCTAGCTTGAAGTTACTCGGCTCCACATAAATCCCTGTAGCCTGCCTTGTTTCTTTGATTCCCGGGAAATTTCCAAGGTTTGTTTGAGAGCAAGCGCTCAGGTAAGGGCTCGGATCACTTCGTCAAGTTGATCTTCAACCGCTTTGGGAACCGTTGCCGCGTGCCCAATGCCGAAACGCCGAACTTGAAGTTGACTTCCGAGCGAACCCGGAAAGACTCTTCCCCCCAACTCAAAATCGTCTAGTAGAAATAGGCCCAATGTCATTTAGTTTCTAGCTAAGGACATGAGCTCTGTTAGTGTCCTGCAATGACAGCCATCTTCTAGTGGGGGTATTACCACCCCGCAAAGCTAGTTAGTGAACCACTGAGCTGGTGCCTTTCCATCCGATAAGTGAGGTACGTAATTTTACGTAGGTCAGCTTGGTTTCGCCAAAGTGCCCACCGCGACGAGCGAGAAGGCAATGATTGCTCCAAGCGAGGTTCTTTTAGCCTCGCATCTCTCTCTATTCACGTGCTCATAGTCAAATGCCATGCACTCGTGTTTGACACTGTGGCGGTTCGCTTTGGTCCTGACAGCCCGATGGTGATCGTGAAACCCAAGAACAACCGGATTCAAAAGGCACTTATGTACCCCAGCTCGTGGCTTCGTGCAGTCTCGCGCCTGCATCAGATCCACCGCATTCCCATGGGGTATTTACTATTCAAGTGTACACACTTTCGGTAGGATATCACCATGTTAATAGTGTAGGCTATCTATGCTGCTAATGAACTTGTCACATGACGTTATCTAGCACTGTAGGACGGCACCCACCACTCGGTTGCTTAGTGCTCTTACTCCTCTTCTCTTTGTTGTAGATTAAACAACAAACAATGACTTGACTGCTTCAAAACCTTTGGATTGCCTACAAGACCCTTTTTCTCTCTGGGCGCAGCCTGTGATATCACATAGGTAGCGTCTGCCGTCACCCTAGTTTTCCAACAATTCGTACTGCTTTGCATCCTCGGTAACGTCTGTCCTGTACCCTTTGTGATTTACTCTTGAACAGTCTCTACAACACTGACGTGCTGCACCGATGGATGACTTGCTTCAAGCTTGTGTACATGAGTGGAGGGTAGTTTCTCGACCCCGGCCTCGGTGGCCACTCGTGTGAGGGAAGTGTCGGATTTATCTCCGTGCTTGTCGACGACCAGCTCATGGGTGCGGTGATCGACGTGTAAGTCTTCGCTATAGACCGCGACATCCTCCCCGAAGAGAGCCCCCATTTCTTCCAACGGAATGTTCTTCGTCTCTGGAATGAAGAAGTAGGTCCAGATAGCGCCCAGGCCTGAAATAATGATGAAGACGAGGTAAAATTTCCATCCGATGTTAGTAAAGGCCTGTTGAAATAGTGTCAGTGACCGTCCGAAATAAGAGTAAGGATACCACTAACCGTCACCGTAACTTCCAAATATACTAGATCAGTTAATGCAATCGTTGCAATAACTATAGCCATGCTCTTCGCTCTTAAATAATTGGGGAAAACCTCCGAGAAGAACACTATACCGGCACTGTCAAACGAAAAAGTGTAGAAAAGCAAGAACATGTACGTCGCCGCAACACCCATTTTAAGGCCGGCCTTGTTGGTTCCTGCTTCAGCAAAAGAAGCGACCATCGCAGCTTCGAGAATGAGTGAAACAGAGCAGCCAGCTAACCCTAGAATCATGAGCGGCTTCCGACCAACTCTATCCATAATCAAAGCGCTGAGAGAATTGCCGAAGATTCCAACCGTAACCCAGCCGCATTGGAAGATCAATTGTTTCACAGTATCATAGCCGAGGGCTTTATATATTGTTGGCCCTAGATGCCTGTTAGTGGGTTATTCGTACCGTAGTAACTAAATAACAAACCATAATTATTTAAAACGAGGATACCAGTAGACCTATGATTGTTAGTCACTATGCGGTACGTTGGAATAACCAAGGTCATATTTGAACTGGCAGGGCCGGGGCGTAACGGGATACTTACTGTCCGAAGAACGCGTACCCCATAGTGATCAGTAAACGCTTCCGATAACTGGGTTTCCGGAACATGTCGAGCTATTTAATGATTAGGAGTTTGCGATTTTGAGCATTAGGAAGTCACTCACATAGCTTGGCGTAAGTTCTTTCTCTTGCTCCGTTTGCTTGGTCATCTGGTAAAACTCGCCACGGACAAATTCTTGGTCTAGGTCGTTCTTTGAGCTATGCATCTTATAGACCACTTCTCGTGCTTCTTCAACTCTCCCCTTCATCAGAAGGAAGCGGGGTGACTCGGGAATGATAAAGCAGACGAGGGACACTATAATTGGGAAGATAAGAGCAATTCCCAATGGACCACGCCATTGAGCTGCTGGATTGTCGACGTAGTGGAAGCCGAGGCCTATGTATGAGGCGAAAGCATAGGCAAATCCTAGGTTGACTCCATTTAAACCAACCATCAGCCCGCGGAGACCAGGGGGGGCTAATTCGGCAGTGTATGGCGGTGCTATGTATAGTCAGTATCGTAAAGTATAATAAATGAACCTTAAGAGTAGTCCAGTAAGTCACTCACTTATGACTAAATAGCCCCAGCTACCGGCTCCCGCAAAAAATCGAGCGACGATAAACATAGTCACATTTTGGCTCCCACAAAGTAACGCACCCCCAAAGATTGAGAGGAGGCCACAGTAATGGAAGCCAACTTTTCTCCCCCACCTGTCGCTCACGTAGGAAGCGATGAACACGTTGATAACCGCTCCAGCTTGAAAAACCTGTAATCAGTTAGGAACCGTAGACAACACATACTCATGGAATATGTGACAGCTGTCACAGCGGCTGGAACGGTGCCACAGGATTGGACCATTGTCACACGGAAAGAGGTAATAGCTTACTCCTGACATCGCTCCGATCAATCCTTCCGCCGCTATATCAAGAAAATCATTGGTTAGCGTGGGCGCATAGCTTTCTCATCTTTGCTGAATTACCCTTTGTCAGTCTTGGGGGGGTAGCCTCAAGATCCAGTAATCCCATGTATATCAAAAAGGAGGGCTGTGCGAGAGTAGTGCCGATAATCGCCCCAGGATAGCCCATGGCGAACTGTCCTAAGGAGACAAGGTAGCACGTGAAAAAATTCCGTGCGGTCCATGTTCGTCCGCTGCGAAGAGCCATAGTGGGCGGAACTTATGCAGTCAAGAAGTGAAAAAGAGAGGTAAAAGAGGATATTTCGCAGAGGTATGTAGAAGGGAAAGGACTTTGTCCCTTACCTCAGCAGGGGAGTTTGGGACTATATTCACTTTTGAGTTACGAATTACCCTAGGGCTTATCCGATTCAAGGCGTGCCCAGAAGAGTCAAGCCGTGACCAAGCTTTGTTCCGTATGAAATAGCTGGCTGATTTCCGTAGATAGGGTAACATCCTGTCTGCTTGCGCCCTGGCTTCTCCAGAAATGCAAGATCCTCCAATGTCAGCCGAGAGCTGCCACGTGCCTAGAAGCTAACAACTGGGATCCTTCTCCGCCGTGGCAAACGATGGCTGAATGAGCTGTGGAGAAAACGGGGTCAGTCGAAATCCATGGGGATCGAGTTCGCAAATGAAAGGAGGGGAGCCCTCTCGGAGGCTTCGGCCCGATGATTTTTTCCAAGCCGCATTTGGAGAAACTAGCCCCTGGAACGGTACTGCGAGGTTTCATTATTGTACGGAGTATCTCAAGGAAGGTAAGCCAAGGATTCTTATGCTTCTCGATAGTAATCATCGGCACTGATTACCCTTTAACGAAGTAAAGCTGAAGTGGAAAAGACCCCCCTCTGCTTTGCACTGGGACCACCACTCCGTTGGGACAAATAGGGCACGCGCGTTCGCAAAGAATGGGTGAGGTAACGTGTCATACCCCCGTTCCATGCGAGACGGACCTTGCAAAGTTGGTAAGACATATTGAATACATATTGAATATCATATCAGATCTCCTACAAGGGGACTCTACTGTGCATTCAATGTAGATTCGGGGGCGTTTGTCAAAGGGCGGGGACCATCCCACAGGATTACACAATGGAACAAGCACTCCACACGCGGAGTGTACTCCGTACAAGACGTGGTGGCTTGCAGTCCGAGCAAGGCTGCCGCCATAACCTATTACTCTACAGCCAGAGGTACCAAAATGAAACTGGCCAACAGCCACCAAAACTACACACGGACGATGGGTAGTGTCGTCCGAGCACTCCGCAAACTAGACGTAAAAACCACTAAGTGGGTTTAATCGACGCTATGTCCTCGCCCCTCTGGAGCAGGCATTCGGAATCGGTCTAACACAGAGCGAATCATAGGCATTGCGTGGGGAAGCGTAATTTGACCACCATTCCGAATACCGCGGAAATTCGGCCAGCCCTTCCAGGAACAGCCATGCTCTTTTCGATGCCAAGGGTAAAGTACATATCAAGGCACAATTATTACAGATCTCCATTGGTCGAACAAGCGGTGTTCGGCTGGGCGAGCTTAATGCTCTCGAGGATAAGAATATCAAGGCACAAGCTTTCGGGTTTGCTAAGGCGAGGGATAGCCAGAAATACACCTTATGAGGCTTCATAACCGGAAAGCAGCTATTCTACAGGCTAAATGTTTTCTTCTGCGTGTATCACGGATTTTTATGCTTCTCAGGAATGCTTCGTAGTCCACCAACCTCTGGGTGGCTAGCCATACTGATTCCCGTGCCCTGCTATTTGCGCTCCGAGAACTGCTGTTGGATAAATATATCAACGAACAAAAAGCAGCGGTCATAAAAGCGGCGGTCTAGACTTGGGGCTGAGTCTCGATGAGCTGAGCTGTGTAGCCACTGCCTGGTTCCAGACCTAGCTGTGTCCTAAAGCCACCAATTTCAACTTGACAAAAGTTGGTGCTGATCAATGTTCCAGACCACGACCCCTTTCCTCGAGAAACCTATCTCATGGGCCATTGGTCTTTGTATATCGATGCCACATAAGTAACTGAGTATCTCTGTAGGAGCTCAAACAGTGTAGAGGAAGAGCCCATCAATCTGTATGGTCCAAGATCTGCCGATGCTACGACCCGAAGATCTCTTCCCGTGCGATTTCGTTGCCGTAGGTGAGATACGCGGCGCCTGATTGCCTCGAACGGATCTCGCTAACAGCGCCTGACGATCTTGGTTCCAGCCAGAATACAGAGTACTCCGTACAGTCAGAGGGATCTAGAACTATTAGCGTCGAAGCACGGATTCCGGGGAGTGCGAGTGACTTACCCCCAATTTGGCAAGGCTAGGTGTGAAATTCCGTACTGCAAACACCGAAAGATTACCAGAAAGGTTAGTGTGTGCGGAACGACCCCCACATTTATTCCTCCTTGGCTTGGGCTATTCCGCAATCGTCTCCATCGATTACCGAATTTCCAGGATTGGTAGATTGACACCAGCAGGTATGGCGCGGCTATTCGTTGCCTCTATTTGCTCTTGCTCCTAACCGAACCTTGCCAAGGAACCAACAGTGTAGACATAATCTGGGGACAGACGAGCAGTCCGGGGATCCGGGGTTCGCTGTGGCATCCTGACTATAGTCTTGGCGTGGCGGCCCCAGCCAATAATACCCTTGGTTTCCTCCTCACTGTCCCTGCCCGCCCTCTCTTGTGCCAAGACTCTGCAACCTGCCTATAATCTTGGCGTGGCAGTCCCAGCCAATACCTTGGCTTCCCCGTCACTGTGCCTCCGCGCCGTCTTCTTGGTATATCTTGGATCAAGACTCTGCCTGCAGCCTCTACGAATGCTTGCAGTCCACTAATTCCACTTTCCAAAGTTTCAGTATGTTCATGAGAGCCGACGGAACTGAGCGCGAATGGGTTTTATGGCCAGCTTCCGAAGCTCTGGTCGAGAGGGCCTGCTTCCCAGGACTATTTAAAGAGTCATATCCCCGGGCCCTGTCCACCACTCCACTGCCCCAACTAGTTTCCAGACACTGCAGACAGAACGCACAGCTTTTCACCAACCGCAAACATGTTCAGCGGGCAAAAAGATGCCTCCTCGGAGAAGCCTCTTGAAACCATCCATATTGAGAAGGGCGACCTCGTTATATCGCCGGCAGCGGATGAGAATGGTGCCTTTGAGCCAGAACCAGACTGGTCTCCAGAGGAAGAGAAGGCTTTAGTGTGAGTATTTCTCTGCCCTATATTTGGGTCTAGCTGACGTGGGTTGCAGTAAGAAAGTAGACCGTCGCGTCTTTCCCATGCTGTGCGTCGTGTTTGGTCTCAGTCTGCTTGACAGGGTCAATATCGGCGCGGCTTATATTGCAGGCATGGGAAAGGACCTTGAGCTGGCTGTGGGATCCCGCTATTCCATCGCCCTCTTGATGTTTTTTCCCGGTTATACGCTTCTAGAGCTGCCTTCGAACTACATTATCCGGCGAGTTGGGTGAGTGAAAAGATCCTGAGCAATTCCGTCAGGTAGCGTACTGATGCAAAGTGCACTAGACCGCGGGTGTGGCTTAGCTTTTTGGTCGTTGCCTGGGGCCTGGTTGTCCTTTGTACAGCTTTCGTCCAGTCTTGGAAGACCTTGACGATCTGTAGAGCATTTTTGGGCGTCTTTGAAGCTGGCCGTAGGTGTTTTTGACCTCCATGACTTACCCATTTATGCTGATGATTATCTCACAGTCTTCCCCGGAGGGATTTACATCATCGGAGCCTGGTACCGCCAGTTTGAATGCGCGAGCCGCATCTACCTGTTCTATATGTCGTCAGTGATAGCAGCTGCATTCGGCCCAATCCTAGCATACGCTCTGTCCCTAATCAGTGTCGGCAACGGCCGTTTCTCCAGCGGCTGGCGTTGGATTTTTCTCATCGAAGGCCTCATCACCGTTGTGGCTGGTCTAGTCTCGCCCTTCTTCCTTGTGGACTTCCCTGAAAAAGCCAAGTGGCTTACACCCCGTCAGAAGCACATCGCCGCCGCAAGACTGATGCCCGATCAACAGGCGCAGGAGTATGTCCACCCCACGATCATGGAGGGGCTGAAAATGCTCTGGGACTGGAAGATCCTGGCTTTCTCAATGCAGTACTTCGTCTGCTCCTCTTCCTCCTACGTCTTGACTTACTTTGCTCCAATCATTTTGCGACAGGGCATGGGTTTCAGCTATGTCATGGCGCAGGTTCTGATGTCGCCACCCTTTATCTTTACCATCTTCATGGGCATGGCAGTGGCGATACTTTCCGACAAGTACAAGATTCGATGGCCAATTCTCTGTGGACAAGCAATGTTAATCGTTGTAGGCCTCTTGATCGTTCTCTATGGAAAACTCCCAGGTGTTCGGTACTTTGGACTTTTCTTGGCTGCTTGCGGCATAACTGCCAACGTTCCTGCAACACTGTCGTATGGCCAGAGCAACACAGCCGATACCCGGAAGAAGGGCGTTATAGCGGCGGCTATGATCAGCATGGGCGGTGCAGGAGGAATCTGTGGAAGCACAATCTTTAGATCGGCCGATGCCCCTCTGTACCTCCCAGGTATGTGGACTACAATCGGCTTGCAAATCGCATACATCATTTCGACCTTTGCACTCAGCATGCATTTCAAGCGGGAAAACAAACTGGCCGACGAAGGTAAAAAACCGACTTTGGAGAATGTGGAAGGATTTCGGTTCGCGCCATGATTCCAGGAGCGGCCATGGACACGTTGTGTTACTTCCATAGTCTTCGGCAAATCAGATCCAGCCAGCCAAGTTTCAGGATCTCAAGCAGAAGTTGCTCTCCGATGTGCTATTGTTGGGTTTGTACCTAGCTGCTCAACGGTATGGTTGCGAGAGTATAGTTACCTCAGACCCTGACCGGGTTTCTAGATATGATATATAGGACAATCATACCATTTAGACACCATTTTATGCCCCCAAAGAGGCCATAATAACAACTATTCTCCCCTATTTCATAGCCGAAGTCGACTTAAGGTAGAAATTCAAGCGACGCCAGTAGCTTTTAGTTGTGACTATTTTGTTTTCGAAAATTTTCAGCCTTTGGGGGCTTTAAGTAATTAGCTCGGAGAGCGTGTGATATGTAGTTAGCTCAAAAACAGAACGCTGTGCAGTATCTATCATCCTCATAGTCTACAGTAGAAAACAAGCTAAAGCTTCGACTTTACAGGTTGCTCAGAGCCTACCATGCCCAAGGCCAGAGCCTCCAGCCTGCATCTAGCATTCTCCTCGCCCTCGCCTACCACAATCTCTTCACTCTTCCAGTCGGGGTTGAATGTCACCTGGTTCAAAGGATTCTCCTTGTGTGCCTTGTGAAAGAGCCGTTTGTAAACATCCCCATCGTAGCTACCCAAAGCGCTCTCGAGTAAGAAATCAGGAACTGACCACGCATCCACTAGTCTCACGGCATCAGGTCGGACCTGAGCCATGAGCTCCTGAATTGCCGGACTCACATGGCGAATCAACTCAACTGTCATCGCCTGAGACACCAAAAACTCTGAAGCCGATATATTGAGCGTGAACAGGGCAAACAGCCGAAATAGAGTCTGCAACACCTTCCCTGTTGCTTTATCCAAAGGGGGATCGGGAGTTTTTGTAAAGACGGCCTCATAGAAGTTTGACACCAGGAGGCTCTCCGAATAAGCACGACTTAGTCCGTGGAGCTGAATCATCAAGTTGGTCCACGGCTTTTTCTCAACCACCCTCGCCTTATACGCTTGATACGCGAGGAATGAAACTCTCTGCTCAAACGCTCTCAACAATGCAATTGGATCTCCAACAAGGTCGAAATCATTCGCATTCTTCCCGTAAGATTTGGTGCTTAACACATACTGCTGAAACTGAGCGTCCACTGAGTCTGTAGGTTTGAGATTCGGCTTCTCTACCGCCCTCGTCATCCTTTTAATCAGATAGGACGCTGTCTGCTGAGTAATCATCCAGTTATCGCCCTCAACCGTCGGCTTAGATAGGTATTCATTGTTGAGTTGAATCATACCACTTCCACCGCCGAAGCCGTGACCACCCATAGCTCGACGGCACGTCTCAATGCCATCGGCTGCAAGAGTTGTACAAAGCGATTTCAAGCCTGATGAAGCGGCGTGCATTTCTGCCAGCCTTGAAGTATCTCCTGCCTCGATTTGCTGGCGGGTGCCCCAGTAGAGTTTGAACACTGCCTCACCGGTGTAATGGAGGGCGAAAGTCGTAGCTAAGAGGGGAAGAATGCGAATCTGCACCGTAGGATAGTTAAGTACAGCTTCCTCGGGCGTACCTGCCGCTGAGTCTCGATCAGAGAATTGGTGGCGAATGGACAAATACCTAACCGCAATGGTAACAGCCCGCGCCAGAACAAGCCGAGCGTGCATAATGATTTGAGCTCGTGTAAAGGTCAAAGTTCCATAGACTAATGCCGGGGTTTTAGCCTTGATATAGGTACCATTCTGCGCATCAACACCGGAGTACTTGGACAGCAGCGCAGTATGAGGTACCCTGAAGTTGCTGAACAGCATATATCCATTATCCATACCAGGATACCCGTACTTAGGCCCAATGTCCCCGATCACGATCCCGTCCAATGGCTTGTGAGTTCTCATATCTCGAATCTGCACAATGAATTGATGAGGCCCGTAGGACTTATACTCATTACTGCCAGGCTTGACGTCTGGGAGCATCAACTGGGCAACCACGATAGCATGATTAGCGGTTCTGCCCAACGCCCCGTTCCACCATTTACTTGCGGTAATAGTTGGACTGTGTATGATGAACTCCTTGGTCTGGGGATCCCACTTAGCCTGGCATTCAATGCCTTTGACATTACTACCATGGCCCAGTTCAGTCTGTCCATAGCATCCTATGATCTCCCAGTTTTCGACTTTAGGCAGCCAATACGCTTTTTGCTCATCGTTGGATTGCTCTCGAATCGAAGTGGCAAACATACCCCATTGAAGAGCAAAAGGGTGCATCTCGTCCATTAAGTAATCAGCCATGAGATAATCGTCTCGATCCCACCCATGCTTCAACGATAGCCTCCGTAGTGTCTTTGCTCGTGCTAGGGCAAGGTGAAAACGATCTGGTCTGGCAATGTTGAGCTGGTTCTTTTTGGAGAAGATTGGAATCGGCTCGAGAATCGACAGGATTTTCTTTTGTCGACTGAGGAAGTCGTTCCGCCAGAGTAGGTGCTTTGCCAGCTGGTCGACCTCGATGCGGGAGCCAGCTCTTTCCCGAGCGAGGATGCTCGGCCCTTGCGGGTCCGCAGGTTGTAGTTTGTCCGTAAAGTCCCCCATTGTTGTCGTTTTAGTTTGGAGCGTGGGAATGAATTCGAAGATGGCTTGAAGCTGGGTTTATAATAGAACTTCGGTTGCTCGTGAGGTATAGTAGGTGAGAAAAGTTCAGCGAGATTGAAGTCCTTCACGCCACCAGCTCCAGCGAAAGCGCCGAGGATGGACCTACTATTGGGTCGAGATTCGGAAACGCCGGGCCGAGGATGTGAGATCCGCCGAAATCGCCGTGATTGGCAGCTTTCCCAAGAAAGTGTGGTGCGTGTGTTCCCGTAACAGTATTGGGCCAGGAGAACCTGATGTGCGGAGTGCCTAAGCAGATGCTACGGAGCACGCAGTAAACTTTTCAGCTAAAGCTACCGACACTCAGCGATACAGTAATGCCAATCTTGGACCTTCGAGCAGCGAGGTCCGGGAAACGGAGGCATGACTGTTTACCTATTCCGAGTTCCGTGCGGCGTACGAAAATGACCTGTCAGGCCACGGGCTCCCCGGACGAAGGCGTGTTAAGTACTGCTCTAATCACCAAAGATTGGCAGCCAAAAAAACACACAATTGAATCTGATACGAAGCAAGCCTTCTCTAGTGTTTAGTCGTGATGGCTTCCTATCTGGACGAAAAGACCCTCCTTTCGCTAGGGGTCATCGATCCTGAATTTCAAGCTGTGGGTACAATACCGTATATCTTCCACGGATATCTAACGATTTTGCCAGTTTTTGGAGAAAACTAAACCTCCTCGCCTTAACTATGATGACGTCTCTGATTTCAAAGCGATGATCGATAAGCGCAATGCTGCCACGAAGGGAGCCCAGAAACAGCCACCACCCGAAATTATACAGACTGATGTTCAATACTCCACGAGAGATGGTTTCAAAGTTCGCGCAAAGCTCTACCAGCCCACCACACCGCCAAAGGCTGGTAGTCCCCTAGTTGTTATGTACCATGGAGGTGGCTTCTGCACCGGCGCTCCTGAAAGTGAGGAGCTGACGTGCCAGAATTTTGTCCAGGCGTTTGGAGCAGTTTGCCTCTCGGCCAGCTATCGCCTAGGACCTGAATGGAAGTTTCCCACTGCACACAAGGACGCCTGGGACTGCTTACAATGGGCGGCAAAGAATGCTATATCCTGGGGCGCCAATCCCTCAGTTGGGTTCGTTATCGGAGGGAATTCAGCTGGCGCAAATATCACAGCAGTTCTAACTCACCTTGCTCGAGACGAGGGTCTGTCACCACCACTAACGGGCCAATATCTCGCCGTCCCAGCAGTTTTGCCCGAGACCAAAGTTCCCGAGAAGTATAAGAAGTATTATCTCTCCCAAGAGCAGAATATAGACGTGCCTGTCCTACCAAGAGCAGCGAGACTCATGTTTAAGAGAGGATACGAGCCCGACGACGATGACACCGTTTGGTGGGCTGTCTTTAATCATCCTAAAGGTCATGCCAATCTCCCACCGACCTACTTCCAGATCGATGGATTAGACCCATTGAGAGATGAGGGCATTATCTTCGAGCGAGTGCTACGAGAAGAATGCGGTATCAAAACGAAGATGGATGTGTATCCTGGATTGCCTCATGGTCACTGGGGACTTTTCCCTTTCTTAAAAGGCAGTGAGACGTTTAGAAAGGACCAAGTCGCAGGCATGGCATTCCTCCTTGGCAGAGAACCAGACTTTAGCAAGGTGGTCACAAAACCTTCTTAGCAGGTGTCTAATATACTATAAGCCGAAAATTTATTGATGCAGGTTAGCTTGACCAAAATTGTCCTAGGATGCCAAACACAGGTCCTATCTTTCGCTCTTGAATCTTGAATCTAAGACAGACTCTTATTATATCGTCAACTCTTCAACGCTGGATGACAAGCAGTCTCAGTAGAATAGTCCTGCATGGTGAAGAACTCATCATCTTTGGCGACGTTGACATAGCTGTATGCGCTGGAGAAGCCGGAATTCTTCACTGCGTCGGCATTGGTAGCTTCAACCTCCCAGAGCCTTCGGTAGTAGACACAGCGCTCCGATTTCCTACAAGTTCATGCCCGTAGCCCTCTACCACCCAGCTCTTCTTTGCCGTGGTTTACCCGCAGACCCAGTCCATTACACATCTCGATAACGGCAGGATATCACGGGTACCTTTTTCCAGGTGACAAAATAATAACTGTAACCAAAAGTAACATCCCATTGGTTTGCTCTAAATGTTGATGCGGCCGAGTACGTCTAGGACTCAGCGCTCAAGACCTCAGTACTCTTCTCACCCTGCTTCAGGAACGCGTCCCAGTCGAATGGCGCAACCTCCTTGTCTTCTCCATTCATCAATCCCCAAAACCAGGTCAAGTCTTTCTGTAAGATACATCAGCATCAGTGAATAACACATCTTATAGGGACTGTATATGAAAGAACTGGAATAACTTACGCCATTGAGTTCTATCACATCCATGCCATTGCCGAGGAAGTTCCACGAGTTTCCGCTAAGGTATTCAATATCGTAGTGCTCGAACCGTGGGTCTGCCTCAAGTGTCTTCAAGAACAAAGTCCTTGTTCCTGGAAACATCGGCGCGCTCTTGGTGTCAGTTCCGGATTTGTACCAGGATGTGCAAGGTCCGGACCATACTGTGGTGGAGAGCCACAAGTTGGCGTGCTTGGTGAAGTCTTCCGCGGACCTTTTCTTCAAGGAGATTTTCTTGATGTCTTCGACTTGCGCTTTCTCGATGACTTTCAGGATGTATTTAGTGGTCATCTCGATGGTCGGGATCAACGATCCATGACCATAACCTGAGTACGGGCCGGCATAAATGAAATGGTTTGGCACCTCGGCTTTTCCGGGTTGTCAGTTTTAAATTTCAGCAGCAATGGAAGTGAAGTTTTTCAGACGTACGCTCAGCAACACCCATGTAGTGTATCAAATTTTCTCTTGACTTCTGTACATCTTGCAAGTTTTTATTGTCATAGTACAGAGGTATCTTGGACACATAGGCGGTGTCGTATCTGTCCCAAAAATCAGCATCAGGCGCGGGAGGCATAGGAAAATAGAGGGTACGGAATCGCAAGGCAACCTACCCTGTTGCGCAAATTATCACATCAACTTCATGTTTTTGGTCCTGTTCGTCGATGAAGCCGTCATGAACGATTTCTTTAATCCGCCCAGGATAGACAGTCACTTTGTCAGTAGCCAGCGCCTCCAGAAATCCTGACTATATGGTAAGCAAGTCTGAATCTCAAATATCAGTCCATCTTAGAGAGAATTCTGAGACTTACCGTCTCCGGGTGTCGCTCGTCTGCATCCGATCGAAAAGTTCCTGGGCATGAGCGTTTCTATCAACTCTGGCTTGTTTCCAAGCTTCTTCTGATATATCTGAGCGCATCGCTGTGGAGAGAAAGGTCAGCAAGATGTTTCAAGCGGATCGTGGGCCCAAGTTACGTTACATTAATGGCTCCGTAAAACTCCGGTGTACCATTGAGATACATTTTGAATCGGTGTGATATTTCGGTATCGATCGACTTGATGTACTGACGGTATGACTCTGGATCTTCGGCAAATCGTTTCTTGGTATTTTCTGAGTAGTAGAAGTTGCCCATAGCGGGCGTTTCTCGCGCATTTGGCTCGACCCAGTTCGCTCCGATGCCCCCCGTTATCCATGTCTTGGACCGAGCTACCAGGTGAATGTGTTTGACATCTTTCAATATGGATGGAACAATCTGGGTGCCTGAGCTTCCAATACCAATGACTAGCACACGCTTATCATGTAGATCGATTGATTGGTCGTATCTACCCGAATGCGTAAGAGGACCTTTGAAAGAGCGCAAGCCTTCGATGTGTGGCCACCTCGGGGTACTGTGACAATCAATCCCATGAGTTACCGGCATATTTCTTCCGTGATAGAGCGCTCTTGCGGAACTCGACTTACCTGAGAATCCCCCCTGCATTGATGTAAAAGTCGGCGTAATCTTCGAAAATCTCTCCATTTTCTCGTTTGAGGGTGACCTTCCACTGGCCTTGACTTTCCAGCCATTCGGCCTTCACAACCTCTGTTCCATAGACCGCGTATTTGTTCAAATCGTATTTCTCAACCACTTCTTGCAAGTACTTTTCAATTTCTGCCGAAGGCGAATAGTACATCGACCAAGGTTTCAAGTGCCAGGAGTACTGATAAACCACACTGGGAATATCGCACGCGCACCCAGGATACTTGTGGTTGTTCCAAACACCACCACACGCTTTCTATGAACATTTAGAGATGGGACATTGGTTTCGAATGGGTAGAAGACTGGTCAACTTACGTTTCTCTCATAGCAGACAAGCTCGATGTTTTGGTGATGCTCCTGCATGGAATGGGCGAAATCGATTGCGCTCATTCCCATACCTTGGAAAATGACACGAACTTTTCGTTTCTCACCGCAGGGAGTTGTTCGCAGGGTATAGCCATCTGCAGTTGAGACAGGCTCTCCAAATCTGTGGAAGCCATCGTATTCTTGGAAAATCCCTGCGTCACCCATAGTGCTGTGATTTGATGTAACACCGAAGCCGAGTTGATCTCAAGACTGCTGAATGACAAATGTAAAGGCTTCTATATATGGTCGACCTTATTGTAGAAAGTCAGGCATAGACGAGCGTGTTGTTATAATAAGGAACCTCGGCTCAATTAGCACTACAAGACGGAGCGGAAGAAGCTCCAGTCTGTTCAAAAGCCCGAAATTCCATGAATGTAGCACTTCCCGTGCGAGTGTGGTGGATCTTCGCCTCCCGGCATCAGTTCCAGAACATGATACCTCAGGATGACAAAACGCCTTAGTCACGTAACTCTTGTGCACGTACCTAAGTCGACTCTGCCTGGTTGCGAGTGCGGATTCAACTCCGAACGCCTGATCATGGACAAGTTCCACAACGAGGCCTTGGAATCGCCCCCAGAACGCATCAACCAGAAGCGGGGATTACCCCTCCAGATCTACATCGGAACTCCTCGGTGTTTGCTTTTCACGGCACTGGTCGTGGATACACTGCGATTTTGATCCTGGCTATTCAATCCCCGCAGGGCAGCTTAGCCCTCATGCTCTGACATGTATGCTTACTCTTATCCCAGACTTGTTCACTACGAGGAATCAGCTCGAAAATTGTTCACCTAACTTATTGGTTATGCATTTCTGACGGGCAACGCAATAGTAATTGAATAGATTCATGAACATCTATCTAAGTACCTAGAGGCATTTCAGGGCGAACTCAACGATCTTCGAGTTGCATTCTATGGATGACTCAGCCACAGGATTGATGTTGAAGACATGATATGCTTCCGGAATGATTTGCAGCTCGGTCCTGTTGCCTGCAGTATGCCATCTGGCTGCCATGAAGACGCTGTCGTCTAGAAGTGCATCTTCATCTCCACAGCTAAATAACGCCGGTGGCATATTGGAGAGATCAGCATACAAAGGCGATATGTGAGGGTTCTTGAAATCCTCCTTGGGAACGTTTTCGTACCCAATTTCGACAAAATCATCCAGAGCCTTGCGGTTCACGAGACAACTACCCTTGTATTGCACATTTGAAGGCGTCTGAGTCAGGTCGTAGAGTCCGTAATTTAGCAACAGCGCCTTTATGCGAGCCCGCACATCAATTTTGAACTCATCGCGAAGCGCAAGAGTAACCAAAACGACAGCATTGCCACCAGCTGAATCCCCTGTAAGAAAATTCAGGGATCCACCAGCGTCGATTGCTTTCTCGCCTTCTTCACTCAAAGCCCACACAGCAGCATCGATGCAGTCTTGCGGAGGCGTGGGCCATTTGTGTTCAGGGGCCATACGGTATTCAACGCTGATCATCATCATATCCATGCGTTTTGCCATGTCGACTAAGTACGCATCTTGGCCCATGGCTGTACCCACTACGTATCCTCCTGTTATGTCTAGTTAGTCTTCCATGAATGCAGAACTTGAATACAAAGTCGCATTCATCAACGAACCAGAATGGTAATGTAGTGCAAATCCTCGTTTGGCGCCCGTTGGATTGATAACTCGGAGCGGGATTTTGTAACCATCGCGAGCAGGGGCTTCGATTGTTTTCGCCCCTTCATAGAGCCACGGTTTTGGAAAGCCATTCGTTCCATTAACTCGCATGTCACGATACTCCTGAACACTTTTGCATTCTTTCAATTGTGGGAATTTGAAGAACGCCGCACTGAGCAGGGCGATACGTGCTCTGCGCTCCTCCAGGACCTCTGGCGAAGCCTGATTGCGATGAATGACCAAGCCTTCCATTTTAGTGGCGTGATCTTTGAATCTTAATAACCTGATATGTTTCTATGCAATCTAGATTAGCCGGTGTTATACCACCAGTTTTGCAGTTTATATAAAGCAGTACCAAGACATCCAACCAGCTTCAACAGAATTCCGTAGGTAATTATGCCGAGGCACCCTACCCAACGCCGGCGCGGAATACATCATACCAAATGCAGAACTCCTCAACATGCCACCCCATCGACAGACTCCACGGAGTTTTCAGTGAAACCCTCTCCAATTGACTCTGGCTATATCATTTTGACTGGGATTTCATAATGCGACTGAGCTAACCGGAACTGTCCACACTTTGCCGGCCACTTGCCAACGCCGAAGTGGACCGCAGAATTGTTACTCGGCTCGTACGATTCCTATTCGGTCATATAACGGACGCGGCATAGACCTCGGAACTGGCTGTCATAGCGTCAAGGCACGCTTCTTCTACGGCCGTTCAGTAACAACAACCTTAGAGTTTCGCGGCGTCCTAACCCGAACACTTCCACTATATTATCCTACGGTTCATGACCAGAGTTGAGGCAACATTTTAGTCGTTTGTTGATCAACCCAAAATTTTGTTAACAAGGAACCTCCTGTTTTCGCAATGATTTCTAAAATCCACTCGATACCAGCGAAACAGGCTGCCGAGACTTTCAAGGAGCTCACCCCACCTGAGGGCTTTGGAATTCTAGGCACCGAGGCCTATAAACATGATGAGTTAGCATATCAGCTCTCACTACATCCGGCAGCCACGGCACGCCGGGTGAAAGTGGTCATGGTCGGAGGCGGTTTCAGTGGACTCAATATTGCCCACGCTGTTGAAATCGGCAAACTCGAGAGGGTCGACTTGGAGATTTTCGAAAAAAATGCCAACATCGGAGGGACATGGCATGAGAACAGATATCCTGGATGTGGATCTGACATTCCAATCCACAACTACCAACTGTCATGGGCGCCAAACCCTCGTTTTTCCAGCTTCTACGCGGCAGCTCCAGAAATTCAAACTTATGTTGAGAAAGTCGCCGATCAGCATGGACTCCGAAAATATATCAAAACCTCTCATAAGGTCATTCACGCGCAGTGGGTAGATGAAAAACAAAAGTGGGAAGTGACTGTGGTCAAAACGGATGGTAGCGACGTGGCTTTAAGTATGCCAGGTTCACATGACTGCGAGGTCGGAGAGCCTTGGACCGTCGAATGTGACTTCTTCATCAACGGCTCAGGCCTTGCAAATAATTGGAAATGGCCTGAAATCCGCGGGCGAGAGTCCTTCAAAGGCGATATGTTGCACACGGCATCTTGGCCAAAGAAGCACGACTTCACAGGGCAGACCGTGTCATTGATTGGTAATGGCAGTTCAGGAGTTCAGGTTCTGCCACATATTGTCAAACAAGCTGACAAAGTGTACGTGCACATACGCAACGGCACTTGGTTCACGGTCGGTTTCGCATCCAAGTTCGCAGGACCCGATGGTGGCAATCTCGAATTTACCGAAGAACAAAAGGATACGTGGACCAAGAATCCCGAGGAGTACTATCGCTATCGGAAACTCATCGAGCAGGAGCTGAACGCCCGTTTCAAGACAAATCTCAGGGGTTCCAAGGAACAAGCCCTAGCACGAGAGTTCTGTCTTAAGGAAATGAGTAAGCAGCTCGCATCGAAGCCTGAACTGCTCAAAGCAATTACTCCTGAATTCCCCGTTGGGTAAGTCAATCACTACTAAAAGTCTGATGAAAACCGAAAGCTGATATTCCAAGCTGCCGTCGACCTACACCCGCTGAAGGGTATCTAGCTGCACTATGTTCACCAAAAGTTGAAATCATTTGGGGCGAGACCGGCGAATTCACCCCAGAAGGCATCCGGGGCCCTGACGGAAGGGAGTTCAAAGTCGACAGTATTGTGTGTGCAACTGGTTTCGACATCAGCTTCGTCCCCCGCTTCCCAATAGTTGGCTTAAATGGCGTTGACCTTCAACAAAAATGGAGCAAGAGCACCCCAGAGGGTTACATGTCTGTGACAGCCGCCGACATGCCGAACTATTTTGTCTTTCAAGGACCTCCTGGGCCACTCGTCCATGGAAGTGTTGTGCTCGCTTGCGAGATAGCGACTGACTGGATGGTACAAGTCATCGACAAATGTCAGCGACAAAACTATTCATCAATGGTCCTCAAACCTGGAGTCGGACGTGCATTTGCGAAGCACACCATGGCCTGGATCGACAAGACAGTCTGGACCGCAAACTGCACGAGCACCTATCGCAACGGCAAGTCCTCAGGGCAAGTGTACTCAGTACACCCAGGGTCTCGACTGCATTATTTCCAACAACTTCAAACGCTTCGTGCAGAAGATTTTGAATGGACCTCTCTCTGCGAAGACCCAGATTTGCGGTTTGCATGGCTGGGGAACGGGTTTACCATCTCAGAGACCTACCCTGATGCAAAAGGCGAAGTCGATCTAACGTGAGTCGTCACCCTTGGTCATTCCCTAGTCTCTTGACAGAATCCCCGCTCTTGATAATGGTATAACTAACTGTTTGATAGCTGGGCACTGCAACCTGCCCCTCCCGAGGCTCATATTAGATGGTGACCTGACCTTGATTGTTGATGGAGCAGGACATTAACAAGATAAAGATCATGCATTACGATTGGGCAGACGGAAGTAGCCCACACAGGAATCATCTGAGAGTTTATAAAGCGATGCTGTCTTGTCTGGAAGAGGCTCAGCTCGCGACTAGGAGAGAACGATATACCTTATGTTTAACTTCGTGCGCAATGATACTCCTGATTTTAACTAGACATCATGTATTGGTAACAAGATATTGATCTGTTAATACGTTCACACTACATCTATCTTGTTGGCTGTTATAGCCTTTGTCTACATGTACTTTCATGGAGGCCTTGAGGTTTGTTAGCTCGTCATGCTTTTTACCATTCACTTATACATATGTTGATACTCCACATGGTTTGTTCTCCTCTCCTTTATAGCATTATCGTTATGGAACTATATAACTTGCATCCAATCGTCTCGTCACTACATGATCTTTACCCATCATCTTTGCTCATTTCCATTCTGTACATGGTCCCCATTTACAGAAGATCGACTACCCTCTGCGTTATTGACACGCTCTAAGCCGACCTACCTAAGGTAGCTTTTAGGACCTCCATCGCTATATGCGCTTTTAGCGCACTGAGACGTTTAATCATCTGAGAGCTCCATCAAAAACAAAGTCTTGGTGGTATGTAGCGCTTGCCCAATCGTAGTTATGTAGTCAATGCATATGACGTGCATTGACTTGGCATCTCCGCACATATAATCCCGTGCTCCGTACGTGTCAGAGTGCGATCATGGATCTGTCAAATGTATGGTATTTTCTACGTTGCTCTAAGTGAGCAGCAGCTACTTGGGTCCAGGTGGATCCACCGAGGTCACGTGTATCCACGTGGTCTTTCGGATGCTGAACAATGACTCCAACAGTACGCCCAGGACCCTTTCACTGATTCAAGCCCCGAGTTATGTGGATATATGGCTTCCAGCCTAGAGCTACAGGACGGAGGTAATTGTTATAGAAGCAGAATTCGGAATGCGGAATTCGGAACTGAACTCTTCGCAGCTTCTGGTAGATGCGTACAACAACTATTCGAACCTGAATTTTCCATGCGGAACGCCCATCTGGGCAATACGGTAGCTGCACCACATTCAATATCAGAGGATAGGATGGAGTTAGAGCATTCTTCCATGCATCTCCAAGACGCAGCAGCCAGATGGCTTGCAGGTGCTTGAGGCGCCCCAAATAAGCCTCAGATGCCGAGTGGCTAAGGTGCAGACGGAAACGTTGGTGACAGGGATACAATTACGAAGACCTCGGCACCGTGTCCGTGGAGCCTGGCCAATGTTGGCGCGCCGAACTTCCGTACAGGGAGCCCCGAGCGAGGGCACGTCTCCTTCCGACGACGATGTATCGACCGTAATTACAATTACACACTGCTGGACATCACCCGATGTGGTCAGCTAACCACGTGCATGCCAGCTGGTGACTAACAACGGCTGTGTGTCTTCTTCTCAGGATTTCGCGATGCAGTTATAGCCTGTACTGAACGGCTTTCTTCTTGTTCTTCTTCTTCTCCTTCATCATCATCCTTGAACAGAAGTGGTTACTATCACCTTCCCCAGAAACTAGAATTAAGCCGACGATGCAGGGAGCACCGCATACCGTCCCCGTTGGGACGCCGTTACAAGTCACAGAACAGACTCCCACGCTCTTTCGACCTTTGAAGATTCGATCCGTGACTCTGCGCAATCGCATCTGTGTCTCGCCCATGTGTCAATACACATTGGCTAGCTCAGGCGGGAGCATTGGTGCGTTGTCACCTCTTTATTTCACCACAATTGGGCATTATGTCTTCAAAGGGGCGGCGTTGGCGATGGTTGAAGCTACTGGGGTGAACTCTGCTGGCCGTATCAGCCCCAAATGTCCAGGCCTCTGGAACGATATCCAGGAGGAATCTCTTCGATCACTAGCGAGATTTATTCACTCGGTCGGCGGCGTTTGCGGAGTCCAGCTATCCCACGGTGGCAGGAAATCGAGCACCCTGCCTCCGTTAGTCGCGGCAGAAAGGGGTTTGTACAGCGCCCGCGCAGATGTAAAGGATGATGGATGGCCCGAGGATGTGGTTGGCCCCTCAGGAGGAATTGATCAGGTTTGGGATGGGAAAAAGCCAGACGATCCGTCAGGAGGATATCACACACCAAGAGAAATGACGCTGGAAGACATCAAAGACGTCGTCGCCGACTTTGGAAAATCAGCTCAACGGGCTGTGAAAGCAGGCGTCGACGTAGTCGAGATCCACGGTGCCCACGGATACCTTCTCCACCAGTTCCTCAGCCCGCTCACGAATCGTCGAACAGACGCGTATGGGGGTAGCTTTGAAAATCGGACGCGCCTTTTGATTGAGGTCATCAAGAGCGTGAGGGCAGCCATTCCCGACAGCATGCCTGTATTTCTTCGGCTTAGTGCGACAGACTGGATGGAGGAAACCGACCTGGGCCGACGACTGGGATCGTGGGACGAGCAGAGCACAATCCGCTTAGCCATGATGTTGCCTGAGTTGGGCGTCGACCTCGTGGATATAAGCTCGGGAGGAAACCACCACGCCGCACGATACAACGTCTTTGACGCAGGGTCGCGGCAAGCTGAAATCGCATCTAGGGTCCGCGCAGCCCTGAGGTCCGCCCATAAGAACCTCTTGATTGGAACAGTAGGGTGTATTACGGAAGCGAAGACCGCTCGTGATATAGTGCAACTAAATACCACGGGAGACGCAGCCGCTGATGTGATTTTCGTCGGCCGACAATTCCTTCGAGACCCAGATTTTGTTTTCAACATCGCCGTGGATTTGGGAGTCGACGTCCAGTGGCCGCCTCAGACGAGGCGGGCGAAGCCTTCTCCGAAGGCTTCACTATAACAACTTGAGGTCCTCCGGAATTTTGTCGAGATAAGCATGAATGGGATCATTGGCGTTGGTGGAATGTGTTAGTGGTCTCTAACTAAAGTAGTTCATACCAGTCTCGCAGACTAGCAGATGACGCCTCTGCCCCCCGAATCAAAAGCCTACTACCCTGCTCTATTGACGTAGAACCCACAGTCTGAGACCTGCTGCTGCCGTTACTTGCAGTAGCTCTTATGAAATTCTCAATTTATCGATCTGCACACCCATGGTTCCCTGCTGTTTTATGGTAGGAAATGCCGTTATCGCGCTTAACCCAGCGATACAAGTAGCCACACAACCACACACCACGCACCCATTTATTTATTTAATCCCATTTTACGTCTGTCTAGCCGCGAATGGGGCTAATAAAGACGTTGCCTTCCTCAGGCCAATTCCCATCCCTATCCTCTGTATCATTCTAGCTGCGGCGAGGCAGCCTTTCTTTGTCTCCAGGAGTGCCTGGAAGTGATGGTCGGGTTCCTTCCTTGAGTCCCTTCCTCAAGCATTGCTTTCTCACCTCTTCCCATCTTGGGCATCCTAGCAAGACGTGTTGTACCGTCTCCAATTCGTTGCACATCGGGCAGAAGTGGCCTTCGATGACTGAAACCTTTCTTTGATACGGGAGAAATCGGAATCCGATCTTTCCTGTCCGCAGCTGCATCGAGATGGATGATTGGTGTCTCTTCAGCCCGTCGTGGATGTGGAGTATCTTCTCATGTAGGTGTGGTTGTAGGACTCGGCTGCGAGCGCCTTTGGTCCCCGTTGCCCATCGGTGTTTCCATCGATCGCGGCCATCGGCCGCGACTGCTGTTTTCACTGTTTCCAGGACAAGTTATCATACATACGTTCGGCTGTCTACTTATCTAGACTATACCCCAGTTGACACTGTTTCCCTGCGAAACTCTGCCTCAGGCACAGTCTCCATGGATCGAAGCGGAACGAAGCCTCTCTCCACCTTGGTGACACCCTGTTTACTCCTTAAGCGTACGTCGTCGGCCTTCCACTAGTAGAACGATATCCCCAGCGGCATACTGGATTTCTGGTTCCTAGCACGAGTAGGATAGAGAAGGATTGGATCCCTCACTAGAACGATATCACTTTCATCCAGGACTTCCGTAGGCCCTAGTACGAGCAGGGTCCTAGTTCCCGCCTATTCATACACGGATACGCACGTCTGTCCTCTCAGGCTATTCAGGAGCCTCTCTCTTCTTCCCAATCCTGGGCTATTCATTCCCCTACATTCGCTCCTCTACATCTTTCGCCGTCTCGTCTCCAGATCTGGCACTTGCTGTCAACGATGTACTTTCGGTGACTTAGCACGTAGCACTGTACAGCCGAGAGTACCTTGAAAAGATATGCATAGCGACCGAAGAGCAGTATACTGCTGAACACCACGCCCCACGCACGTACGCTGCACAACGCAGTGTTTGGAGCGTCTTGCGTTATCTAGTGTAGTCTCCTGCAGCTAGACCGACCGTATCTCGCTAGGGAGTCTGGCTGTTGTTCGCAGCCAGCAACAACAGTAGAAGCTCCCTAACTGACCAAGCTTACTCCTATCTCTTTAAATTGTCACCTTCGCAGATATTCCTCTTCTCTAACCTCTGGGCTTATTCCGCAGTTGGATATAGGCCATAGGCGATTCGGGGCGCGCAGGACTTAGAGTGCACTTCAAGTCGCGTTCAGCACGCGTCCCCAATGCCGTTTTCTTCAGTTCCTGCGCTCGTGTTGGATTCGTCTTGGTTTCCTGGCTGCAAGCAGCTCAGTACTTACACCGGAAATCGCGTGAAGATGCGAATCCTACATCCTGACTACTTAGGAGGTAGTCACCCCGTGTGCCCATGAAGGGCGAACGCGCACCCATATAACAATATGAGCACACAATCACGAAGCACAATCCTTAGACCCAACGCAATATCCACTATAAACACATTCACATTATCCAGCAGATTGGCAGACGCACCAGGAGCCATGATGTCATCTCAAGATCCTGCTCTGCAACGAGAGGTTGATCGGGTAGTTCGAACGTTGCACTGTCAAGATCTTTATTCGTGCAGCTCGCAACGAAATCTGCAAAATGCAGTTCGACGGTGCCAAACCCTTGGACAAACGAGAGCTAACGTTATCAGCACATGGACTTGGATTGCAAGCATCTCTCTTGAATCCTTCATATTGTTTGTCTTCTCGTTTGGCTATGACACCATGCTCCAAGTTCTAGTATTTAGAAGAGGAATAATGAGAGTAGAGGAGGGATGACCACAAATGCATGGCAATGATCGAAGACAAGAAAAATTTTGGCTCATCTTGTACCTAGCAACGGAAGAGCTAATGCAAGAAATCAGCGCGCTGAATGCAGAGCTGGGAGAAGTGGGTAGAGAAGTATCGACGATAAAGGGTGAGTGAACTCTTTAGACCTGAGGGAAGTACCGAGTAGAGGTGAGACTGCAGTGGCAGCCAAGCACACACCATAGTCGATTCGAAGTCAGAGGGTCAGTTGGTTAGATGGAGGCTGGTAGAAAAGCAAGACATAAATAATAGCCAGCGACCTTAGATTCCAAAGAGGGGGGATTAGCCAGTTTGTAAGGAGTGTTCACCTTGATTACTGCTATGGTCTGAGCTATCCTGAGTGGGGACAAAACACCGAGTGTGCTCATTGTATAAACTTGTAGTGCAGAGCTTACTTTGCGTTCCACATTACCACTGATGATGGCAGGAAACTCCATAATAGCCTGATATGTGTGTCGTAAGATCCAAACAAAGCTACATCACTTTTCTCCATTGTAAGTAGCCATATTGGGTCTCTGTTGTCCTGGAGCTAGTCGGTTACGTTCACCAGTTGTGCCTGCGTGCCGATTCTATCTCTAGGGTGGTGTTCGACCCACCCTTTATACTCCCGCTTTTTGACACATCCACAAGTTCCATGACAGAGTCACTGTCCTTGTCCTTGGGCATATCGGTTATGGTGGTTGATATTGTCTTGGTGATATTCATGGACTGGGGCTGGTGAGTATTTGTGTTGCGGAAGGTCCTGGCATGTGAATTGCTGTATGGATGTAGATAGGAACTATGGTCCACGCTGCTTCCGAAGAAGCGTGGTGCTACCTTTCGAAGGAGCAATTGTATTGATGGCATACTTGCACAGATAACACCGACGTTAACCTCGAGCGTCGACATGTACTTGGAGGCGACAAATTGCCCTTCCAAACGTGAGAATGCTTACTACCGATCGAGAGCATAAACTTACATGTAAAATTGGTCGTCTTTCCAAACCTAATAAGGCTGTGCATACGCACCGCGCTAACTACTGTCACACTAATATTTGTCAGTTCGACTCCCCACTCGCTCTTTGATATTATATAATTTAAGACGACTTACAATAGTCCGACACTAAACATGGCAAGAACTTGCATTTTCTTCCTCGGAGATAGACTAAGCTTCAGGATATGAGGAATCGGTAATAGCATAACAGCAAGGTCTAGTACAATATTGATCGCACTTCCTATCCAAGAGATAAGGAAAATATTGAGACAGCGATGTTGGGGATCTCCATAATATCCAGTCCAGGCGTTGGATACTGGGTCACATTCCCAGATAATGCTGGGAAGAAATGCAATGAGGGTGGCGATTATTATTCCCATGAGAATGAAAGTCGAAATTCTGAACGTTCGATCTGGAAAAATCCGTAGATAGAATGCAAGAATAGAAATTTTGGTGACCATGATACTGTAGAAGTAACATATTAATCCAGCAAAGTAAAACTAAAGCTGTTAGTAGTGCGCCGCTTGAATTGTTATATGTATCGTCTTCCTACCTTTCTGATAGATGTGATATTATTAGGTGGTATTGAGTAAATATCTCTACCAAAACCAAGGTGTACAACTATTATATTGTCAGATGGTAGAAAGTGAAATGTCGTGGCTACTTACTCAGGATATCACCCACTGACAATATAATCGTGGAGATCTATTCACGCCAATTAGAAATACCCCGCGGGAGCTAATGTACTGACTTACCATCACTGTGAGTATGAGCCCATCATCCCAGCCAAACGGGGCTTTGAAGGGCGGAATTCGTGTGACCATTCGAAGCGAGACCACTATCAGTGACAGGAGTCCAAAGACGCCTGTAACAACTAGCACTTTTGTTCCACCATCTCGTTCTGGATCTCCACAGAAGTTCAAGACTACATTTATCGCAGCTGCTTAAGGTGTCAGGACTCCGGAAGACCTGTGAAGGGTTGCGAATCTGCCGCGCTTACATTGAACTTCGCCAGTGGTGCAAATCCCTGTAGAGCATCCAGACACGCCAGTTGCAAAGGTTGGAACGTCGGCGCAAAGGCATGCTTTATCCGTGTTTGAGCATGCCCCTCGATCAATAATCTGGACGGTGCAGTTCAACTGTTTACTTCAAATTAGTCACTCTTCGTGAGATAACAGGATGTTCTCAACATACAGCACATGATGGCAATTGATCAAACCACTCTTCTGTGCGCCCGGGCGAGATTAGGGTGGCTAGCAATAATAGGACCAAAAGAGGGTTCATAGTTATTGTGTGCGAAGTCCACTTTCGACGCTCTTAACGGATTATGCAAGAGCATGGTATTTTTATTGCAAAAGTGCCGTGGATTGAAGAAGAGGGGCGAGATGAATGCATAATTATCAAATCCTGAAATGTACCAGACTGGACTGCGCCCGAGGTGAAAGCCTAATCAGCGCGGAAGGACCATTCGAACTTTGAATACGAAGTCCTCGGGGGACCTAGTATCCCGAATTACTCTAGCTGGGCACCACTGCAGCTCGTTTGAAGTTAACGAAAGCTTGAGAGCCCGCGAGACGAGTCTAGCGCCTGAACCACAGCTCTGGCATTTAGGTTTGCTCCAGAATCAGGGGTGCATTTACTTAAATCTGCACGGATTGAAAATACGGGGTCGGTGGTCAATGACAACCAGGCTGAACAGAGCTTAATAGTTCACCAGTCCTCCTCTGAGAGGTCCATGGTATTCTTTGCCCCGTGCTAGTTGATGGAGTATTCTGCGGTACGAACGGGAGTGCCCCTATCCGTAGAATGCCTCGTAAATTGGTCGCACCATAAAGGTGATCGTCTACTTGTGGCGTGCGTGTACGTAGTGGTTTCGCTTCCATGAAAACTTTGAGTGAGAAAGCGTCACCAATTGATGCTCTCAGCCTTCTTCGGAGTCCACCCCTATTTGAAAACGGCTTGACGGGCCGGGGTTTCTAACGCTGCAGAGACCCCAACCATGGGGACGCGTAGATCCTGGGGAACCAACCCTAGGGATCAGTCGAGCCGTACCTCCAATGCTTGGTACCTGGTCCCGATTCCCCGTAAATTCCGAATATCTGCTAAGGATCGCGGCCAAGTTCAAGTCCCTCGGAATCTAGCATAGGCTCACGGAGTTTGCTCGTGTCATTCCGGGCATGTTCACTCTAGATCAGGGGGCCGTAGAAATATCATGAGCAGAAAGCCCCAAGGATTTACTTTTCGAAACAGTCTGAGAATCAATTTGTCATTAATACGGTGCGACGAAGCCTGCTCTTCGGCCTCCGACAATTTATTTAGGCAGAGAATATTGACAGGGTGCAGAATTAACCAGCCATTCCATTTTGGAAATATATCGAGATTGTCCCTGGGAGTAGCAGACTTTCAACCGATTTCAAGACTTTTCATAGGATTAAAACATGTTCCGAGAAAATCACGAATACTAAAGCCGCGAATTCTGAAATGATAACAATCTCTCTTCGAGACGGTTCCACCTTCAAGGGTTGAAGGGTGAGAGTCCTGGACTGCCTTTGCCCTCTACTAACCGTCCCCACAAGCGCCCGTTACTTCGATGGAGATCATCAAACAGCAGACCCTCGGGGCAGATCGCCAAACAGCCGAGGGCCATGCTGTTGACGAAATCATAAATATCCTAAGGCACTAAACAGCACTAGAGATCTTCTAGGATTTCTCTTCTGCTCGCCAATACAAGCCGAGTATGATCTTGGGTAACATTACCGGAACACTACCGCCACAATTTGCTACATTCGCCACGCCTCTACCACGGATCCGCGTTCATTCACCCAACAGTCCACAACGTAATTTTAGGAGAATCGGATACCTGATTTGCAGAGGTGGTGCGGTTAAATTGACCATCGAGACACTCTATGGACTATTGTAATGCATCGACAAAGAATGAAGTAAGACAAAATAGAGCTTCTTTGGCCTCTGATTTCGATACCACCTTCTTACGTAGCATCTTCACCACCACCTCGTGACCATCTTCTGATGCGGGTTGGAGTGCTTTTGGGCGTTCAACCGATCACCGTATCCTACCGAGGATAGTGCGAAGCCGCAACTGAAAACACCTGTACTCGGACCCCCCTGCGAGCATGCAGAGCGTAGGCTATGCGCCTACGGGACGATGGACTCACACCTTCTCGCGGTGTCCGGTGTTAAGCACTCAACAAGTGTGGGATAAGATGAGTCCGTAGCTTTAACGATAAGGAAACACCGCGTTTCCACCATCGTCAGCAACAGACGGTCAGTCATACCAGCAATCAGTAACCCACGCAACAAATCTGGCCAAGAGATTGTACGTCGCATCCTTCAGCGGGTGAAGGCATTACGAGAACGCCAAATCAAGATACGTCTACATTGGATTCCTGTTCATAGCGGTGATGTAGGGAACAAAATAGTGGATCGCGCTACCAAAGGGGCGGTCACGGCGGACACACACCACGGATTCTCTCACCTCCTTTCCTCCCACATAAGGGCGACCTATAAGAAGATTCAAGGAGAGCGTCAACGGCAATGGACTGCGTCGTCCAAAGGAAAACATTTAAAGCCGATTGACGACGGGCCTCCAATCGAACAAAGTCTGCGTGTTTACGGCATCCTCACGCGGCATCAAAGCTGCCTTATGGCCCAATTGCGAAAGGGCCACTCCTAACTAGAAACCTATGCTCGATACGTATGCGGAGCTATTGAAACTACGGTAAACGTTGTAGTCGATTCTTCAACAGCATTTAAGGAACAAGGTAGGTGATGCATTTAACAGCATCGTAACGATACTCGAAGGGCGACCTTGGAACGGGCTAGGAAAAGTCAACAGTGGCAAGATCAATCGAGAGGTTCTAAATGCAGTACGGAGGTGTGCATCAAAAGTTGTGACCGAGGCGTTTTCTGCCAAGGCGCTAAATGCGCGCTAAATGCGCCAGGTAGGGATTCGGGACTTTAGTAAC
>Ga0105239_10000265_pt1 | contig 77878 bp, 80 predicted proteins | sample KBSC44metaG_FD_92761 | JGI IMG/M metagenome (GOLD analysis project Ga0105239, IMG submission 92761) | Corn rhizosphere microbial communities from Kellogg Biological Station, Michigan, USA - KBS C4-4 metaG | ecosystem: Host-associated > Plants > Roots > Rhizosphere > Soil | place: Michigan, USA...
AGAGGCAGTACACCTACGCACTACTTAGGTTCCTACCTCTCTTCCTTCTCTTGTTCCTCTTTATATACAATACATAGTCATACAGTTCATTGTACAAACAGTTGTCTCTTTATCAGATCAACTGAATTACCGGTAGTACCATCTTTAGGAGTCAAGATGCACCGGTACGTATTTTCAACCTCAGACCACTGCGCATATGAACACTGACTTTCTGTGCAGCAATACCTTCCTGGGATGTGGGCAACGATTGCTATGCAAATGCTATATTCGATAGCAACCTTTTCAACCAGCATGTACTTGAAGCGACAAAACCGTTTGGCGGACGAGGGCAAGCGCCCTGCACTCGAGGGTGTTGAGGGATTTAGGTACGCACCATGAGAGGCCGCCACGGGGAGGATAGCACGGTCGCTATCATAGCCGCGAACATGCAGATTAGGGATCGTGATCAATAATGGGCACTTGACAGTACAAGCAGATAAAGCTACCCAGCTGTTACGACTCACAGCATACAGGATTCTTAAAATCGTCGATATATCAAACCCACGCATAGGTTCGCTTCATAAAAGAGATGAGACAACCAAGCGCTCGTCTGCTGCCGTTCGGCATTAAAAATTGGTCATACTCTGTGCGTGGGATAATTGATTGTCCTTTCAAATTGACTCCTGATCATTAACATCGAAAATGCGTAAGAGAAAGGGTTATCATGCTCACAACCATGACCCATCCCTGGCCTCGTAACTCGTTCTCATGGATCAAGGTGGCCAGGCCAAAATAACAGGCGAGAACGGATTCTGTAGGAGGTACGGCTTGAGACGAAGGGTCCGTGGTCCGTCCTTGCACCGCTGATCAGGGGGTGCAGAACGAAAGCACAGGTCTAACCTGTGGACCTCATTTCCTCGGCTGTCTTATCGTCAGAACGCATCGTGCGATGAGATCTCGATGATCGTGCGCGATGATCCGTTTGATTGAAAACGGTAGCTTGAAGTTATTGTCTCACGAGAGAGGAGACGGCGAAGAATATGAAACTGCCTGTGGTTGACGTGCACCAAGTGATTGGTGTTAATTTATCCGGAGGCTCTTGCCTCACAACCATCACCGCATGACCTCGGTGGCAAGATGTTCCGTGAAGCTGCTGCAAAACGACGGTGAGTCGGACGCGTTGAGTTCTTGAAGGTGTTTGATGGAATAATTCGCCGGGACAATAAGGAGCAGTTATGGAGCAAAGTGTACTCCATATATATCTGAGATTCCTAACTGTCAATATGGGGTTTGGTTACACATGATTTCACGAGGGGTACGGAGTACCTCGTAATGGACCAGCATATTACTCCAGACTCCGTATTCTTACGGAGTATGTATGAATGGTGTCAACGAGTCAAAGACCGAAGGATGGCGTCAGCAGGCTCGCGTGTACAGAGCACTCCTAGCACTGCGCCTACTCCCACTTTAAAATTGGGGCCACGGGTGTTTTCTTGTCATCTACGAGTATGTCACTCAATGTGGGTAATAAGGAATGGTGATCCCTTTTCGAGACGGTCTTGTGCCAGCCCACGCGACATTCTCAAGCGCGTAGGGCTAACAATGTGTTGTCCCTGAATGGCAAGATTTGGCTGAGGCGAGACCAGGATTCTCGGTAAGACAGATACTTGGGCCTTCAGGCTGGGCCTTGGGTACGGAGTTCTCCTACTGAGCGGTCCGTGCTCCTACCAGCAAGTTGAGCGGATGGCCATGGCCGACAAGCTAAACGGCGTCGAGCCAAAGTCCGGGCGTTTCAAGGCGGCACTCAATTTGTCCATCTGCAGCACACCGTTGGGCTGCCTCGTGGCCATCTGGCCGACCATTGGTGCCCTTTACCTGAAACTAGCGAGATGTGAGACCGATCATTCCAAGCAGGCTGTCTCAATTCGGGTGCCAGATCTACTGATTGAGTTCCAGTCTTCAAAGAAGTGAGAAATTTTCTTGTGGGCTGATACAGTACTCCGTACTCCCACTCCATATCCATCAGATACCGGGAAGACCTGGAGTACGTCAATGGAGTTTGTTTGTGTTTCAGAAGACGATCAACGCCTCGTTTATCGCCTGTTGTCACTTTGACCATGATTCTGTGAGAGAAATAGCATCCTGTGGGCGGCAACAGAGCATGCTCTACCACTAGCTTGTTTCAGCAAAAATTATCTGCATGATCAGCACAAGTTCTGTGGCCCTGTACGGAGTACGAGGCACGAGGCGTCGAGAATTTGCTCGGGCAGCACAGTTGCAGTACGGAGTACTGTCCTCGATACTGCTCGGAATGTATACTCCGTACTCAGCACCTTATTGATTGATTTTGAAATCCGCGACCCACGAGTCAAGTGGTTACTAGTGACTGTGGGCGGCTGGTGTTTTAGCAACAATGGATTCGGAGCGAAGGAAAAGAAGAAAGGGCAATTGAGCAGGGAAGTGCAGGGAAATGCAGAGGCGACCAGGGAGACAGCGGAAGCATCGCCTATCAAGGAAAGTCCACGATGCAGCCCTGAGTTACCTCGCTTCGACCACCTGTGGAATCTGGGATCTTACCTCCATGTCCTCCAATGAAAGTTCAATTATTGTCTGACGGCAAGGACCCAGAGGATCCCTGTGACTCTGGAGTGTGCCACCTGCACGCCTTCACGCTAAGTGGCAGACGTGCCATTGAGGAGCACCAAGATGTCTCCAGCTTCAAAGGGAATGACCATTGACGACCCGTTGGTAACTTGTAAGAGGCTGGAAGATTCCCGCGTCAATCCGGACATGCTCACTTTGGGTCGTAGGGATTATTGGCATATCAGCCAGACGACAATATTTTTGCGCCTTCATTTTCATTTTCTTCAGTCTCTAACAGGGACTCCTAGTCCTGGCCCTGATCCTGGCCCTGGTAGGTACCTAGAATAAGATTGTTCTTCCAGAGGGGAAGGTTGTGCGCCAAGATGAAGAGAAAAAGTAGAAATGGGCTAACCAATTTTAGCAGCTAGTTACTGGTGGGCTGTAGGCCTCGAACGGAGTACTCGTAGATCAAACGAGGGGAGAGGATTTCTGTAGAGATGAAACGCCTGCACGGTGCATGGGCGCTCGTAGGCTGTAGGAACGGGTCAGCGGCCCAAAAGCGAATGCAGGAGGCATGGACTGAGCGTTTTGGATTCCCTTGAGTGCCGGATTACCATTCGCGCTACCATGACAGTGTCGCTTGACCGTAACCATTAATAACAAGTGGAGGATCAATAAATGAAAGTAGCGTGCAGATACCGAGTGGTGATTCCTACCTTGGGAGTCGCTTGGTCCCTCGCACGAAGTACTAACTGACCTGCAGAGTCACAAGTACCTACCAGCAACTCAGCAGGTACTCGTAAGGTGCAAGGCCTGACCAGCTACTCCAGATCGAGGTCACTAACGATGTTCGAAACGTGGGCAATTCGGAATTGGAATGGCAAAAACCCAATGCTGGTTATGGTTGCCCGTACGGAGTACATATTGCGACTACTAGTTTGGACTCAACTCGACGGGGTACCGGGATATGGCTTTTTGGCTGTCTTGACCCTTGAGGGAGATCGAACCAGCGTTCGTGGAAAAGGGAATGCTGATGATTAATTAGCCCTTACGAATAGTTATTATTACTAGGCTGCACCTCCTGAGTCCCTTGCCTGTGCCCGTGCCCGTGCCCACTACGAGGAAGTACTATGTAATATGCCCAGTGGCATGCCTATGTACGAGGACGCCCATGCCCCCATGCCCCATGCCCCATGTCCATCCCATGTCCCGTTCCACACGCCTCAGGCTGAAGATTTAAGCTGGAAACGCGAAACTTTAGCTTGTCCAGGTGGGTGCCGGGCATCAAGGGGGCTAAACCACAAACCGGTTGACGAGTAACTGACACCACCCCCTACCGCCCCTACCGCCCCTGCCCCCCTCCCTGCGACCCATTACCGAAGCTTGGGGCCCTGCCTAGGAGGCTAAGGAGTCACTGTGTCTCCCGCTACCCAGTCGGCTGGGGCTCCCACGACCCGATCTCTTACCAGACAGACTTACTCGTACTGGGGGGGGGACATGGCACAGACTCTAAAGAGGGTTTGTCTGAGTTTGAATCGGATTCTGTCTTGCCCTTGCTCGCCTTCGTTTCTGCCCGTCGCAGACTCACAAGACTCGCAGCCACTCAATAGATGCGACTCACTAACTGATAATATTACTAGTGTCCTTTGGCCTTCTTCTGTCTTCCGTATTGCTTCCCTCCCACTTCCCGCTCCATCGCTCTCACTTGCCAGTAGCTCGTTACTAAACTTCCCAGTCACTAGTACGAGGAGTTACAGTCACCTGTAGGAGTACGGATACTCTCTACGCATATATTCCCAACTCCTGGTGGTCCTAACCTAGTGGTGGGCGACCCGACCTGACACACACCAGTGACACCACCAGCCTGGCGTCGCTCCTCGAACATTTCTCCTCCCTCCCTCACATCACCTCACATCTCTTTCTTGTCTCGTCTTGTCCTTGTCTCCATCACCCACCTCCCCCCCTTCCCACCAATCTACCAAGGCCGGTTTATTCAACACGACCTAGCCGCTCGTTGCTTGCTCATCCCATTCTGCTCTTTGCAGATATTCTTTCCCGCTTGCCTCGAATCGTCCTTTTGCCATCCTTGCTACCACTGTCACTCGCTACTTGACCTACCTGACCGGCATTGGAATCTGCATCAAATCGCTGTGCTCTTCCTCGCGCTTCACCCTCCGCAAGGCCATTCGTTTAGCTGTCTGCGTCTGATTTCAACCTCGACCTCGTCCTTCTATCCACCTCGACATTTCAAGAGTCGAGACTCGAAACGGTCGAGGAACTAAGCTGGACTGTGATCTAGGCTTACCTCCTGCCGAACACGCCCCCAAAGGGTTTGGGAAAAAGGGAAAAAAAGGAATACTGCGACCTGGAACCTCGCCATGTCTACTGCAGTGGCACCTCCAGTCATCGCTTCATTGCCAGCGCTTGACCGGAACCCGAGCCCTAGAAGCTACCCTCCGCTGGCACCTTCAACTTCAACATTAACCAGAGAACGATCAGACGAGAGACAAATGCCTACAGAGGCCAGCAATGGCTTTAGTCCCAACGAGAGAACCCCCTCGGACGGTAAACGATCTCCAAAGTCGTAAGTCGCCCTTGCATACCTGCTTCCTCTTGTTCCCTTCCGACCGTGACTAACGTTTCGCAACAGTCGTGGTAGTGCCAGCCATCCCAAAATCATCGTTAAGAAAGAGCCTCCTGCTTCCCCCTCTCTTCAAGCCAGCACGCGCCACAGACCAAAGAAGTTGGACTTGAACACAAATACTAGCTCCGTAGCAAATGGCATCAACTCCCGCCCCTCAGCAACCCCGATGACGGCAGGTGGTGGCTTGGTTCTTCACGATGTTGGTCTGGCTTGCCTCTCACCCGGCTTTCAGACCCAAGACCCTGCCATGCGCGAACAATTGGAGCGCAGCATCTCGGTTCGCGACCAACAACGATCTATTATCCAAGCAAGGCTACTCAAATCTGCACGCGGCGACCCTTCAGATTCTGGTAAACCCGCAGAGGAATCAACCAATGGACCAAAGACGACCGGCAACAATTCCAAGAAGCGTCCCCCGCCAGGTTTGTCGATTGTCCCTCCAGCCGCAGAGCGATTCGCCAATGAGCGAGTCATTCAATCTGCACCTCTGAACAAGACTTTCACGGGAAGAGATGCCGCCCCTCCTTCGAGACAGATCATCAATCAGCCATCTACTCTTTCTCAGAATGCGCAAATTCAACACGTGCCTGCTATTCAAACTAGTAATCGCCTGCCTCCAATCTCTGACGTTTTCGCTGCGAATGAACTGAACCCAGGTCCTAGTCGTCCTCCATTTTTGCACGCGAACTCAACGCCTTCACAGTCACATGGACCTCCTCTCCCATCTCCAGGTTTTCCACCCCAGACAGCTCATCCTATGTCTCAACATCAGTCTGCACAGTATGATCGGTCTCGAGAGTACAGGTCGGCAGAGGATGCTGTCCATGAAATGACTGGAGGACGAGAGGATCTCCTACCAAAGATTGTTCACTATGGTGGCCACCAACCTCCCACACCACCTTCACCACACCCAGGACGGAAGGACAACTTGACTCCAAATAATAAATATCATGTTGGCGGCATTCCCACCAGCAGACGAAGGAGCCGGAACGAGTACGAAGGTTCCAGCCCACCTTTAGGCTCTGGACGAGAGCGAATCCGATATAGTGGGCCCTTTGGCGAGGGACGTGATAGCCCTGCCACACAAAGGGCTAAGAAGGAGGAATTTCTTTCCCTTTGCTCACGGGCCTGGGACCTGTTCCATTCTTGATGTTAGCAGGACGGCTTCATGCCTTTCCATCTCTCCATTCCCATGCTCTCAACTACAGGGTGGCGCTACGTGGCGTAATGACTTTTTCGAGCAGGTTTTCTACTTTGGATAGTGAATCACCCAACACCTATTTAGGGATGCCTTTGATTGGACGCTTCTGGGCAAGTTGTTCGGCGAAATGTCTGAGGCCTTTTACTTTTGGACTCCTGATGAAATGTGTCATCATGGGGACACAAAACATTAATGACAAGACGAATGAAAAGGACTGGCTGGACTGGGACTATTAATAATTTATACCACAGGGAGAAGTGACTTGATGACACGTTGGGATTCTGTTAGGCAAGGAGGGGAAAATGCAGAAGGTTCTGGGTACAATGAGTGCCTCGTCTGATTTGATGTGCTTCGAGTTATGTATGTATCGATGTCGGTCGCTGGTGGCGCGTGGGAAGGGAGTATATTCCTATATTCGAGCATAGCGATGTCTATCTGTCTAGGGAGGACCGCGTACGGATACCGCATATGACTACAGGAGGATCCAATCAAAGTGGGCAAAAAAAAATTATATAAACTATCCCCCCACTCAGTATCGCGAAGTCATCTAGATTTCCACAAGCCCATGAGGTCATCATTGTCGATGCTTATCGTTATCGACAGCAGCCTCTATTTATGTGTACCTGGTCCGGAGTACGGATGCTTGGTGAATAATTTAGTTTGACACGGTACCCACTAGTTACTGCCACTGGTAGATCCATCCTCGTACGAGTTGGTGCCAACTTGGTGGCTACCTATGTACCTATTACGGAGCAGGCATTCATGGCTCGTTCCCGCAAATGTTCTCCGACATTGTCAATTCCTCCCTCGGACGCTCTCCAACTGGAAATCGTACCGAGAAGAAAAAAATATAATAATAATTGGAGTAAAAAAACAACCCCATGCTCCTGTTTAGGTGTTAGTATGCCACAGATACCTTCCTTAGGCACCCAATTAGGTAGTGAGGTTCTATCTTCTCCATTGTAAAAGAGAGTTGGGGTAAAACAGACCAAATCATGAGGGAGGGAAGTCATGTACATACTTATGGAGTAATATAGTTGAACGTCTCAAGTTCAAGCGTTTGGGGGCGCCTCCTCCGCATTTTACTTTTACTAATTGACCTCCTTGGTAACTACCTAAGTTATCCTTACCGACTAACTACTGCCGTCGTTATTGTATCCATGAAAGAGCAAAAGTAAGTAAGTGCTCGGCTCGAAGGAAAAGGGTTCGATCGAATCTCCGGTCTGCATTGGTAGTTATTATCTACCCTAGCCTACCCTAAATTGGGAGCCATCGAGCGTGAGTGGCAGGTGAGGAAAGCTGGCCTTGCAATATTATCGCTGTTTGACCTGGCGATCGGGAGTACTGGGGTGGACGACGACGAGGGCAACAACGGCTGTGCTTCATCGCCACTACACCGGCTTCTTCTGGTGCATTGAGACATTGGCCCGTGCATCTTGGGTGTTTCTATCGTCCGCTGTCATTGCTACTAGCCTTGGGAAAAGGAGGACCACGGCGGCGTCGGCTTTCTCCCATCGCCTGAGATTGGCGAGAAGACTCTCCCCTCTCCGCCACACCAATCATACTGCCACCGCAGGTCTCGCACGTCAAACACCACCACTAATCCTACCAAACGCCATGCGCGCGCAGGTCCTTGAAGCATTCAACCAGCCCTACACCTTCACCTCGACACATCCCACGCCAGAAACCCCAACGGGCCACGATGTCCTGATCCGGGTCAAAGCGGCGTCGTACTGCCACACGGACGCGGTCTTCGCGTCCGGCCAGATGCAGCAGAACATCCCGCGGATCGGGTCGCACGAGTTCGCGGGCGTGGTGGAGGCGCTAGGGCCCGAGGCGGAGAAGCTCGCGCACAGTATTGGTGTCAAGATAGGTGATCTTGTCGGTGTGCCCGGTCGCGCGTACCGCCCCTGTGGAGAGTGTGCGGAATGCAAGGATAATGGTGGCGATTTGGAGGGGTATGGTGTCTGGTGTCCCAGTGCTGGGAACCTGGGCCTGACGAAGGACGGTGGGTTTCAGGAGTTCTGCCTTGCGGATGTGAGGCAGGTTGCCAAGGTTCCGGAGCAGGGCGATCTACAGCCTGTCGACGTCGCGCCGCTGATGTGTGCGGGCGTCACGATTTGGAACGCGCTGGAGACTGCCGCGAAGGAGGTGAAGGCTTCTTTTGGTGGTGGCGGTGTAGAAGGGAAGTACGTGGCTATTGTCGGGGCGGGTGGCGGTCTGGGCCATTTAGGAGTGCAGTTTGCAGCCAAGTTGGGGTGGAATGTTGTTGCCGTGGACACGACGGTGGCGATGGTGATGTTGAAAGAGGTTATTGAGGGCCTTGATGAGGATGGAAAACGAGTCACTGTCGTGAACGCCTTGACCGACTCGGTGGATCTCGTCAAGCGTAAGATCTTTGGTCAGGCGACTGCAGGTCGTGAGGGTGAGCAGGGAGTGGATGCCGTTCTCATCCTACCGGAGTCACAAGCTGCCTTTAATTTCGGGATGCAGGTGCTGAAGAATCACGGAACTTGTGTTGCTGTCAGTTTCCCCAAGGACGGCTGGAACTTTAAGCCCGGCGACTTGGTCTTTCGACATATTCGCTTGGTTGGCGTTCTGACCGGTAGGAATCGGCAGTTGCAGGCGATGGTTGATTTTGCTGCAAAGAATAATGTACGAGCCAAGATCAGGACGTATCCGTTGGAGCAGTTGAATAAGCTGGTCGAGGACTACCACAAGGGTGTTGGTGGCAAGCTGGTGGTTGACATGGATATGAAAGGATAAATCGTTAAGTGGAAGTGTTTAGACTTTGATGTCCTTTTCCACTTATCTGTCCCGCCGTGCCCTAGGCATATCCCGAGCCTCCTTACCCTTCTCCCTCTTCATTTTCCGTTTGTCAGCCTTGTCACGAGCCTGCTTGCCCATCTTCTGCCGCCTCTCTTCATTGACGAGTTTCCTGACCTCTGCATCCTTCAAGTAGTACGGCTTAGATTTCTGACCAGCGCGGAGGGCAGCCTTTTCTTGCTGTTTGTGTTTGCTCCTAATCTCGTTTTCTTTCTGTCTGATCTCCGCGTTTCTGGCAGTGGCTTCCATCGACATGACCTGTCGTTTCAACTGAGCGACGGCCTCGGGATCCTTGGATTTCTTGATTTGAGATTTCAACTCGAGGATTTCAGATGCCTGATATGCGGAGAGAAATGAGTAGTTTTTGTTGGCGCGGTCGACGGCATTTCTGTCCCTGTTTGCAGACATGACAGTCGGATCAAAGCGTGGATCTCGAAACTTCTGGGCTGCGGATGGGTCGAAGATAGCTCGTTTCCTCGACACTGGCTTCCTAGCTGATTCGACAGCTGGGGCATGTTTGGATGAGCGTTTAGGTGCTTGGACAGGGGCTTCTTTGGACCTCTTGCGGGTGTCGAAAAAGTCATCTGGTTGGTTTCCGTGAGTCTCTGCAACAGTGTCGGCCAGCTTCCGCTTCCGAGGATTGGGATTGAAAGATTCTTGTGCTTTTGCTAATGCACCAAAACTTATTTCGTTCAAGGGTTGGTCCTCGTCTACTTCTTCTGAACTCGAAGAAGCATCTGAATGGATGTCTGAGGCGGAATTCCCAGACTCTGGGCCATCCTCTTCTGTACCATCCTCTTCAGATGCAGTAGCCTCTAAATCCTCTAAGTCCTCTTCATCATCCGAGGCATCATTCCGTAATTGAACAGGACGCTCAAAAGAACGCATTGTAGCCATTTGTGGTAGTTTTATGGAACGTATCTGATAACAGTATGCGCGAATCTACACCTGGACTTTTTTTTCGTCAAAGAAAGTCAAGAAGTGACGTCGGCGAAAAGTGGAATTGGCCTTGCTATATCAGGCTAGACTCATCCCCAGAAATATATTTTGGCATCATTTGTCACTGATATCAAGGGTCAGGCACCCTCCCAACTTCAGCTTCACCCTCTTTCCCTTCTTACATTGCACTTGGTTGTGGTTTACGGCCTCCCGGTTATAATTTTCCCATCTGATATTTATCGAGCCCCTTATTCTGCGCTCGCGCTACCAACTGAAGGCACGTGCCTTTCAGCTGCCCATCACGCACGCTCTCAGTGTCTCTTCGGTGCGGGGACTGTCGCAAAAAGTCTGCCTCACTCTATTCCTCAACCTCATCCCTCTTGATCGTTGTTGGTCGAACTAACAGCCTATCCCAGTGGCAACCCAATTACATATCACAAAGTCCCTTCCCTCTACCCCCTTGCAACCCTTCGATCATGTCTAGAGATGCACAAGGTCCACCCTGGCGTAATCGATCGCAAAACAATCCCACTGTCCCTCCACATCCTCCAATCCAGCAACAGCAATACCACTGGACTACCCCAAAAGGCATGAACCCTGACCGAGCAGCGCAACTTCGACAAGGTGAACTCTTTGTCTACCATGAGTATGAATATGAAAACAGGATTAACATCTATAAAATAGTGGACTCTTGGAGATCATACAAGGATGACGACCTCAATCTGCAGTCTTCTCTCGCAGCGAACCCATACTTGCCACTAGGTTCATTCAATGCCAATATCACGAACTCCACTCAGTCGAGTCTAAATGCTCGAGCCCCTGCGTTCACGCCATATCAACCCCTGAGGTTAGTCCACAATTACGCTCGGTATCCTACCTATCGAGTTGACAAATCCTATAGGGTGTCAGATGGTGCTCGGGAAAGACAGATGCTCCGACAGGCTCTTCAAGAACCTCAACCCCTTCCACAATCCCAGAGCTCTAATCACAGATACCCTCTCCGCAGCCGGCAATCGAGACAGCGCAGTCCACTGCATATCTCTGCCAATACTCCGATTCCTACCATCGAAAGTGGTTTTATCCCACTTAGCACATCAGCACATCTCACTCCCTCATCGCTTCCTCCAAGGGTTACAAATCGCCGCAGCTACAGTCAGACCCCCAATGTCAAACCTCCCAAACGACCGACAGCAACAGCCAAATATCTGAAAGCTGCTGGAAGATTGCCGGAGACAATTGATTCGCCCAAGAAGCTTCTCGTCGTCCTTGATCTTAATGGTACCCTCCTAGTCAGACCGAAACGCTGGGACCCCAAGTCTTTCAAGCTACGACCAGGAGTCACCGGCCTACTTGAATATCTCTTTGCCAACCATGCCGTCATGGTCTACTCGTCTGCCCGACCCGCAAATGTCATTGCGATCGTTGAAAAATTATTCCATCCCAAATATCGGAGCCAATTGGCGGGCATATGGGCAAGAGATAAACTGGAGCTGAACAAGGAACAATATGATGCCAAAGTTCAGGTGTACAAGAAGTTGGACAAGATCTGGAATGATCCAAACATTCAAGCGTCAGCTGGACCGGGCCAGAAATGGAATCAGACGAATACCGTCCTGGTCGATGACAGCCATGTCAAAGCAGCTGCACAACCTCACAACCTCGTTCAGGTTCCCGAGTTTGAGAATAACGCACCGAAGGAGGGTTGTGATGTCCTTCGCGCCTGGCAATTGCGAGAGATAGCCATTCTGAAATCTTTGGAAGAGCGGCTTGAAGAGCTCAAATACCAGGTTGACGTATCAAGGCTGATCCGTGAATGGCAGACTGGCAAGCGATCTGCCCCAGGTGTTGTGGACGAAACCATTGATCAGAAGACCCAACAGAACGTTCAAGAGCAGCTTCCGCGTGGAATCAGCCCGACTCCAACCCCTAGCCTCCAAAGCTGCGATGACAGCCAACCGGAATCGGTTCAACGTAAGACCTACAGCCCGAAAAGCGCACAAATGTCCTCCACTCCTGGCCATGGATCAGACACCACCAAGGAATCCTTGCTCGAGGGAGAAATGAATCGAAGCATGAAGAACACCCACCTCGATGAGAATGACAATAGGCTGCGCAGCGAGTCGCCTATCGGTGAAAGTGTCTTTGCTGAATTACTTGGCCGGGGAGGAGCCAACACAGCTGGCAAAGAACAGGATTCAGTGTGAAGGAGTCTGGGATCAATGTCAAACCCAACTACAGCCCAGGTGCTTGAGCGGTTGCCAAGGGATTATGGATGAGCATGTGCAACGAGAATACAGCAAGTTGTCTACATATGGCAGTGGCACATTGCTCGACATTTAGAAATTCAAGTGAGTTTCAGAAGACCTAGTTAATAAATGGTCACTAAGTAGGGTAGGTACCTAGGTGGATAAGACAATGTCTACAACCACTCTCGGATGCAAAGTGCAGGACGGCTCGATCAAATTCCCCCTTTTGTACGCCCGCACACCCAAGGCCCCCTTTAAACCATTCCTCCAGTCTTAGCCACAAGTACTATTAGTCTATTGAGACATTCCTACACCGAAGGCAGGCGTAAGGTGAACTTTTCGATTATGAAGGAAGTATAGGCTCTCAGATATGGGGGTACAGTAAGGGCCTCCTGCTTCCTGAAGATCGCATTTACTAGCCATGAACAAAATTCGAATCCCACCTGCTGTGAACGTAAATGCCTGTGAACCCAATGCCATAATGTACAGGAAAGAGCCGTCGTCAAGTGATATGTTCCCTGCAAAACTGTGACTTCGCTCGCACAATTTGTCGGCCCTGATTGGTCCCCTAGGGGAAGATCTGTTAGATCTATGAAGTAGAAGGTTTACCCAGACTTGACGCCTTTAACAAGTTCGGGCAACCCATCCCAGAGAGAGTCTGCCTCGACTTTCTTCTTCATTGCGTCCGCCATCAAGCCATTAATCTCGAGACTTTCCGCCTCTAGTCCGGCAGCCACATGTGTCCACATAGGATCACCCCATCGCCTCGCTTGATGAGTTGCGGCTCGCGCACATTTAATCGCCTGGTCATCCACAGTTCCTTTGAACATCTTCTGTTGCATATAAATCAGGGCAAGTGCTGTAGTCATCGCACTTCCAGTTGCCTTTCCAGCATCCATGGCACTCTTCAGATATTGCTTGACCGTAAGCGTAGGTGTTGACAAGATAGAAACCATCAGTGAATAGTGAGCCTTGATGTGTTTATTTGCAGACCCCTCGGCGATAGGTCTGATGGCGCTGAGTAGGGATGAGAGCTGATGATGCTGGGGGTGTCGGGGGTTCTGAATTATGAATGCAGCGTTCATGGCTGCAAGCACTCTGAAGTTTCGTGTAGCATCGGAGTCTGGATAATAGGCGCGAGATATTCTATGATGAATAGCAGCAGTCGTGTTTTGCTGAGGAACAAGTGCAAGAGGACCTGATTGGTAGACTGCCAATGCCGCCGTTGTGTCACCAAGTCCTTGCAGAATGATGCCTCGCAGATAAAGCATGCTAGACGTCATACTTGTCGGGAAACTATCCCCAAGAGTTTCCGCAATCTGAGATATCTCAGCAACAGCCCTATCAGCCCTGTCCCATCGACCTTTTGCAGCCAACATGAAAGCGAGGAGGAAAAGAAATTGCGCTTCCAGTAGCTTGTGGCCAATGAATGATCGATCTGATTGCTCATAGCTATCAGCCAGGACAGGCTGTTGCCATCCTCGCACAAGAGCAAGTCCGTTTTTGGCATACTTCTCAGCCTTCCCATCATGACCATTTTTATGGGCAGCACTGTCAGCACTGAAAAGGAACCCCAAGGCTTCGGCCTCTTCTTTGAGCAACCATAGGAATCCCATCAAGCACTTGCCATCCTTCTCAAAGATATGTCCATTGGATGAAACGTGAAGCCCCGCCAACGATCGTTTGGAGATAGGAAGGTAGACAAGACCATCGTCACGCCAATTCGTATTGCCGATCGCATCATACAGGACATCATGTAAAATCTTGCGCTTCTGTTCCGCCTGCACAATATTGCACTCTTGTACACTACTTGCCAGGTCAATAAACTCCATGACAATTGTCATTTGCGGTATAGCTTCGACATCTGGATTGAGTTGCAATGCTCGTGCTTTTGCTAACGCACTTTGGGTGGCAGTAATTGCGTCTGGACTGGAGCTTGAAAGATGTAGTAATGCTTCAAAGACAGCTGCGAATGCAAGAATCACAGGATCTGAATTTTGTCGCGCGAGGTTCGAGATCTTCTCTAACTGTGTTGTTGAGCTATGAACATCTCCGAAAGATGATGAGGCCAATGAGAACATGACGTGTTGAAATCGAAAGAGATATTGCCAGGCCGTATGGCGGTATGCCTCAATATCATCTATCATTCTTTGGATATCCCTGAGTGCAGCTTTTGGCTTAGATTGATATAGGACCTTGGATAGTAGCAACTGCATTTCATATTTGAGATCAACAAACTTGTGGCGCTCACAAAGCTCAATAGCCTTAGTAAGTTGTGTTTCCGCTTCGTCAAAATTTTCGGTTTCTTCATAGAGTAGTTGTGCGTATCGTAGAGAGGCTTGCGCTTCTCTGAGAGGTTGGAGTTTTAGATTACCGAGAGCTGACTCAAGGCAACCTAGAGCCAACGCAACGAGTTCGTGATATTCATCTGTTACCTCAGGCAACTTTCGCGCCATGGCTAGGTAGTCATCTGCGAGAGCGCATAGCAGTGTAGCGTATTCAGGTTCAGGGAGTTCGGGTTTGGTTAGTACGTCTTGGTACTCCATGGGTTTTGTGGTCGGTTGTTTTGGTTTCGTTATGATCTCGACAGCTTGTAAAACTCGGGGTTTACTTTGGGGTGGTGAGGCTTGCAGTTGATGAGAAATCACGGGCGGGGTTGGCTTGGGTGGCTTCATCTGTATCTGCTCAAGAGACACGGTGGTAGGAAGCTGCTGGTGGTTCATCGGATGCGGCTGAGAAGGATACTCTTGTTTGATCTGCGGAGAATACGGTGGATCTCGGCGTGGTGGCTTTATCGATGGAGACTTCTTTTGGGCTTGGGGCTCATGACGGGTTGTGGATTGAGAATGAGTTGGCGGACGATGCGATTGATGTGATGGTATTGAAGGGGATCGGTTGCTTGGAGAGGGGATGACAATCTCAAAGTTTGGTTTTTGGTGTGATTGGTTTAATTGATGTGATTGAATGGAGGGTGATCGAAGCTTCTGGGAGGGGATGACAATCTCAAAATTTGATTGGACAGGTGATTGTGACGGAGGCCTTTGTTTAGGTACTGGGGGCGGCGGAGGAGGCAGCTGGGGTGGCGGCGGAGGTTGAAACTGTTGTTGAATTGGCTGTTGAATAGGTTGTAGCATAGGTTGTGGTACAGGCTGAGGTCGTTGAACTACAGGTTGGGGTACAGGTTGAGGTACAGGCGAAGGGCGTTGAATCACGGGTTGTTGGGTGTAGTGAACATGTTGCTGCAGGTGGTGCTGATCAAGAGACAAGCTTGCCGGTTGTGGTTGTTGTTGATAAAATGGTTGCTGGAACTGGGAGTAGTCGGTCTGAAAATCGGGTTGAAAGGACTGGTTTTGAGTTTGATTTTGATTTTGATTTTGATAGTATTGAGGATAGTTCTGTAGACGTGGCTGGGTATATAGTTGGAGTTGATGTTGTGGGCGTTGAGAAGGCTGAGGAGGCTGAGGAGGCTGAGGAGACTGAGGAGGCTGAGCGTGAGCCTGATATTGGAATTGATGTTGGAAGTCGGGGACAGGCTGGTGTTGTGGTGCTTGATGTTGTTGAACGAAAGGCTGGGCTTGGATCTGAGGCTGATATTGAAACTGATGTTGACTAGAAGGCTGTTGATAATTCAGGTTGAGATTGTCGTCGTAGAGATAATCCATATTGGAATTCATATTCATAGGAAAATTGGGATCCATGATGGGCGACGAAACAGGAAGGCACGCGCTTCACTCTGGACTGGTTGCTCTTGCCTTGTCCCCCCGACCCAACTAGGCGCTTTGCCGCGTGCCCGTGAGTTCTAACAATATCACTGGTCCTACTGGCAGTATTTCCAAGTTCGCGCTGGATGTGGTATATCCAAAGGAGAACGCTCGCTAATCAACACCCTGTTGAAATCCTACTTCCCTTTTCGCGCATCCACTGCCGTGTTTTTCGCTGGCTCAAGCGGCAAGGAAGGCCAAGCACAAAGACGGTTTGCGCCGAGACGCGTCACCCTCAAGCATGTTCCCTAATGTTTCTGTGCGAGAGTCTCTTCTTCGTGTTGCACGCCGATTGTTCCCTTGGATCTTAATCAAATTGAGATGTAAGGAGTGATTGTTCCGTCGGAAAAGATGAGGTTGCGAGGCATAAGACGTGCGATGTTCCAGCGTCAAGAGGTTGGCTCGAACGGCCCGGCCCGTTGATGTTGCTGCTAGGGGTTGGTTTATGTCATCAAAAACCACCACGATGCAGCATGGGTGGCACCTGAAGCACGCAGTACCGAATACTACCATGGAGCCAGGTACCTCGGACCTCACAGCCAGATCAATGTCTTCTTTCACATGTTCAAGTGTCGCAAGCTATAGATTTTTATCTTTTCTAAAATCTGTCGAACTCATGGAGTTGTGACGCGCGAGCATTAGACGCCATAGAAGATGGCCATAGGCACCCTGCAACTTCTCTTCCAATACGCTGAAGAGCACCCGCTGATCACCGCTCTGGTATCGGCTACAATCATCACTACACTAGCAATGTCGCCAGACCGAATATTGGGGATCTCAAAAAGAAAATACTGGCATGCTCCAAAAACATTGAACGTCAAGTTCAAAAATGGCCAGACCACATCCTTTGCCGAACTGTGCAAATCCGTGGTTCCAACGTGTCGTCTTAACCCATTCTTGTTCAATGGCCACCTTCAAACAATCTGGACGGTCTTCAAAAAGGAACATATACCCATCTACTACAAACGCCATATTTTCGAGAACGATGAAGCAACATACACGGGCGAATTCTCGGTTGATTTCGTCACCACCCCATACGAAGGCTCCGACTCAAGACTACCACCCAGAACTACCTACTACACAGACGAGGAGTTTGAGAAAATAGGTTCCCTCGACACTCGACCAATGCTAGTCATGCTTCACGGTCTAAAGGGAGGTTCGCATGAGATCTACATCCGACATGTACTTGCACCGTTGGTCGGGGACGGCGGTTGGGAAGCATGCGTTGTGAATTCAAGAGGGTGCTCGAACAGCAAGATCACCAGCACTGTTCTGTACAATGCTCGGGCGACTTGGGATATCAGATATACGGTCAAATGGCTGAGGAAAATATATCCCAACCGTCCGCTATTTGGCATAGGATTTTCACTCGGAGCAAACATCATCACAAACGTGAGTCGATACCTTTTCTCCTGATACTGGAGTATTTATTCACTCGACAATCTCTAGTACATCGCCGAGGAAGGCAGTAACTGCGCCTTCAAAGCCGCGTTCATCATGTCCAACCCATGGGATCTTCAGGCAAGCAACCTTGCCCTGCAGAGAACATGGTTCAACCGGAATGTGTACTCCAAGGCCTTGGGAGCAAGCATGAAGCTTCTCTTCGAAGAGTAAGACCCCGACATGTCATTGCCAGAAATCATCAACCTCGAGACTGATCACATTTTCTCCTGTAGTCACGCAGAGCAGGTGCTCAAAAACCCCAAGATCAATGCCGACCTCGTGCGGGGCAGTAAGCATCTCTATGAATTTGACCGGTATGCAGCGTGTTTCTCATCATAGCTTCCCTCGACACTGACTCTTGCAGACATGTTCAAGGCCCAACATGGGGATACCCCACCGAGGGTGCTTATTACCGTGATGCATCCTCGGTCGACTCTTTGCTTGCCATAAGGATTCCGTTCTTTGCCCTCCACGCAGAGGATGACCCGGTAAGCTCGGGCTGCTTCGTAAAAGTGAACACCCTTCACATGCTCATCATGGTTTAGGTGACCGCAGCAGAGGCGCTGCCACGACAAGAGGTGCAAACAACGCCGTATGGAGTCCTATGCACCACGGAGAGCGGTGGGCACTTGGCTTGGTACGAGTTCGGAGGATCGAGATGGTTTGCAAAAGTGGTAAGTGGTCCCTAGGAGACACCTTGCGCTGACGATCACCTGTTTTGCCTCTGTTCGTTTCCGGCTGACCACTCTGCCTCCCACAGACCACAGCGTACTTCCAGAAACTAGCCCGGGAAGTCGATCTCGAATCCTTCCCTCCACCTGATTCTCAAGGCGAGCTCGAGGGCCAGATCTCGCGACCTCAACGCGAGCCACTGAGGCCAGTCTTCGAGCCCATGAGGAGGAAGGTACATGTACCCGGAACTGCATAGAATCAACGTAGATCCACTCACGGTAGACCGAGATCCATAGACCGAGAGGCCGAATAGAAAATGAAACGGGGCAGGCCACCCACCCCCATGGAGACGCCGAGCGAGGCCTCACGCAAACGAAACCCTCTTTTTGGACTTCTGCTTCATCTTCTCGTCGCCTTTTCCCTTTCTGTGGACGACGTCCTCGCCCTTCTCGCCCGCACTCACACCCTTCTTTTTCTTCCTCCTAACCTCCTCCATCTTCCCCTGCAACACCTCTCTCTTCCCCTCCTTCCTCTTCTCTGCCTCTTTCCTCCTCGCCTCTCTGACCTCCTCCAACTGGCGTTCCCGCATAATCTTACTCTCGATCTGGCCCTCCTTCTGCGCATTCACCAGCGCGAGGATCGTCATCATCGACTCCTGATCGTCGACAAACACTTTGCCCTTCTTCTTGCCGCGCGTGGGCTTCACCACCCCTGCTGGTGTGATCATGTTGAGTGTCGGTAGGTTGAGTTCTTTATCGGTGTAGACGCGCTGTTTTCGCTTCTTTGAGGAGGCGGCGCTGGGCAGGGAAGCGGACGCGGGTTTAGTCTTGATTTGTGTGGTTGGGCGGTGGATTTTGGATTTGGATGCTGTGGTCGACGGACCTGCGGTGGCGGATTTACGGGCTTTGGGGTTCTTGTTGCGCACTTTGCTCGCAGTTTTGGAGGAGGGTGGTTTTGGAGCCATGTTCGCTGGCTTGCCTTGGTTTCCTACGAGCGTCTTTCTTTTCTTCAAACAAGACCGGTAACTATGGCCGGAGTCGTGGCCTCTTCGTCTGTGGCAGTACTCACACAACGGCTGGAAACCATTCTTTAGACCTAGATTTTCGAAAAATATCACGCCGGAGTTCTGCCGCCCACCGACCGGAACATTATTGTACCGAGAGAATAAAAGTTGGAGAAGGTGGGTGTTCCCACGAGCTCGCCGAACTCCCATCCACTCAAGTGGCATGAGCGTCGACTTCATGCATAATGCATTAGTATTCGGCGAGTGGAGATTTCCAGCAAGGCACGCGAGGCCTTTCTGAACAGAGCTCGGTTTTCTTGTCAGTGGGGGAGTTTATCATCGTAATTGACTTGTAGGCTGTGTCGAGCTTCTATGTAAAGGTGCCGTTGTAGGCTCGATCATATCATCTTACGTATTCAATTGCGTCTCTCAAGCTTCACCCAGACTTCATCCATTCATACGTACCTCTTTCCCTCCCTCCCATCTCGCACCTTATCTGCACAAACTTCCCCTGTCCCCTTGGTTGAAACGCCATTCAGAAACGAACCCTACAACCCAACTTCCCCCCTCATCCACCCACTCACCCACCACACTCAAAATGCCACCACCGTCCACGATCCGGGACATCACGCCCCCGGAAACGCTCTCCACCATCGCCGGGCAAGGCTTCGCCAGCGGCGTGCTACGGTTCGGCACGATCTCCTTCCTCGCCCACCTCCTCCTCAACGCGCGACATCCCGTGTATCGCAACCTGACAATCCAGTTCAAGGTGTTTATCCAGATCTCGTCGATGACGTTGGGCGGCTGCATCTTCGCGGAGAAGCGGGTCAGTGAGTTCAATGATAGTGTAAGAAGGAGAAACCGTGCGCTCGATAGGTCGAGACGTGCGTGGGGTGAGGAGCAGGAGATTAGGGCTATGGCGCAGGCGCGGAAGGAGAGGGAGGCGGCGGCGGCTACTGCTGCTGCCGATGCTGGGGCTGCTGCGAAGCCGACCGCAGATAACAAGTGAGACTCATGGAAGAGAAACAAGCAAAGAACTGGGAAACATAGATGTGTGCCCTTTCACGGGAGCTCTGCTGTCGGTGTTGTCTCTCGAGGACTGGACGAATACCTAATGGTGTGAGTGAGTATGCACACCTCTACCTAGGATCTGCTCAGCGGACAGTCAACGGGTATATCTGCATCGATGGCTCATTGGGCCAAGGTCTGTTGCTTTCACCAATCTGACGAACTTCATGCGTATACGAGAGGAAGTTCCGGCCAGGAGCCTTACACGGAACCCTCCTCAGACACTACAAGAACTGTGCGGACGCCACCGCGAAAGCTTCCCATCTCTACGAATGTCTCCAGTGGGAGTGTCAATCGGTCGACAACATCCATCGGGTCAGGTAATCTCTCGCCATGCTGCGCTAGTCCCCATTACTCCATGCCTATTGGGGTACAATGTTATGCTGCCAAAGGATGTGTTCTCAGTACTTGACTGTTATGACATGGATCTAGATTTGTCCGGAAGACCAGCAACGAAGGCGAGCCAGTCCATGTTTCGAATCCGCTCTGCATGTTGAGACTGAAGAAGACCCTTCCTGGTACATGTTGAGTCGAGGAAAACCTCTCTACGAACGTCTACGGATGAAGCAATCCCAGGTTGGCCAGCACAACTCTTTGGGATTGAACGGTCGATTTGCTGCGACTGTGTGAATAAGCAGGAAAAATACTCTAAGAAATAGATGAAATATTGTCTTATTACAATTAAATGTATATATGCAGGTGTATATTTGTATGTGAACATCCGGGGGGCAGCCGTTAATATCATCGACGTTCCTATTGGGGATTTTCCCGCTTCCTGTTCTCTTTTCATTTCAGAGCCGATCCGCCATGCAGTAACAATCCCATTTCGATTCGTCGGTTGGTCGGTCGGCTGGTTGGTCGACTGACCATGACCGAGGTCATCAAGCGCCATAACGCCATCGCTAAAAGACCAAAAAAGGAGGCGCATTGAATATACCCAGAAATGTCCTACGTTGCGGACACTGTGTCGTCGTTTAGGAGATATGATTCGTTTCATAGGTCACCATCCATCTTAAAGCCACAGTCCGAGTGTTTGTTGGCTTTTAAAGAGGAGAACGACGTCTACTTTAAGCATCATGCTGAGCGACCAGTTCATAACTTTGTTTCTTCTTCAGTCCACCGCCCCATCTCATCCACAGCGGGACCCTGGAGGGACCGGGGACGCGATAGGCGCTCACACGGGGGCTGCCACGGGGACTACCGCGGGGACTGCCACGCTTGTGGGAGGAGAGATTCAGGACGCGCGAGTACAGAGTCCACACTAGGAAGATGAGGGTCAAGCCAATGATGGTCCCGACAACCACCAGCAGGAGCCAATTCTTGCCCATCCAGAAGATCAACTTGGCGTCGTCGCCGTGCCAGCTGTCACCCTTGTAGGTCTCGAAGAAACTCCAGGGGTGCTTGTTGTACTCCTCCGGCATGAGGACGCGGACTCGTCCTACCCAATCCACCTGTTCCAAGTCCGAATGCTCGCTCATCCAGTTCTTCCAGATCACGGACAGGAACAATGGTCCTGTCGACGCCATGATGGTGATGTACGGTAAAACCCAGGAGCGGTCGGCGCCTTGGAGAGACTCTATGACACGGAGGAAGAACGGGTGCTGTGGAATAGCGGCCATGGCATCGTTGCTGATCCCCGTGGGGATGGTACGGCGGACCCAGGCGTTGTAGGAAAGTAGAGGATCCAAGCGGCGCTTACAGCCGTCGTCTAGATCGAGGTAGACGCCCCCATAGTATGACAGCACAAAATATCGAATGGCGTCGGCGCGTTGTATGGGGTGTTTGTAGCCAACAAAGGTTGGGTAGAACCAGGGATACTCCTTCTCGATAAATTCCGCTGACTTCGCATCGGTCCACATCATGTATTCATAGTCCGGATGGAGGTCCAGGCACGACTTCTGGGCAGCCTGCCAGCGCTCAGGGATGGATTCATTCTTGTAGGTTTGGTGGAGGATCTTGGGGATCAGAAGCGGGCGGCCGTCCTCGAGGAGGGTGGAATTCGGGGCTGGCAGTTCGGAGCGGTGGATAGCATCGACGGACGCGTCTTCGAACAGGAGGGAGATTAATGTGGAAACGGAATGAAGCAGGAAGGTGAAGATAATGAGGGCGACGAGGAGAAATATCAGGAGGCTACGACGCATGGTGGTCGGTGCGTGCAAGGTGACTGCAAACACTGGCACATGCGAGAAACTGGGTTGAGAGACAGATGTGGTACTCCGTAGTGAAGGAAAAATAACGATAGAAGGAGATTAAGGAGAGCGAAATTAGGGCCTAGGGTGGTGGAGCATTTTCTCAGTCGAGGCTGTGGTGGAGCAGGCGACGTGCACAGAGTGAGTGCGAGAGTGAGATTCGGGAAGATGGAGGGAGTGCGACAATGGAAAATGAAAAAAAGGCTGTGAATGTTGAGAGGATAACGACATCAAGCATTTTGGTTCATGGTAGGGATTCGAAGTGTTCGGCTGGGTTGGTACTCCGTAAAGCATGAGATGGTCAAAAAAGAGAAAAATGGGTGGAGTGAAGGCATGGTTGCACAGGCACCACTGGTGGTCAAGTGGCCAAAGACGGTCAAGGTCGAAAGTCATTGTGCATGACTGTGGCAGTGCATGCATGATCCGAAGTAGACTAGCATCATACAGGTGTGTACAACAAGAATACGCGGGTTCCGTGAGATACCGGGAGACCTGGCTCACAGTCAGGCTCACAACTATCCATCTGAAAGTAATAATGTATCCTCAGGGCGCCGGCAGTAGCAAGAACCCGCAATGCATACCCGTTTAGGCTCCCAAGTTGGCTTCCCAGAAACTCTCACTCTGTGTCAATAGCAGTACCTAGGTACCGAGTACACAATACACACACGCATCCTTCAGAGTTCTGCTGTGAACTCAGGTCTGAGATATATTAATCCAGCTTCCATTTTTACCCGCCTGTACCTATCCATTCAGCGCTACGTTATGCACACAGTATCTGTGTCGGTATGTATGTACTAGTAATATATCCATCATTCCCGATACCTGATCTATCTTCTTTCACTATGCAATGCTTGGTATCTCGCAAGTAAGACCTGTATCTGGATATACTGAAAAAACTCCTGCTCCGTTGGTGCTTATCCTGGATCCGATCCAGTCGCAAAAAACCACCCAAAAAACCACCTGGTCAATGATGGTATGTGTAATGATCAAACTCTGTAGCCTATTCAACGTGGGTATCATCGAGAATCCGTAAGCGGTCAACTGCTCCATACAAGTATTTGCCACCATCATCATCTGGGAAACCCCAGATTTCACTCCATCTCATCCTCTGGCATAGGAAAAATAAAATGCTGTTTGTGGGACAACTTCTCATCAATGTAATCTAGTACTTCTGGGTGATCATGGGTAGGAGTGCGGTCCAGATTGACTCTCTGCAGCATTTGAGTCACCGACTCTGAACCCATGTTCTGGCGTCCACTGCCTTCTCCTGGGTGGTCGTCTTCCCACACCTCGCCTTGAGCTCGGCAATAATTCCGGAACAGATATTTCTGTAATCTTGTCACTTGCACATTCCATTTGTCCTCTAATGTCGAAATCACCGCCGTCACATCCTGTTCAGTGAATGACCCGCCTGACGAAATAGAACTGCTCTGTCGATGCCCATGGCTAGACCCCATGCTATGCCGATGGTGTTTGCTCGTCAATGCTCCGCCAAACGTCCTTTTGAGCGCATTTCCGCTCTTAGCTGGCCGGGCATCCTCTGCGCGGTCCACAGAAGATTCGATCTCACGTCGTACTCTCTCCATTGCTTTGGCACGGTCCTGATCTAGCGTGGGCAGAAAAAGTAACGTATGATTCTCTTCAAGCGCGTCCACTAGAACAGTGAAGCTCTGCAAATTGATATCGTTGTGCTCACAGTGAATTTCTAACAGAGTCTCGTTGGTCTTGAGTACTTCTGCCAATGTGGTTGCCCCTTGCAACCCGAGGGACTGATACTCAATTCGCAACAGTCTCAATGTTTTATTGTGTGCCAGCCCTCTCAGGGCAACATTAAGTCCAATGCCAAAGCGTGTGGCATCGAGATGTGCGTGCTCTCCACTGATATCCAACTCCTCCAGAGTCTGATTTGTGGCGAACATATCTTTGAGTGCTTCACATGTCTCTATCGATGCGTCGTAAGGCAATGAAGCACGTGAGATGTCCAAACTCCGTATCGTTCTGTTGCATTTCAAAGCGTTGATCAATTCGCGGAAATGGCTCTCTTTTTCAAAATCCATCATCCGCATGCTTACCGACGATGGCCCGTAGTTCTGTGCAATTGTTCTGAACAATGTCGAGCCGCCTATTTTCAATCGATTCTCATTGGCGCTGACATGCATATTCCTCGGTTGTCCATCATCTCTCGTCATCGACCGGAAGAAGGTGGCGAGGTCACGGCCATTGAGCCCGCATTGGTTGACTTGCAGTTCTCGGAGAATTTCAGATTTAGAAGTCGCTAGGTACGTTGAAATCGAGTCGACCGTTTGTTCGTTGAGGGTCGTCTGAGATAGGTGTAGCTCTTCCAGTCTCCAAGCGAAAAGGGCATCCGGTGCAACTAGCGGCTCTGGTCCAGCCGTTTTCTGTACACGGGTAAGATTCAAACGTCGAATCCGGCTAAATGCACCGATTTCCCTCTGAAAGAGTTCCGGGCTGAACCGTCCTTGAGCTCCTGAAATATTGATGACTTCCACAGTACTCTCTTGTACAGCAAGCGCAGACAAGATCACATCGATATCATGAACTGATAGTCCACACTCGCCGAGTTCCAAAGCCCTAAAGTGGCACTTACGCTCCGATGCAGCGTCCACTAGGTAGTTCAGATCAGAGTCTGCAAGTTTTAGGCCTGTCAAGATGATCCAGTCGACATTGGTCAACGACTTCTTGCAGAGAGGAGCTAGAGCTTCCGGAATTCCGCAGTTATATTGCTGCCCATCGTCGCCAGCCATCTGAACTGGAACGCTGTATGAAAAGTCCAATCGTCTCAGCCGTCGGCTTTTCAGTGCCAAGCCGCGGATCTCCTGGCATAAAACTGGCAATTCTTGGTGTCCAGCGATATTGGTCGGAGTTCCAGAACGAGTGGACAAACTGTCCAAGTCGGAGCCAAAAACATCGTACATTCTGCGCAGAGGGCCTAGATTAATTCGCGAAAATGAAATTGAATTGAAGGACTCGTTGTACCGTAGTGACCTGAAAACAGCAAGCAATTCCAAGGCAGAGTAAGGAGCACTTGTGGACGGTGCAAGCAATTGGAAACAAGGGGCATCTTCGCATTGATAATCCACGGAATAGCAGATGCGAGATGTGTCTACATCGTAACCGGCACAGTAGGCGATAAGCGTGCGATCAAAACAATGGTGATCTTCTCGTTGGTAGTTGGGGGGAATCATCTTATCGTCAAGCTCCTCGGGAACATCGAAGTTAAATGGCTGGCGGATCCATTCAGGACGTAGATACTCTGAGGAAAATCTCAACCATAGCGCAATGTCTTCTGCTTCGCATGAGGCCAGCTGCAACGTGTAAGGCTGCCCTACAGGAGACTTTAACAGTATCTGAAAGTTGTCTTCCTCCGAATGTACCTTTATCGCATTTATTGTCACAATACCGTGGGAGCTTGCAGAGTCCAACTCACTCAAGGAGGTGCTGGAAGATCTCGACGACGACTTGTTAACAGGGATCAAATGTACTTTATAGAGCCCGATGGCCAGATAACAGATCATCGAGTTGAGCCTAGTCAAATCCTCAGCTGAGGCTTTGGTCGCGGATTTATGAGAAGATCTGTTTATCGCCTTAAACACATGAAAATGTTCAGGATCATAATCTCTGTCTCGGTCAAGTACACGAGCAATGGACTCCAGGGTTTGAGCCTGCAGCTTTTGTGGCAACCCACTTTGACTCGCCTTTGAAGCCTTACGGATAGCGCTAATCCACAGTTCCGATTCGCGTGGATCGTTGACTTGGAACTGTAGGACCGAGGCCTTTTTAGCACGCTCATCAAGGTGCGCGACTTCGATGGAAAGCACAGGTCGGCCATCATCGAATTTACTCACGGCCAATATCTGATCGAGAGCAATAGCAGAAGTGATGTCGGAATATGTAGCGAACTGGAGCTCTTGGTACGAACTGATTGAGGATGACCGTGGGGCATGTCCTCTGGCGGCGGTTCTTGGAATGCTGGGGAACATGTCGATTGCTTTCGCCTGACTTCGAAATCGGATAAGGTGAGACTCTGTCAAAACCAAGAACTGGGTTCTCTTTCTGAACATAGTGCCGCCTCCGGCCAAAACCTCTCCATATTGGTAGACTTTGTCACCCAGGAGACCTTTCAGGTTTGCATCGCCATCCTCTTGCAAGGAGGAAGACTTGGAGTCAGATCTAGTCAAAGCAACTTTCTCATCTTCGTCGAGTGATTGAAGTGAGCGAAGGGATCCAAAGACGGAAGTCCGATTGGCCTTCTGCAAGGTTCGAGGACGCACCTTGGGACTTGCTTGATCTGCGTCAACGGGACTGGGAACATGGTAGTCATCAGAACGCTTCTCTGACGAGCTTGCAGGAATTTGAATGGCAGGAGAAACATCCAACTTTTGGCGGAAAATGCCCAGGCTCTTCCTCCTTCGCTTGTCCGCCATACTGCTAAATATTGAACAGGGTTGTCGGTGGCTTATCCCAATTCCCACTGCAATGAAATACGAATATCAATTCTCAACAACCGGATAAGGTTGAAGTCGCATGTTTCCTATGTTGAACGTTGCCAGGCGTGTAGCCAGCCATCAGCCCACCTACTCTTCCATTAATTGTAGTGTCCGGCCGAGGGTGACATTGCAGGTGTTGATCTGTCAGGCCAGCGTAGGTGCAAGTTTCGATTGGTTTGGACGAGCGCTGGGATCTAGTGGCAATCGACGACGGAATGGGGGAGAGATGATGGTGAGGGCGAGGGTGGAGGATAGCAACAAGGTCGTTTCAGTACTCGGAGGGCTGCCCAGGTTTGTTAAGCTGCAAGTAAGAAGAGTCGTAGGATGGTAGAGAGAGGGCAGGGTTTGTGCAAGGAACGAAAGACAACTGACGACTCGATCAAGAATAATCGGCATCCGGACGTTACCTTGATTCTGCTGCTAGGAGAGCGGAGGAAGTATCCATGATCATTGATGGAGCAGCAATAGCACCAACCCGATGGCCGACAGGGTTGAGCTGGCAGTGTTTTCCGTAAGGTCTCCGTAGTTCAGCTCTCCCAGGATGCTGACTGGTGGGGGAGTGGGCAGGGTGAGTGATGGCAGAAAGCTGGATCAATGACAAGATACTGCTAGTTGCGTCCAAGTCGATAAGTGCGGGTAAGCCTGCCGATTGGCGAGTGGCGGAGTGAAGTGGGATGAAACAGGTGCCAATAGGTAGGGTTGTCATCGTACGAGGTGTGCATGAACGAAGGAGCCAAAGCAGTGCCAGACTGCTGTTGGTGCTCTGTCCTGGGTGACCACCAACCACTGACCCGCGAAACTAACTAAGTACAATGTACTTAACTTGTTAGCCAAGTTTAGGGAGTCGAATAGGTGTAAGGAGGCCTGAGGGGCCCTCAGGCTATCCTCCCTACTCCGTACAAAGGTCGATAGCAATTAGATAGAAGGTATTGGCGTAAGGATGAGGGATGTGGGAATGGCCATTTGGAAATGGAGATACGTAATAAATGTCGTAATGATACATAAGCCCTAAGTAGGCCACGAACCACTGGCATGGTGGCACTGGCGCCTGGGTTGGTAGCGCATTGCACCTTTGTACAGAGGTGAGGAGTACTCGTATGTGTCCAGACCTAACAAACGACAGATTTACTTTAAGTAATTACAGAGTAGTTCAGTGCCTTGATTAGGCACTACAAACTTAAGTTGACTATACATATGTAGTTAGCATCGGCACACAGGCTGCATTCCACCTACCAATTCAAAGGATGAAGTAATTGCACATGAAAGTGACACCGCCACATGCATGCAATCGCCAGCCTTGGGCTCTGGGTCATGGCAGATGCAAAGGGCCATGGAGTGACTCCCGCGTGCTACTTAAGTAAGGCAGGGAATAGAATATGCCTGGTGGTTAAAGTAGTTAGTATTCCCTACTGGGGTAGTTGTAGTTAGGGTAATTAGTTCGTGATATCAGTATGAGATATTGTACAGCACGGGGTCCTCCGTACTTCGTATGTACCTTTGTACCTAGCTAGTCTTACAATGCTTTTTCTGATATTACAGCAAGCAACCTCCCGAGGGACAGTCTTTCATCACTTGCCCTGATATAGTACAACCTGTTCTCGCCGCGAATCTGATTCATCCAACTGACGCCGCCACTTTTTGCCTGCTCGGCTCATCTCAACCAGTTGCCTGATATAGTATCCTGCAGCTCTATCCTCGTCTTGTGGAAGTTCCAGTGCTGCCTTGCGTCTGTTCTTGCACAGTATGTAATTTCGATGTCCCATTGCCTCGCTTTGCTGCTCAAGGCTGTATTCTACCACCCACGAGTCTGACTCTTTCAATGCATCAGGCCGCGACACCACTGTTCCATTCACAGAATTTTGTATATTCAATTTCCAAGCAAGAATCTCTTTTGGTTCGACGGGACTTGGGCTCGCCTTTGACTCCTTCTCGACACCCATCATGTTTTCGAGGAATGCCATATCGTCAGCAACAGGGTGCGGGCTCTCGCCATGTGCCATTGGCGTCTGATCATCGCCTGTCGATGCCTCAGAACCTGACCCAGGGTTGAACAGCCGCCGCTCGTATGCTTCAATCTCATCCTTCTTCGCCGTCTGAATCTTGTGAACTTCGTCTTCACTGACCGGCTCTGCAAACACATACATAGAAGATGGGTTGGCTTTGGTAGCCTCTCTGGCTTCGAAGTGGAATCGAATAGACGTCTCTGGATATGCTTCCGTTGCCTTGTCAAAGATGTCGCTCAGAATTTTCAAGCTCAATCGGTATTCTCGGTCTCCTAGGGTTGGATCCGTTTGGCCGTGAAGCCCGAAATCCATTTCAGCGAGTGAAATATATTGAAAGCCGAATATTCGCTCCACGTTATGGTATGCCACAAAGACCCCATCCATCCGACCCATCCTCACCTGCAGAGAGTATTTCATAAACGCAGATCTCATCATATCGTAGTATTCTCGTTCATATGATTCCCATGTTCCAAATCTTTCCTTAATTTGATAGCCTTGCCCTTCCTCCGGGTTCAAGAGCATCATGCGCACTCCTGCAACCGCCCGAGTCTTGAGGTCAAAAACCCCGGTTCCCGGCAACCGAGGATCAAAGCAATCAAGTTGAGACCGGACCAAGAATTTACCTAGTTGAGTGTAGTGATAGGCCTCGCCTTCTTGCGTTTCTGGCTGAGGTATTTTATCGGATTCGGCCGTCTTGCGGTACATTTCAAACTCGTTCTTCTCTGATGTCAACAGTTTCTCCATAGAGCGCCCTATACCCATCAAGATGTTGGCCGAATCAAATTCTTTATCTGCATCAATAGCATATGTACCATTTCGCCACCGCAAAAAGATTGCGTTTGGTCCCTTTTGGAGTTTGGTAAATGAATCATGGTCTTCCTTAAAAGAACGCGACATGGTGGACATCTTTAGCGGGCGGAAATCCGAGAGCAGATAGTGAAAATGAGACAGAACTCCAGACATGCTCGAAGTAGATCCAGTATATCTAGTTCCATTCTTCATCGCCATTTCTCGAAGAGTATCATCTTGCGATGAGGTAATGTATTTATTGAGCGCATCAAAATTGAATTCTGACACTGGGATGATTTTACCCAGATAAGGGTCAAAATTCCAAACCCTTGATCTCGGATCTTGTAGTTGATATACCCCAGGATTGAATAGAACTCTGGACAAGTCATAGCTCAACCTAGGAATTTCCCGTGTGATAGCAGATATCGGTTGGAGATGGTAGTCACTAATGTCAGCGACTGTGCTCAGATTTGCGTTAATGCGTGACGTCAGTTGTTCCAGTTGCTGCTGCTGTGCCGGCGAATCCGCCCCTATTTTTCTGATTCGAGGCGTCGAGATTGATTTTCGGATGACAACACGGTTAGTCACTGCCTTTCGGGAACTATTTGAAGCGTGCTTTTGGATCCTAGGAGCCGCACTGGCTTTTGATGCCTTACGAGTTGTGTTGTTTTTCCCATCCTTCTCATCAGGGGCTTGTTCGCCACTGGCGATTCCCAAGCGGCCGAGGAGTTTACAAACAGCTGAAGCGCGCAAGAGATTTATATCCCTTTTCTTCTTTCTGGGCAGTAACTCGAGCTGGCGATTCACATATCCGTGCGACTTCCCCGCAAAGACATGTTCTATCCTTTCTGCAATTTGCCGAAGATCGGGCGGCTGCTGAGAGGACTTGATTCCACTTGCGTTCAGAACATCGGTGAATGGTATGGATTCGTCACCATTAGGGTCGATATCTAACCAAGCCTTTTCCAGTTGTTTTCCAACATTTTTAATGAGCGCAACCTCTTGTTGCTGACTCGCCCTCAGCACGTAGCTTTCGCCGGCAGTTTGCGAAGCGTAGACTTTTTGATGAAGCGTTCCGCCAATGATTAAACGCCGGACTCGACGCTCGCAAAGACTGGCTTCAGGTCGTCTTTGGGAGAGGCCATGATGCAGATAGAGGGTAGAAAAGTCATGGCGACCAGATATTTGGAAGGAGCGAGATATAGACAGAGTTACGTGGTTGTAGCCATGATGGTGCAAGCTGGCTTCCCGACGAGCGGCTGCCAGCATTTGCGAAACAGACGAAAGTCAAGACGTGTTTGTGCACGGCAGAGGTCGATGGCAGCGGACGGCTAACATAGACACGAAGGAGAGCAGAACTTAGGAAATAGATGTGCTATGCCGTATGGCAGTGTCCATGAAAGATTGCGGAGAAGTTCCTAATCTTTTTTTTTTACTTCCTACGGTACGGTGGACCACTGCTACATACATACAAGTTTGCACCCCTGCTTTTTGTGGGTAGTTACCGATTATCCCGGTGCGCACTACGCCCGGAATGGGACGTCCATGTGCGTACGGAGTAATTACCAGGGGAGTCCAGTATGTCTCAACCGCCCACCAACTTAACCTTGAAATCCAAGCGCCAGTAACAACAGCGCGGAACAGCATCGAAAGGTACATATGGGTACCTTATTCAAAAACATTATGATTGAAAATAAGGACTACTCTGTGCTCGGTCTGTGTTTTGTCCTAACGATTGCAACTTCTACAGTTCTGATCACGCTAACATTCAAACGCTGTTACGTCGTTATTACAATGTATGTAGCTGTGACGAGAGGAGAATCAAAGCTGATGGCATTTGGGCCACATTACCTCACAGAGGAAACTGATGCCGGAATAAAGCCCTCAACAAAAACCGCATAACGCATCAGTGAGATGACCAATCTTGCCAGTGCCTATCAGGAAAAGATGCCTTGCAAAAAGATAGTTGGCGGGAAGCAGACGAATGACAATGATATTGACACTGGTGGTCTGATAAGAATCCCTATCGTCAAGGCTGTGGCTTCAGGGGCATCAGCGCCTTGCATCCAGGGGGTGAACTTCCTCTTAGCCACGCCAAAACAGATTCTACCATCAACCAAACACAGTCGCTCACGTTATCTCTCTCAATCGTTCTTTTGCACATGTCTTTTAGACTGCCCATTTTCTCAAGGTACTCGATGGGCATTCTTGATTGCCAGCCACTCTAGGGGTTATATCCCCTGAGTCGGGGGCTAATAAATGAATGAGAAGCCTTGGTAAAATCTTGGCCACCAACAAGAGATCCTCAAGCAGCCAAGACTGCTTTTCAGCGTGTCTCAACTCCAGCCAAAATCATCAACTGGGGCGGGAACCCCATGCCCATCAAAGCTTTGAAAACGAAAAGGGCTCTATTTTCGATGCCAGGTTTGAGGCTTGCTAGCTGTTCACAGTCGTCACCACAGCCCGAATCATTCTGCGGCAGAAAGTTTACTCGATCGTCGACATGGTCGTGCCAATTCACCCTCCTGGGGAGAGTTCGTATTCAGAATTTTGCCCTCGTGCTGGACCTCTCACACAGCCACCATGAAAACCATTTTACCAAAAACCCCTGAGCTTGCTCATCACGGCCAACATTGCTGCCAACTCTCTTTCAATTGTATAGAATGCGGTATTTCAGTGAGAGATCGCAATTAATTGCAGCTGCAAAATGATCACACCCAGATATTCAGGTTGGTGAACGTGATGTTAGACTCCTAGGTAACGAAACTGATTCTGGCTAGCTGGCGAGCATGGCAGCGAGACGAAACCCCTAAAATGCTACGCACCATTTTCCACAAGATGGCCTGTTTTGACCGCAATTGTGGTCGCTTTACTCGCCTGTGTTGCAGTACTTGAACTTGAGTTGCGAGTTGGACTCTCTCTGGAAGAACAGCAGGAACACCAGAGCCGGATATTGAGAAGGCAGCTAGACAATGTTTCATCCTCTAGCACCATCCAGGCTACTCCCACCTATTCGCCAAAAATGACAGTCGGTGCACCACCTAATAGTTGGATACTCCCTTCAACGACTTCCAGAACAACATCCGACACTGGCCTTTGGGCAAGTGACTGGGAGAGTCAATGGGTAGACCCCAAAACCACCTCCACGGGGCAACCATCAACTATGACCACAACGCTGACCGCTACCTCAATAACCCCATATATCCCTCTCTCAAGCATAATACCAGATACGTTGCCTTCAATGAGGGGAGACGGGAGTTTGACCGGCTCTCGATTGTTTGCCTCCGAATTCGATACCTATGGCCTCAGTCCTAGCACTGAGTCACAGATACCAGGTTCCACCGCCTCAGTGGTATCGCCAACCGGTTCGACTGGTTTGGCTACCACAACGGTTGCTTCACTGACTGTGTCTTATCCTGTTATGCTTACCACTCAAACCAAAGTCGGTTCGAACGGCGACGTCGTCACTTCTGTTTCGGAGATTACCTCCTGGCTTCCAACTTCGATCGCTCTTACAGAGGCCACTTCAATAGGCTCAACACCACCCACCATCACTCCTGACGCGCAGCAGCCAGATGAACTGGATCTAGGGCTAACAATCACTGGGCTCCAATATTTCCGAGCCATGTACCTACCCACCGTCGTAGCGGTCTTATTAAAGCTTGTTTGGAGCATTGTGTTTGCGTCCACAAAGATGATGGAGCCGTTCTATCTCCTCTCGAGAAAAAGAGGCGCCTCAGCCAAAGATTCTCTCGTCGCGGACTATCTCATTTCAACTCTTTCTCTTGATGGGATACACAACCTTTTTGCTGGGCACCCGGTTGTCATTCTAGCTAGCTTAGCGTACGTCTGCATCAGTCTTCTACCTGCTCTGGCTACCCAGTCTACGACCATCAGGGCAATTGGAATCTGCTACTCGACCACAGGTCAGTCCCACTGCCAGCCAAAGTGGGAATTGAATATTACTTACGCGAGACTACTGCAATGGACATTGTCGGTAACGGTGATATTTATTCTCGGGATGATGATTCTTTCGGCGCGCCGACACAGTGGAGTTTTCTCCAACCCATCATCAATTGCATCCGTGGCCTCACTCCTTAGCAACGACGAGCTTATCGCTGGGATTCGAAAGGTTCCTCAAAATGACATTCACTCATCCAACCGAAAGTGTTTCGACGCTTTCATATTCAAGTTAGCACAATACACGACGGTGTCGGGACATGTACGATATGGGATTACGAAGATCAGCGACCCATCACATAGTCCGAAGCCGGATATGCGTGACCAGTACAACCCCCCTACGCGCTCAAACACATCGCCCCATGAGCACCCTGGATCCAACGATCGTAGCTGGATCTCCAGCCGCTTTATTACCGACGTGATCTTCCTACTCGGGATCCTCGGACTCCTCTCTGTCACTGTGGCGTACTACCTAGTTCACGAGGACAACGGGTTTAACAATTTCTTCAACCGTCATCCACTGCGTACGTTCGTGCTTACACTGACGGCTAGTATCCTCGACAGCCGCTGGAAGCAACTAGAGCACGAGGTTCGGCTCATGACGCCCTATCGCCGCTTGTTCCGCGGGTCCGCCGAGCCCGACAACACGATCCTAGTGACGCATAATGCTACAGCGGTCACCAGCCTCTTCTCGGCGCTCTGGCATGGGAATTACTTCCACGCGTTGGTGGCTCTCGTCGCGACGTTGTCAGACGTCTTGATCATCGTGATCGGTAGCGTCCCGCATTCGTCAGCTCAGTTCCAGATGGACTACCTGGTCTGCATCCACGCAAGCTGGGTAATTTTGGCCATCATGGCGGCGATGATGATGGCGCTGTTCAGATGGCGGGCGATAAACGAAAAGATGGTGATGCCGCAAACGCCAAACACCTTGCTTGCGGTCTGCCAATTGCTGTGCAATACAGGCAACGGATTGTGTGAGGAGGTGGCTGGGGATGAAACTCTGACAAGCAGTGAGAGGAATCAGAAGATTCGACTGAATAACACGCGCTACTGGGCTGGTTGGATTACGGACCTGGATTCGTCTCGAAGATGGGTCGTGGAGAAAGAGAAACCGCACAAGATGTAGATGGGTGGATTATGATGAATGATTTTGAGAGGTAGGATCATACCTACTGGGTGCCTACACACCTAGATAGTAGATACACAGCTGTGTGCGATGTTGACGTTTCAAATGATGAAAACTGAAACCCTCACGACCAAGCCATGTCTACCATACAATGCGGTTTCGGCAGAGGAACAGTCAGTAATTATCTATCTATACACACCTCACATAGACTTGAGAACGAGGGGGGAGAATGGAGGAGAGCAAAAGAACTCAAAGAAGACAAAAAAAGGAGGTTGGAAACTCTCTGACAGGGAATCGAACCCTGGTCTCCCGCGCTTGTAAGGGGTTTTGTCTTGACAAGCGGAAATCATAACCACTAGACCATCAAAGATGAGATGACAACTCTGGGAAGATATATCGGTTGTGATGTATCTATGCCAAATATTTCGATAGAAAAAAACTTATACCTTAAAATTACCCAAAGACCTGAAACTGAAATTGGTGCCTCTGTCCTCCCCTATTAATAAAGATTATCGTGGTCCTTGTTAGGATATGCATAATTTTGGCATTTCTCTCAACAGCTCGGCCTGTAAATTAATTTTTACTTCTTCTTTCTCCATGTAAATTCGACGTCGACAAAACGTCAAGAGATTCATTTCATGGCCCATGAATTCACAGATGAGGTAAGCGAGTCTCCCTCCCACGCTCTCTCACAAAGCCCTTCCCCTTCGAGGCGCAACGTCTTATCTACCCATTCACAGCCGGCCTCGCTAGCACGAATCCGACCTTATGTAACTTGGTCGATGCCCTAATCGGGAGAGTGACTGGCGTTTCGCTTTTCAATGGCCTTGTTCGAGGTGGCTGTTGCTTCTGCGGCCAGTTATCGGCCCACGACCTTGCAAGCTGGTAGATACCCTGCGTTTTGGGCAATTGCCGGAGCTCGTGGTGGCCAGGTCGTCATGATATTGGCTCCGCCTTTCCAGCAGCCCTCCAAAAACCCACCAGGCTCTCCCTTCCTCTGGCGTGACTACACTCCAGGACGTGAACGTTTACGAGCCAGCGCGAGCTTTACGCAGAACAGGAGAGTAAGAAGCAGAGCCATGGATCAAATTGACTGGCCAGGGAGGACATCTAAACGAATGTCTACGGCCGTTGGACGATTGTACTGCAATTTCGCGCTTCTCGCGAGTATCGACTCCTGAGGACTACCCACAGCCTATACGACGCCCAACCAAACTCCAGCACCACAACTTCAATAAGGGAACGTACTACCATCAATATCAAAGAACTTCGCACCATCCTCCAACTTCAGACCATCGACAATACGCATGATCTTCTCCACCGACTCCCTGGGTGGCATGGCACCAGGGCCAGCCAAGTTCCCCATATCCGTTGCGACCCAGCCGGGGTGCACGGCCACGACCGTAAAGCCCTCGCCCTGCAGCTCGTTGTGGAACTGGACAGTCATCATGTTGCCGGCGGCCTTGCTGGTCGCGTACGGGCCCTGCAGGCCCCAGTGCGAGCCGACCTCCTTGGTGAGAGACGCGACGATCGACGAGATGTAGACGATCGTACGTGTTTTCCGGGCGCGCAGCGCGGGCAGGAATGCATTGATGACGCGGTGCGGGCCCACGACGTTGGTGAGGAGGTACTCTGCGAAGCGCTCGGAGGAGATCGTCGTCAGGTGCTCGTCCTCGCCCATCGCGCCGTTGACGATCAGGATGTCGGCTTCTGGCACCTGCAGCGCCGCCCGCTCCACTGAGCCGCTGTCGGTTTGGTCCAGCTGGAGGACTTGGATGTTGGGCGACGCCATGGCGAACGGCTTCCGCATTGTCGCGACGACGCGGGATTCGGGCTCTTCCGAGAGGTATTTCGCGAGTTCAAGGCCGATGCCTCGCGAGGCGCCGATGATGACGGCGGTCTTTGGACTCATGTTTGGGTGAAAATGGATTTTCTGGGTAGAACTTGGGTGCAATTGGAGAACGGTATCAAATCGACGAAGCACTCTAGGCCCAAATTAGATGGTTGAGAGACTGGTGGTTGTAGAACGGTAGAACGTCAAGACCGAGGATGGTTTGAGAAAGTTCCATGTTCAAAAGGCTTTGAATGCTAGTATTATATATATACTTGATCAATATCAAAAAGAACGCACAATAACAAAGTCACACCCCCTTCTCGACGAGGCTGAAGCCTCGCGCGGACCTTCGGGCACTTTTTGGCTCCGCAAATGAGTCAGGCCCCCGGAGCTCACCGTCCAGGCGCATCCCCAGCCTATGCGGGTTTATTCAGCAACCTTGGTTCCCAAAGACTCTTTTATCTTCCCCCCCCCAGCGAGGACGTTCGCACCACAGCACGTCATCATGTCCGATGCGTTGTTTTCGGCGGGCTTCGTACGTGATCTCGAGGATTCTTCAAAGGGTAAACCGCCCGCATGGTGCAGATAGGTATTACTCACCAGCAATTCTACTAAGCTCGGACCCCCTCTCCATCACATGGAGACAGGAGACAGGAGACTACAACCCGCCGTCGTCAAGCGGACGCATAGTTTGATTTCCCGCAACCCAAACTCGACCAGAGAAAAGTCCGCATGCCACGATTCTCGCCCTTCGACTTTGTCATCAGGATAGGGGGGGCGGGTCCGGAGGAGAGAATCCTGTTTCGCTACGTCGCGCGCGTCAAGAAAACTACCCGGCAGCTACATATGTAGGTTGGGACTGTACAGTGATATGTATGCCAGCGCACGGCCATAAGTTTCGACTTTTTGCAGGATTGAGAAGCTGGGGGAGACCATGTTTCTCAGTGGAACGTTTCCCTGCATATCAATCCCCACTAAGTGCGACCGCCATGGGAACCGCGAGAAGGTTCGTGGAGAATATAAGGGGATCGTTGTACTTTTAACGACTGGCGGCTCCTCGTGATTGAAAAGTTGTCGGGCAAGGCCCTGATCATTGATACAGGAGTGCACCCGCTGAGTTCCTGTGCGTGGGACCTAGGCTTGAAGCTTGGTCGCTGTTATTTGGTCGACTGTCTACAAAATTAGAATAAGCAACAAGCAGCATGGACCACAATATATGTACGAGAGTATATATATATTGGTGGCGGCGTCAAAGCGTGAGTTCTGGCGCAACTATAATCTCACCGGGAGTTGATCACAAGTAGCAACGAGTTCGTAGAAACTGATTCCTTGGGGGCATTTTAATTTTGTTCAAAAACTCAGTTGCCTATCAAAATGCATTACATGGGTGAATATTCCTTTTTCACGTGGCAATTATTTAGAAATTATGTGAGGGTGAAAAGTGACCAGGCCGGATGGGCACCCTGTCAGACTGCTGTCGTTGATGCAATGGCACTTCACGGTCCGTACCACGATAGCTCGACGGTGGACTGCCACTGGGGAGCTCGTAGGAGTCTTGGTTTGACACAGGACCCGATTGATATCCATCTTGCTGATATTGTTGGAATCCGCCGGATGATCCCGAGAGATGGCGTTGGCCTGCTGGTGCCGCGCCGGCAGCCCCGGTCTGGTCGTCCGGTAGCTGATGTATGTTCCGTTGATCGTCAGGGAGTTGATGTATATTCCTCTGATCGTCAGGGAGCTGGTGGATATTTCGCTGGCCTTCAGGTAGTTCGTTCAGATTGCCGAAATATCCCGGTGGAACATTTTGTTGATAATTATTGCCAGTTTGAGAATACTCACTCTGGTCGGAAACCGACATATGTGAGGAGCCATGCTGGGGTGGAGGAGATCCAGAATTCCAGGATCTAATAGCTGCGGCCCCTGGTAGAAGTCTGTCAGGTGAGCGAGGTGGAGGTGATGTTATCGGAGGTGATGGCAACTCTGATCTCCTGTTGGACGAGCGATCTGAATATGCAGCTGCAGCACCGAGACCACCTAAAGTAGCTGCTCCAGCGGCGCCCCCAATGGGCCCGCCGTATTCAACCATGCTAGGCGTGGCCGTATAGCGATCACTGGAATCGATGGTATCCTGCCTTCTCCGGCGTCTCATATACCAGCTGTACCAACCGCCGAAGATAGCGGCAGCCAGAACCAGGATGCCAATACCTGCACCGATACCTGCTTTGGCGCCAGTTGAGAGGCCGCCGCCGCCGCCACCGCCATTTTCTTGGGCGGCAACTGTTGGTGTGGAACCTGGTGTACTCGTCAATGTGACGGGAGCAACCACGGTAGTAACAGGCGTCGAAGCAATGACTACTGAGGTCACAGTTGAGAAGACTGGAACTCCATTCTCCGTACTTTGAAGAACCTCTGTGACAAAGGAGGTGTGGGTCGAGTACGAGATAGAAGAGCTGCTAGTGACAATGACAACCGGTTTTTCGGTTGTGGTGGTTGTTTCTGTTTCTGGAGGAGGTGGTGGTGGTTCTGACGATGTAGTTGGAGGAGGCGGAGGGGTTGTCGATGGCGTGGTGACTGGCGGAGCTGAACTTGTTATTGGGATTGAACTGGATTCGGTTGATGACGATGGTGGTGGTGGCGGGGGAGGAGATGATGTGGTAGTGCTGGATGATGAAGTTGGAGGGGGAGGGGGAGTGGAAGTAGTTGATATAGTAGTGGTAGTAGTAGTAGTTGGAGGAGGAGGGGGTGCTGGGGACGCATTCACAATCAGGAATGCATAGGACGGTGACTAGGAGAGTGCATGCTATGTCTGATATCAAGGGAAAGGGGATAGGTGTTGATGAATACTCACTAGTGGTAGTGGTAGTCGGCGGGGGGGGAGTGGTTGTGGTTGTTGAAGGGAGGGATGAGGTGGTAGTGGTAGTGGCTATGGTGCAAGGGGACGTATAAGCATGAGTTGCGGGGAGATGTCACATAGAGAAAGAAAGAGAAAGGGTTGATTACTTGATGTGGTGGTACTGGTTGATGTTGACCTCGACGTGGAGGTCGATGTGGATGTAGAGGTGGAAGTACTAGTGCTAGTGGATGTGGATGTGGATGTGGAAGTAGAGGTAGAGGTAGAGGTGGTGGTGGCTGCCACAACCCACGAGTTATGAAAATGTTTTAATGCATTCTGACGGGGAAGTCGAATGTGTTTGCATATAAGGCTGAAACAGAAGATGGGGAGGCGGAGCTCAGTAGCGAGAACTTACTAGTAGTAGATGATGAGGATGTAGTAGGAGTCGGAGTAGGGCTGGGGGTGGTTGTCGTCGTCGTCGTCGTCGTCGTTGGAGTAGGACTGGGGGTGGTGGTTGTTGTTGTTGTCGAATCTATCGTTGGCGTTGGTGTGGTCGTTGTCGAGGGCGTGGGCGAAGGTGTGGTGTCAGTAGTTACTGCAGCGGGCAGCGAGCTGCTGTCGGACGACGACATGGTCTAGGAAGCTGGCTGATGCAGCGCAAAGCGCGCAGAGCAGAGACGAGGCGAGTCTTCTCAAGGCGACAGTCAACTCTGCAGCTTCATCAGGTTGTATAGCAAGGTAAGGCAAGAGAAGAAAAGAAGCAGCTGAGGCTGAACGAGAGGGCGGGATGGTCAGTTCTTGAGTTTCTTGTCCGAATCCGAGGCAAGGCGTGGGAAAGTCATGGTAGCTGGTGCTGCAACGTACCAAGGTGGGTTAGCCGTGAAGCATCATCGTGGGCTGTAGCCAGTGGATGGCATTGTCGGTGAGGTGTATCTGCATTCAGTGCACCAGTGCTGACTTTGCGGACATTCTTCTCGCCTTACAAGAAGGCTACAAGGAAGACTACAGGCAGAAGCGGGGTACCTTTCCGGCCTTCTTTTCAGCTTCTCAGAGGGGCGATAAGACGCTATTGGTGCACAGATGATATGGGAGCTACCGGCACTTTTGGGTTGGTGGCTACTAAGTCTGGAGCCCTTGATGGCCCTTCCTGGACGGCGTTTGACCGACCTGGCGACTAGGTGCCGGTGCATCTTGCGACTTTGGCATGCGAGGTCACCGAGGTGTGAGGATAGGGAATCCAATGGGACTTCGGCGGGGCCAGAAGGAATCATTGGCACGGAACCAAGGTGGCCAGTGGTAACAGCAGGACTGCGCCCTCTAGCGCCGTATCTCGTCTACCTCGGAGGGCCAGAGCTTGGATTGGCAAAAGAAGGTTCAATACGAGTCCACCAAGGACTCAGAGGACTCAAGGCTCGTGTTGAGCCAGCACATGTTGCGGCTAGATTCAAATACTCGGTTAGCAAGGCGGATTCCAAAACTTAATAGATGGTAATCCCGCGCAGACGGCGTCAGTGGCAAACGGGAAGGAAAGGTTGCTGCAGAGGATATAGCAATGCAGTGGATGAGGGCAGAGGGGGAATGCTGGAATAATTGGTTTTTGCACACGGAGAGGATAAGATACCGAGTACGGAGTACTTCGTAAGTTAGTATTAAGTTATAGTTACTTAGTTTACTAGCCTGGAAGCTGGAAGCGATCCAGGGATCCATGGATCCAGACCAAGATGCTCAGGAAGACGATGAGATCGAAAATTATAATGATATTAAAAAAAAAGATGTTCGGGTGCGGGGAAGGAATCTGCCCAGATCGATGCCCGTAGGACAAAGTCCTCAGTAGTCGGCTAACAGCCGCTGCGTGCCAGCAGGATTCAAATTTGGGTACACAGACTCAGTCAGTGAGGACGCATGAAGGAACAATGCTAATGAGAGGAATAATAATACAGGTTAATAAGCGATGGTAACCCAAGGGCCAAGTTCACCATTTGTAACACAGTCAACCGTGGGCGCGTTCGGCTGGCGGTTCTTTTGGCCAAGGGCCTCTCTCGTCAGGTTCCGGGGGCGGAAGTCTGGCAGAAATAGGCAAGTGCAGTCTGTCTAAAGTACGAGCTCAGGGCAGGAACAGCGAACCATGGATCCCCAGGTATGATGTAAGTACTATGATGGAGGATGCATGATGTCTGATGGAGGATGTAGCTTGTAGGAGGTAATATCTGCACCAACCGGTGTGCCTGATACGGAGGACTTGGGTGCCTCGTATAGCTAAACACCTATTACATACCTGTCTTGCGTACTCCGTACCCAGGGAGGATAATAATACTACCCAGGTGTCTTAGAGTGGTAATAATTGATTAGCCCTGCCCATCATGTGTTCACTGCTCACCTTTTACTCGTCATAGCCCGACGTATTCGGTAATGATTTAAAATCCTGTAGGTACGAGGTGGTGGTAGGTGCGTATCGGTAACAGACTGAGCACCTAATACTTAGGTACCTATTCTATTCTTGACTTGCTGAGCATCGCTATTAGTTATTCCTTGTTTGACGAGCCCCAAAGGACAACAACCTCGCTGAACTGGCATACGGAGTACTGTCTGGCAGTGCATGGAGGAACTATGTATGATGTGGAAATGTCTCCGCACTCTCGAATGAACGATTTATCATTTACCATTTAAACCACTTTTACTTATCACCGTCTCTTGCTCACAGGCACTGCAAGGTCCTGTACCGAGCACATACATCCTCCGTACTCCATCGCAGCAGCTTGACCGCCCTATCTCCCTCTTACTTAATCCATCGGCAATCGCCGTGGCTCACTCACCAACTTGACTGGAAATCCCTCTCACGTGGCCACCGCCTCGAGTTTTGCTCCCCGCCTATGAGGCAGCGCAACGTCATGTTTGAGTCACAGACCAATACATCGATTGTTTGGTCGACACGTTGCTGGAGATCCATAACTCGCTCGCTGCGACGCCCGAAAATTTGGGGCGGTTGATGCCATTCAATTTCGTGACTCAACATCATCATCATTATCTCAAGAAGAAAAATTTCAATTCAAACCGTGAAACTTCGCATGTGAGCTGTTATTTGCTGTGTAGCCTCTGACTTCAAAGACTCGAAGGACATCAATTGGTTTTTCTCTTTTCTTGTTTCTTCACCCTGGTGACTTCTTCCTATTTCCTTTTATACCGGCTTTGGAAGCGCTATCACTGAAACTAGACCCTTGACGATGCCGGCGGCACAGGCAAATTCCACGGCGGAGACGCAGCAACCGGTCGTTTGTGTATTGTAAGATCCCTCGAGCCCATCCCAAGCAAATCAACAAAACAAAAATACTGACAAATGCTCCTCGCTAGCTGTGGTTCTTCACCAGGAAGCAACCCAGCACATCTTGAATCAGCACGCAGCCTGGGCAAAGCTCTCCACGAAGCGGATTACAAGCTTGTATATGGAGGAGGCACCAAGGGGGTTATGGGAGAACTCGCCAAGACGATTGTGTCATTATCTGGCCCTGGGTCCGTCCAAGGCATCATCCCTCGCGCCTTGATACGCTCGGAAAAGGATGTCACCACTCGGAGCGCAACAAGCCAGTTTTCGGCAAAGGAAGCTGAGCGCACAATGCCCGACGAGGAGTTGAAGAGGATCGATAGCAGCGAAGACCCTGATGCATGGATCGTCCCGAAATCCGAATTCGGTGGTACCACCATCGTCCCCGATATGCATACTCGCAAGCGGTTGATGGCACACTCCGTCGAAGCTGGAGGTCCAGGGTCTGGCTTCGTTGCATTGGCAGGAGGTTACGGCACGATGGAAGAGGTCATGGAAATGGTCACGTGGAACCAACTGGGCATTCATAAGATTCCAATCATTGTGGTCAACATCAACGGCTATTGGGACGGCCTGCTGGATTTGGTCAACAATAGCGTCAAGGAGGGGTTCATTAGTCCAGGCCTGTCCAACATCTTGGTAGAGGTAAAGAGCACGGATCAAGTGGTCGAGGCATTGCAAAAGTATGAGGTGCCCGAGGGAAGATATCAACTGGACTGGAACCGGATAGAACCATAAATGACGTAGAAAAGTAGTGAATGAACACAGCTATCGACGCAGGTGCTTGTGGTACAAATGGTCTTTTTCCTGCTTTCTCCGCTTGGTTACCACTGTATCAGACCTTTCGCTCCAAACGCCATGCCCAGGATGCAGTTACATCAACTCGTCTAAGAGTCCGTCTCCATGGCGTCCGCACCAGATTGTTCAGCCGATGTCTCAACACTTGCATCCAGAAGCGGGCCAATATCGGGGCCATCATATAACTTGAAGCTTTCCAACTTCTTCTTGCCGTTGGTCTCCGAGAGACCGATGATGGCTAAGCTTGTGTTGTCGATGGTCAACTCCTTGTCTTGCGCCAAACTCTCCTTTAGTGCCTGTAAAGCGTGTTTGATCAACTCTTCCCGATCACAATCTGCGAATTTGTCTAGGTGTCGCTCAAGATATGTCCGGGCCATCTGACTTCGAGCACCAATGGCGCAGGCCAACATTTCCTGGGTCAAACCAGAAGGCGAGAACTCAAACAGGTGAGGGCCAAGTTCATCGACACCGGCGACTAGTAGTCCCACACCGTAAGGTCTCTTGCCATAATGTTGTGTGTTGGTCTGGGCTCGGTCACCGATCTGATTGACAATCCGTTCGACTGGGATGGGCCGTCCGTAGGTCATTTTGGACGAGAGCGACTGTTGCTTCATGAAGTTGGACAGTACACGGGCATCAGATGCAAGGCCAGCTAGTGCGACTCCGAGATGGTCGTCGACGCCGACGATCTTCTTCTGGTAGGATGACAGTTCCTCCGCATTTCTCTGATCGCAAAAATGAGCCATCTAGGAAATTGCAAGGAAGGGGATTTGTTTACCTTGACAGCAGTGAGCACGACATGCTTTTTGCTCACGACGCCGACTACTACTGAGCCTTGCTTGACAGCCTCTTGAGCATATTCGACCTGAAATATTCGACCCTGAGGAGAACTAAGATTGTTAGTTTGGGGTTTACCGAGTATTGTGTTTCGGGCGAGCCTTACAATGTGACTGAATCGTTATCGTAGTTGTTCCTAAACATTTTGAGATCTTGATGTGAACAAGGGCCGAAAGGGCAGAAAGAGTTAGGATAGAGAGGTCGTAGTGTTGATGTCGAAGGGCTGCAAGCTGGGGTGTATTTGTTCAATATGCGTAATTCCAGGCAATGAGGTTGACGCGCAGTCCAGGTGCAGTTGCTTGCAGAGTCAGGGCGGACACAAGGCACGCCGCAAAAGGTCTCGGTGCTTGACTCGCGAGTCGCTGAATCTGCAGGTCCATGAGCAGCCTGCCCTGTTTAGGTCAGTTTAGGTCACGTTCTGCTTGGCCTTTAGGCTGCTTGGGCAGAGGGGGGTACCTGAACTCCAACTTGAACTGCCTGAAGCCAAACGCTGGGTTTCTCCGTCCCCAGCCACACCACCTCATCCATCCATCGGCACATCGCAATCGAGAGAGTCTCGTGCACTTTTCATTCTTTCCCTTCTACATAACCTGACTGTTCTCGCTACCTATCGCATTTCCATTCAAGAAGTGTCCTACCACTCTGGAAATAGCCTTCCGACACTCCAGACATCCCTTCGATCACCAAGCGAAATAAAACACTAGCTGTCCCTGAGGAGACGACCCTCGATCACTGACACATCAGGCAGTCATGGCTGCAGGATTGAAAACCATCATTGCGCTCTCCTTTGTAAGAGTCGCCGAGGAAACCAGTCATGAAGCCTGAGAGAACTAATTCCTTTGCCAGGTCCTAGCCATAGGCTTCCTCCTGGTCATCCTCTCCGCTGCCCTATTCCACAACTTCCTAACTCTACTCGTGGTCGCAACCTATGTCTTAGCGCCTGCACCGAACTGGATAGCATCCCGATGCGCAAATCCCGACGACTTTATTGAGAGCAATTCAAATGCATGGATTGATCTAGGCCGGTTCGCTACCGGGTTCTTGGTTGTGATGGGCATTGGTAATATCTTTCGTTCGCTGAGGAGGATCTCATACTGACGATATTTCTCGCTTAGCTCTGCCCGTTCTTCTCGCCCATACTGGACAGATTCAAACCGAGGCCATGGTGATGTCCATTGTTGGAGGATTGTTGATATATGGTACCATCATCAGCTTCAGCCGATTCTTTAAGGAAGAACAGGACTTTTGATCGTTCCCACGATTTATGTAAATTAGTTATATGCACCTTGAGCTGGTTCTTCTGGCGATACATGGAGCGGGCGAGAGCTACTGGGTGGAATACGGCACGTCTTGTCTTTTAATAGGAGCACAATTTGGATTTCCATTATTATAAAACGTCTTTGACTCCTCCGGGCAAGCATCGCTGACGACCTACCAAATAAAAGACCTGGTGGGAGGTCTCCATGTCGGGTCTATCCAGTATCGACAGCTTCATTACTACATCTTCTAGCCTCTAAATCGAACGCTTCTGATTGTCCATGATACACTCATTGACTACGTAGAAATCATAGGAATACCTCTGTACTATGCTATATTCAAACCGGAGCAAGGCTGTAGTGCTGAGCACGGGGACTCACATCAGGCTGACCAGGCCGCCATCAAACGGGCACCGGAAGAATTAATCCGAAAGCGCCGAAGCAGCGTCGCCAGCCACACGCAATCGCCAAACTGCGCAGCTCCAATTACTACTGCAAGGCACATCTTACCCTATTCCTCACAACCTGCATTCATTTCAACAACTGGAATCATATTCAAACTACCTGTAGCCAGTATTAATACCTCACGCAGCCTGATTTGCCACGATACTACCTTTCCTTGCACCCGCCATGTCTTCCCAGCGACTCTTTCGCTTTCCAAAGCCAGCATGGCTCAACAGCGCCAACACCAGGACAGCAGGCGTCTACTTCGCAGGCGCATTAGTACGTCAATGAGCACCAGCCATTTCACAGACCCAATGTGGATTTACTAACCCTCTCCCCCTTTCTAGTTCTCACTGGGATTCTTCTTCTTTATCGATGCAAGCGTCTTCTCGAAATCCCGATACAACGGCTCGGACGTGCACGTCACGTTTGTGGACTGGATCCCGTTCATCTGCTCGGCGCTGGGGATGCTGGTGATCAACAGCATCGAGAAATCGCGGCTCTCGGCCGACAGCTTCTCTTATAGTGGAAACGGAGTCGCCTGGAAGGCCCGCACTGTATTGTTTCTCGGCTTCGCCTTGATGGCCGGTGGCCTCGCGGGCAGTGCGACCGTCATGGCGCTGAAGTATCTCTTCAAGGACTACGCTGTTCAGACGGTCTACATGGGCGTCGCGAATGTGCTTGCCAATGGGTTGGTTATGCTCAGCAGTGTTGTGTTGTGGGTCAGCCAAAACATGGAGGATGATTATACCTATAATTTGCAGCTGTGATGAGGATTGATCTTGGCGGCCTAGGCCGGCGGCGTGGAGCTGGAGAACGGCTGGTGATGTTCGGGTATGAAGAGCGTGCCGGTGGCAAAATGAAGGCCGGAACAGAGAAGATCCATGAGGACAGGCAGACCATTGTTGAGGCGTTAACAGCGAACGGGAAGTAAATGGCAAATGGTACTATACTATATCGGCATCGGCATTAAGCACAACAGGAAATGATAGCAATTATCATGATTGGGTTCTTACAACGCTCACAGTTCTTCTCGCCACGGCTCCTATCTCGGATTTATGTTCTTTGAACCCTTCAGTCTTGGCTGTTGCCTCATGGTTTTATCTAGGCACCTGTGTGCACGGCGCCGACCCCTCCTCCATATCCGCTCCTGAATATAGGTGGGAGGCGAGGCGTTCTCTCGTGCTCCTATTAATAATAGCAAGATCAATAGCCTTCCGACACTTCATGATAGTGGGTCATGTGCCACTAATATGGGCTCATCTTTTGTAGCCTAGTGGTCCAATGGCAGGATAAATAGGCAACTTCCTATCTTGAAACAAGAGGTGTTCCTAACTCATTCCGCCTCCCTGAGCTTGGCCATTATTGCATCAATGACATCCATGTCGGCAGCCGAGACCTCATCAGGACCGACAATGTTCTTTGGAAGTCTTTTTACGGCTTCATTCATTGCGGGTTGGTAGTTTCTTATGCTTGAGCTGAGAGCATAGACTGCCTTTCTTCGTACGGTCTTGTCCGGGTCATCAAGAGCGAGCTTTACAATCTTTTCGACGCCGTTGACGGCCAGAAATCGCTCTTGGGATTTCTCGTTGTTCTGGACTGCCGTGCCTATGCACCAGGCAGCCATGCGGCGAAAGTCAGCCTCGGGGCTGTCGAGTTGAGAAACCAGTGGCGTCCAAAGCCCTAGTGGTTCCATGTTGTGGGCATTGTCGAGATTCTCAATCAGCTGCTCGAAATTGTCGAAGGCGATCATTTTCGCGTCGTGTGTTGCCTCTGGATCACCTGAGACGATGATGGCCATGGCTTGTCGCATCAGGTCGGCGTCGCTTGGCCCTCCCATCAAAGCACGCAGAGCATCGCCAGAAAGTCCCCTGGGCTCTCGCGTGGGCTGGTCCGGGGTCCGGCCTGCATCTGAATTCTCAATGCCCCATGATAGAAGCGAATTTAGTCCTGGATCCGTCATTTTGGGGGGAAAAAAGGCTTGTGGTGGTGCGGATATGTGGCAAAAGTAGACTTCGGAGTGGAAAGTGTGAGCTGTTGGTCCTAGCGGCACCTGTCAAACAAATTGGAACTCCGGATGACTTCTGAAGTGGTTTGATATTGAGAGGATGTTGACTGTGAGGGTCTTGGCCTTTTGAGATTTCAGAAGTACGGAGTACCTTCTAGGACCTACTGTGACATTCTTTAGCCTTCAAGAAGTGACGACTTTGTCAAGGCCCTCAAAATCATCCAATTTGGACTGGTTTGGGGTTAGTTGGCTTGTGAGACCAGTCAGTGGCCTTTTGTTTGTAACGAAACAATATTTCGAATCACGAGGCAATCATTCAAGCTGTGAGTGCAATTCTCTCGGAGCATGTAGTTGTAAGGAGGTGCAAAGTGGACATTGACTGAGCTCCACCAGTACTACGGAATTAAGTTAATCCGAAATAGCTTCCCCGCTATTGTGGCTGAATATTCTGTGTAGTATCCAATTTTTTGATACACAAAGAAAATGGTCTCTGCCTTGAGCGCACTAAGGCATACTTTAATTTGTGGCAATATAGTGGGCTGGTTGACCCAACAATCCATACCACAGCCATGGTACGCGAAACTACGGGGCCCAAGTTAAAATGCGCCGTCTAAACGTGTGAGGCAGGAATGCGTGCCCATGGATGGTTGAGAGCGGCTGAAAGATAGCCATGGCGGGGTTCCAAAAATAACAGGGATGGCCACAAGTTTTGCGTATGATTATGGTCAGCAACCCCCAGCTTGTACGGAGTACTCGCGCTCGCGGCCGTAGACCCAACCCGGTAGGCCTGGCTGGTCGCAGAGATTCGGGTTTGGCAATTGATTGATGATCAGGCCCCAGATGATAGAATCGTAGTTGCCTGGTGTTCCGAAGCGCGAGTGACGAGGCCAGTCTTGTGTGTCTCGAGTCTTGACCAGTCTCCAGAGGAAAGTGCATTGCGTGGCCCTGGCATACATACCATCGCCACTTGAAATTGATGGAGCCTCGGAGGCTCCCCTCTACTCGTGCATATGGAGGACTCGCATGGAGTACATAGAAATAAAGGCTGGAGCACCTTTTATTGTGGCAGGGCCCCTCAACATCTGGGCTTCTCCTACCAACACGTCACGTCAGGGGCGATCTCCATTCGACTATTCTACTCACTAGCAAGTTAGTCATTGCATCGCCAGCTGCAGCCTGTGACGGTGTATGAATTTGGCCTGTTAGTCCTTTTAGTGTTGCTAGTCACGGACGCCTACTTAAGCTCGATCAGCTAGCTCTTGGCGGGCTTCCGTTTCCCACTGGCCCTTTCCCACCGCCTGCTCGTCTTCAAATCCATCTCACTCTCCCCAAACACTCCCAGCTTCTTGTCTCCATCTTCATTTACACGCACCCTTATCCGATCTCCTTGCTTGTCATTCTCGGAGGTTGTCTTCTACCTACACTGCTTTGTGCACTCTCGCAACGCCGACTGCTTGAGACCACCGCCCTTCTTCCCCCTCATCTTAACCCTCGACCCAATACTTCACAATGGAAGGTAAGCAGTCCTCGATGCAAGCTCGATCACTTCTTATCCTCCTTATCCTATCTTCTGGAGTATCGCTGACACATTTCGTCCTCTACAGAAGAAGTTGCCGCACTCGTCATTGACAATGGGTAAGCGCTTACTGTAGTCTGAATCTCAAAGTCCCTGCGCCCCTCAATACCCCCTCTCACATTGTCCGATGACGCCTGCGGGTGTATCGGAAGGGCGGGAAATATACACATCTCAGTGATTCGATGCTGACCAAGTTTCTGATAGCTCTGGTATGTGCAAGGCTGGCTTTGCTGGTGATGATGCGCCACGAGCAGTTTTCCGTAAGTACCTGCCCCACCTTGAATACTGCAATTCCACTTGGGCGTAAACTGACATATCGGATAAGCATCCATCGTCGGTCGGCCTCGCCACCACGGTATCATGATTGGCATGGGCCAAAAAGATTCATACGTCGGTGATGAAGCCCAGTCCAAGCGTGGTATCCTGACCCTCAGATACCCCATCGAGCACGGTGTGGTCACCAACTGGGATGATATGGAAAAGATCTGGCATCACACCTTCTACAACGAACTCCGTGTCGCACCAGAAGAGCATCCAGTTCTCCTAACCGAGGCTCCTATCAACCCAAAGTCCAACAGAGAGAAGATGACACAGATTGTCTTCGAGACCTTCAACGCACCTGCATTCTACGTCTCTATCCAGGCCGTGCTCTCTCTGTATGCCTCTGGTCGTACCACTGGTATCGTGCTTGACTCCGGCGACGGTGTTACCCACGTTGTTCCTATCTACGAAGGTTTCTCGCTTCCTCACGCCATTTCTCGTGTCGACATGGCTGGTCGTGATTTGACCGACTACTTGATGAAGATCTTGGCTGAGCGCGGTTACCCGTTCTCCACCACCGCTGAACGAGAAATTGTCCGAGACATCAAGGAAAAGCTCTGCTACGTCGCTCTTGATTTCGAACAGGAGATCCAGACTGCCGCCCAGAGCTCCAGCTTGGAAAAGTCCTACGAACTTCCCGATGGTCAGGTTATCGCCATTGGAAACGAGCGATTCCGCGCCCCAGAAGCCCTCTTCCAACCCAGCGTTCTCGGTCTTGAATCTGGTGGCATCCACGTCACTACCTTCAACTCCATCATGAAGTGCGATGTCGACGTTCGAAAGGACTTGTACGGCAACATTGTCATGGTATGTTGAGGCATCACTTTCTATTCGCGCATGGACACTAACGTCTTTGACAGTCTGGCGGTACCACCATGTACCCAGGTATTTCCGATCGTATGCAGAAGGAAATCACTGCTCTTGCTCCATCTTCCATGAAGGTCAAGATCATTGCTCCTCCTGAGCGGAAGTACTCTGTCTGGATCGGCGGTTCCATCTTGGCATCTCTCTCGACCTTCCAGCAAATGTGGATCTCCAAGCAGGAATATGACGAGAGTGGCCCTTCCATTGTGCACCGCAAGTGCTTCTAAACATCTCTCAAGCATTCTGGAATGCTTGAATTCCGCCCTCCGACGCAGCAATTTTCTAGAGCCAGCAATGAACGAAGTCAAGATCATGATGAGACAAATGATCGGGTGAGATTAGAAGCGTGTACGACGCAGTGGAAAGTTTCAAAAGTCGTGGTGAACTAGCACTACTGAGAACCGCAACTGATACACTCAAGCGGGGCCAGGATCATTGGAGCATGTATTCGAGATTAGCAGTTTCAATGAAGTAGCAACATTCCCATATTGCCTAGAATGCAACGCTAGCAGTTCGCTGACGAATGCTTTCATATCTCCTAAATGTGCCTCTAGCAGAGAAATGTTTTTCTGTTCCTCGGCTTGGTGTCTCTTATTCCCCCCGGTTTTACCATCCCCGGCGGGCCCAATGGCGACAATCAGGTTGCTGCTTGAATCAGCACCAATTTTCTACACCTCATTCCTCTTTCTCGCTTTTCAGGTAAGTCGCAACGTCACCAGGCACCTCCTGGACCGTGGCGCCATCCTCCGCGGGCTCCAGCATCTTCCACTCACACGTGATCCCTTCCTCCTGAAACCTCGCCATGATAACATTAGCAATGGTCTCGAAATTCTCGGTGGCGAGTGCCAATATCGTCGGCCCAGCACCGGAAAGGCAGATGCCCAAAAGGCCCTTGTGCGTCTTGGGCGACATTGAGGACAGGATGGCCGGCAGCGCGGGGATCAGCGTCTTTCGGTACGGTTGGTGGATTTTGTCTTGCATCGCCGAGTAGATCAAATCTGGGTCCGGAGGGCTGTCGGACAGGACGGTCGTGAGGAGCGCAAGGCGCTGGAGGTTGAAGATCTGGCATCAAGTGGTGGTCGTTGAGCAATTTTTCCTCTCCTTTTAACTGGGGACCAGATTCTGCTTGTCCACTTACCATGTCTTGCCTGGAGTAGGACTTGGGAAGCACTTCTCTCGCCTTGGCTGTGCTGACTTCGAAGTTCGGGATGATGGCTACCGCCTTGATCTCCTTTGCCCAGTTGAACCGACGATAGTGGCCGATATTCTCGGGAGGGATGGGTGGTGTCAACCCTGTATCAATGCCGCCGGCGGGTTGTGGAAGGACTTCTGACAGTGGGACCTCTTTGCGCGCCATATCCTCGGGGTCGAGCTCGTTGAGGTAAGTGCCTACAAACCCGCCATACAGCGCCGCAGCGACGTTATCCGGATGTCGCTCGACCATCAGGCAAAAATCGAGGAGTCTAGGCTTGGGGAGCTTGAGGTCCCCCACGATGTCTCCCAAGAGAACGCCGGCGACAACAGCGGCTCCAGACGAGCCCAGCCCACGACCGAGGGGGATGGGATTGTGGATGTGCACCGAGGTCTGTGCCGGGAAGTCATGCTGGTTGTGGCAACGCAAGACGTACAGCGCCGTCCGCGTCAACAGGTTGTTTTCTGGGTTCAGGTCGATGTCCTCCGCCCCGACGCCCGAGTAACTTACCGTGCAGTTGAGAGGGTTGTTGGGTATTTTTGGTGCACTCCGGTCGATGCTGACTCGCAGTTCCAGGTACATCGAGAGTGCTAGCCCGATCACATCGAAGCCAGGGCCTATGGGATGGACAAAGGGTGTAAGGATGGATGTGCTGTGGGAGATGGATATGCAATGACTTACCAATGTTGGCGGAGGAACATGGTACCTCTTAATGAATGTTAGTTCAATGTTCCACGGGAGCTTGAAACCACACAAGTACTGACTTATGATATGCATGATGGGGTCCCTTGCCCTCGAGGGGCTTAGAACGAGCAAGAGAAGAGAGTTACCGAAATAATACTCTGTAGAGGATGAGAAAAGCGGAGATATCGAAAACCACACTGGCAATCCTTTCTGCCAATTTTATATCCCAGGAGACTGTACTCTGCATCTGTCTATTTCCAAAAACCAAACCTATTCCAAAAGGTTTCGTCCTTTCCTCTCTATCCAGCAAGCAGCTTGATACAAACTTGGTCGTCGCTGAATCTCAAGTTTGACTCAACGGTGTGAAAATGGTTGTGGACCAATCAGAGACGCAGAAGGGACCTGCCAACCAAAACATTTTTCGGCTCGAAGTTGAGCAACTGTTTCCTTGGCACGTCTGAGGGACGGAATAATATTGATCCGAAACAGTGGATACACCACCAACACATGCTGCTTTAATTATCGTTAGTCAGATTGGGAAGCCCCTGCGCTTGTTTTTAGGTGTAAGTGCATCACTCAACATCCAACCTCCCGGCAAGTTTCCGTTCTCGCGAATGCAACTCTCAACCTAACGGTTATGGTCACTTCGGCCTTTTAATTCGAGAGATGGTGTAGCTTCTTAGCTCTTCGTGCTCCTTCCTGGCCTGATGATGCTTGAGACTGTACTCCGTACCTACAAGACAGAGGGCTGGCCCTTGGAGCCAGCTTTGTGATTTCTTGCCTCTGGCCTTCTTCGAACGAACCAAAATGAATCTAAATATGACCCCCGTGCGAAAAGTCTCCAGGATAGCCTTCTACTCAACCTTCCTTGTGCAACATGTTTACCCCTCAGGATTGCGTCTGTATGAAATCAGTATCGATCCGTACCAAACAATATTGCAGAAGGCGCCAGATTGGAACTCTGGTGCCCAATCAAGATTGTCGAAGCTTTTTGGCCCCGTTAAGCGAGCACCATCCTGGGAGGCCCCTTTACAATGATACGAGGTAGCATAACACAACTAGTTATATACGAAGTAGTGTCTTTCCCTCCGCTTTTTCTTCAGTCTCCAAAACCTTCAAGAAAATGGCTGACCCTCTGAGCATCGCGGCAAGCATCATTGCGGTCGTTCAAGTCACAGATAAAGTGTTGACTTGCTGCTATGCCTATGTTGGAAAAGTGAAAACGGCTGCAACTGACATCGATAGGGCTGTCCAGGAGACTAGTCTACTCAAAGGGCTTCTGCTGAACTTGCACGGCCAGGTCCAGGATGAGCCAAACAATGAAAGATTCAAGAGCCTAGTTGCCCCGGCTGGTGCGCTTTCTATCTGCGCAGAAGCGCTCAAAGAAATGGAGACGAGACTCCAGCCGACGAGAACGAAGAAATTAACGACCAAGGAAAAGCTTCTTTGGCCATTTGAATCGAAGAAACTGGATGAGATTCTTCTCCGGATCGAGAAACAGAAACCGGCAATACTGTTGGCTCTTGCGACCGACAACCTGGCTACCACGAGGACGATCCAAGCTGGTGTTGAGGACATTCAAAACTCCATCGAATTCGCACAGCTAAACGACAAGCGGGAGAAGATCTTGGACTGGCTGCGTCCCAATGATCCTAAAGAGAGACACACAGCCTGTAGGCAACAACACGAGGAGGGGACAAATCAATGGATCCTCGACAGCCCAGAGTTCAGAGATTGGACAAGCGAGCCGGGACGAAATATGTGGGTCAGTATTTTCCAAGGATGCCAGTCTGATCATGTCCATGTTAATTGTCCATAGTTGCATGGTATTCCAGGTTGCGGGAAAAGTGTTCTATGCTCAACAATTATTGAGCACGTTGAGAAGCTTTGCGGGCCTAAAAGTGGCCGTAGGCTAGCTTACTACTATTTCGACTTCAATGACGCCACAAGCCAGAAGCTATCTGTCTTATTACGGTCTCTCCTTTTTCAACTGTGTGTCAACATGGACACAATCCCAGAGGCATTGTCGACTCTGTACGACGAATGCGATCGAGGGCGATCAAATCCTTCGGAATCGAGTCTCGTAGATAGTCTTTTTGAGTTTTTAGATTCTGACAAGCTAACATATGTCATCATTGATGGCCTTGACGAGTGTTCATACGATCCAAGTGGTTCAGAGCGGTCAAGTTTCAATGATCTGGTACTTGAGGAACTCGGAAACCATCCTGGATGTTACAACTTTCTTTTCACGAGCCGCAAAGAGCATGATATTGAAGAAGGAATGAAAATTGTCAGCAAACAAACGAAGCTTCACACAATTTCAATCGAGGCAGAAACTGTAGACGCAGATGTGCGTCTTCATATTCAAAGGTTCATATCTGGACACAAGCGGATATCGAAATGGACAGCATCCATTCGCAATGAGATAGAAACGGATCTAGCAAGCGGATCTCAGGGAATGTAAGTCATGCCCAGCTGTTGTGTTATAGCTGCTCACTCCTTTAGGTTCCGCTGGGCGGAGTGCCAACTACAAGTCATCGGCAAGTGTGTCCTTCCGGGCGTTGCGAGAAAGAAATTGAAACAGTTACCCACTACTCTGTACGAAACCTACGATAGGATCCTCGACTCTATTTCCGAAGAGAACATTGGTACCGTTAGATCAGCCCTCATGTTTTTGGCACACTCAATGAGGCCGATGACGGTTGAGGAGATTGCCGATGCTGTTCTGGTCGATGTTGAGGAGCAATCGTTTGACCCCGAAGAGCGACCCGACGACCCTTTGTCGGTGATAATGGAACTTTGTTCCAGCCTAATAACAATAGAAACTTCCGCCGGGAACATACGAAACACACGGCACAGGGCCTATGCCTCATACGAAGTGGTCAGGTTTGCCCATTACTCCGTCAAGGAGTATATTATGTCAGAGAGAAACAAGGAAACAGCTCTAAATGCCTTTTATTTTGATGAGATCAGTTCTCACCAATACATCTCCCAGGCGCTGCTACTGTACATTCTTGCAGTTTCTCCGTCCGAAGAAGAGGTCCAACTCCCTGACTTTGACAAAGATAGCCCGCCTCTACGATATTATGCTTCACAGTACTGGCCGCAACACTGTCGTCAGGTTCCGTCAGACAAGCGGCCTCCAGAATTATTGGAGCTTATCCACACACTTTTCGACATTGAAGACCCGAGGCCATACATCTTTTGGTTGAATTCCCACCTCCAAGACTACGATTCTCAAGGTTATGCCATCCCTCGCTTCCAGCAATATTTACCTCAATTTGCGCCCCCTATATACTTCGCAGCGCTGTTCGGGGAATCGGAGTTATGCAACTGGCTGGTTGAGAATAGTGGCTATATTGATGATCCCGATCGCAACTGTAAACTCGGAAACGCTCTACAGGCTGCTGCATTTGGAGGCTATGCAGATATTGTTCAGCTGTTCTTGGACGAGGGCGCCCAGGTGAACACAGATTGTGGCCACTTCGGAGCCCCTTTGCAAGCCGCTGCTTTTGGCGGCAGCTTGGAAACTGTTGAGCTCCTCCTCAAACATGGTGCTGTTATCAACACTGAGCAAGGTGAATTCGGAAATGCGTTGATCGCTGCTTCTCACAAGGGACACTTGGAAATTGCAAAGAAGTTGATCGAATGTGGGGCAGATCCCGAGCTCAGTAGCAGAGAGAACGGGAAGGCGATTTCTGGTGCAGCAGCTTCCGGACAAATCGACCTGGTGAAACTTCTTCTGCTCAAGGGAAACGATATCAACGATCCAAACGAGCCCACAGGGAGCGCCATTTACTGTGCTTCACAGGCGGGTGATATTCAACTGGTTCGAATACTTCTCAAGGCTGGGGCGGACGTTAATGTCATATCTGGAAAGCTACATACGGCTCTCCAGGTTGCATGCAATGAAGGGCACATTCAAGTCGTGAAAGTTTTGCTAGCCAACGGGGCCAATGTCAACATTTTCGGAGGGCGACTCGATTCCGCACTTCAAGCTTGTATCGATTATGGCAATTTGGAAATCCTGCAGCTCCTTTTAGATCATTCTGCTGACTTGAACCACGAAGGTGGAACATACCGCTCGCCTCTTTATTGTGCCACATACAGGGGGAAGGCAAGAGCAGCGGAAATTCTTCTCGACGGAGGCGCAGAGTTCAACGACGATGTATTCCTCACGGCCATCCAATTTTCACACAAGTCATTGATAAGCAGAATGTTATCGAAAGGAGCCAATGTCAATGCCCAATACAATGAAGGCACTGCTTTACAACTTGCAATTCGGTCAAAAGATATTGAAACTGCTCGAGCCTTGCTTGCAGATAAGCACGTCGAAATTGATGCACGCGGCGGGGAACGCGGAGGCACAGCGCTACACCTGGCCCTGGAGGCGGGTAATGAAGAACTAGTGCACGAGTTACTCATCAAAGGAGCATCCGTGAATGCTGAGGGGGGTACCTTCTACAAGCCTCTCACTGCAGCCACCGTCAGTGGGAATGAGAAGCTGATACGCCGGGTCATTGACGCTGGCGCTGATATCAATGGGCACAGAGGCGGTTGGTATGATTCTCCTCTCAATATTGCTGCTAGAAATGGCCTGAAGAGGGTTATCAATCTCTTTTTAGACCTCGGCATGGATGTGAATGAGCCATCTGGCACAGACGGCAACAAAAAATGTAGGCCTTTACTCCATTCTATTAAGACACCTAAACTGATAACATAGCAGCAACACCACTCCAGCGCGCAAGCAAAGCCTTAGATATTGAGACGGTGAAGTTGCTCATCTCACGTGGAGCCAATGTCAATGCTCCTCCTGGGGAAAATGGTACGTTACCTTTTGCCAGAATTCATGCAAGACCTGTGCACTGAATTGACTGTTGTGGAAAGGAAACGCCCTCGCGTGTGCGGTCGAACCAGATTGGGGTCTAAAAGTTACCGATGAAGTCAAACAGAGTCTCATAGACCTCCTGCTTGACAACGGCGCGGATGCTAGTTGTCCCAATCTGAACCACGACTGCCCAAGTCATCATGAAGCCCCAACTGCGTTGGACCTTGCCATTGGCGCGAAGAAGAATGAACTGGTCCGTGTCTTCCTCCATCATGGAGCGAATTTCTGCTCGAATTCTCTCCGGATTGCTGCAGGCCGTGGAAATGAGGTGGCCGTGAAGCAAATAATCGCATCTAGTACCGATCTTAGTGAAGGAGGACATATGTGAGTACCACTTCATACTTAACCGCTATTGGTGGTTTTCGAAATGCTGACTGGCTACCAGTGCACTTTGTGATGCTATCGATTTCTCCCATTCCTCCATCGTTCAGCTACTTCTTGATGCAGGAGTTGATTTCAATAAGCAGAGAGCAGGTAAATGGAACTGGGGCTGCGCATTGGGATACGCAATTGAGAGGTTCAATCTCCCCCTGATCCGACAACTACTCGACCTAGGTGCCGACCCTAACAACCAAGTGGGAGTTTTCGGATCTGTCCTTCGGTACTCAGTATTCAAAGGACTAGATGCAATAACGCCGTTGTTAATTGAAAAAGGGGCGGACCTAAATGTTAGTACAATGGATTGTCGATCCCCGCTTGCTGCAGCGATAGACCAGAGGAATGAGCCATTGATTCGTCAAATGCTAGACTGGGGTGCGGATGTCAACATCGATGATGGCTACCCGCTGCTTATGGCCTGTCAGGAAGGCAATATGAAATTGGTCAATCTCCTCATTGATGCTGGAGCGGAACTTCAGGTCCAGCAAGGCATTCCTGGGAACGCTCTGCGAAGGGCAGCCATGTGGGGACATTTAGAAGTTTGCAAGCTTCTCATCTCCCGTGGGGTTGATGTCAATGCACACGGAGGTCAATACGGGTAGGTATCAGGAGTCAAATTTTGGTTTGAGCAGGTAGCTAACTGTCGTTGAAGAAATGCACTCAGAGCGGTTCTGGGTAACCAGCACATCTGCAGATCGGATCTCGCAACGCCAATCGTCAAGTACTTCCTGAGCATCGGCGCCGACGTGAATGCGCCCCCTTGTGAAGACTATGTGACGACCTTACAAGCGGCCGTCTTCAATGGCCACGGCAGATTCATCGATACTCTAGTTGATGCCGGAGCAAACGTTAATGCCTATGACCCAAGGTTCGGGACTGCGCTTATATCGGCAGCACGGGCTGCCAACAAGAAATGGTCATACAAACTGCTCAGTCTCGGGGCGACTCCGCATCTTAACGGCGGTCCATATGGTAGTGCATTGCATGCCGCTTGTCGAGACGGTGAGCTGGAACTCACAAAGCGTTTCCTGGATGAGGGTGTCGACGTCAATATTCGTGCAGGAAAATACGGTCATATACTCCAAGCAGCGTGTAACCCCCGTGGAGACGTCGATTTCTTACCATGCGTCAGACTACTAATTGAACGAGGCTCGGACGTAAATGCTAGGGGCGGGAAGTATGAAACAGCGCTCCAGAGCGCTGCGAAGCGTGGCAAACTCGACGCAGTGAGACTTCTGCTCGAACACGGTGCTGATCCGTTGATTTCTGGTGGAAAGTTCGGGAATGCAATCGAAGCCGGGAAACAAGGAGGGTTTTGGTCCATTTCCAATTATATCCAGAGGTATATTCGTGAGCACCAATCTAAGAGTTAGTTTCTCGACTATTAGGTAGACATGGAGAGAAGGCTCCGAGATGGCACAGTGCCCACGGCGAGGTAGAACACGTCAAGAAACTATACAGTCTAAAATTGGAACACATGGTTATGAACCATCACTTTGAGGAAACTTGTACGCAAACCGCCGATCGTGCTCAGAATGCTTGCTTTCATTGGGCAGGTGAATGTTGCCCGGCTGCAAACAGGCTGGTCCGGGTTATTACTTGCTCCCACGAGAGCCAGTTGGCTAAACTGCCGATTTTCTGCATCCAACCAACCTAGGAGCCTATAGTTGATGCTGAGAGCCCACACATGCAGCTATTGATGAAATTGGCAGCCATCCTCGTTTCAGCATCAAACTCGACCAAACACAAGTCGACATGTAGCAGGACGGGGAGGGTGCTATCGTGCAGAACCCTCGTGGGCCTCTTCGCCTGCTGAAGATATCGATTATAAGCAGCCTCCTAGGTTCAGGCAAGTGTCTGCGATTCCAGAGTGACAGAGTTCTGAAAAGTCCATTATGGAAGCTAGGCAACAAGGCACGGATTGCATTGCCCCCTCATCATTCAGAACGCCGTATACCACTTGCTTCTGTTCTCATCTATGGCCGACAGCACAGATCACATAGAGTTCGAGGACGAAGCGAATAACATGCTTGGAACAGGCTTGTCAGGATTCGCAAAAATCGCGGTTGACCAGCAGCCCGGGCTACGTTTCGTCGATCGGGCAATCCACAGCTGTTGCCGATCTCCAGTCTCAGAACAATGCAAATGGATTGCTGGGCTAGCGGTTGTTCCAGGGACAATCACAGCCGAGATTCGTGTATTCTAAATAGCGTAGTGTCACTCTAGGCGACAATGTGCGCAATGAGTTTCTTTCAAGCACGGCTGAACGCCCTTCAGCTGGTGCATGAATGAGTGATTTCGAACAAAAATCGTTCAGTATAGATCATTAGAATCGACAAAACGATGAACGCTCTTATGTGGAATATTTTTTGTGAGCCAATCCGCAAGTCTGAAACAATGTCTATGCTGAATTCCACGAGTCGAGGTTTCTCAGAATGGTGCCTTCATCCTGATCTCTGGCGACTAGCCTTCCGATCTTGAAGACTGACTCGCCCTGTGCTTCCAGAAAATCTTTTACCAAACCAGACGATGGTTCTGAGACGACAAGAACCATGCCAATGCCGTTATTGAATGTCCGGCTCATCTCTTGACTGTTGACATTGCCAGTTTTTTGCAACCATTTGAAGACTTCCGGCCGTGTCCATGCAGAAACATCAATTTCAGCGGAGAGGTGATCAGGGAGCATGCGAGGAACGTTTTCGGTGAGACCACCACCAGTGATATGTGCCATCCCCTTGACAAGGTCCTTCTTTACCACTTCGAGCAACGAAACGACATAGATTCGGGTAGGAGTTAGCAAAGAATTGCCGACTGTAGCTTCTGGATTCCAGGGTGCAGAACTCGAGAAACTGAGATGAGCTTTCTCAACAATCTTTCGGACCAAGGAGAAGCCGTTGGAGTGAATACCGCTAGAGGCAAGACCCAAGAGCACATCGCCCTCAACCATGCTCCTGAGGTCCGGTAGTAGTCGTTTACCGGCGGGTAGGTCAAGAGCACCAATAGCCGCGCCTACCGCATCATACTCGGTGCCCGCCAAAAGTCCGGGCATCTCAGCGGTTTCGCCTCCAACAAGAGTACAGTTCGCAATCTTGCAGCCCTCGCACACACCGCGGATGAAATCGCTGGCGATGTCCACGTCCAGAATGCTACATGTGTAACAGTCCAAGAACATTAGTGGCTCCGCACCTTGCACAACCAGGTCATTGACATTCATGGCGACCAAATCCATGCCTACAGTGTCATGCACATTCATAGCATGTGCAATCTTCAACTTTGTGCCAACACCGTCAATGGCACCAACCAACATCGGAGATTTCTCGTTGTAACCTGCCTGAACCAGATCAAAGCCTCCACCGAAGCCTCCAATTATTGCGTCGGCTCCCGGGCGTGAAGTCGATTTGACAAACTTTTTAATTCTGGACACAAGGTTGTTGCCTGAGTCGATTGAAACACCGGCTGATGCATAAGTCATCGAGGCTTCTTCTGGTCCTTTCTCTTCCTCCTTCCTCTTGAAAGCCCGGTGGCCAATATCCTTCCTGAAATGCATACCCTCAAATTTGATGGTGTCCATGCCTTTATAGGCTTTGGCCACAGCATCTTCCAGGGTTTCTGCGGTAGATGTCGAAGCGATAACTCTCCCTCCCGTTGAGAGAATCACTTTTCCGTCTTTGGCCGTGCCGGCATGGAAGACAAATGTGTCTGCGGGCGTTGTATGTAGCGTAATCGGTCGATTCTTTGCATATGAGCCAGGGTAGCCTTCGGCAGAGGCCACCACAGTTGCAGCAAACTTAGATTCAATCTTCAAGTCGACACCATCAAGCCAATGCTCAGTGCATGCAAGCATCACCTTTGCAAGATCGGTATCATCGCTCAAAAGCGGTAGTAGTGTCTGAGTCTCCGGGTCTCCTCCTCGGACATTATACTCCAGCACCTTCGGCCCATTCTTGGTAATCATCAATCCAGTAAACAACATGCCAACAAACGGCATGCCTTCCCGTCTCATGCAGTCGATTGTTGGCTGGACGATCTCCCGGTCAACCTGGGCGATCAGCTCCTTGGACGCGACTCTAGTGGGGGCATAACATCCCATGCCTCCAGTATTTGGGCCTTGGTCTCCGTCTAAAGCACGCTTATGGTCCTGAGCGGGAGGTAATGATCTGATGGTGTAGCCATCGCTGAAGGTAAGAACACTCAACTCCTCACCCTCCAGAAATTCCTCGATTACAACCTGAGATCCCGCAGAGCCGAACTCTTTTGCCACCATAATCTGTTTCAAAGCATCATGGGCTTCTTGTTTGGTGGTGGGGATTATGACACCCTTGCCCGCCGCCAATCCGTCAGCTTTGATCACAACATCATGCTCAACGGAATCAAGATACTGGCGTGCGGAGTCGTAATCGTCGAAGTTGCGGAAGGCAGCTGTAGGGATCCCATGACGCTGCATGAAATCCTTTGAGAACGCTTTTGAACCTTCCATCTGGGCAGCAGCTTTACTCGGGCCGAAGCAGCGGATGCCAGCCGCACGAAAGAAGCCCTCGACGCCAGCAACCAGCGGCGCCTCAGGACCGACCACCACCAAGTTCAATCCATGCTTCTTTGCATGAGCAACCAGTTCGGTAAAATCATCAACCTGGATTTTAACATTGATAATGTTGTCAGATTCGGTTCCACCGTTGCCTGGGGCGATATGGACAACATCGACTGATGGTGATCTAGCAAGTTTCCATGCTAGAGCGTGCTCTCGACCACCGGAGCCGATTACAAGGACTCGAAGTCTTTCGACCATGTTTGATATTGGTGTATTTCCTGGAAGCTGGGGAAGACTGATAGTCAGCCTCTGGCTAAAATCGAAAAGAGGCTAGCGAGGCTCAAATAAACATTTCGCAACATGGTCTCTCTCGTGGTGGGTAGCTGGAAGTGCAGAGTTGGAATAAACAGTGAAGGAAATTTGGGCTGAGTTCTTTTTTATCACCATATCGGTTTTCCTTCTTGGTACATTCACATGCTTGCCTCGTCAAGAGCCATGCGCGACAATCAAAGCACAAGAGAAGTGAAAGTGAACTTAACCAAGACAGTTGTAATACTTACCTCTAGAAAATACCTCGATATTCGCTCAGATGATTGCTGGTCCGAGGCTTATTGACATATCGACTTACGAGAATGTCAACTCATCTCCCATATTGTTTTCGTCTCGGAAAAAAATATTGAACTTTTTGATGCCAAGGCGATTGAAAACCCCTCACCTAATAGGCTGCGTGGAGAACCCCCTTTCGGGATGGGAGAGATGCCGCCCTGTAGGGCTGGGAACCATGTGATCCCCATCCATTGGCTGGTGGGCTGAGCTGGGCCAAGAGGAATGAAATGACGATGATTTCCAAAGATGAAGAGTTCTCGACTTCTCATGGAAGCACTCTACTCACGGAGGTTCACTAACCGAAGGATGAGATGGACCCAGACGCCTCGATGCCTTTCAAACGCCTCATCAAGAGCAAGTTCCTCCTCCATCCTGTGAATAATTGTGATCAATGGTCTTAATCCTCGAGTGCTCAGCATCCAAGAGTGTAAGCAAGCTCACTAGCAAAACTATTGTTCTGTGGCAATAAACCATCCCTTCACTTGCAATCTGCATACCATTCTCTCCATTGGTCCTCAAGACAATCGGTCCCAAGAGACATAGTCCATTATAACCGTCAGATCTACCAAATTGAGATATCATGAGCGCTTGAACTTCTCGTCACCTTGCCCGTTGGAACCTATCTTCGAGATTTTGGGCTGACGAAGGCAATTTGAAGCTGGACTATGAGGGCTTGACCTAGGCGTCTTCCTTAGAAGGGAATGGAATTTATTGAGGTAAGAAGGTAGGTCTGAGTGTCTCTGCTAATCTGGCAGAAGTCCAAAGGGTAAGCTCGAAGCAAGAATCGCTCCACCGCTTCGTTTGAGGAAGTTCGTTTCTGAACTACTGGTGTAATTCGGGTGGGAAGAATATTAGATGGGCAGGACTTCACATACTTCTGGAAGTGGAAATGATTGCGAGCAAAGTTCTACGCCTTATCCAGTCAACTCTTTCTCTTCTCAATTGCGAGCCTTGAATATCCGAAGAGTGACGACAGATCCCAGAAGGCAATTCAAAGGAACAGGGCAATGGAGAGTTGCAAAGAGCAAACTTATCGGGTTCACCGCTACTTGGCTATTAAGGGCTAACCTTTGTCTCAGTCCAGTCGTTCGCACCAGTCTCATGCTTCTTACCACATTCTGCTCGGTTTCCTCTGGTTATTTTGAGGCAAGGGCTTTGGATGTTGGGGTGGGAGTGAACCAGCTAATTCCATTGGACATATCCCTATTAATCTCCTACTTACTACGGAATAAATTAATTTAGCAAGGGCATGAAATTCCTGCTAGCACATGCCACATAGGTGACTCTTCCTCTTCATGAGAGGGACACCGGCAGAAATATGGTCCTTCGCCAACTCCTGGACCGCTCCCTCAGGCTGCGCCTCCCCATTCCCCCAAAACAACACCTCCCGTCTCAAGCTGGCTCAGATCAAGTCCTCGACTCAATCCCAGATTGGAATCATCATCAATACTCACCCCCGGACCCGGACCCGGACCCTTAAGGGTCCGCCGAGCCCCTAAAATGCGCAGCCTCGTCGTGTCACGTGTTTCAGGTCACCATTGAACAATGGCACATGCGCTGGAGAACTATAGAAAAGTGAGTCTTGATTGTTTCAATCAAGGGGGATGCATTGTTTTTTTTCACAGTACCATCGAATCTTGTGATCATCCGTTCGTTTTCTCGGGTCTGAGTACGTCTTTCTTTCTCATTTCACTATGACTTACGTGGTTGGCTGGAGTCCTGAATCCTGAACACGACACTCATTACTGTGTCTCTGGCATCCGTAGTTGACTGTAGATAGACTATCTCATTGTTTGCGTCAAGATAACACTGGCATTCAAATACCTAGGTGACATTTGTATCGCCCGTCGCTGAGCACGCTCTTGACGCTTGGTCCACGCACACTCAGTGTAGACCCTTTAAAAAACCAGTGATGACTGTGCCCCTCTGGCCATTCCCTCACGCTCCGAAACGCGCTTTTCCTGTGAATAATAGCGGGGTTGTGTTCTGTGACTGTGTTCCTCAGGCCTTCCCATCACTATCGAGTGATCGAGATCTCGAGACAAACGGCAGTCAGTATAGCGTGTCAGGTCCGACTCTTTCATGCGAGTGAATAGAAGTGATACTTCATCATTAACAGTGAGCAAAAAGGAACTCGAGGAGATGAGTCTGGATCGCTTTCTTCTTGGCTATATAAACTTGCAAAAAACCGTAGTTTTGTGCTCTTCTCCTTGAACAAACCTTGATAGTATTTGCAGATCCGCCAGCTTTCTTGTCAAGGCCTTGAGATCATCATTTCTTACTGACAGAAGTTCATGAGAAGAGTGAAGGGCTCACGAATCTGCTTCCTCAGACCGCAAGTACTGGTAACATTTTTGCCTGCGACCTCTATTTTCACCCCACGCTGGGTCGTTTTCACCACGAGATAACAAAGCCAACTTCTTGAGTGAGCTTTCAATGCTCCGGCCAAATCTTGTTCGCCTTCTTGTCTTCGGAATCCAGAGAAACGTTTTTTCAAATCGGTGAGTATTATCATTTTTTCTCGTGGTAGAAACCTTGCACGGCGACAGGAATTCGTTGCTAACCAGGTAAACAGCCAGGAAAATCGACATCATCCGTCCTCCCGCGTGCAAGACGTTCACAATAGTTCACAGAAGATCCGCTGGACTCAGAGCCCATTGTGCTGGGGAAATAACACGGTCTTGACACGAAGAGATACCGAATCAGACACCACAATCCTATCAGTCCTTACTCAACACCTGCTGCGAAGTTCAGCGTCGGGGCTTGCAGCATTACCCACAGACTCGAAGCAATAAGCTGGAGAGTCAAACCAACCCACAAACAGAAGTACTCGGCAGTAGATCAACCGCATATTGCACCTACCATTTCAGGCGCCGGCTGGAAGGCCTACCCGACCTCGTAATCTGAATCTATCTCAGCCCACCATAACCGCAATCCCTGTGTCAAAGCACAAGGACAGATCCTGAGCTCGAAGAGAACCAGAAGGCATCAGCAGAGATGGCACCACCTACTAATCGTGAAGCAAAGTTGAACAACCCGCATGATTATTCCAGGCAATTCTTGCAGAATCAAACCATGCATATCAATAACCCCGAGGAGTTGTTTGGCTTCCCAAATATCCAAATGGTAGTCATACAGTATCCAGAGTCGTATGAGCGCACCAAATTGATCGAACCAGGTGAGCACAGCATGAATGACCGCCAAGATTCTTGAGCATGCTGACATTCATGATAGAAGTGGGCCTGTATAGAAGAACAGAAGACCCAATGGAGGTTGAAAACTCAAAGAAGACTTCGCAAGGTAAGCAATAACAGTTCTTTTCAACCAGAAAGGTCGTTAATAAGCGCGTAGCACCTACAAAGTCAGCCACAAAGAAGAAACAAACCATCGAACAGAATGCTAAGCATGCCACACACAACCGTCGTTAGTGTTGTGTCGCACATACGTGATGCTTCCTTTTGACTAATACAATCCTAGTATTGAGTGTTGAGCACGACTCCGACGAGACCTTGACTGATCATGAAGCGAATATCATGGTTCCTGTTACGCAGCCCGCTAGAATGCCCTCAAAACGACCACCTACCATTCGCAAGACGGCTCCGAGAGTCGTTCGACACCATCAGAATCCTGACCGTGCCGAATATCACTTGGTAAATACCAGAAAGCGACGTCGAGCTGCAGATCCTGAGGAAGATGAGGCCGAAAGTGTTCTGGAAGAAGGCGTGCAACAGCAGCCTCGCCTTGGGACTTCCATCCTTCCAGGTTTTATGCGCATTGTGGGAGCAGATCCACGCATGAAAGTGCGACACGACACACTAGTCGTCCATATTAATGGCAAGAAATACGTCAAACTCGACGACAGTCATTTGGTTCCTGCTCGAAACGCACCTGAGCTTGTCCTGGGTCCAAACGTGACCATCAGACATCCAGAAAACGCGGCCTGGAACAGTGACCGACGAAATGGCCGTCCAGGTATTCTGTATCTCCTCTTTCCAAAAGGTCCTTGGGAGTTCAAGGCCGAAAATGGTCGACCCAAAAAGCCTCCAGCATCTTTCCGACCCGAGATCCTAGGCGAATACATAATACTCAATGGCAACGATAAGCCATTGAAATATTCTCGAACCATGCCTTTGAAATGCAGCACAGACATCGAAGGATGGGAAATGGAGGCTCTCTGCCGCTATGATCCCACGCTCTGCCATCAAGATTTCATCGACCGAATGCTTGCAAACCCTCCTGCTGGCAAATCCATTCCCAATGCAGGCACTCTCAACCATCGCCGTCGCCGCGATCGACTCAAGATGAGAGTCATTCCATGGCCTCCTCCACAAAACCTGAGCTACTCTGACCAGCAGGTGCTCAAAGATGTTGGAAATGCCGGTTTGGCCAACAATTCCACCTGGTCTTTGGAGGATTTGAGCAAAGAAGAGATCGAGATGCACGTTGCCATCACGTATGGCAGACATCTCGAGCGCTCTGGTGGAAAGGCGCAAGATAACCACAGCAGACGAGACAGATTCCGCAGGAATCTGAGGCTCGTGAGAAGCAAATATGCTGAGGATTCAGAGGAAGTTGGCATGGTCCTGGCTAATATTGGGGTGGGATTGGAGAAAATGGGTGTAGAGTTCAGGCCCGAGGAATGGGATGCCGTTTGAGACATTGGTAGATGAGAGGAACTTCAAAGTGAGCTGAGTTTATAATATTCTGGACTAGTGAGATGAGTTGAGGGCCTTTTGACGCTGGTGGTCGCCACAGCCAAGTCGACCTTGATAATAGTGAATTTTAATGGCCTATCTTTTTGCCAATATATCGGTTGAAAATTATCATGTTTGTACTTCAGGCGTGCACCATGAACACCACCTCATGGACAAAGGTGTGCGCTCTTTGAAGATCTTTATTAATCAGATAGACGTCCTCCTGCAAATATTGTGAGTATGGTGTCTGCCCGCTGTCTAATGGAGTAAAAGATTGTTCTATTTTAGACCCTATTTTCTTCACCTCTCTAGCGTTACTATTACCTTATTAGTGCAATTCAGGAAGACTCCAATTTTAAACAAAAGTTATGTTTAGGGCGTGAATTTGAAGCGCAACGATTCTACGGTGACTAGAATGATAGCCTGTCGTTTTCGGAAAACCAGCCGGAGAAACCTCGGAAGTGCGTCATTGATGTGATTGACATGCTCCTGCATCTCAATTTGGAGGGGAATTTCACGTATTCACTATGCAATGCTAGGAGCCAGACCGTCGCGTCGCGTCCTACAGCTATTCTCCTCTCCTCGAGCATCCGGGACACTTGATTCACGACTTCAAGTGCACATAATGGCGGACAAAATGTCCACATATTCCCCACGGGATGCCAAAAACACCTCCGTCGAACCTATGGTGAGCCTTTTGTTTTCGAAGACCTTCACTGTCACTCAAGCCCATGGCTGATTACTGAAAGATCTCCAGAGCCTTGACCAAGCTAGATGGATCACACTGAAGAAGATTAGCTACAAAGATCCTTCTGGTAAGGAAAGATCATGGGAGTCGGCTGAAAGACAGGTGAGCGCTCTGCCAGACTATTGAATCGATACGAGCAGCGATGACTTTCGCCCAGACGAGACCCAAGAACAGCACGATAGACGCCGTGGGCGTAGTAGCCATTCTAAATGATCCGAACTCGTCCAAAGGACCATCCATACTCCTCCAGAAGCAGTTCCGCCCTCCCGTTGACAAAGTCGCAATTGAAGTCCCATCTGGTTTAATAGACGAGGGAGAAGACCCAGCTACAGCGGCAATACGAGAACTAAAAGAAGAAACGGGCTACATAGCAACGATACCAAAAGATGCAAAGGCTGCAGAAGGATTCGTGATGTTCAATGATCCAGGATTCTGTAATACCAACACCAAGATGATCTTCGTCGAGGTGGACATGACAGATCCTCGCAACCAAGAAGGCAATCTCAAACCCGAGATGGAAGAGGGCGAGTATATTGAGAGCTTCACCATTCCTTTGGACAACTTCTGGAATGAGCTGGAGAAGCTGGAGAATGATGGCTACGCGATCGATGCTCGTGTTGGAACTCTGGCGCAAGGTATGGAGATCGCGAAGAAGTGGAAGGGTGTGTTCAATAAGTGAGCATCGTGATCATATCGACGGACTAGAAAACGGTAGACACTGAGAGAACGACGGGACGATTGCTTGACTGCGGGGCTGGTGCTACTCCCTCAGGCTCTGTTAGAACCGAGACCAATCTCTTTACATCCTCCCTATTTGGGACATTACCCAGAGAACACTAAACTTCATCGGGATATTTTACGTCGGGGAATTAAACTTGATCTGCATAATGATTCGCTCGCCACATAAACAAAAATCCATAAAACCAAACAGATGACATCTGTCCCTTTTCTCAAACCCCGGCCAAATGTCGCATGGACTAATACTATATCCCCCGCCCACCCGCTCACCACCGACCTACTTTACATATGTCTTGACATTTCGACAGAAACCTGCCACAGGCATGAACACGTCCCACAATCTTTGAGCTTTTCCCTTCTTTTAATAGTTTGAATAACTCCGACTCATCCTTCCTCGCACCTCCTTCTTGCCTCGCGGCCGTGTCCCGGCCAAGGAGGAGGGCATCATGTCGCTGGCTGATCCAATCCCCATGGGGGGACACTGGACGTCCATGTTCCCCGAAGGTGAGGACCTGACATGGCGGCTGGTACCATATATGCTCGTCTGGGGCATCTTCGGGCTGATATTCCTGGTAAGCAATGCATCTCTTCCTATAGCGCCATATAATACTGACATGCAACACCCCCAGGCCTGGCTCTTCGTCACACTCTTCGTCCCAGACCCACGGAAACCACTACCGACAGAGAAGATGTTCACAACGGTGGATGCAACAGGCAATGTGACAGAAACAGAGCCTTTACCCTGCTGGTACGACGACCTCGTACGTCGGTACACCGCGGCGAGGAAGAAAGCGGAGGAGGAGGACAAGCACACGGACTTCGACCTGGAGAACGAGATCGAGCCGGCCGAACTGTTCATGACCCTTGTCGTGCCCGCTTATAATGAAGAACACAGGCTCACGGGCATGCTAGAGGAGGCAGTCAATTATCTGGAGAATGCCTACGGAGCTGCGAACGCCGCGGCGGGCGATATAGCTGAGATCGCAGAGGAGAAGGAGTCGCTGTCGCCGTCAGATTCTAAGACGACCAGGCGGCGGAAAGCTAACAGCACACCCAAATCTTCCTCCACCTCCTCACCCTCATCCAAATCCTCCCGACCGGCTCCCAAAGGGTGGGAAATCCTTCTCGTCGACGACGGCTCAACCGACGACACAGTGCTAACTGCCCAGACCTTCTCTCGCGTCCACATACTCCCGAAACACCCGCGCCGCGCCTCTGGGCCCTGGACACATCGCTCCGAGACCGCCGTCAAGATCCCCCCGGGCTCGATCCGCATGGTCTCCCTCTCCCCCAATCGCGGCAAAGGCGGCGCCGTCACACACGGCATGCGGCACGCGCGGGGCCAATACGTCGTCTTCGCGGACGCCGACGGCGCCAGCGACATCGCGGACCTTGGCAAACTTGTCTCGGCCTGCCAGGACGCAGAGGACGCACGCGGGCGGGCTGTGGCCGTCGGGTCTCGCGCGCATCTGGTCGGTAGCGCGGCGGTGGTGCAGCGATCCAAGCTGCGCAACTTCCTGATGCACTCGTTCCACCTCCTCCTAAAGCTGATGACGCCGCCGGCTACGGCGCGGATAAGGGATACGCAGTGTGGGTTCAAGCTGTTTTCGCGCGCGACCCTGCCGCACATCGTGCCGCACATGCATATGGATGGCTGGATTTTCGACGTTGAGATGCTTATGCTCGCCGAGTTCGCGGGTATCCCCGTCGTGGAGGTGCCCGTGGGCTGGAGGGAGGTCAAGGGCTCGAAGCTGAATGTCCTCAAAGATAGTATTGGGATGGCCTGGGGGTTGGCGTTGTTGAGGCTTTGTTGGGGTGTGGGGATTTATCGGCGGTGAGGGTGCTGCGCATATTTTGGGAGGGTTTGCGCGGTGGATAGATACATACCTAGGTAGGTAACCAGACAGGCACGGCCGATCTTCATCGTGCGAAAATTTCGATCTGTACATCATACTCCGTACAGCGCCCGCATTTTGTTTGGAAATACTGGGACACCAGTGGATGAATGACCTCGTCAAATGACGTTAAACTATTTGGACAACCAGATACAAGAAAAACTAAGAACATACAAATAGCCTACATCAGGTGTAGGTCTCAGTCAAGGATCTCAGTCAAGGATCTCAGTCAAGGAAGACCTAGGGAACTATTAAGTCGAGCCAGAAAAGACAGTCCAAAGACATCGAAATCGATCTCAGAGGTCATGAAAATTGTAACATTGTATTTTTCTTCATTAAAGGAGATCTTTGGCTCTCGGCCCAATCTTTTTCTTTTCGTTCTATGCTTCCTATATATCGTGAAGCAACAGTAATACGAGATCTACTAGACACTAGACATCAAATGGAGATCAAGGATGGCTCTGGGTGACGGGGTCGCATGTTTATGTCAACAACATTGATCCAAGCGCACTGCCCAAAAACCACCCCGAGTTGATTAAATGTGCATTCATTTCCTCACTGGTAGGACATAGCCCTGGCGGTCCCAAACAAATCATCTCGAGGATATTGTTGAGGCTGATATCTTCGTCCATGCACTCTCCAATCTGCTCTCGATCATTTCATCAACTGGCTCTGCGCCGACATTACTGACGCCGACGCCTTGCGATGTCTTGATAGAGCTTTCGCCTGAAGGTGATTGATGGTCCTCAATGTTCTGGTCGAGGTTGCTGGCATATATAACAGCCGCAAATGCTTCTAGCTCCCGTACTTCGGCCTCGGCTGTGGAGACGTACTCATTGGGGAGGTTATTTCCATTGCCGATTGCATGGGCCTGACGAGTAATGATCGCCAGAAGGTTTGCAAGCTTGACTCTTGGCTCTCCTGGAACGACGGTCACCGCTGAATCAAGTTCTTGGATACGAGGGTGTTGGCCGTTAGAGAGTGTGGATGAAGGTGATTGGGGTTGTTGGGACGGATAGGCTTTGGGAATCACACGGCTGTCGATAAGATGCGAAAACATGGAACCTAGAAGGAGTGAGTGGATTCTAGTGAAGGTCGGAGAATCGATCAGATCAGCAGTCTCATCGAGTAATTGGCGTAGAGGCCCAGTTGAGGTGTCCACATAAGAACCTTCACCATGTTGTGGTAAGTCGCCGATAGAGGCACCTGGGGACGAAGGTGGCGGGGTGATGACACCTGATTCGACCAATACAGCTTCTTCCTCTTCTTGAGGTGGCAGCACGTATGGCAACCATCTCATAGCGTATCTCTGTTCTTCGGTGTTGCCTTCTACTTGTTTGCGCACAGAGAGGACCAAGTCACTCAGTCTTGCAGCGGTAATACCCTCACTGGGCGAGACAGTGGCAAAGACCTCTTCGACGGCAGTGCGTACTTTAGCCATGATTTGTGCATACCCTCTGTGCAAAAGATACCAAGAGAAGGTGAGATATCTCCGATTGGTTTCAAAATCATTTCCAAAGCCTGCGCCCACACCCCCACTATCATGGTCTTCGAGAGAAATCGAGTTGGCCCGGCCTGGAGGAGGGGGTTGGGCCAGAGATATGACGGACGATAGATAGTTGAGACGGCCAAGTAGATTTAATTGAATGCGTGTAAGGATGATCAGCAGAGATAGACTGTAGATAAGGGTAAATGCTCTGGTGATTGAGGTGACCTTGACTTCAGTCCAGAGTTGTGCCTTTGTCCTCCTTGGTGTGGGTTGACTAGGTTGGGCAGTGACTTGGCTTGAGTGGGCAAAATTGGTTGTCTGAAAGCTGGACATGCTTGCAGTGTCGCCGTCATGCATACTCGAGGCTTCTGATCTTCCTTCCACTGAAGCACGTGCCAATCTTTCGGCCTTCTTTTGCTGTAATTCTTGGGTCAATTGCTCGACGGGCAATTCTTCGACAATGTTCTCGGTTAGGGTGGGCAATAGTGCCAGGACGGTTATTGTACAATCGGTTTGATTCTGTTCAAAGCGTCGGCGGATACTGCGAAGATGGATATGGTCAGACGCATGGACCGGGATGTTACTGGTACAGCATAGGTGACTTACTTCTCCTTTGCGATCCTGTCCATCTGCATGCGCTCTCTGGCTTCATTGATCTTTCCAAGGACATACTGGCCAGCCAAGTAGGTGACACCAACGACACCGGCACCGATGGCAATTCCATTGCGATTCCGCCGCAGCCAGCGCCGTGTGGCTGATATCATGATGATAGGTTCGGTGTTGGAGGGAGCTGGCTAAGGCTCTAAGATGAAATGTCTGCGGAAAGGGACATGACCGCAGAGAATGAATTGGGCTGCGGCGAGGTCAAAGAGAGTGTTTCGACGAGCTGATTAGCAGGTTGGTGAAGGTGAAAAGAGAGAGACGAGTGACACGCGATGGGGAATGGCCTCTTTCACGCATTACCTGATGACATTTAACAAAATGTTCGGGAATGGGATGGTGCCTCGGCTGTGGGAGACGAGTTCAAGTTACAAGTTACCAAGAGGACGTTTTTGGGTATGTACGCGGGTACGGAGATACTTGGGGGGCATGGAGTCAGGCCAGGATGTAGTTACAGAGAAGCATGCGCTGCATGCAACCTGCCTTGTGTCCCTCTCCCAATCCCAGCCCCAGCCATCACTTCCTGAGCCCTGAATCCCTGACACTCAACCCCCTCCCCCAAGGTGTGGCTAGGGCCCGTGAAGATGCGTCCCTCGGCGATTCACAGATGTAAGGGACCGCCCGAGCGGCCATTGGGCGGCCCTTCAGGCATGTGGTTTACCTAATCCTCCCGGCAATAGGCGCGATAGGTACCCTAAACGTCACTCTTCATGCCGGGAGTTGGGGTTCCTGGGTAATTGGGCTGCGTTCCACGATTTACTCGGTACGTACCCGCCCGCAATATCTTTCATCAAGGCGGACCCCACCATTCAACCTGAGGAGGACTCGTATGCCTCCCTTGAACCACCACCAAGTCAATCTGACCGTTCTGCGCTTCACCTCACTGCAATCTATTTACACTCGTCACTGCCAGCGTCTGCCTCAGCGCAGTCAATCCCTCACGAGTCATGATCTGAGTAACTTCTCAACCAAGGGCGCCACTTCGCTGGCTGCTCTCGCCGACCATCCATTCATTCACTCACCGAAATACTCGAATTCCCCCTTCCTCCTGTCCGTGGGCACAACTCCCATTCACCTGTCAGAAGGACCCCTTTACATACCGCTCCGCAGATCCCCTTCACGCCTCAGACCATGGATCCAGGCCATCACGAGTACATCCTGGAAGTGTTCGCCGACCAGACCTTCGTGAAAGACATCGTGAAAGGTAAGGAGACTCACTCAACCAAAACCAAAAAATACTCCGCCCCTCTCTCCCTCGCTTCCCCTCCATTGCGATGACGACTCAAACAAAAAGCATTAACAACTACCCTTTCCCGTTCACCAGGAGTACTTCACACGATATTCTTCCACCGATATTTCCCACCCATCCGCCCAACACTGTACTCGCCCACGGCGTCGTCATCACACACATCCTCCCTCTCAGCACAATCGCTCCCCATCCCACTCCCGTCGATCCTCGACCCACCGGAAATTTCCACCGCCATTGACTCACACACGGCGCTGCTGGTCTCGCAGTTGACGTCGCCTGCTTCCTCGAACGCCGGCCCAGGCGGCTCCCGAGGCGAGATCGTCGTCCGCTTCTTCGATCGCAAGAGACGGCGAACCGGCATCACCACTGGCTGGCTCGGCCGCTTGGGTGGCGGTCAGACCGACGAGGAGGTTTGTTGGGAGGAATGGTGTGTTCAGGTTGTCGTTGCTAGGCCACGCAGTGAGGCCGGTAAGTTGGTTCACTTCAGCATCTAGCTCTTATCCTTCCCTATTCCCACGGAAGCATCTGTCCACCATATCACTGACCCATGAACCCCGCCCTGTTATAATAGACCGCATCAAAGTACGGCGAGCCATGGAATCGTCGTTACAAAAGACCGCTATGAAGATCGTCGCCATTGTGAATAAAGACAAGGACCATATCCCTCCCATAACCACCAGTGATCAGAACCCTTTCCCATACAGAATAGCCGTCAATCCCAAACAGACAGAAAACGTTGAACGAGGGTTTGGAGGCTGGAATTAAATTAAGAAAGCGAATTAAAGTTCAAAATAAAGAACATGAAAAGTGGTATCGCGTGGCATAGTTACTCGTAACAGATTCAGATTCATGTTTCTGATACTCAACTACTATCAATTGCCTGTCAGAGTATGAGCCGCCATTAGAGACCTCTAACGTAGTAGGACTCCCCGGCTATAACGCCCCAACTAAGTTTCTACTTGCAAGAGAAAAATATACTTCAAAACCCACTCGGTACTGGCATACCTCTGTCCTTTCCGTACTTCCCATCGTGTCGTTAACTGTTCACTTGAGTCATTCCACAATTGAAATCGATTGGTCTATGGTCCAAATCCACAACTTCTCCTCACCACCAGCACGCCCAATTTCGTCATTACCCCCAATTCGCAATGCACTGTATGGAACTTGAAATGCACTCAGTGTCCACACCTTTGTTGTCAGGGCATTAAAAAATGATGTCGTTGCATCCTCATAACATGGCTGTGTGTCTGGGGCCATTGTGTTGTCGTTCGGACTTTATTTTTGGCGAGCTCGTTTTTTTGCCTCAAGAGCTGGCAATTCTCTTCAATTCTCGCATAAAGTCCTTGTAATCTTGAGTCAGGCGCCTACTGGCTTTTCAGAGCGGCATCCGCCTTGCCACGAACGTCAGCGGAAGCGTTTCCAGTGCTACTGAAGAAGCGGGAGAAGATAGGCTGCAGGAAGGATCGGAAGACAATTTGGGCTCCGTTGGTCACGGGGAGAGCCATCCACAAGATCAAGACAAACTTGAAGATGTAGTAGAATGCTAGAGAGGATGTCAGTATATCAAGTGGATTTTTCCACGGACGTTCAAGTACATACGGAACCAGTAGACGGCGTTGATAAGGCTTTCAAAGACATTCAAGAAGGCGTAAACAACCCAGTACTATGCGTTCGTCAATATCCGTTCAGGTCAGGTGTCCGTTAGAGTGGAGCCCAGGAAAACGTACTGTCAACCATTGTGTATCATCGACTTTGCTGGTGCTGAACAAGGCCTCCAGTGAGTAGTATCCAGGGATGACGAACCCAGCGAAATTGACGAGGAATTCGCCGCCGATGTTGAAGAAGACTAGGAAGAAGTACAGGCCGACAAGGCCGAGGAAGACATAGACCTTGGGCACATTGGTCTGGGTCTCGAAGTTGACGAGGGCAGGATACTTGGACAGCTGCAGTGCAGATGATTAGCCTTCAGTTGCGATCGAGGACTGTCATTGAGGTGGAAACTGGCAGTCCGAGTCGATGGAATGGGTTGCTGAGCTCGCAACTCAGCCAGCCTGGAATGACATGTGCACACTTACTTCCTTATCGATCTGGGAGATCCCATGTTGAGCTCGGTCCTGGAAAGACATTTTGATATCTGGAAAAGAGTCGATGTTGGTGGCGATTAATTTATGGTATGGTCAATAGGATGACTATGATTGTGGATGAAAAAAGGTGCCTGATGCAGAGAGGAAAGTTGGTAATGGGGGATGAAATGTGGACAGATTGGAAGGTGGAAGTGGAAGCGGTAGGGTTGGTAGGGTCGAGATGGGAAGAGGTGACGTTTGGTGTCAGGGTTTCAACGTCAGTGCCAGACTTCCACTGTGCGATTGTTGGGCCACCAGGGCTCTTAAAGGCCAGTCTTGATTGCTCAGTGCCAGCACTCAGTGGCAGCCCACTTGGAGCTGCACACTCCCGCCTGGGCTGGCCCCCCTCCTGAATCACGACGGGTGCTGCAGGCCTCTCCTTGGAGGCGGTCGAGGATATGTTGAGTGATGACGTCGACTGTTATCACGTGATGTTGTTGCCAGGAGAAGAGGCATTCGACTGTCAGACGCCACATTCCACTAGTGTTGCATAATATGGATGAATTGGTATTTTGCAAAACATGCCTAACGTTTCACGCGACCTCTAGCACTAGGGGAGGCCGTGAAATCAATGCTCTAACAGTTTGCAAGGTGCAAGTGCAAGGCTCCATGAACTCCCCGACGGAACTGATTCATATCTCATTTTGTGAGTTTCAATATCATTTATATTAGTCCTGCTGACTGCCCGACTGCTCCATACTTAAAATCGAGGATTCCTGAGTAGAGTGTTTGCCGCGCTCGTCCTGGAGCTGCTTACTACTTCCCTAGGTACCGGTACCCAGGTGTGTACGTGATGGCCTAGTATGGAAAGGTATATCCTTGGGCGTGCTGAATGTTGCGCGAAACATCAAAATGGTTATGCAAAATACTGGTCACCAATGCTCACGGCGGTCGCCTTGTCAGACACCACATCTTTATCCCATTCGCCAGGAGCACGAGCCTTGGCAACCTGAGTTGCCCGGCAGCCGGA